>JAEEGL013259157.1_pt1 | contig 18195 bp, 18 predicted proteins | sample 9134231 | NCBI WGS metagenome assembly JAEEGL01 (sample SAMN16246548, study PRJNA631951) | gut metagenome | biome: gut microbiome; feature: rumen; material: fiber-attached | host: Bos | place: Iran: Karaj | collected 2018-10 | reverse complement strand
TCGAGCCGCCGAGATCGCACATCCACGTGATCGACGTCTCGGCGCGTGTCACGAGGGGACAGAGAGCTGCGGCGGCGCAGGTCCGGAATCCGCCCATACTTCCGCCCGAAACCGTTACGTCGACGCCGTTCCACAGGTCGCCGAAATAGGTCGTGGCGAATCTTATCGCCTGAACGTCGCGAAGGATCATACCGAGCAGATAGTAGTCCTCGCGTGCAACGTCTTCGAATCCGAATCCGGTCAACTCGGCCCTGACCTGATCGTAATACGCGCCCTCACGCAGGTTCTCTTTACTGTGGGAGTTGACCGAGACACAGATGCTGTCATCCCGTGTTACGTAGTCCGCTGTCCCGAAGCCGTATCCGTAGTATTGGACGTAGACCTCAAGCGACCCCGGTTCCGCGTTCTTCGGAACGGTGACGAGGATATACGCGGGATCGTCGCACGTGCTTATCTTGAACGAATAGTAGTTGAAAACGTCGTCTTCACGTCCGGCCGGAAATTCCTCAAGGATCTCAGGCGGAGCGGCGTCGAGACGGGCAAGCTGTCCCGCCCAGAACTCGTCGAAATCGTCGGGCTCCGGAACGGCGATCGAGATCTCTTCAAAATTGAAGACGACTCCTCCGGTGAATATCACCTCGCCGTACGTGGTGAGATCGAATCCTTTTATATTCACTGCCTTTACCGTCAGCATCCCGCATCCGGGGATGGAACAGCCGGGCAGTGTGATGATGATCTGACCCGTGCTTCCGTCTTCGGTGCCTACTTTTCTTTTTCCATTGTCAAGAGAGTAATCCCACACGAGTTTCGGTGCTCTGACGAGACGGCCGTTGCGGAGCAGCGTGATACGGAACGTGACGTCTTCTCCGACGCGGTAGGTGAGCGGGGGCTTGTCCGTCTCGCCGAAGAATTCGACGTCGCCCTTGACGTGTTCGATATCCGGAATGGTGAAAGAGCCGTTTTCTTCGTATCCCGCGGGTGCGGTAAAGGTCTTTCGTGCGGACAGGACGCCGTCGAGGATGACCGACGCTTGGTCGGCTGCGAACTCAGTGGGGATGGCGAGCGTCAGCACGCCGTCCTTTTCGGTCAATCGGTAAGCAAGACGCGGGAGCGACGTGTCTTCCGTGACTTTGACGACCGCGCCGTCGGGAGTTTCCGAAACGGCGACGGGAACGCCCGTCTTCTCTCCGAGCACGCGGACGTTTTCATCCCGCTCGGCGTCTGTCATAAAATCACAGTAAAACGATATGGAGTCGATCTCTTTTCCCCCGATCGACGGGGACGGGGCGTATTCGTCGAGCGCTCTTACCAGGCGTGCCGTCATCGTGGCGGTCTCCGCTCTCGTCGCGGTCGACTCTGGATTTGCGCGCCCCTGCGGATCGCCGCGCAGCAGACCGATCCGTCTCATTTCTTCGAACGAATCCGCCGCCCACGGTTCGATCTTTTCGCTGTCGAGGAAAGTGCGAGGCGCCTCTTCTTCATCGGGTAGGGTCACCCACGCGTATCTGAGATAACGGGCCGTCATAGCGGCGAGTTCCTGCCGTGTGATCTCGCGGTCCGGCCCGAACGTTCCGTCACCGTAGCCGTTGACGATCCCTGCTTTCTGCGCCCAGCCGACCGGATCGGTGTACCACGTGTCCGCAGGAACGTCGGTGAAACCGGAAGCGAACTTGTCCGTCGCGCCGTGCAGGCGGTAGATCAGGGTGACGTACATCGCGCGCGTCAGATGGTCCTCCGGAGAAAACGTCACGTCAGACGTTCCAAGCATTATCGAGCGTTCACGGACGAAGAGGACCTCGTCGGCGTACCATGCGTCGGGACTGACGTCGACGTACGGGTTCCCGGCCGGTCCGGAGTGGACGAAAAGCGCGAGTAAAACAGCTAAAAGCGAGGCGACTGCCGCGATCGTGATTATCTTTTTCATTTTGACTCCTTTGTCTTTGATAGCGAGTGCGAAGACGATGAAATAATCCGATATCATCTTATCATATATTTGCGGATTCTTCAATAATCGGAAGAGCCGCGATCGAGAGCCGACCGTATGCCGCGCAGCGAATTCGCTGCGTGAATTCGGCGGGTGTTCTCATTCTGCGAAGCAGCAAAAACGGCAAGGTGCCAATAGGCGCCTTGCCGTTTTTGACGTTCCCGAGGTGATTCGAACACCCGACCTACCGCTTAGGAGGCGGTCGCTCTATCCAGCTGAGCTACGGAAACACGCGATCCGAAAACCCGGACGCAAGTGATATTTTAACACAATCCCCGGCGTTTTGCAATACCCCCGCGGTCATTTTCTGCGGGCGCCGATCGACTTCGGTATCTTCGCCGCGAGCAGCTGCGCGACGAGACCGGTGAAAAGGCCGGTGACGATACCGGAAAGGACCAGAACGGGCGCCCAGACGAACACCGACGCGGTGCCGTACGTGATCGCGGCGGCCGTCAGCTGTCCCGCGTTATGGAAGATCGCTCCGGCAACGCCCGCGACGAATATCTGGTTTTCTCTCAGCACTTTTCTCAGGCAGAAGATCGCGGCGAACGCAAATAAACCGCCGGAGACGGAAAAGATAAACGACGTTAAAGTCCCCGTGAATATCGAGCCGAGCGAGATCCTGACGAGCGTGATGCCCAGCGCGTCCGGCGCTCCGATCCGCATCAGCGCCCAGACCGTGACGATATTCGCGAGCCCGAGCTTGATACCGGGGATCGGAACGAGAGGCGGGATCTGCGCCTCGACGACGAAAAGAACGAGGGCGACCGCGGCGAGCACGGCGTCCGTTACTATCCGTTTTGCCATCGGGTCTCCCTCCTTTCGACGTTCTGTTTATTCTTTCATCCCGCTTCCGCGTCCGCCTCTCCGTCCGCTCCGACGATTCGGATGACCAGATCGTGCGGCATACACACGATGGGGTACGGATGGTCTTTCGACGCCCACCCGGTATTGACGCAGATCTGTTCGGGACAGTCGGCGCTCGACACGCGGATCATTCCCGGCTTCACGGTCACGACGTTCCTGCCGCCGTCCCCGTCGCCGATCTCGATATCGTATTCCTCCGTGACTCGGTCAAGGTCGATCGTATAAATGACTTCGCCGCCCTTGACGATCTCCGCCGTCGTTCCCGGCGCGCCGAAAAACCTGATCAGCAGGATCGCTCCTGCGGAGGCGACGGCGAGCGCGGCGATAATGATGATCCACGTTCTCGTCTTTATCATCCGATCACCTTCAATTCATAGGCCGACCCTTCGGAGAGGAAAAACGATTCTTTGATCCCGTCCGTTACGAGAATGTCGCCCGTTTCCGTCACGAGTATCATCTCGAATCCTTCTTCGCGCCGCCACAGCGCCTCCGCCTTTTCGGCTCCCATGACGAAGATCGCCGTCGAAAGACCGTCACACAGAACGCACCCCCCGCCGATCACCGTCGCCGAGAGAAGGCCGCTGTCCGCGGGCTCCGCCGTCGCGGGGTCGATTATATGCCATCTTTTAACGCCGTCTTCGTCGGTGAAATACCTCTCGTATCCTCCGGACGTTACGACGCACTTGTCCTTCACTTCGATCACGCCGACCGAGCCCTCGCCGTTCGGGTCGCGTATAGCCACGCGCCACGGAGAGCCGTCGGGTTTCCCGCCGACCGTGACGATACTCCCGCCGAGGTCGGCTATCGCCGAGGTTATGCCCGCGTTTTTCAGGATCTGGCTCACTCTGTCTCCGAGATACCCCTTGGCGACTGCGCCGAGGTCGACGGCAAAGCCGTCCGGTACGGACACGGTATTGCCCTCGACCGTCACTTTCGTAAAGTCGGTCAGAGAGCGCGCCTCTTCGATCTTTTCGGGGGAGGGAACGGCGTATTCTCCCGTCGTGAACCCCCACGCCCTGACGGCAGGATAGACGGTTATATCGAGCGCGCCGTCCGTCATCCCGGAGATACCGATCGCCCTTTCGATCAGATCGACGGTTTCCTCCGACGCTTCGACGCGCCCGTTCGCATTGAGTGTTCCGATCTCGCTTTTTTCGTCCGTGACGGAGAACAGCGACTCGAGCCTTTCCGCTTCGTTTTTGACCGCATCTCCCGCGTCGACTTCGTAAGTCTTGACGGACATATACGTGTCCATCGCGAAAAAGTCGGACGAGAATTCGCCCGACGCGCACGCGGAAAGCGCCAGAACCGCGAAAACGGCCGCTGACAGAATGAAGAACTTTTTAAACATCGTATTACCTCAAAGGCGGCGGCGCTCCACAGGAACGCCGCCGCCGGACGTGTCGGGTCGGTTATCAGTCTCCGTTTTCGGATTCTTCCTCTGCTTCGGGTTCGGTCTCGGGTTCGGTCTCGCTCTCATTTTCCGTTACGTCGGGATCGTCGACCGCCTCGGAGTTGCTCCACGAAGTGAGATAGTAAACGATGTAGTCGCCGTCGTGGACTTCAGCCACGCTCGCGCGCTCCGTAGCGTCCTGCCCGTTCAGTTTATAGTCCCAACCGGAGACGATTCCGTTAGCGGAACGCTCTTTCTGGCTCTTGATCGAGGAGATACGGCCGCCGTCGACGCTTTCGTCGATGGTGTACTGGATCGAGTTCTCCTCAAGGATCTCGCGGGTCGCCTGCAGAACTGTCGGCGGATTGTTCGCGGTACCCTTGATCTCGCTCTCCATAACTCCGCAGATGAGATCCTTGGAACCGTCGACGTTTACTTTGATAACGGCGAGCCGGACCTTCGCGGAAACGACTTCTCCGCCGCATGAAATCAATCCCATCGTGACAAGAACGATCGCCATCACAAGGGACACAACTCTCAGTTTTTTCATTTTGATCTTCCTTTCAAAACGCTCATTTTGCACATATAAATATACAATATTTGTATCGCTTTGTCAATATCATTTTTCAGTTCAGAACGGCGAAACCGACGGTCAGATACAGAAAAAAAGCCTCTAGCGCCCAGAGCGGCACGGCGGCGATAAAAACGCATACGTAAAACCGCCCGCACCTGACCGCGGCCGGAATGAGGGAGAGCGCGGAAACGAACAGCGCCGCGGAGGCGACGGCGAACCTGCCCGAGAAGAAAAGAGGACACCAGAAAAGGGCGAGAAAGTATCCCGCAGCGGCGTTGATCAGCGCGCCGGACGCCTTCCTCACCGATCCTTTCGCGATCGCCGCGAACGCTCCGAAAAGCAGATAAGTCAGGATCCACAGAACGAACAGAACGGAGAGGGGAGGAGTCAGCGGCGGTTTCCTCATGATCCGCCGGAATATACCGAACCCGCCCGACGTCACCCAGGTCAGAATTCCGAGCGCCGCGCAGACGGAGCAGAAAACGATCAGCGCAGTCTTGGCGTTATTGACGCAGTACAGTTCGCTCTTCAGCCTTTTGAACATAAAGATCACCTCATAGAAAAGTATGAGGCGATCCTTTTTTCTATTCCGTTATCTGCCGGCTTTGCGCCACCCGTCGAGTTCTCCGCGCTCCATAGCTCCGATGATCGAGTCGTACAGTCCGCGGTATTCTTTGTCAAGGGCGTGCAGCGTTTTTTTCATGCGCTCGCGCTCCGTTTCTCCGTCCGCGGGACAGATCTTTTCCGCGACGGGAAGGGAAAGGGCTCGGCAGAGCGGGCCGATCTCACGCTCGCGCATATATATCAGCGGCCTTATCAGCCTGATCTTTTCGTATTCGGTGACCGGAGAGAAGCATCCCAGTTTCCCGCCGATGAGCAGATTCATCATAAAGGTCTCCGCCGCGTCGTCCGCGTGGTGGCCGAGTGCAAGAACGCCGCACCCGAGTTTTTCCGCCTCGTCGTTCAGCGCTCCGCGTCTCAGACGCGCGCAGAGACTGCACGGCCGCTCTTCGCCGCGCGCCTCGAAAACGATCCGGGCTATCTTCGTTTTAACGACGGTCAGCGGCACGCCGACCCCGTCGCACAACTCGCGGATCGCGGACGGATCGAAAGTCCCGCCCCCAACGTCCTCGAACGACGGGTCGACGCTGATCGCTTCGAGCTCAAACGAAAAAGCGTCGAATCTCCGCAGTTCCGCGAGCAGTTTCAAAAGGACGATCGAGTCCTTCCCCCCGGAGACCCCGACGGCGATTTTGTCGCCCGGTCTTATCATTCCGTAATTTTCCACGGCGCGGCGCATTACGCTGAGCGCTATCTGAACGTTTTTCATAGATCGCTCCGGTGTGTCAATCGGCTCGCAGCCGAATAGAATAATATCGTGATCAGATAAAAGGAGAAAAACGATGGCAGAGAAGATCTACATAGATCAGGGGCACAACCCGCAGAATCCGAATTCCGGCGCGGAGGGAAACGGCCTGCGCGAGCAGGATCTCGTCTACACCATCGGAGTGCGCCTTTCCGAGATCCTCAGGGCCGGCGGGCTCACGACGCGCCTGTCGCGTCCGTCGCCGACGACGCAGCTCGGCACGTCCGTCGCGACCTCGCTCGCGGCGCGCGTCAACGACGCCAACTCGTGGGGCGCCGACTATTTCATAAGCCTGCACACAAATGCCTCGAGCGTCACGACGGCGAGCGGCTCGGAGTGCTTCGTCTACAACGAGGGAAGTCCCGCCTACGCGCTCGCGGAGAATATCGCCTTCCGCCTCAACGCCGCCACGGGCCTGCGCGACAGAGGCGTCCTCACGCGTCCGTCGCTCTACGTATTGAGAAGGACGGCTATGCCCGCCGTCCTCGTTGAACTCGGCTTTATTACGAATCCGTTCGACGCGGAACTCATGCGCTCGTCCCCGGAAGTCTTCGCCGCGGGAGTCGCGAACGGAGTCTTCGCGTATCTCGGCCTTTTATGAGTCTTCCCCCAGAAGATCGGGCCGCCGTTCTCTCGTTATCTCAACGGATCTTTTATGCCGCCACTCGTCGATGTTTTTGTGGTGGCCGCTGAGCAGCACCTCCGGCACCTCCATCCCGTGAAATACGGGCGGTCGGGTGTACTGCGGATATTCGAGCAGACCGTCGGTCAGCGATTCCGCCTCAAAGCACTCGGGATCCGAGAGCACGCCGGGGCAGAGCCGACCGACGGCGTCCGCGAGGATGCACGCAGGTATCTCTCCGCCGGTGAGGACGTAGTCGCCGATCGAGATCTCCTCGTCGATTATCTCGTCGATTATCCGCTGGTCGACCCCCTCGTAGTGACCGCAGAGGATGATCAGCTGTCCGTATCCCGAGAGCCTTTTCGCGTCGTCTTGACGGAGCAGTTTGCCTCGCGGGCTCATATAGACCGTACGGATCGCCTCGCGGGGCAGGCTTTCGGGATCTCCGACGATCGCCGAATAACAGTTGTAGATCGGCGGAGCCGCCATGAGCATTCCCTTGCCGCCGCCGTACGGCGTGTCGTCGACCCGCCTGTTTTTGTCCTCGGAATAGTCCCTGATATTATGGATCCTCACGTCGAGCGCGCCGCTCTTTCTCGCCCTTCCGATGATGCTCTCGGACAGAACGTAGTCGACGAACTCGGGGAAGAGAGTCATCACGTCAATTCTCATCTTTGCCTCCCGCCTCGGGAACCATCCCGTCGATGAGGTGAACGTATATACCCGCGCCGTCCCCTTCGGGGACGACTTTTTTTATGAATTCAGGCACGCCGGGGATCATGAATTCGTCCCCCGCGTCCGTCTTTACGACGTAAAGATGCTGGATCCGTTCGGTCAGGACCTCGGAAAGCGTCCCGACCGTCTTCCCGGTCTCTTCGTCGATCACGGGAAGGCCGATCACGTCCGCGATGAAATAGTCGCCCTTTTTGAGCTTGAACGATTTCCTGTCGGCGTAAAAGACGGTCCCCTTCATCGTGATGGCGGTATCGAGGTCGTCTATCCCTTCGACCGAAGCTACTAGAAGCCCCTTGTGGATGAACCCGCTCTTGACGTCCCATTCGCGCCACGATCCGTCTTTGTTTTCCGTATAGTATTTTTTGACTTTGGCGAGCGCCTCGGGCGAATCGGCGAGCGAGACGAGTTTCATCATCCCGCGGACGCCGTGCGTCCCGACGACGCGCGCGCATTCGAGATACTGCTTCATGCGCGCCGCCCTCCTTCTTTTTTTGATATTTTACCACATTACCGCGCCGTAAGCAAGCGCCGCCGGGGCGGCGGGAAACAAAAATGCCGCGGCATATTGCGAAACGGCGGGATTTGTTATATAATATCTGCGGCGGTGATTCGCCGGTGAGTTCGAAACCATCCTCACCCGGGAAGACGCGGTCTTCCCGAAATCAAAACTAAGGGAGAAAAAAGAATATGAGGAAAGAAGTCCGTTTTATCACGACGGGCGCGATTATCGCCGCCCTGTACGCCGCGCTCACGATGGTGCTGTGGGAGATCTCCTCCGCGGGGATCCAGTTCCGTCTGTCCGAGGCGCTTTGTATTTTGCCCGCGTTCACTCCGGCGGCGATCCCGGGACTCACGATCGGGTGCGCCATAGCCAATCTGGCCGGCGGGACGTGGATCGACGTAGTGTTCGGGTCGCTGGCGACGCTTCTCGCGTCGGTCTGCACGTATTTCATCGGCAGAGCGTTCCGCGTAGGCGTGACCGATAAGGTGAAACTCCACGCGGCGCTCCTTTGCCCGCTTCCGCCCGTGCTCTTCAACGCGGCGATCATTCCGTTCGTTCTGTATTACGGATACGGTATGACGTCGGCGTTCGGCGTGGAAGGCGCTGTCCCCGTCCTCCTTATCCACGCGGGTACGGTCGGTCTCGGCGAGGCTGCGGTGTGCTACATACTCGGGCTGCCGCTCATGGACGCCGTGAACAGACTCAGAAAAAAGATGAAGATATGAAACAGGGCGGCTTGCATCTGCAAGCCGCCGCTTTTTTATTTTGCCGCGTATTCTTCAAGACAGATATTCTGCTCCGATATCGCGTACGCCGCCGCCCTTCCCACGTATCTGAAGTGCCACGGCTCGAACCTGACCCCCGTTATATCGGTCTTTCCCTCGGGGTAACGGATGATAAACCCGAACTTCCACGCGTTCTCTTTGAGCCACGCGTACGCCTCGGTCACGGCGAACGATTCGTCCGCGTATCCGAGGTTGTGCATCTCGACCGCGAGTCCCGTCTGGTAGTCGCTCGTTCCGGGGCGGGGCGAGTACGTCGTAACGATCTGCTCCGCCTGTTCGCGGGCCAAAGACGGATCGGCGGAGAGCTGATCCTCGACGAATCTTTCGAATTGCGCGTTCTGTTCCGCGTACGATACGTAACCGCTCGTGACGTTCACGTCGGTAAAACCCATCGAGTTCATCTCGATGAATAGCGCTTCGAGAGCCTTCTCGGCGTACAGCCTCATCTTTTGAGTCGCGCGCCCGTCCTGCCTCGTCATACCGACGTCGGTGAGGTCTTCCGGAACGTACGCCGCGCTCACCGGGTTTTCCGCGTTCACGAGAACGAGGTACTCGGACGCGTCGGGCGGATCCATATAAGTCTCGTAAGAGGAGAGATCGTTTATGAATTCCGGGGTGGGAACGGAGATCGTGTCCCCGGGCCGGAATCCGTCGAGGGGCGTCTGGTCTTTCAGTTTCAGAGAAACGGGGAGATAGACCGGCTTGTTCTTTCCCGACAGTTCCTCGTCTTCGATCCGCGAAACGGAAACGGTATTTTTCGATCTGTAATATACGGAATTCAGTCCGTCGATGAACCCGCTGACGAAACTTAACGGCACCCACATTTTTTCTCCTGCGACGCGGCAGTCAGCCTCGACGGTGATCCTTCGCGAGCCGACGTAGACCGTTCTCGATTTGTCCCGGAAGGTCACTTTTTCCTCGTCTCCGGTTCCCGTACTGTCCTTCTTTTCGTCCCATTTCGGGAATATGAAGGTCATCTCGTCGGCCTTGCCGGTGACCGCCATAGAGAGATAGTCTCCCACGTCGTTGAAGCAAATATAGAGCACGCCGTCCCTGAACGCGTTCGACGCGGACTCTTTTCTGACCGTTTTTCCTCCGAATTGATACGATACGTCCGACGATTTCGGGGCGTCGGGCGAACGCGTAAAGAAGAACGCGAAGGCGCCGGCCGAGATCGCCGCGAGGATGACGAATATCACCGATCCGACGAGGAGCCTTCCGAAGAAATACTTCAGTTTGACCTTTCGCTCGGCTTTTCGTCTCGCCCGCCTCTTTTCTTTGAAAATGCGCTTTTCTTCGCGGAGCCTTTGTTCTCTGATCTCCGTCTCGCGACGGATCCTCTCGTGTTCTGCGCGCCGTCTTTCGGCTCTCAGAGCGTCAAGCCTCGCCTGACTTTCCGCCCGCCTCTTTTCGGCTTCGCGGGCTTTGTTTCTCGCTTCGCGCTGAGCTTCTTTAGAGCGGCTGCTGTCGGGGTATCTCGCCGTTTTTCCGTAAGGCGTCTGTCTTTGCTGTGCGGGTCTCTGTTGAGGCTGCTGCTGCTGCGCGGGTCTCTGCTGTACCGGCCTCTGCTGCACGGGACTTTGCTGCGCGGTCCTCTGTTGAGGCTGCCGCTGCTGCGCGGGTCTTTGCTGCGCGGGTCTCTGCTGTACCGGCCTCTGCTGCACGGGCCTTTGCTGTGCGATCCTCTGCTGAGGCTGCCGCTGCTGAGCAGGCCTCCCCTGAGGCTGTCTCTGTTGTGCCGGCCTCTGCTGCGCCGCACGCGTCGGCGCGCCGTTTTTCGCCCGGTCGGCGGGTCCGTACCCCTGCGGGTATCTCGCGCTCCTGTATCCCGAGGATGCGCCGCGGTTATTCATATTGCCGTTGTGACCGTTTCGTTGTTCGCTCATCCCGGCGCATACCTCCTTTTCTCAGAATGTGTCGGTCTTTATTTGGTCTCGATAACGAAGAAATAGGGACTCGCAGGCGAATTTACGAGTTTTATCTCCGCCGCAGTGTATTTGAACCTGGAGAGGGAAGAGAAATACTCAAAGAGCGCCTCTCCCTCCGCTTTTCCCTCCGGATGACCGGGGTAGACGGCGACGATCAGCACCGCGTCCTCTCCGAGCATCTCAACGGCGGACGCGACCGCGGGAAGCGTCGTCTCCCGCATCGTCGTCAGTTCTTTTTTTCCCGATCCTGGCAGATATCCGAGATTGAATATCCCGGCGCGTATCTTTTCTTTAACGAATTCCGGCGCCCTGTGGTGAGACGCCAGGATCAGCTGCCAGTTTTCGGGGCATCCGGACTCCGTCAGTCTCTTTCTCGTCGATTCGACCGCGAGTTCCTGAATATCGAACGCGTAGACCTTTCCGGTCTCCCCGACCGTCTTCGACAGGAACTCGGTGTCGTGGCCGTTTCCCATCGTGAAATCGACCGCGACGTCGCCCGGGCGCAGATGCGCCAGCAGGAAACTCTTGTGCATTTCGAGCAGATCGAGCATTTGCGTCACTCTCCCAACTGTTCTCTCAGCGCCTCTTCCTCGTTCCAGAGGCTCATCAGTCTGTCCTCGACGCCCGTTTTTCTGTCGTACAGCTCCGCGGCGCGTACGTAATCGGACGCGGCGTCGCCGAACAGTTCGTAGTCTATATCGGCGATCTCGACCTCAAGCTTTCCCGCCTCTTCGGCGATCGCTTCGAGCCGCCTTTCCGCTTTTCTTCTGTCCTGAAGAGCGCGCTTGCGCGCGAGGTACTCGTCCTTCTGCGAGGGCTCGGCGGCCGTTTCTTCCTTAGGCGCTTCCGCCTTCCCGCCGGGTTTCTTTCTCGCTTCGAGATCGTCGTAAGTACAGATGAGGTCCTTTGCCTCTCCGTCTCTCATCACAATGAAACGCGTGGCGAGTTTCCTCACGAAATATCTGTCGTGCGAGACGCAGATCAGCGTTCCGTCAAACGACGAGAGCGCCCGCTCGAGCGCTTCGCGCGAGTCCGCGTCGAGGTGGTTGGTCGGCTCGTCTAGGATGAGAAGATTGACCTTCATCAGAATGAGTTTCGCCAGCGTCAGTCTCGCTCTCTCTCCTCCGCTCAGGACGGAGACTTTTTTCTCAACGTCTTCCCCGCGGAACGAAAACGTGGCGAGGGTATCGCGAATTTTCGTCTGCGGAAGGTCGGGGTACGCGTCCCAGAGTTCGTCGAGGACGGTGTTCTCCTCGGTGAGCCCCTGATTGTCCTGCGAATAGTATCCCGTCTTTACGTTATATCCTGCTTCTACCGTGCCGGATACGGGCTCGAGCTGTCCCATGAGGATCCTGAGCAGGGTAGACTTGCCGCAGCCGTTCGGTCCCTGAACGAACATCCTGTCTCCGCTTTTGAGAACGAACGACAGATCGCGGAAAAGCGGCTTTTCCGGGAAGGCCATCGTCAGTCCGTCTACGTACAGAACGTCGTTTCCGCTCCGGGACGCCTGATTTATTCTGAATGATATCGCGCGCGGCGCGGACTCGGGCTTTTCGACCTTTTCCATCCGGTCGATCGCCTTCTTCCTCGATTCCGCCGCGATGATATTTCTCTCTCTGTTCCACCTGCGCTGATTTTCGATGAACGCCTCCAGACGCGCGATCTCTTTCTGCTGCAGGTCGTATTTTTTTCTGTGTGCCTCCCGCGCCTTTTCCTTCTCTTCTACGAACGCGGTGTACGGAACGCCGTAAAAATGCGTCGTTCCGTTCTCGACGTCGAGCGTCCTGTTAGTCACGCGGTCGAGAAAGAGCCTGTCGTGGCTGACGACGAGAAACGTTTTTTTGTACGATGAAAGATACCCCTCGAGCCACTCGAGAGTATCGACGTCGAGATGGTTGGTCGGCTCGTCGAGCAGAAGGATATCGGGTTCTCCGGCAAGCAGTCTGGCGAGGGCGAGCCGCGTCCTCTGTCCTCCGCTGAGCGATTCGACGGGAAGGGAATGGTATTCCTCGCCGAAGCCGAGGCTGACGAGCAGGCTTTTGCACTTCGATCTGAAGTAAAGCCCTCCGCCGTCGGTGTACCGCGTGCTCAGCGCCGTGAGCTCGGAGGTCAGTTTGGCGACCTCGCCCGGATCCGCCGCCGCGGAGAGCGACTTTTCAACCTCTTCCGTTCTGCGCTCGAGCGCGAGCAGATCGGAGCGCGTCGCCCACATCTGCTCAAGCACCGTGTCGGGACAGCTCGGGTCGATGCGGAACGCGTCGTCCTGATGAAGCATCCTTACCGTTTTGTCCTTCGCGCGGAAGACGGAACCGCCGTCGGGCGTCAACTCGCCCGAGAGGATGCGGAACAGGGTGGACTTCCCGCTCCCGTTAACTCCGACCACGCCGACTCTGTCGCCTTCCTCAACGGAAAAGGTCACGTCCCTGAGTATTGTCGTCACGCCGTATCCGTAGGACACGGCGGCGGCTGATAGTATCATTTCGGGTCTCTCCTAAAAACAGGCTCGTCAAAAACCGCGCCGGGGCGTTTTTCCGCCCGGCGCGGTCCCGCCTGCAATCTCAGTTTCTCTTGAATTCTCTCGTTGCGCTCGGGTCGACGTTTTCATCGCCGGCGGGAGTGCCTTTGTAGTATTCTCTGTCAAAATCCACTCTCTGGCCTCTCGGCGGAGCGGAAGCGGGCCTTCTGCCGCCGTTGCCCGCAGGGGTCTGCCCCCTCTGACCGGTGCGCACCGCAGGGGAGGATTCGGGGTAAACGAATCTGTCGCCTCCGCGGTCGCCCTGGCGGGAAGTACCGTATTCACGGTCGAAATCGGCTCTTCCGGCGGGAGACTGACCGTACGCGTTTCCGGGGCGGCCGTTCGTCGCGGGCGCTCCGTAGTAGTTGCCTCTGCCGCTCTGCGCGAGTCTTCTTCTTCTCTCCTCGAGCCTCATGCGGCGTTCTCTCTCCTGCTTCTTTTCGAGATAGACGAGAAGACCGTATCCGCCTCCGAGAAGCACGCCGATGATGAGCACGATGATCAGAATGACCTTGAGTGCTCCGCCCGACTTTTTCGTCGTACCGTCGTTTGACGCGCTGTCCTTGCTCTCGGGCGTTTTGACGTTCTCGGAAATGAACGACGAGATCGACTTGACCGTCGCGGAGAATCCCGCGCTGTAGTTTCCGGCCGCGAACTCGGGCTCAAGGACGGAATTCATTATCTCGCTGAGCTTTTCGTCGGTCAGCGTATCGGAAATGGAGGAACTCTGGACCGCGTAATAGAATTCGGTGCTTTTTACCGCGAGGATCAGGACGCCGTTCACTCCCCACTCGCCGAATACGCCTCTGGCGTACGTGTTCGCGGGGATCTCGCCCGTGTTGTCGACCGTGCATACGGCGATCTGAACGCCTTTTGCCACGAACAGAGCCTTGCTCACACTCTCGATCTCGGCTTCTGACTCATCGCTGAGTATCTCCGCTCCGTCGTAAACGTACGAATCGGGCTTTGCGGGATAATCGGCAAAAACCGACACGGCAAGCGCCAATGTGATGATCGCAGCGATGACCGCTGCCAGGATTTTCTTCATTTTGATCAGTCCTTCTTTCCCTCTCCGTTGACTTCAAGCAGTTTCTGTTTGAGCTCGCTCTCGATGCCGCGCAGTTTCGCTTCGGCTTCGGCCCTCTTCTCGCGCCCTTCGGCGTGGATCTGCTGGACCTCGTCGAGCGTTGCGATCAGCTGCTCGTTCGTGTGGACGAGCGTTTCCATATCGACGACGCCTCTTTCCGTTTCCTTCGCGATCTCGACGGTCGAGGTGTGGAGCGTTTCCGCGTTTTGACGGAGCAGCTCGTTCGTCATATCCGTGACGCTGCGCTGCGCTTTCATCGCCTCTTCGGAGTGAGCGATACCGAGGGCGAGGACCATCTGGCTCTTCCAGAGCGGGATCGTGTTGACGAGGACGGTCTGGATCTTTTCGCTCATCATCGAGTCGTTGTTCTGCAGAAGTCTTATCTGCGGAGCCATCTGGATCGCGACCATACGGGTGAGTTCAAGGTCGTGAAGCTTTCTCTCGAATCTGTCGCAGATCTCGGCAAAGTCGTTCGCCGCCTGCGCGTCTTCTGGAAGGCCGGTCTCTTTGGCTTTGGCAAGAAGAGCGGGCAGTGTGGTCTCTCTTTCCTGCGCGAGTTTCTTTTTGCCCGCGGCGATGTACATCGTCAGTTCCTTGAGATATTCAAGGTTCTTTTCATAGAGCTTGTCGAGCGTGGTGATGTCTTTGAGAAGAACGACCTGATGGCGCTGGAGTTCGTCGGATATCATCGTGACCGACTCTTCCGCCTTGGCGTATTTGATCTTCATCGCTTCGATCTTGTTCTTCGTCTTGCGGAAAAGACCGAAGAACCCGCCCTTGCCCTGGTCCTCGTTGAGGCCCTTGAGCTGAGCGATGAGATTGGAGATCATCTCTCCGGTCTGCCCGAAGTCTTTCGTGCGGACGCCCTCGAGAGCCGCGTCTGAGAATTCGGATACTTTTTTCTGCGCGGGCGCTCCGTAACTGAGCACCATGGTGCTGTCGGTTATGTCGATCTTTTCGGAAAACTCGTCGATCTGCCTCTGCTCCTCTTCGGTGAATTCGAATTCGGGAGCCGAAAGGTCGACGGCCGCGTCGGAAGCGGAGGGAATGGGATCGGCGGCTGCAGCCGCTCCGGTCGTCAGGGTGAGTTCGGGAATTCCGTTTTCCATTTTCTTTTATCCTTTCTGTTCAGTATCTGATTGAATTATCGGTTCTTCTTCGGGGTTGGGCTCCGTCTCCGGCTTTCCGGCGCGCACCGCCCGTCCGGTCAGGACGAGAAGATAGAGCGCGAAGAGGCCGACGGATATGAGAAGCGCGTTCACGATGAACGGCGGGCTTTCAAGCTGAGAGGTGAACCGCAGGATCACTCTCGCCGCGGCGACGGGCAAAGTGATGAACGCGGCTGCGATCCGGGTAAACGTCGCGAGGACCGGACTGATCTTCCCGAGCCTGTCCCTCGAGTCGCCGAGGAAGAAGAGAAGGACGACGGAGAGCAGAACGTTCGTCATCCCTTTCTCGGGAGAGTTGATCGGCGCGGTCGTCATATCGAAATAGTAGATGAAGATCAGAAGGCCTGTGAAGACGGCGGGGAAGAGCGAGAGGATCGTGCCTCCGACGCCCGAGCCCCACGTCGTCGCCCTGAGTATCATCGCGGCGGCGGAAACGGCCGCTGCGGCGAGCGCGATCTTTGCAAGGACGCCCTCGGGCAGACCCTGAGACGAGATCAGCGTCGACACGACGTACGCAACGAAAAGAAGACCCGGGAGAAACGTGAAGAAAACGGCGGACGCACCGGGGAGTTCGATCCTGCGCGCCGCGCCCGTGCCGCGAGAAGCGATCCCCGCTGTGAGCGCGGACATCGCGGATGCCGCGATAAGGCATCCCGCGATGATTATGAGAGGGGAACCCGTGCGGAAGTGCATGATCCCGGGTTCGTAATCGTTGACGTATGCGAAGAAGTATACGACCGCACCGGCGATCCCGAGGACCGCGGATATCACGGCGCAGATACGGAAGAGCGCCGGGTTGCCTTTCGGTTCGGGGCGGACTTTTACTTCGGTGCTTTTATCGGTTTGAGTGTCCATCGGCGGGTATTTCCTTTCCGGAGTTCTTTACGTCATGCGCGGACCGCGAACGGCAAGCCCGCTGATCCGCTGAAAAATCATCCTTCTATATATAATAGCACAAATCAAAAGTGAATTCAATATACGCGCGCGAAATATGCACATTTTTTGATCGGAAAGGCGGGTATACGTCCCCGGCCGCCCTTTTTCGCCCCGGAAACGCGAAAAACGGGTAAAAACGGTCGAAATTGTATATTATTACCAAAAACGCTGCTTGACCGCCCGAAAATTTCTTATAATATTTTTTCGCGGTAATTTTGCACTTGCGATTGCAAACGCCCCACATATATGATATAATACTGCTGTTTGATGCGCGATGAAGCGGGAGGTTGCCGTACGCTCCGTACTGTCAGGGAGCGGGCGGGGAATTTCCGCGGAGTATGTCCGGCTCGATCCGGGCGGGGAACGCGCGGGGCGCGCTCCTTTCTGCTCTGACTGCGGGGGTATCTTTGCCCTTTTTCGAACCGGGATCGACGTTAGTCGGTCTCGGCGCACTTTCGGAGAGAAAAGGAACGCGCGGAAGCGTGTAAAGCGCCTCAGAAAAAAACACATTATTTAAAGGAGGCAAAACATGGCAGCAAGCGAAAAGATCAGAGTAAGGCTCAAGAGCTACGAGCACACCCTCGTTGACTCTGCTGCGGCTAAGATCGTCGAGATCGCGAAGAGAAACGGCGCGGAGGTCTCCGGACCCGTTCCGCTTCCCACCGACAAAGAGATCGTCACGATCCTTCGCGCGGTCCACAAGTACAAGGACAGCCGCGAACAGTTCGAACAGAGAACTCACAAGAGACTTATCGAGATCAGAAAGCCCTCGCAGAAGGTCGTCGAAGCTCTCATGTCCGTGGAACTTCCCGCGGGTGTGGACATCGATCTCAAGCTGTAAGGCAAAAACCACGTCCCAACGGGCAGATCTCACATGCCCTTTGGAAATAAACCCTGCCGTACAGAGCGATAAAGGCGGAGATCCCCTCCGGATCGAGACCCGAAGCTTGATGGCGGCGAGGTCAAGTTGGCCGCGAGCCAACCAATAACCTTTTTAAGGAGGAAAAAACGATGAAGAAAGGAATCATCGGCAAAAAGCTGGGGATGACGCAGATCTTCGACGAGAACGGTTTCGTGATCCCCGTGACGGTCATCGAGGCGGGTCCATGCCCCGTAACTCAGAAGAAGACCGTCGAGAACGACGGATACGAAGCCGTACAGTTGAGCTTCGAGGATATCCGTGAGAAGCTGGTCGGCAAACCGAGAGCCGGTCACTTCAAGAAGGCGGGCGTCAGCCCGAAACGTCATCTCAAGGAATTCCGTCTTGAGGACGCGGCTTCGATGAACGTCGGTGACGTGGTTGCAGTCGATACCTTCGCCGCAGGCGACAAGGTCGACGTTACAGGCACCAGCAAAGGTCACGGCTACTCCGGAGCGGTCAAGAGATGGGGCTTCCACACTCTGAAGATGACGCACGGTTCAGGTCCGGTACACCGTCAGGCGGGTTCCATGGGAGCCAACTCGACTCCGTCCAGGATCTACAAGAACAAGAAGATGGCGGGACAGTACGGTAACGTTCAGGTCACCGTTCTGAATCTCGAAGTCGTAAAAGTCGATGCGGAAAAGAACCTCATCGCCGTCAAGGGAGCCGTTCCCGGATCCCGCGGCAACATCGTGTTCATCCGCGACAGCGTTAAATAAGTCGGAAGGAGGAAAGAAAAATGCCAGAAATCAAAGTTGTCAACATGGCGGGCGGCGAAGTCGGAACGATCAGCCTCTCCGACAAAGTGTT
>JAEEGL010492224.1_pt1 | contig 18195 bp, 13 predicted proteins | sample 9134231 | NCBI WGS metagenome assembly JAEEGL01 (sample SAMN16246548, study PRJNA631951) | gut metagenome | biome: gut microbiome; feature: rumen; material: fiber-attached | host: Bos | place: Iran: Karaj | collected 2018-10 | reverse complement strand
TATGAACATCGTCAACGACCTGCGCTACAAAATCCGCACAGTCAAGATCAACATCCTGCGTGAGGAGATGGCCGCCAGCCAGAAGACCCGCATCAAATACGCCTCGAAGTACGCCAGCTGCTCGAACTACTGGAAGTACAGCAACGAGCAGAACAAGGCCCTGAAAGCCCTGAACACCATGGGTGTGAAGAAAGAGGTTGAGCAGGAGTACAGCGACTGGGCCCGCTTCCAGTCGTCGCCCAAGTACGGCAAGGCCCTTGACCTTATTCGCAAGGGCTATGCCGACCGCGCCAAGTCGGAGGAATCCTATATGTACCTGATGGAAGGTTTGCTGACGGGTCCTGAGGCTCCGTTGTTTGCTTCCGGACTGTGCCGCGCGTTCAAGCGCGACCTGGAGCAGGACAAGAATGCTGACCTGGGTCGCTACGAGGCTCGTGTCAACAGCTTCTTCAAGGACTATGACGAGAATGTCGACCGCCGCCTTGCAGCAGCCCTCTTCGCCTATGTCTACTCGCACATGGATCCTGAGGTCTGCCCCGAGTTCCTGAAGAAAGCCGAGAAGAAGTACAAAGGTGACTGGAACAAGTATGTGGCCGACCTCTACAGCAACAGCGTCTTCGCCAACGAAGAGGCTCTGGGCAAGTTCTTGCTCAAGCCCAACGCCAAGCAGCTGGAGAAAGACCCGTTGGCCGCTGCCGGACAGGAGGCTCTGAATGCCTACTTCGCGTGTGACGAATCGGTGTCGCAGGAGAGCAAGGACAACCTGCAGCGCGGCATACGCGACTTCACCGACGGTATCCTCCAGATCAACGAGAAGAACGGCAAGCTGATGTCGCCCGACGCCAACTCGACCATCCGCCTCACCTACGGCAACGTGATGAGCTATGAGCCCAAGGACGGCCTCGTCGCCAAGCACTACACCACCATGAAGGGTATCCTTGAAAAAGAAGACCCCGAGAGCAGTGAGTTCGCGGTGCCCGAGCGCCTGAAGAAGCTCTACAACGAGAAGAATTTCGGCAGCTATGCCAACAAGCGTGGCGAGATGCCGACCTTCTTCATCACCAACAGCGACATCACCGGCGGCAACAGCGGCTCGCCTGTCATCAACGGCAAGGGCGTCCTCATCGGCCTGGCCTTCGACGGCAACAGCGAGGCCATGAGCGGCGACATTGACTTCGAGGAGAACCTGCAGCGCTGCATCTGCCTCGACAGCCGCTACATGCTTTGGGTCATCGACGTGTATGCCGGTGCCAAGAATTTGATTGAAGAAATGGATATCGTAAGATAATTGACAAAATGTATGATTGCTTGATTGTTTGAGTGGCTGACGCTCAACCACTCAAGCAATCAAACATTAATACATCAAGCAATAATACCATGAAACAGGTCCAGCGACAGCAGTTGCAGCAGAAGTTCTCGCCTCAGCAGATACAGCTGATGCGTCTGCTGCAATTGCCTGTCACCGACCTGGAACGGGCCATCAAGGAGGAGGTGGAGAAGAATCCCCTGCTTGAAGCCGAGGTGCAGGACGAGCAGCCGCTGCCGACCGACAACGACCGCTCGGACTGGGACTCCGACGAAGAGGACGACTACGACTACCGCGAGCATCTGGAGAACGACCCCAACGAAGTGCACCGCGAGTTTGTGGTCAGCGACAGCCAGTCGACGGTGGATCGCTTGATGCAGCAGCTCTCGCTGCGACCGCTCACTGAACGCCAGATGCTTATTGCCACCGAGCTGGTGGGCAGCCTCGACGATGCCGGTTATCTGGCACGCGACCTGGCGCTGGTGACCAACGATATGGCTTTTCGCCAGGGGATAGATGCCTCACAGCAGGAGGTGGAGGAGGTGCTCGCCATAGTGCAGAGCCTTGAGCCTGCTGGCATCGGGGCGCGCAATCTGCGCGAATGTCTGCTGCTGCAGCTTGAAAGAGTCGCCACCGATCTAGCTGGCGCCGAACCGGACATGGCGCTCAAGACCGCCACAGAGGTGGTGCGTGATTACTTCGACGACTTCGCCAACCACCGCTACGGACGCATCTGCGAGGCTATGGGTATCGACGAGACTCAGTTGGAAGCCGCCGCCGCGGTGATACGCCGTCTCAACCCCAAGCCCGCCGGCTCGTCGGATGCCGACAGTGACTCGGCCGAGGCTGTCATACCCGACATCGTCGTCACACAGCACGACGGCCAGCTTAGCTTTTACCTCAACGACACACACCTGCCGCAACTCTCCCTTAATACATATTATATGGATATGCTCCACGAGATGGAGCGCGACGGCGGCGACAAGGCAGCCTTGCAGTTTTTGCGTGGCAAACAGGCAGACGCACAAGGATTCATAGACATGCTGCGTCAGCGCCATGACACCATAGTGCGCATCATGCGCTACATACTGCGCCACCAGCGTCAGTTCCTCCTCACCGGCGACCCTGACACGATGCAGCCGCTGCGCCAGCGCGAAGTGGCCGAAGCCACGGGCCTTGACATAAGCACCGTGTCGCGCATGGCTAACAGCAAATACCTGCAGACCGATTTCGGCACCATAGCCCTGCGCGAGTGTTTCTCCAAGGGTATGGCCACCGATGACGGCAGCGAGGTGGCGGTGGAAACTATAAAGCAACGCCTTGCCGACGTGGTGGCCGCCGAAGACAAGCAGGCGCCGCTTTCTGACGACGCCATCACGCGGATGCTCAACGCCCAGGGTCTGCCGTTGGCACGCCGTACCGTGGCCAAATACCGTGAGCAACTGGGCATACCGACGGCTCGTCTGCGCCGTGTCATTGTGTTGCTGCTCCTCCTTGTAGGTATGGGCAGCGCACGGGCTCAGATGTCATACTATGACAGCATCATCGCCGTACGACTTGAAGCGGCGGCCAAGGCGGAGAAAGCTAAGGCGGCTTCCAAAGCAGCGCCCAAGCCGGCGAAGGCTGTACGTCACACGGAAAAGAGCACTCCGAAAGATGCTGCCGCCGTTGCCGAAAAGGCAGCCGTCGCCACCGAAAAGGCAGCGATGGCAGACTATATGGTGCCGCTGTGGTATGACGGATTCCCGCAGAACCGCGTGAACCCACATGGTCGCACGGCGGTGGAGGTGCTCCCCGACGAGGTGAACCTCGTGCTGATACGCGACAGCAACGACTTCTGCTTCCCGGTGCGCGACGTGAAGACCAGTCCTTACGGCTGGCGATGGAAGCGAGGCCATCATGGCGTAGATATCCGTCTGCGTACAGGCGATCCGGTACGGTCGGCATTCCCGGGCACTGTGCGCGTCGCGGGCCGCATGGGCGGCTACGGCAACTGCATCGTGGTGCGCCATGCCAACGGACTGGAAACGCTCTACGGTCACCTGTCGAAGATTAATGTGAAGCACGGTCAGGAGGTCGCCGCCGGCGAAATCATAGGCCTTGGCGGAAGCACAGGACGCTCCACAGGTCCTCACCTTCACTTCGAATGCCGCTTCCTCTACCAGACGTTCGATCCCGAATGGATTCTCGATTTCAATAACTATACGCTCCGCACACGCCGTCTGCATCTCGACAAGAGCTACTTCGGCATCCGCCAGGTCCGCAAAGGCGATAACCTCGACTACAAGGCGGATCACAGCATCATAAAGGAAAGCAAGAAAAAACGGAAAGTGGTGACTCCGGAGCTGAACCTGCAAGATTTTTGATAATGACAAAAAAGACCAATCTCTCTGACTATGATCCGTCGGCAGTTCCCGACGGAAAACCCTATACCATCGCTGTTGTCGCCGCCGAATGGAACCCGGAGGTGACCGACGCGCTGCTCCGCGGTGCCGTGGACACCTTGCTCGAACACGGTGTGCGTGAAGAAAACCTTATAGTGCGCCGTGTGCCGGGCACTTTCGAGCTGTCGTCGGCCGCCGACATGCTTCTCGCTGACACTGCTATCGACGCCGTCATCTGTATCGGTTGTGTCATACAGGGCGAGACCCGCCACTTCGAGTTCATCTGCCAGGCTGTATCGCAGGGTATCACCAATGTGGCACTCAAGCGTGAGCGACCGGTTATCTTCAGCGTTCTCACCACCAACACCATGGAACAAGCCCTCGACCGCGCTGGCGGCAAGCACGGCAACAAGGGTGTCGAAGGCGCCATCACAGCCCTTAAGATGTGTAAATTCCACGACGAATGCGAGTAGTTTATTTTGGCACACCCGATTTCGCCGTTGAGAGTCTTGACGCCATCATGCAGTCGCCGCGCCACGAGGTGGTGGCGGTTGTCACCGTGCCCGACCGGCAAGCGGGTAGGGGACAGAAAGTGGTCTTCAGTCCCGTCAAGCAGTACGCCCTCGACCACGACATCCCCTTGCTGCAACCCGAGAAACTGCGCGACGAGGATTTCATCGAGGCTTTGCGCGCCTGCAACGCCGACATGTTTGTCGTGGTGGCTTTCCGCATGCTGCCCGAGGTGGTGTGGAACATGCCGGCTCACGGCACTTTCAATCTCCACGCCTCGCTGCTGCCTCGCTATCGCGGCGCCGCCCCTATCAACTGGGCCATCATCAACGGTGAGCACGAAACTGGCGTCACCACATTCCTGCTGAACCACAAGATTGACGAAGGATCTATCCTTTTGCAGGCGAGTACGCCGATTGCACACGACGAGACGGCTGAGACGCTGCACGACCGTCTGGCCGTCATGGGTCGGCAGCTGGTGGTGCGTACCCTCGACGGCATCGCCGATGGCACGATAACGCCCGTGCCGCAACAGGGCGAAGCCTGTCCGGCACCAAAGATTTTCAAGGATGACTGCCGCATCGACTTCAGTCGCTCGCCTGAGGAGGTCGCCCGTTTTGTCCGTGGCCTCTCCCCCTATCCTTCCGCCATCCTCACGCTGCGCTCTCCCGATGGTCAAGAGGTCCCCTTCAAAGTCTTCCGTGTAGAGCCCGAGGAATCCCCTGAAACTGTGCCCGGAACACTGTTTTGTGATGGAAAAAAAGTCGTAAAAATCGCTGTAACAGGCGGATTTATCAACATTTTGGAACTGCAAATGGCTGGAAAACGAAGAAATTACGTCGAAGATTTTCTTCGCGGCAATTCTTTAACCGACTGGAATACAGTATGATGTAATTTTGGTTGAAAAAAGTTTTAAAAAATGTAAAAAAAAATTTGGTGTATATCAATAATTATTCATACATTTGCAGCGAGAAAAAGATACAACCATTATAAACATTTTTTAAAAAACAAAATTATGAACAAAACCGAACTTGTTAACGCCATCGCCGCCAAGACCGGCATGACGAAAGTGGCCGCCAAAGGCGCCATGAACGCTTGCTTTGATGCTATCAAAGATCAGCTGAACAAAGGCGAGAAGGTCAGCCTCATCGGCTTTGGTACCTTCAGCGTGACGACCCGCAAGGCTCGCACCGCCAAGAACCCGCAGACCGGCGCCACCGTTAAGGTTCCCGCCAAGAAGGTTGCCAAGTTCAAAGCTGGCAGCAACCTGCTTTCCGCTAAGAAAGCCGCCAAGAAGAAAAAATAAGTCATTGGCGACAGTGAAAACAGAGAGGCTCCCCATTTGAGGAGCCTCTCGTTATTTATATCTCTTTTATTTTGGCTATACACTTCGCTAACCGCTACCTGATAGCTTTACCGCAGGCTGGCAGCCTGCGTGTCATGTCTCACCTCTCCAGCGCCGCCTGGATGCTCATCTCGTAGAGCTCGGCAGGGCTGATGCCCACGGCTCGTGCCTGCTTGGGCACTATGCTCTCGGCACTTTGGCCGGGGATGGTGTTCACCTCGAGGAAGTATAGCTCGTCGGCAGCCGTGTCGTGTATGTAGTCGAAGCGTACGATACCACGGCAGCCCAGCAGGTCGTAGAGCTTGCTGGATACCTCTTGTATGTGTTTGGAAATACAATCCTCGACCTCGGCAGGCGTCACCTCGTTGCTGAAGCCTTGGTATTTGGCCTCGTAGTCGAAGAACTCATGGCCTCCTTTAGGGATAATCTCTGTGATGGGGAACACCAGCTTCTCGCCATCGGCCTTGCGGAACACGCCGCAGTCGAACTCGCGTCCCACGATACATTCCTCGACGAGGACTGCGTGGTCTTCGGTGAAGGCTTCTCGTATGGCGGGCATCAGCTGCTCGGCGGTCTTCACCTTGGTGGTGGCAACGCTGCTGCCGCCGGCGGCGGGCTTGACGAATACAGGAAGTTTAAGCCTGCATAACAGGCCCTCAAGGCCTTGCTTGGTTGGCTCTTCATACAGCAGCACCGATTCGGCCACTTTGACCACTCCGAAACTCTTCACCACAGGGTTGCAGTAGCCCTTCTGGAAGGTGAGGGCCGAGGTGTAGAAACCGCAGGTGGTGTAGCGGATGCCCAGCATGTCGAAATAGCCCTGCAGGACGCCGTTTTCGCCGGGGTTGCCGTGGACGATGATGAAGGCAAGGTCGAAATGGATGGTCTGGCCGTTGTCGGTAACGGTGAAGTTGCCGCGGTCGACGGGGCGGTGTTCGCAGTCCTGTTCCCAGTACCATCCGTCACGGTCGATGACAATCTTATAGACGTTGTATTTGGTGTGGTCGAGTTGGCCATACACTTGGTTGCCGCTGGCGATGCTGATGTCGTGCTCGCCGCTGAAACCGCCCATGACAAGTGCTATGTTTTTCTTCATGTGTTATCTTTTTTCTTTTGTAACGCCGCCAAGTGTCGTTTTATTGCCCTTGCAAGGCAATTTTTCACCCAATACGCACCAGTTGAATACAGGTATGCGACGGATAACCTCGTACAGCAGCGGCGAGAGAGTGAAGACGGCCACGGTGAGGATGACATACATCGCCACAGGAGGCAGTTGTGTGTATATCTTCATCATGTAGCCGAGGCTGGCTATGACGAGGTAGTGGACGATATAGATACCGAAGCTGGAGCGTGTCATATACTGTGCGAAGGCGTTGGTCTTGTCGAAGCGTGCCTTGAACCACCCCATCATGGCGAGGCACATAAGCCAGCCGTAGATGCAGTTAAGCGGCGTGCTCATGTACTGCGGGACGGTGTTGTTCTGCCCAAAGGTAGTGACGGTGAGAATGGTGCCGGAGATAACAGCAGCGGCCATAAGGGATATCCATGCCTTGCCTAACGCATCCTGCACCTCGTCTTTCGAAAAGACGAAGTAGCCCAACAGGAAGATGATGAAGTAAAAGACAGGCTTGTAGAGATTCCAAAGTCCGTCGGCGCTCTCGGGTCGAGGGTTGAAGATAAGCGTCTGCTGACCCAGCCAGAAGAATACCCCAAGAAGAACCAGCACAATAACAAGCAACCACTCTCGCGAAGCGAATAATTTACAAGACTTACAGCAAGGGACTTTTCTTATCAGCAGGAGTATCAGCGAGAAGAGCCACAGGTCTTGTATGAACCATAGCGGGCCTATGCCGCTGAATGCCCAGAGGAAGAACTTGACAGGTTGCGGCACTGCAGCCATCACGTCGGTGCCGGCCACGTGTGTATTGAAGTAGCCTGTCATCCATTGGAAGACGAAAAGGCCTATGGTGGCGGGCACAAGCAGTTTGCGGGTTCTGGATTTAAACCAATCTTTGGGGGAATAGCGATCAAGAGCATACTTTGCACTAACGCCCGCCAGCAAGAACAGCAGTGGCATAAACCAAGGGTAGAGCACATACATCAGCACGTCTTGATACTGCGGCCCGTCGCCGAAACCGCCCACGCCGCCGAATACTCCCTTGTTGTTGTAGAAATAGATTACGTGGTAAAGCAGCACCAGCAGTACTGTCACCCAACGGAGGTTGTCAATCCAATGTTTTCTCATAGCCTTTCCAGTTTCATTATTTTTACTGGTCGGTCGCTGCCTACTTGCAGACGGCTGCAGCGGTTGATTTCGCCAGTGTCGTGGAAACCGCATTTCTCCATCACGCGGCCGCTGGCTGGGTTCTCGGGGAAGTAGTCGGCCCAGAGGGTATGGAAGCCTTTCTCGCGGAAGCAGTAGTCTATGAGCGCCTGCAGCGTCTCGGTGCAGAGTCCCAGGTTCCAGTAGGGACGCGCCACCCAGTAGCCCACTTCGGCGTCATTCTCGCCGATGTCTATGTTGCTCTCGCCATGCACAAAATAGCCCATGCAGCCGATAGGCTCGCCGGTGGCTTTGAGCTCCATGGCCCACATGTGGTCGGACTTGAAGAGGGTGCGTATTATCTCGCGGCTCTCCTCCACGCTCCTGTGTGGCGGCCAGCCCGCCCGCGGTCCCACTTCGGGGTCTGATGCATATTTGTAGAGCGCTTCAGCGTCGTCGTCGCGCCACGGGCGCAGCAGTATTCTTTCTGTTTCCATATTAGTCATGATAATCACTGACTTTCCATTCAAATTTCACTGTTTCCGGCACCAGATATTTGCCTATCTTGTAGTCGATGTTGGCTTTGTGGGCCTGACTGAGTTGGTGGCAGCGGCGCACACGGTATATTTTTCCGTCCTTGATGAAATGGGCACCCGTCTGGTGGAAGCGGAAGGGGATGCCGTGAGCGACGCATTGCTCACGGAGCGAGAGCACCCAGTCGTAATCGCAGGGCCGCGCGTCGACGCCCGACTCGCCACCTACTGACACCTCCTCTATCGTTTCGTCGAGGTAGGGGGTGAGATCTATTGCCGTCAGCAACGGCGAAACGATGATGCTCTTGTGGCGGATGGGCAGCGAGCGGAAGATGGGCAGGCGGTAGTCGGCCATCGTCTGGTTTTCCACGGTGCAGCCCACCAGGACGTTGGGGTAGCCATCGCCCCAGTCGTCGGGCACACACTCCATAAAGCGGTCGATGCGCTTGGTGAAGAAGAAAAACCAGAGGTCGCTCCGCAATCGCATCATATCCCAGCATTCAGGCCGCCATGCATCGGCATCTTCGAGCAGGAAATCGGAAGTGAAGCAGGTGAAGACCAATTTCCCGCTCTCTATTTTCCACGACTTGTCGCGCCGCCGCTTGACGGGCAGGTTGAAGTTGGCGGTCTTGCGGCACTCGCTGCTCGACCGCTCGCTGCCATACATTTCATCCTGTCGGTAGACATAGCAGTACTTGCACCCAGGGCTGATTTTGGTGCACCCGTGCCACGGGTTCCAGTCGGCGTATATCTCCCAATGTTCGGACATGCAATGTTAACGGAATGCTGATGGTTTTATTGTAGCAGTAGACGAAAGCCAAGGCTAAACAGCCTTGGCTTTCGAATCTCTGCCGCTCACTCTATAGGTATCTGTATCACCGACAGCCACTGCTCAGAGTCTTTTTGGTTCCAGGCACCGTCGATATAGACGGTGCGGTGCTGGCCAACGACACGGTAGCCGTGCTCCTCGATGTAGCGGAAAGCATCGGTGAACGACTCGTAGAAACGTTCGTAGGGCCCGACATGCTTCATGCAGAGTGCTTTGGGCACTTCAGGCAGCCGCTTGAACTGGATGATGGCGCTATCGTGGCCCATTTCCTCCACCTGTTCGCAGTACTCGATGTCGATGTTTGTCGGCGTGTACTCCTTGTTGTGCTCGACGGTAAAGCAGTAGCCTGGTGGCGGGCACTTGCAGCCGAGACGATGCATTTCGGGGCCGATTACCTCGACACACAGCGGACCGATGGCGGCATAGTTGGGAATGACCTCGCGGTGCGAGGCAACGATAATTGACGGGAGACTTTGAATGCTAAACTTTTCCATTGTTGTGATTTGTTTGCGAGAGTCCCTCCAGTTGAGCAGCCGCTCGCGACGGGCAACCAGCAGCCGCAGCAGCCGTTCAGTTTCGCTTATTTTCTCGTCCATCTGCTGGATGCTGGGCGTGGACGAGTCGTCCTCCAGCAGGTCTTTGATTTCCTCCAGCGAGAAGCCGAGCCGCTGCAGGTCGCGGATGCTTTGCAGTCGTTGCATCTGGTCGATGCTGTAGTAGCGGTAGCCCGTCCACTTATCCACTTCGTCGGGCAGCAATAACCCCTTTTGTTCGTAGTGGCGCAAAGTTTTTACGGTCGTCTGCATCAATTTTGAGAACTCTCCGATTGTTAGTTTTTGTTTGTAAATCATCATCGTACGATAATAATGCTTGTTTGATATCGGCTGCAAAGTTAATGCATTACCTAAGGGACGAGTCAAGGGCTTTAATAAACTTTAACGTTTGTAAACCTCAATACTTTTTGGAAACTATATACATGTTGACACTGTCGGAGAGTTCTTCGGCACCGCGGTCTCACCGTGGTTTTACCTAGGGTGCCGAAAAGCACCCCTCATCTTCAATTGTTTACCGATTGTTCTTCGATAGGCCTATCGAAGAACAATCGAAGAACAGACGAAGAACAGGGCGCGGTCCCACTTCAGGGTCTGATGCATATTTGTAGAGCGCCTCCGCATCGTCGTCGCGCCATGGGCGCAGCACTATTCGTTCGGTTTCCATGATTAGGTCAGTTATTTACTCCAATAACGACTGCAAAGATATTTTATTTTTCACCACTTCCCAATAACCCTATATTCTTCTATAGAAGAATATACAAACCAGCAACTTACATTATCTTTGCCCCTATATCAACTCTATACCATCTCTATACCAACTCCATGGTTCCTCCCAGGTACCTCCCAGGTACCTCCCAGGCTCCTCCCTCACACCTCCTACACATCTCCTACACACCTCCTACACACCCATGTCACTCACCTATTCACTCCCCCATGTGCATTGAAACCTTTTCTCGTATTCTTCGACCAGCATGGGGCGGAAGTTGGGGTGGGCGATGCGGATTAGGTCTTCAGCACGGTGCTGGAGGGTGCGGCCTTTGAGGCGCGCTATGCCGTATTCGGTGACGATATAGTCGACGTCGTTGCGCGAGGTGCTCACGGCTGCCCCTTGTGCCAGGAAGGGCTTGATGCGCGAGATGGTGCCGCCCGCGGCGGTGCTGGGCATGGCGATGATGGCCTTGCCTTCGCGTGCCAGCGAGGCACCGCGGATAAAGTCGACCTGGCCACCGATGCCACTGTACTGGCGGATGCCTATGGTCTCGCTGGCCACCTGTCCCTGCAGGTCGACTTCAAGGCACGAGTTGATGGATATCATGCGGTCGTTCTTGGCGATGACGAGTGGACTGTTGACATAGTCGACGGGGTGGAACTCGACGTCGGGGTTGTCGTCGACGAAGTCGTAGAGTTCGTGGGTGCCCATGATGAAGGTCACCACGGCCTTGCCGCGGTGCAGCGTCTTGCGACGGCCGTTGACGACGCCCAGCTTCATGAGCTCCATCACTCCGTTGGAGAACATCTCAGAGTGGATGCCGAGGTCGTTTTTGTCGGTGAGGGCTTGTAGCACGGCGTCGGGGATGGCGCCGATGCCGAGTTGGAGAGTGGAACCGTCGGCGACCAGCGAGGCGCAGTTGCGACCGATGGCCAACTCGACAGCGCCGGGCTCGGGAAGCTGCAGTTCCTGGAGGCGGTAGGCGCAGGGAATGATGTGGTTCACCTGCGACACATGGATCATGGTGTCGCCATGGGTGAAGGGCATCAGCTCGTTGGTCTCGATGATAACCGTCTTTGCGGCGCGGATGGCGGCGTGGGCATAGTCGCAACTGACGCCCAGCGAGCAGTAGCCTTCGGCGTTGGGAGGTGTCGTCTGGAAGACGGCCACATCGCAGGGTATGTCGTTGCCGATCATCGAGGGCACGTCCTTGAAGTAGGCGGGGAAGAAATCGCCTTCGCGACGTTCGATGACTTCGCGTGAGTTGGCCGAGAGAAAGTTGCTCACATGGCGGAAATGACCGTAGCATTGTGGCTTGTAGCAAGGGTTGTCGCCGAGGGTGGTCATATGGAATATGAGCACGTCGTTGTAGTCCTCGCAGTGGTCGGCGAGGGTTTGCTGTATGAGTCGTGGTGCGGCGGCGGCGTGGCCCATGACCACGCACTGGCCGTCGTGGATGTCTTTTATAGCCTCTGCAGGCTTCGACACTTTTCTTCTATAATCTTCTTTCCAGTTCATAGTTGCTCTGTTTATATTAATACTCAATCATTAACGCATTAAAATCTGCATCACCTTGGGGCAATGCGGTATCGTGTCAATAAAAAAACAAATGGAGGTGGGCAACCATAGAAGGGCCGTGGAACGAATAGCTTTTGACGCGAAAGCATTGTCCGAAAACAAATAGGCAGGTATCCTGGCTTTCACCATCCTTCCGGCACCTTCTCAGACATTGATAGTGTCCAATGGCATAACGCCGACAGGAATTATGTTCGGTGATTTACAGTTGCGCGACAGCTCACGATTTGCACGTGATTCCCTCTTGGCCGCCCGTTCTTGGAGGGCGGAACCTAATTGTTCACTGTTTCAAAGTGCTGTTGCATTGAGGAGTAGGCTGTGATGCCGTTCCGCCGATGCAGGTGCAAAGATACGAATTAAATTGGATGTTGAAAGTTTTTCGCCAAATTATTCTAATGAGTTAACGGCCATTACCAGCAGGAAGAGTACAAGATCCCATAATCGCAGCCAAACCTGTACTTATTCAGCATTCGTTGCACGATAGAATCGCCATGTGTCGCGGTGGCCGTCGCGGTAGGAGAAGCTCCACTGAAGGAGGTCGGCGGTCAGCGTGTCGAGGTGGAAGAAGTATTCGTAGTCGATGCTGCCGCTGTAGGTGTCGATAACTTTCTGTGCCAGCTCGGTCGCGCAGTCGCCCTCTATCAGTTCCATGCGGAAGCCCTCTTTGGTGCCGGCGAAGAAGAGGGTGTCACCGTCGAGGCGCCAGCGGCTGGGGCTGATATAGTTGAACACCCATGTCGTGGTGCTGCTGTCGGGCAGGGTGACGGTGTAGACCTGGCGTGCCGAGTCGAGGGCCGTGCTGTCGGCGTAGAAGTCCATGGTGCCGGTCTCGCTCACGTCGAAGTGGTGGCCTTGCATGTCGTAGTTGAAGGCGTGCTCGTAGGTGTAGTGGCCTTCCATTTGCGGAGCATTGGGTTTTGGGTTGCAGGCGCACAGAGCGCACAGCGCTGCCAGCATGGCTAATACTTTAATGTCTTTCATGATATCAATGCAGGGGTATATGTTTCTCTCGTTTGTGCTGTTTGGCGTTGAGGTGGGCCTGCTGGATGACGGCGGGCGTCATGTAGGCCTGCTGGAAGCGGTCCCACACTATGTCGACGGCCAATGGGGTGGGATGGGCCATGTCGGCGGCGTAGAAGCGGTAGTCGCGAAGCTCGTCGAGGACTATCTCGTATGACGGGAAGTAGGTGATTGCTTGATTGGTCAGTTGGTCGATAGCCAGCAGGAGGGTGCTCTTGCTGAGCTGGTTGCCGTGGGCGCCGTCGGCCATGTGGCGTATGGGCGACACGGTGAATACGGTTGTCAGCTTTGGGTTGAAGGTCGAGAGTTCCTTCAGCAGCGGTTGCCAGAGAAAGACTATCTCGTCTATGCTCATGCGGCGGCGCACGAACTGCTGCTGGGGCAGCTTGTGACAGTTGGCGACGACAGCGCCGTCGTGCTCGAACACCCATGCCGTGCCGAAGGTGACTATCAGCAGGCTTGCCTCTTTCAGGGCCGAGTGTGCATGGTGTATTTTGCTGTTGCAAGCTTCGAGGCATTCCTCTTTCGTGGCTCGCGAAAAACTGCCGTGGTGATGCCATGAATGCCACAGCTCCTCGTGCTGCAACAGGTCGGCCTCGGCTATCTCGCTGTCGTTAATGATGCGGTGCAGAGCTGACGCAATGGATGCGGGGTTGTAGAGCGTGCCGAAGGGGTTCTGCTCGATGCGGAAACCACCGTCGAGCAGGCGTGAACCTATCTCGTCGGCAAAGCATGAGCCGAGGCTTACGATGCCCGAGGCGAAGTCGAGCCGGAAGGGCATGTCGGGGACGGGGACCGTGGTGGTGAGAGGAGGGAGCATGAGAGTTGAAAATTGAGAGTTGAAAATTGAAAGTTAGTGGATAGGTGAAGAGTGAAGAATGAAGCGAGGAGGTGTTAAGTGGTTTTTATGCAGGGTAGGATGTCGTAGACGCCTGGGACTTGTTCGAGCAGGGGTATGATGTCGCGCACCTTCACCTTCAAATCGCGGGTGTTCATGGTCAGCGAGAGGCCTTGTGCGGTATCGACGACGGTGGCTCGCAGCGGCACCGTGCCTTTGTGCTTCTTGGCCAGCTTCTCGATATTCTTGCAGAATGCTTCATCAATATCTTCCAGGTTGACCTTGAAGTTGAGGTGCGACGAGAATTTGTCGAGCACACCGCCGAGGTAGAGCATCGTGAGTATCTTCAGGCCAGTATATGTGCGTTCGTTGCCGCTCTTGTCGGTATATTTTCGTGCATTGACTTTGGCTCGGCAGTAGACGAAGGTGTTGTCGGTGAAGAAGCTCTTGAAGGCGAGGTATTCGTCGCCGAAGAGACGCAGTTCGTAACTGCCGCTGTAGTCGTCGATGACCATGCTGCCGAACTGTTCGCCTTTGCGGCTTAGCATCTCCTTGACACCTGACACCATGCCACCGAACTTCACCTCTTTGCCAGCCAGCGCCTCGAGGTTGCCAAGCTGTTCCACGGTGGTGTTGGTCATGAGCCGCATCTCGTAGCGGAAGTCGTCGAGGGGGTGGCCGCTGAGGTAGGTGCTGATGACCTCTTTCTCGTGGCGGCAGCGTTCGATGTTGTTCCAGGGCTGTGCAAACGGCACTGGCGGATGGTCCTCTTCGGCCAGTTCGCTGCTCATGTCAAAAATGCTCATCTGTGCCGACCCGGCGTTGTCCTGGCGGCGGATTGCCCAGCGTACCAGCTGGTCGAGGTAGGTGGGCGTTGCTTCGGCGGCATCGGCCTTGTGGAAATATTGTGCGCGGTGCATGTCACCCACGCCGTCGAAAGCGCCTGCTTTTACCAGCACCTCCATGTTTTTCTTGTTCACGGCGTGCATGTCGACGCGCTCCAGGAAGTCGAAGATATCCTTGTAGGGGCCGTTCTTCTCTCGTTCGGCGATGATTACCGATGAGGCCGCTTCGCCCATGCCGCTGATGGCCTGCATGCCGAAGCGTATCTTGCCGTCGCGGTCGACGCTGAAGTCGAGCTCCGACTCGTTGACGCTGGGAGCGGCCACCTCGACGCCCTGCTTCTTGCAGTCGTCCATCAGTTCGCGCACACGGCTTATGTCGGTCTGTGCCGAGGTCATTACGGCGGCCATGTATTCGGCGGGGTAGTGGGCTTTGAGGTAGGCTGTCTGGTAAGCCACCCACGAATAGCAGGCGGCGTGGCTCTTGTTGAAGGCGTAGGAGGCGAACTTCTTCCATTCCTCCCAAATCTTGGAGAGGGTCTCTTTGGGGTGGCCGTTTTTCTCGCCGCCTTCATAGAATAGCACCTCCAGCTCGTTCATCTTGTCGATCTGTTTCTTGCCCATGGCCTTGCGCAAGGTGTCGCTCTGGCCGCGTGTGAAGCCCGCCAGCAGGCGGCTCAGGAGCATGACCTGCTCCTGGTAGACGGTGATGCCGTAGGTGTCCTTGAGGTATTTCTCCATCACTGGCAGGTCGTACTCGATGGGTTTGCGGCCCTGCTTGCGGTCGATGAATTCGGGTATATTGTCCATGGGGCCCGGGCGGTAGAGGGCGTTCATGGCTATGAGGTCGTCGATGACGTGGGGTTGCAGTTCGCGCAGGTACTTCTGCATGCCGGCACTTTCAAACTGGAACACGCCCACGGTGTTGCCCTCGCAGAAGAGCTTGTAGGTGAGTTCGTCGTCGAGCGGCAGGTGGTCGACGTCGACATCCTCGCCGGTGCGTTTCTTCACCATGCGCACGCAGTTCTTGATGATGGTGAGGTTCTTGAGCCCCAGGAAGTCCATCTTGATGAGTCCCACGTTCTCCACCACGTGGCCGTCGTACTGTGTCACCAGCACATCCTCGCCGCTGTCCTTGTCGTTGATGACGCAGACGGGGGCGACATTGGTGATGTCCTGCGAGCCGATGATGACGCCGCATGCGTGGATGCCTATCTGGCGGTTGGTGTCCTCAAGTTCTTCGGCATAGGTGAGCATCTGCTTCAGGTCGTCGGGACCGTTCTCCATGATGCTCTTGAGTTCGGGCACATATTTGTAGCAGTTCTTGAGGTTCACCTTCGGCGCTTTGCCTTTCTCGTCTTTGACATTGTCGGGGAATCCGCGGTCGGGGATATAGCCCTTGAGTTGGTTGACGGTGTTCAGAGGAATCTTTTCCACGCGTCCCACGTCGGCAATGGAGCTTTTGGTGGCCATGGTGCCGTAGGTGATGATGTGCGCCACACGCTCCTTGCCGTATTTGTGTGTCACCCATTCGAGCACCTTGCCGCGTCCGGCGTCGTCGAAGTCGACGTCGATATCGGGCAGCGAGATGCGGTCGGGGTTGAGGAAGCGCTCGAACAGCAGGTCGTAGCGCAGTGGGTCGAGGTCGGTGATCCAGAGGCAGTAGGCCACCACGCTGCCTGCCGCGCTTCCTCGTCCGGGGCCTACGCTGACGCCCAGCTCCTCGCGTGCCGCGCGGATGTAGTCGCTAACGATAAGGAAATAGCCAGGGAAGCCCATGGTCTTGATGGTGTGCAGTTCGAAGACGATACGCTCGCGCACCTCTTCGCTCAACGCCTCCTTGATATCTGTGTCGGTCCAATTGCCATTCTCCGCTTGCCATTCGCCAGACAGGTAGCGTTTGCGTGCACCTTCCCACACCAGGTGTTCCAGGTAGTCGGCCTCGAATTTTATGCGGTAGAGTTTATTGTAGCCGCCCAGTTTTTTGATTTTCTTCTCGGCGGCCTCCTGACTCATCACCACCTCGCCTTTCTCGTTGCGGGTGAACTCGTTGAAGAGGTCCTCTTCGGTGTATTTCTCGCGCCACTGCTCTTCGTTGCCGAAACTCTCGGGTATGGGGAACACCGGCATCAGGGGGTCCGAGTCGATGCTGTACACCTCTACCTTGTCGGCAATCTCCATTGTGTTCTCCAGTGCCTCGGGCAGGTCGGCAAAGATGGCGGCCATCTCCTCGGGACTCTTCAGCCATTCCTGCTTGGTGTAATGCATGCGGTTGGGGTCGTCGTAATCCTTCTGAGTGGCCAGGCAGATGAGGTGGTCGTGGGCTTCGCCGTGCTCCTCCTCGACGAAGTGGGCGTCGTTGGTGGCGATAATTTTGATGTTGTGTTTGCGGGCGAGTTCTATCAGCACCGGGTTGATCTTCTGCTGCAGCTCGTAGGTCTGGTAGTTGGCGTTGGGCTTGTCCGTCTGGTGACGCATCAGCTCGATGTAGTAGTCGTCGCCGAACACCTCCTTGAACCACAGCACCGCCTCTTCGGCTTCCTTCATCTTCCCGGCCATGATGAGCTGCGGTATCTCGCCGCCGATGCATGCCGAACTGCATATAAGGCCTTCGTGGTACTGCTTCAGCACGTTGTGGTCGATGCGGGGACGGTTGTAGAAACCGTCGGTATATGCTATAGATGCTAGTTTACACAGCGAGTGGTAACCCTTGAGGTTTTTGGCAAGGAGAATGAGGTGGTAGCCGCTGCTGTCCACAATGCGTTCGCGCCCCGTCTCGGGGTTGATTTCTTTCAGGTTTTTGTCCTTGTCGTAGAGGGTGCGGCGGGCGCAGTAAGCCTCGGTGCCCACGATAGGCTTGAAGAACTGGCCTTTCAGTTTCTCAACCTCCTCGCGCAGCTGGCTCAGGCTCGGAGTTCCTTCGGGAACTGTGGTGTCGCCGTAGGTCTTCTCCTCCTCCTTGATTTGGGCTTCCAGTTCCTTTATTTTATCCTTTATCTTGCCGTTTTCTTTGTTGGCGGTGTCGAGGAAGTCCTTGATGCCGAACATATTGCCGTGGTCGGTAAGGGCCATGGCATACATGCCGCAGCGTTTGGCCTTGGCGATGAGGTCAGGGATTTTCGACATACCGTCGAGCATCGAATAGTGCGAGTGCACGTGTAGGTGAGTGAATTGTGGCATAGCGGCAAAAAAAAATACAGTTGCAAAGTTACATCTTTTTTTCCATCCTGCAACTATTGTTGAAAACTATTTTGTCGCTTGTAAGAAAATAGAGTATTAGATCGTCGCACTCCTATAGTTAAACGAGACTTGGTGAAAGAAAACAATAATTAAAGGTACTAAATAATATGAAACGAATATTCCTTCTACTGATTACGCTGTTTTGCGTCATGCCAGTGATGGCGCAAAGCACCATGAATGATAAGGCCGACAACATTATGGGCATCTATATCGCCAGACAGGGTGATGACAACTTCAAGGCTAAGAT
>JAEEGL010152339.1_pt1 | contig 18195 bp, 13 predicted proteins | sample 9134231 | NCBI WGS metagenome assembly JAEEGL01 (sample SAMN16246548, study PRJNA631951) | gut metagenome | biome: gut microbiome; feature: rumen; material: fiber-attached | host: Bos | place: Iran: Karaj | collected 2018-10 | reverse complement strand
GTCACATGCGGGTTATGGGGCATACGCAAAAGACGGGAGAGACATCGAGATGTCCGGCGGGGGATGTTTCTCCGGAAGGATGACGCTCCCGATGTGCTTTGCCGGCGCGGTATGTATGCAGATACTGGAAGATCGCGGGATAAAGATCACGGCGCATATCCTGTCTGTCGGAGATGTTAAGGATGAGCCGTTTGAGCCGGTAGCAATAGGTAACGGCAGGCTTGCCGAACATGTGCTTCCGGTCATAAACGCAAAAGCAGGGGATGAGATGGTTGCACTCATGGAATCGGTCAGTCGCGAAGGAGACTCGGTCGGAGGCTGCATTGAGTGCGCCGTGACGGGTATTCCTGCAGGTGTGGGAGATCCGATATATGACAGCGTTGAGTCGGTGATATCATACGGAATGTTCGGTATACCGGCCATTAAGGGGATAGAGTTCGGTGAGGGATTCGGGGTCTGCAGCGACCTGGGAAGTCGCAGTAACGACGGGTTCTGCATTAAGGACGGAAAGGTAGCGTGCATCACGAACAATTCCGGAGGCATTCAGGGCGGTATCACGAACGGGATGCCGGTGATCTTCCGTGTTGCGGTTAAGCCCACACCGTCAATATACAAGCCGCAGAGATCCGTGAACCTTGAGACGATGGAAGAGTGCGAACTCGTTATCGAAGGCAGGCACGATTCGTGCATAGTGCCGCGAGTCGTACCGTGCGTTGAAGCGATGACGGCATTAACGCTACTTGATCTGATGGAGAGATGATGGAATACGGTCTTATCGGAGAAAAGCTCGGACACAGTTTCTCGCCGCTCCTTCATGCAAGGTTCGGCGATTACGATTATGTGCTAAACGAAGTATCAAAAGCTGACATTGATACATTCTTTGAGACGGCGCCATTTTCCGGCGTGAACGTTACGATCCCTTACAAAGAACTGGCAATGGAGTACTGTACTCCGGATGATAACGCTAAGGCCATCGGATGCGTGAACACGCTTGTAAAGGGAGCGTCCGGTGGGAAGGGCTACATTACCGACACGTACGGATTCGAGTATATGTTAAGACGTGCCGGCATCGAAGCAGTCGGCATGCGTGCCGTTATCCTCGGTAGCGGCGGTACATGCAGGACAGCCGCGTATACGCTTTCAAGACTCGGGGCAAAAGAGATCACGATAGTGTCACGTCATCCCGCGGATATCGCGCTTAATTTGAAGTGCCCCGTGAAGTATGTATCATATGAGGATATCCCCGAGGACCTCGAGATACTAGTAAATACAACGCCTGTCGGCATGTATCCTCAGTGCTCGGACATCCCACTTGACATAAGTAATAATTATGTAAACCTAAGGGCCGTTATAGATGTCATATACAATCCGCTTAGCACACGCCTTGTCTATAATGCGAAAAAGCGTGGTATCGCGGCTACCGGCGGATTGTCGATGCTTGTCGCGCAAGGGTACTTTGCTTCAAAGCTATTTACCGGAGGGCGGCTTGGAAATGATCCCGTAGGCACTTTGACTGATGAAGAGATCGCAAAGCTTGAGGAGGTCATAGACTCGATCGCGCAGACTGCCGGAAACATAGTTCTGACGGGCATGCCCGGGAGCGGAAAATCAACCGTTGCTAAGATCCTGGCAAAAAGACTCGGTCTTGAGATGGTCGATACCGATGAATTGTTTACCGAAGAGAACGGGATAACACCGGAAGACTGCATCAGGCAGAACGGGGAGAGCGCATTCCGTGCACTTGAGAAGAAGGCTGTATACCTGTCCGCACAAAAAGGCGGCAGGGTGATCGCGACCGGCGGAGGCGTGGTACTTGACCCGGAAAACATCGAGATGCTCTCGCTTAACGGTACGATCGTGTTCATCAACAGGAAGCTTTCTGATCTTGCCACAGAAGGTCGTCCGCTCTCTGAAGGGAATGAAAATCTCAAGGCACTGTATTATAAGCGTCTTCCGATATATCTTGGAAATTGCGATCTGGTCGTGGATGTAAGAAATGATGCAAAAAGCGTTGCCGAAGAGATCATAGGAAGTTTACATAACAAAGAGGACAGAAAGATGAAATTACTTGTGATAAACGGTCCGAATCTTAACATGCTCGGTATAAGAGAGCCGGATATATATGGCCGGGAGACCTATGAGGATCTGATGAAGCTGTGCCGTAAGAAGGCAGAGGAGATAGGTGTGGCAGTTGATTTTTACCAAAGTAACCATGAGGGAGATCTGGTTGACATAATTCAACAGGCATACGGAACATACGACGGCATCGTGATCAATCCCGGGGCATACACGCATACATCCGTGGCGATACTCGACGCGCTCAAGACCGTAGCGATCCCTGCGGTAGAAGTACATATCTCCGATGTTGATCAAAGGGAAGAGTTCAGACAGACGAGCTATATCAGATCGTATGTGGTAAAAACTATTACAGGACACGGGCTTGCCGGCTACACGGAAGCCATGGAAGCGCTTGTGAGGCAGTGATAATGCGCTCCCGCGCGAAAATCATCCTTTACCGTTTCATACAGTTCATCAAGGGAATCAAATCTCTTTTCTTCGCGCCGGAACTCAAGGAGCGTGACCCAAACTTTTTTTCCGTAAAGATCCCCATCAAAATCATAAATATAAGTCTCGGCGCGCACCCCGCAGTCATCACCGACAGTGGGGCGTACGCCGAGATCTGTTATTGACGGGTAGTCTTTGCCGTCTATATTTATCGTTGAATAATATACACCGTAAACAAGTCCGGACACATCCTCTTCGGGAATGATGTTGGCCGTGGGCATATCATAGGTCCTGCCTGTATGACTGCCGGAGGTGACTGTTCCGGAAAGCGTTACGGGAAGATTCATCCGAGCACTCCTATAAGCGCGAGAAATGCAAGAACAAACGTAATAAGTACCGCGAGTGAGATCAGGAAGAACCCGATCGAGAACTTCGGCTTGCTTGAGCCGGTCTCAGGCTCGTTGACAAGGTGTGATGCCCGTAGTGCTGTAACGACAGGCTTATACAGCAGAAGAGTAAGTCCTGCATTGATGCCTCCCTTTGACAGGTTAAAAGGCAGGAACACGGGAATCAGCATCTTTGTAACCGTCGCACGATCCACATGCATATAAAGCGGTGTGATTATGTAGTTCCACAGAAGCATAGCGAGCGTCATGACTATAACACCGAAGCCAAGGCCGATGAGCGCGCCTTTCTGTGTTTTGTTCTTCTTGTAGAATACCGCAGCGGGAAGCGAGAACGCGCATGTAGAGATGACGTTCATCAAAAAGCCGATAGGGCCCGTTGAGCTTATCGTGATCATTTCGATAAAGGAAACGACAAAAGCGATGATGACCGAGGCAACAGGTCCGAACAGGAGTCCTGCGATCACAACGATCACATCCTTGGGTTCATAGCTTAGGAATCCTTCGACTTTGGGGATCGCTTCGGAAATGACGACCGTGACGAATGCGAGTGCCGTAAACATTGCGAGAACGGCAAGATGACGTGGCTTGCTAAGATAGTTGTTATTCATTTTTTTCTCTCCTTCTTTCATCCGGACTGTACCGTCGGTCCCGGGATCTCACCGGATCAGCTGCACTTTGTGCAGGTCGCGGACTCGCAGCAAACGCTGCTTACCGCCGGTCGGGAATTGCACCCTGCCCACGAAGTTAATGTTGGCAGGAGGGCTCGCGAACGCGAGAGACCTGCCTGAACATTTATCGATTTTATATCTGATCGAGTGTTTATGTCAAGTGGAGGAGAAAATACTGATATGTTTGAGCGTAAACGGAACAAACATAGCTGTATTCTCTCCGACACAAAAAAAGAGACCCGGGAATCCCGGGTCTCGCATTTAGCGATCTTATGCAACATACTTGAACGCGTTCTGGATATTTCCTTTAGCCCACACGATATCATATCCGGGTGCATACCGTCCCGTGCTGTCATCGTGAACAGTGCAGAACTGCTTGTCGCTGTCGTCCATCCGGAAAAAGCCTTCAATCATCTCATCGAACGAAGCGAAAAACATGGTCTCTCTGCCGCGCTGGCAAATGTAAAAGTCTCTCATCTTTATCCCTTCCTTTCTATTTCCTCTCCTCAAGGCCCGAAACCGTCATATATTGTGTATGGTACCGTTTCCGTAAACGATTAAGTCACAATATATATTATTCCTTGCCTTCCTGCTATAATACCACCTTTTTGGTAAATGTCAACAAGTTTAGACATCCAAAATTGTACTTTGTGACGAACAATAAAATAACACTTTGATTTTTTGATTTGCCATTGACGAAATGTTCGCAACAATATATTGTATATAAGTACTTCTTTTAACGTCATATCTTGTGACTTTACTAAATTGTTTTCGGGAGGATGATTATGAAAAAGTTTATTTCGTTGCTTCTTGCAACAGCAATGACAGTCACTCTTTGTGCCTGTGGAGGGGCAGCAGCTCCTGCAGGAGACGCACAGGCAGACGCAGGATCGGGCGAAAAGCTCAATATCAAGGCCGGTTTCATCTGCCTTCACGATGAGAACTCAACATATGACCTCAACTTCATAAATGCCGCTAAGCAGGCATGTGACAAGCTCGGCGTTGAAGCTGTGATCAAGACCAATATCCCTGAAGGTCAGGAATGTTACGATGCAGCATGTGAACTTGTTGACCAGGGTTGCGGATACGTTTTCGCTGATTCATTCGGTCATGAGGATTACATGATCGAGGCGGCTAAGGAATATCCTGATGTTCAGTTTTGCCATGCTACAGGTACAAAGGCTCATACGGAGCAGCTTGCAAACTTCCACAATGCATTTGCTTCTATATATGAAGGCCGTTACCTTTCCGGTATCGCTGCAGGAATGAAGCTCAACGAGATGATCGAGGAAGGCAAGATCACTGCAGATCAGGCTAAGATCGGTTACATCGGAGCATTCACATATGCAGAGGTTATAAGCGGTTATACATCATATTTTCTCGGAGCACGTTCTGTATGTCCTACGGCAACGATGGAAGTTACATTCACGGGTTCATGGTATGACGAGACAGCTGAGAAGGAAGGCGCTACAAAGCTCATCTCTGACGGGTGCGTATTCATCTCACAGCATGCCGATTCAATGGGAAGTCCGACAGCATGTGAGAACGCAGGCGTTCCTAACAGCTCATACAACGGACCTACAGACAACGCATGTCCCGAGACATTCATTTCATATTGTAAGATCGACTGGACTCCTTACTTCGAGGATTCGATCACAAAGGCAGCTACAGGCGGTACGATCCCTATCGATTATGTAGGAACGCTTCAGACAGGTTCGGTTGTGATCGATCACTTCGGCAAGAATGTTGCAAAGGGAACGGAAGAGGCAGTTGAGGCTGCAAAGGCAGACCTTATCGCCGGCAAGATCCATGTATTCGATACTAAGACGTTTACCGTCAATGGTGAGGAGCTTACAACATACATCGCTGACGTTGATACGGATGCAAACTATGAAGGCGACCATGAGGCGATTAAGGACGGATACTTCAATGAGTCCGGAGAAGGCATGAGGAGTGCTCCGTACTTTGACCTTCAGATTGACGGAATTACACTGCTGGATACAGCTTTCTAAGCCGGAAGGAGAGGCCCACGACAGTGGAAAACAGAGAACCCGCGATCTCAATGCGCGGTATCAGTAAAAGATTTGATCTGAAACAGGCTAATACCGGTGTGGATTTTGAACTTTATAAAGGTGAGATCGTCTCGCTGCTCGGTGAAAACGGCAGCGGGAAGACCACCCTTATGAACATGCTTGCCGGCATTTATTTTCCCGACGAGGGAACGATATCGGTCGGAGGCAGGGAAGTGACGATCGCTTCCCCGGCACAGGCGGCTGAGCTTGGAATAGGAATGGTACATCAGCATTTTAAACTTGTTGATGTGTTTACTGCATGGGAAAACATCGTACTCGGTGAGGGAGGCGGGTACGATGTTCCCCGTGCAAAAGAAAAGATCAGGGCAATATGCGACAAGTACGGATTTGTCGTTGATCCCGACAAGAAGATCTATAACATGACCGTTTCCGAGAAGCAGACGGTGGAGATCGTGAAGGTCATCTACCGCGGAGCGGACATTCTCATTCTCGATGAGCCTACGGCTGTTCTTACGCCGCAGGAATGCGAACGTCTTTTTGCAGTCATGCGCAACATGAAAAAAGACGGCAAGTCGATCGTCATCATCACTCACAAGCTTAATGAAGTTATGGCGATATCCGACAGAGTCGTGATCCTTCGTCATGGCAAATATGTCGGAGAACTTGAGACGGCAAAGACCAATCCTCAGGAGATGACCGACATGATGGTCGGGCGTGCGATCTCGCTTGACATTGAAAGGCCGGAGCCGGTCAACCCGACAAAGAGGCTTGTGATAAAGGATATTAATGTTACCGATGTGGAGGGCGTACAGAAGGTCAAGAACGTAAGCTTCTATATGAACTCCGGGGAGATACTCGGCATAGCCGGCATTTCGGGAAGCGGACAGAAGGAGCTCCTCGAGGCCATAGCCGGGATACAGAAGGTCGATACCGGATCGGTCATTTATATCGATGAGAACGGAGTCGAGAAAGAGCTCATCGGAATGCACCCGCGTGACATCAGAGAGCTCGGAGTGGCGCTTTCGTTTGTTCCGGAAGACAGGCTCGGCATGGGGCTTGTCGGAAACATGAACATTGCCGAGAACATGATGCTCCGTACGTTCGGAGAGAGCCACAAATGGTTCACCGACCGTGAGAAGCCGAGGAAGGTTGCCGAGAATGTTGTAGATGTTCTTGAGGTATCAACACCGGGACTTGATACGCCCGTAAGGAGACTGTCGGGCGGAAACGTGCAGAAGATCCTGGTAGGACGTGAGATATCCTCCAATCCGAAAGTACTGCTCACAGCCTATGCGGTGAGGGGACTTGATATTAAGAGTTCATACAAGATCTATGACCTTATCAATGAGCAGAAGAAAAAGGGCGTAGCAGTACTTTTCGTGGGAGAGGATCTGGATGTACTGATGCAGATATCCGACAAGATAATGGTATTGTGTGACGGACAGGTAAGCGATATCGTCGATGCCAAGAAGGTCACCAAAAATGAGATAGGACTGCTCATGACGTCGCTGTCGCATGAAGGAGGAATGAATGAACAGTAAAGCAAAAGAACCGCTCATTCATCTGACGAAGCGCGGTGCCATTCCGAGATACAAAGTCATGACGATAAGGATACTTGCGGTTGTTGCGGCGCTTCTCGTGTGCGCCATCGTTACGGGTCTTACGACCGGCATCAATCCTTTGCAGGTGTATTCGTCAATCATAGCCGGTGCTTTCGGATCGGCAAGAAAGACATGGATAACGTTTCAGGATATTTCCATCCTGCTAATAATCGCACTTTCACTTACGATCGCATTCCGTATGCGGTTCTGGAACATAGGCGGTGAAGGTCAGGTTCTGATGGGTGGACTCGGTGCGGCTGCATGCATGATCACGTTGGGAGGTAAGCTTCCGAACGCAGTGGTCATGATACTGATGACCGTATCAAGCATATTACTGGGAGCTCTTTGGGGATTCATACCTGCACTTTGCAAAGCGCTGTGGAACACGAACGAGACGCTCTCAACGCTCATGATGAACTATATCGCGACGCAGCTTGTACTGTACTTTACGATCGTATGGGAGGTTCCGAAGGGATCGGGCAAGATCGGTATCATCAATCAGGATTCCCATGCAGGCTGGCTTCCGCAGGTATTCGGTTCCAAGTATCTTCTGCCTATAATCGTAGCCGTATTTGTTACGGTATTCGTATTTGTTTACATCAAGTACACTAAGCACGGGTACGAGGTAAGAGTTGTCGGCGAGTCGCCGAAGACGAGCGTATATGTCGGCATCAACGTCAAGAAGGTCATCATCAGGACGATGATCGTATCCGGAGGTCTGTGCGGTATGGTAGGACTCCTGCTCGTAGGCGGGATCAATCATACGCTCACATCGACGATAGCTGACGGCCGCGGGTTCACGGCGGTGCTTGTATCATGGATGGCGCAGTTCGATCCGTTCGCGATGATCGCAACGAGCTTTATCATAGTGTTCATGGACAGAGGTGCGGGCGAGATCGCGACACAGTTCGATCTTAACCAGTCGTTCGGAGACATTCTCACCGGCATCATCCTGTTCTTCATAATAGGATGTGAGTTCTTCATTAATTATCAGATCCGGTTAAGGAAGAAGAAGCACACGGGAGGCGGAGCATGTTAGGATTTCTTGCATTTATCCCAAGAGCGGTTGCACAGGGAATCCCCCTGCTGTTCGGCTGTACGGGCGAGATAGTTACGGAAAAATCAGGCAATCTCAATCTCGGTCTTCCCGGTGTCATGTATGTCGGGGCGATCAGCGGAGTCATTGCGTCATTCTTTTACGAGAACGGAACGGGTGGAGATGTAAATGCCGCTCTTGCGATCATCATCCCGTTGCTTGCATCGCTCCTCGGATCGTTCATCATGGGACTCATATATTCGTTCCTTGTAGTAACGCTTCGCGCCAACCAGAACGTTACCGGTCTTGCGATGACTACGTTCGGAGTAGGATTCGGGAACTTCTTCGGCGGATCGCTCATCAAGCTTTCGAAAGCTGATATCCCTTCGATATCACTTTCCAAGACGAGCATGGTCTTCAGGGCGCAGCTTCCTTTTGCAAAGAGCTGCGGATGGTTCGGTGAACTGTTTTTCTCGTACGGATTCCTTGCATATACTGCCATCGTGATCGCGCTTGTTGTCGCATACATATTCAAGAAGACGAGAACGGGACTCAACCTTCGCGCCGTCGGCGAAAATCCTGCGACAGCGGATGCGGCCGGTATCGACGTTACGAAGTACAAGTATGTATCAACGATAGCCGGATGTATGATAGCCGGTCTCGGGGGCCTCTACTATGTCATGGACTATGCATGCGGCATATGGTCGAATGATGCGTTCGGTGACAGAGGATGGCTTGCGATAGCACTTGTAATATTCACTCTCTGGAAAGCGGACCTCGGCATTTTCGCATCGATCCTTTTCGGAGGATTGTACATCCTTTATCTGTACATACCTTCCGGAATGGAGAACATGGAATACAAGGAGCTGTACAAGATGATCCCCTACGTGGTCACGCTCATCGTGCTCATATTCACGAGCATGCGTGCGCGTCGCGAGGATCAGCCGCCACAGAGTCTGGGACTTAATTATTTCCGCGAAGACAGATAGTGTCAAAAGGAGAGTTGCCATGAAGTTACTAGAGGAACGGATCAGGAAGGACGGAGTCGTAAAGGCAGGCAATGTTCTCAAGGTCGACAGTTTTCTCAATCACCAGATTGACATCGATCTGATGAATGAGATCGGAAAAGAATTCAAAAGGATATTTTCCGATGTTGAGATCACTAAGATCCTGACGGTCGAAGCATCGGGTATCGCGATCGCGGCGATCGTCGCACAGTATTTTAAAGTGCCGGTCGTGTTCGCAAAAAAGAGTCAGTCGATCAATCTTGACGGTTCTGTTTACTCAACAAAAATTGAATCTTTTACACACAAAAGAGTGTATGATGTTATCGTTTCAAAGAAGTATCTTTCACCTGAGGACAAGGTACTCGTCGTCGATGATTTTCTTGCAAACGGATGTGCAGCGGACGGACTTATTGACATCATAAAAGAGAGCGGAGCGACTCTCGAGGGTGTCGGGATAATAATCGAAAAAGGATTTCAGGATGGCGGAAAGCGGCTCCGTGAGCGGGGTGTGAGAGTTGAGTCACTTGCGATAATAGACTCGATGAATGACAAGACCGGAGAGATTTTTTTCAGACACTGATCCAAGCTTCGCATGTAAAAAATGTAAGCATAAGCTAACAGGTATTGACTGATCATGTTTATATGATAGAATGAAATCGGAGAAGGAAAGATACCGGATGAGGAGAATATCATGGCATCTAAACCTGTAACTTATGAACAGATCGTCAAGAAAGTAAGGAAGACTTTTGAGAATGCAGACGCACGTGAAGTGTTCGATCATGTCGCGATAGAAGTGGACATTATCGGAGAGGGTGCAGGAGCGTTTTATTTTGAAGTTGCTGGTCGTGCATGCGTTGTCGAGCCGTACAATTATTACAACAATGACGGCAGGATAATCGCGACCGCGGATGTTATCTTAAAGCTTGCATCCAAGAAGCTTAAGGTAAGGGATGCGTGGCTTAACGGTGACCTGAAGTTTGAAGGTAATGAGGTCAAGTTCCAGCTTCTTCTCGACAAGGTCAAGGTCTGAAACAGAAATAATACGGATTGTTTACGGAGCGATGTGTACATCAGAATGCACACGCTCTTTTTTTGTGATTTTCGTCGATTGACTATTTGGTTACGGCATAGTACACTCATTTGGTAGACACAAGTTATGGGGCATTTTGCCCTCAAATTGCATATATATACACAATATAGGGCATTTCATGTACAGAGACGATACGAAGACAGTTCATATAGGAGACCGCGTCATCGGAGGCGGCAATCCGATACTGATCCAGTCCATGACAAATACCGCAACGGAGGATGCAGAGGCGACTGTTGCTCAGATCAGAAGACTCGAAGAGGCCGGGTGTGAGATCATAAGATGCACGGTGCCGACTGCGGAGGCTGCATCCGCTATCGGCCGGATCAAAAAGGAGATCAGCATCCCACTCGTTGCCGACATCCATTTTGACTATAAGATGGCGATCGCCGCAATAGAAAACGGTGCCGACAAGATAAGGATCAATCCCGGGAACATCGGAGGACGCGATAACGTGCGCGCGGTAGTCGATGCCGCAAAGGAACGCGGTATCCCGATAAGAGTCGGGGTCAACAGCGGCTCGCTCGAGAAGGAGATCGTTGCAAAATACGGCGGCGTGACCGCAAAGGGGATAGTCGAATCGGCACTTGATAAAGTGCATATGATCGAGGAGTGCGGCTATGACAATATTGTTGTTTCGATAAAATCATCGGATGTACCTATGTGTATAAGTGCACATGAGGAGATAGCTCCGGTATGTCCGTATCCTCTTCATGTCGGGATCACCGAATCGGGTACGGTAAAGAGAGGCAGCATCAAGTCTTCGGTCGGACTCGGGATCATCCTTAATGAAGGTATAGGAGATACGATAAGGGTCAGCCTTACCGGAGATCCTGTCGAGGAGGTTGTTGCCGCGAAGATGATACTGAAGACGTTAGGGCTTCGTAAGGGCGGTATCGATGTTGTTTCGTGTCCGACCTGCGGCAGGACGAAGATCGATCTTATCGGGCTCGCGAACAGCGTCGAGAAGCTTGTGGCCGGCTACGATCTTGACATAAAGGTTGCCGTGATGGGGTGCGTTGTGAACGGACCCGGCGAGGCGAAGGAAGCGGATATCGGGATCGCAGGCGGTATAGGAGAAGGCCTTCTTATTAAGAAAGGTGAGATCATTAAGAAGGTCCCGGAGGATGAGCTCCTTGATGCTCTAAGGTACGAACTCGATAATTGGGAACGATAGGAAAGGTAATGGAAAAGAAGTTTTTTGACGTATTCGCGTCACTTGATATAAATGATGATGACAGAGAATTGTTGGAGGAGGCCAGAGTAACAAAGCTGGTCTCCACTTCACGTAATGATAAGCTCCACATTTATTTAACGTGCGATCATATCATCCCGAAGGACAGGATATATGCGATGGAGCAGAATATCCGCAGGCAGTATTACCGTGACGCAAAGGTGAGCGTCAGGATCATTGAGCATTTCTCGCTCGGACATTCCTACACTCCGAGAGCATTCATCACACAGTATAAGAACAGTCTCGTGAGTGAGGCTTCACGGATCAATCCGGCATGGACCGATCTTCTTCGTCACGCCGATTATGAGTTCCCGGATGACAACGCATCTTTTATCCTTGTTCTTGAGGACAGACCGATCGCAAGGGATATGTCCGAGGAGATACTTGATTACATCGACCATGCCGTAAACGGCCGGTGTGGTATGTCCTGGAGGATCACATCGAAGTTCAAGGAAAAGGAGATCCGTCAGAGCGTTATCCATAAGCGTGAGCGTATAGAGGAACAGATAAGGAAGATAACAGCCGGCCCGTCAGAGGATGAGCACACCGAGGTAGTCATGGAGACATTTACCGATGTGCCACGCAGTGCTGACGACAATGAGTTTGAACTGTATGAGAGGATGGCGAGCCAGGAAGCGTTCAATCTGTACGACAATGAACATACGGCATCCATATCGCTTAAGTTTGATAACGATGATAAAGAGCAGGATGGGCCGCAGCAAGAGCCTCTTCGGAAGCAGGAAAGAACAACATCATCGCAGCCCAACGCAAAGGGAGAATACAGGAGACGTAAGAGCCACGTATCGTCGAATCCCGATGTTATCTTCGGACATGATTTTACGGATGAACCGATTCGGATCTGCGATATAGAGGGAGACATCGGAGTCGTTACGATACGCGGTATGATCGATGCATCTAATGTGCGCCAGACGCGCAACGACAAGACGATGGTAACGTTCACCGTTACCGACTTTACCGACACGATAGATGTCAAGATGTTCCCGAAGGATGACCAGAAGGAGCGGCTTCTTAAGAACATCGGTGACGGAAAGTTCATCATCTTGAAAGGTACAACGGATATCGACAAGTACACCGGAACGCTTTCTCTCGGATATATTGACGGGATCAAGAAGAGCCAGGACTTCAGGACGAAACGGTCAGACAATGAAACGGTCAAGAGGGTCGAGCTTCACTGCCATACGAAGATGTCCGATATGGACGGAGTATCGGCGGTGAGCGAGATAATCGATAGAGCAAGGAGCTGGGGTCATGAGGCGATAGCCATTACCGATCACGGTGTCGTTCAGGCGTTTACCGAAGCGTTCCATCATATCAAGGACAAGAAGATAGATGACATCAAGATCATCTACGGCATGGAAGGATATGTTGTCGACGACGGTAAAAAGGCCGCTATCAATCCCGGTGAGCACGGGATAAAGGATAAGTTTGTCGTGTTCGATCTTGAGACGACGGGATTTTCTCCGACGGAGAATGCGATCATCGAGATCGGCGCTGTTAAGATCGAGGACGGTAAGATCACCGGGAGATTCTCGACATTCGTCAATCCGTCGGTTCCGATACCGTACAGGATAGAAAAGCTTACCGGTATCAATGACAGCATGGTCGAGGATGCACCGTTCGTAAATGATGCGCTGACACAGTTTAGGAACTTTGCAGAAGATGCCGTTCTTGTCGCGCATAATGCATCTTTTGACGTAGGGTTCCTGTCTGCCAAGGAAGAGGCAGCGGGCATCATCCGCGAGTACTGCTATGTCGATACGCTCGAGATGGCACGTCTCCTCGTGCCCGAGATCGCGAAGTTCAAGCTCGACAATCTGTGCAGGTTCTTCAAGGTGTCCCTTGAAAATCATCACCGTGCGGTTGATGACGCGGAGGCCACGGCGCATGTATTCCTAAAGCTTGTGGAAAGGCTCGAGAAGAAGGGCGTGACGACCCTTGCAGGGCTTAATGAGCTGTGCGATTCTTCGGATGAGAAGATCAGAAAATCACCGAGCAATCATATTATAATCCTTGCGGCAAATGAGACCGGAAGGATCAATCTGTATAAACTGGTTTCTCTTTCGCATTTAAGATTTTTCCACCAGCAGGCAAAGATACCCAAGAGCCTCATAGAGAAGTACCGCGAAGGACTTATCATCGGTTCGGCATGCGAACAGGGAGAGCTGTATCAGGCCATAATCAATAAGAAGAGTGAGGATGAGCTGATCCGCATCGCGAAGTTCTACGATTATCTTGAGATCCAGCCGAACGGCAACAATGAGTTCATGATAAGAGAGGACAGATTTGAGGACATTAATTCCACACAAGATCTTGAGGAGATCAACAGGAAGATCATAAGCCTCGGTGACTCACTCGGGATCCCTGTTGTGGCGACATGCGATGTTCATTTCCTCGATCCTGAGGATGAAGTATACAGACGCGTTCTTATGGCAGGAAAGGGATTTAAGGATGCAGATATGCAGGCACCGTTGTATTTGCGTACTACGGAGGAGATGCTCGAGGAGTTCGATTATCTCGGCTATGATAAGGCATATGAGATAGTAGTTACAAACACGAGGAAGATAGCGGATCAGATAGAAGTGATCGCACCTGTCCGACCGGACAAGTGCCCGCCTGTCATCGCGGATTCAGACAAGCTTCTAACAGACATATGTTACAGGAAGGCAAGGGAAGTATACGGAGACGATCTTCCTGTGCAGGTGAGCGGCAGACTTGAGAAGGAGCTGCAGTCCATCATCAAGAACGGGTTTGCCGTGATGTATATCATCGCGCAGAAGCTTGTGTGGAAATCAAACGAGGACGGTTATCTTGTCGGATCGAGAGGATCTGTCGGCTCATCATTTGTCGCAACGATGGCCGGTATCACCGAGGTCAATCCGCTTCCTCCGCACTATTACTGCAGCAGTTGTCATTACAGCGATTTTGAGTCGGAAGAGGTACGGGCGTTCGCGGGAAAAGCAGGGTGTGATATGCCCGACAAGGTTTGCCCCGTTTGCGGAGCACCTCTTAAGAAGGAAGGGTTTGATATACCGTTTGAGACGTTCCTCGGGTTCAAGGGAGACAAGGAGCCTGATATCGATCTGAACTTCTCTGGAGAGTATCAGTCCAAGGCTCATAAGTACACCGAGGTAATATTCGGAGCCGGACAGACATTCCGTGCCGGTACGATCGGAACCATCGCGGAGAAGACCGCGTTCGGCTACGTTAAGAAGTACTTTGAAGAAAGACATGAAAGTAAGAGATCCTGTGAGATAGAGCGTCTCTCGAAAGGATGTACCGGAGTCAGACGTACGACCGGACAGCATCCCGGGGGCATCATCGTTCTTCCGAGGGGAGAGGATATCGACTCGTTCACACCGGTACAGCATCCGGCTGATGATATGTCATCGGACATAATCACGACTCACTTTGATTACCATTCGATCGATCACAACCTGTTAAAGCTCGACATACTCGGACACGATGATCCGACGATGATCAGGATGCTCCAGGATCTTACGGGGACCGATCCGACAGCGGTCGCACTTGACGATCCTACGGTCATGAGCCTGTTCGGGTCCACCGAGGCGCTGGGCATAGAGCCTTCCGATATCGGAGGATGTCAGCTCGGATGCTTGGGTATACCGGAGTTTGGAACGGACTTTGTCATACAGATGCTTATAGATACGAAGCCTTCTGCATTCTCGGATCTTGTCAGGATATCGGGTCTGTCGCACGGCACAGACGTGTGGCTTGGTAACGCGCAGACCGTGATCGAGGAAGGCAAGGCTACGATCGGTACTGCGATATGTACGAGAGATGATATCATGACGTATCTTATCAATATGGGACTCGACAGTTCTCTCGCGTTCACGATCATGGAGAGTGTCAGAAAGGGTACGGTCGCAAAGGGTAAGTGTAAGGACTGGCCGGAATGGAAGCAGGAGATGCTCGACCACGGTGTGCCTGACTGGTACGTATGGTCATGCGAGAAGATCAAGTACATGTTCCCGAAGGCGCACGCCGCTGCATACGTTATGATGGCTTGGCGTATCGCATATTATAAGATAAATTACCCGCTCGAGTATTACACGGCATATTACTCGATACGTGCGTCAGCATTCTCATACGAGACAATGTGCCGTAGCCGTCAGGCATTTGAAGAGGAGATAAAATCATACCGCAAGAGGGTAGCGGCCAATGACAAGCTGAGTGCCAAGGAGGAGAACACGCTCAAGGATCTTAAGATAGTCGAGGAAATGTATGCGCGCGGATTCGAGTTCGCACCGATCGATATATTCAAGGTAAGGGCCCACCATTGTCAGATAGTTGACGGAAAGATAATGCCGAGGCTCGACTGTATCGACGGACTCGGCGATAAGGCAGCCGACCAGGTCGTTGATGCGGCAGCCGACGGACCGTTCCTGTCGCTTGATGATTTCCAGCAGCGAACGAAGGTATCAAAGACGATCATAGATCACATGGTCGAGCTCGGACTTCTGTCGGGACTTCCGCAATCGAATCAGCTGTCATTATTTGATATAATGTAGACATATCGCGATATCAAACAAGAGGAAGATCATGGCTAGATATGTACATCTTTTACCTGCTAAATGTGCACTCGATATCGGCGACGGGAGCGAGCGGGGCGAATATGTCTGTCAGGACTATATCCTGAACGTGCTCGGACGTCCGCACAGATTGGTTAACATAATGTACACGTATTATCCGGATGATGAGCAGTGGCCGAAGCGTATTTCCGAGGCCTGTGCGGATATGAAGGTCAGCTTTGCCTGGGACTATCCGTATGACGATTATTATCCGTTCAGCGAAGAAGGGCGGCAGTTTGAGCAGATGCGTGACATACGGATGCACGGGCAGGATGTTATGTTAACCATAACTATCGATTGCGGACTTGATGACGCCCGGCTTCGAAAGCTCGCGGCATCCCTGAGACCGTTCGGGCGTATGATGCTTCGGATCAATCACGAATGTAACGGCAACTGGTTCACTCATAACAAGAGATATTCGTTTGAAGAGATAGAGGATTTCTTTGTAAGATTTTCATCGATAGTCAAGGAAGAGGCACCGAATGTGCGGACTGTTTTCTGCGCGGGACTGTGTGATGATGAGCCGGATGAGAACGGGATATACAAGGTCGATTGCGAGGATGAGTTTGCAAAGGCTTACAAGGCGGCAGATGTGTGGTCTGCCGACAAGTATCTCGCACTTCACTTCGGATGGCCGTATGATATCGCTGAGGTCGGAGGAGAGACATTTACGATCGACGATCCGAAGGTGATATTTGACAGATACAAAAGAACGTACGAGAGACTGTCGAAGCTTTTCGGCAACAAGCCGTTCATACAGGCCGAGATAAACGCGGACGGGGATGTGACCGGACCGCTTCATCAGGCAACTCTTGTAAGGGAATACTACGACCTCGTAAGAGATAATGAGGCGAAATGGCTGACGGGCTTATCGATGTATCAGTTCCGCGACAGGGGTAGACTCGGCCTTGAGACTGAGGATCCGAACAACTCGTCGGTCGGCATCAGACAGCCGCTCATGGATGAATATAAGAAGATACTTAAGGACCCGTACTTCTCGCCGAAGATCAACGTTGGCGATGAAGTATCTTATCCGGCAACGCTTCGCTGGGGCGGTAGCGAGGACGCGGACGGCATAGAGATAGAGTTAGCGTTCGACAACACACCGGAGTTCTGTGAGGTGACGATGTCCGAAGACCTCAGTCTGATGATGGAGTTTTATGGAAGGTGGTTCTACAAGTCCCCGGGAGTTGTGACTGTTGACCTTATGTCGGCATTTTACACTCACCCGCTTACAGGCCCTGCCACCATACCCTTGCGGATATTTGCAACACCGCCTGACGGCGAAAATCATGACGACGGAACCGAATCCTGGATGACTGACCAGTACTATATAATGGAAGCTGAGCCACAATTACGTATACGTTATGATATACCAGGCGAGGGACAATGAAGTTATTAAAAGATTTTCCTTTCATGTATGAAACGCACTGCCACAGTAGCGAGTCGAGCGCCTGCGCGAGGAGCACCGCTGTCGAGATGGCAATGGCGCATAGGGAAGCCGGCTATGCCGGCATGATTCTTACGAACCACAACTGGGGCGGCAATACCGCAATCAGCCGTGAACTTCCATGGCATGATTTTCTCGATGCTTTCTTCGCACCGTACTATCTTGCGAAGGAGTGGGGAGACGCGAACGATCTTCAGGTATTTCCCGGCTATGAAGCAGGGTATTCCGGAACGGAGTTTGTGATAATCGGCATCGATATCGATTGGATGTACGATCATCCCGAACTTCGTGAGGCAACTGTTGAGGAGCAGTTTGAGATCATCCATTCGGGAGGAGGAGTGATAAGTCATGCGCATCCTTTCAGGGAAGCATTCTACATCAAAGAGGTTCGTCTCTTCCCTGAGTATATAGATGCGGTCGAAGGAGTAAATGCCGCGCATTGTCCGATAAACGGACTTCCGGATAACCGGGTGTTCAACGACAGAGCGCTGAAGTATGCGAAAGAGCTCGGGGTTCCGATCACGGGCGGTAGCGACACGCACAACGTGCATCTGTTT
>JAEEGL013023954.1_pt1 | contig 18196 bp, 15 predicted proteins | sample 9134231 | NCBI WGS metagenome assembly JAEEGL01 (sample SAMN16246548, study PRJNA631951) | gut metagenome | biome: gut microbiome; feature: rumen; material: fiber-attached | host: Bos | place: Iran: Karaj | collected 2018-10 | reverse complement strand
CTGCGCCTTGACGGCTTTTTGCATATCGGCGTTCGTTTTTTCCGTCGCTTTCTTCAACTGCTTTTGCAGGTCCTCGTTCTTTGAAACTTCCTCAAAGAACTTCTTAACATTTTCTTTTGCCATAAACTTTTTCCTCCTTTGTTAGGGTCATAAGATTTTTTTGTCTAGTCTCCAAATTTTAAGTCCCGAAATGATGGTGGAACAAAAATTCGACGGCTACCGCCAGCGACCGCATCCAGATCGTCCGCATCAAGTGTTTGGTTCGCCTGCTGTGATGTTGCAAGCAGCTCCTCTGCCGCCAGTCTGCACTTAGCAGAGCCGACGACAGGCTTTCCCTCATCATTTGGCTTACTTAACCAATAGCGCCCAAGCCAACACCTAGAACCGCACAAGCTACAGCGCCAATACCATCTCCATTTGGATAAGCACACGCATCCGCGCCCGCGCCATAATATTCACCTTCCATTATATTAGAGAATCCGATTACTATGCAGATCCCGCCACCGCCTGCTTGGGCTCCGCCTGCTACCGCGTCCAGCTCGTCCACATCAAGTTTTTTGTCACCCTGCTGTGCGGATGCGAACAGCTCCTGCACCGTAAAATCGAATCCCACTTTTTTGGCGACGGAAATGATAGCTTCCGCATGCGCCTTGACGGCTTTTTGCATATCGGCGTTCGTTTTTTCCGTCGCTTTCTTCAACTGCTTTTGCAGGTCCTCGTTCTTTGAAACTTCCTCAAAGAACTTCTTAACATTTTCTTTTGCCATAACTTTTTTCTCCTGCCATCAAAGGCAAATCGCAAAGAAACGCCGGGCAAACAATTTTGGCGCTTGCCCGGCGCGAAAATTTGGCTTTCTCAGGTCGCTTCCCAAGTAACTCCGCCGCCAATTCCTATAACCCAGCAAGCGTTGCCGCCGCCACCTACACTAGCTCCGCCCCAGCCAACGCCAATGATGAAGCAGCCGGCGCCCGCTCTTTTTTTGCCGCCAGCGACAGCGTCCAACTCGTCCATGTCAAGTTTTGAGTCTTTGGGTGCGCCAGCTGAAAGGAACTCATCGGCGGTAAACTCAAAGCCCGCGCCTTTGGCTACGGAAACAACGGCTTCGGCCTGCGCCTTTACGGCCTTGGCGATTTCGGCCTCATTTTTTTCTGTGGCCGCCTTCAACTGCTTTTGCAGGTCCGCGTTCTTTGAAACTTCGTCAAAGAACTTCTTAACATTTTCTTTTGCCATAAACTTTTTCCTCCTTTATGGTCATAAGATTTTTTTGTCACCTTCTAAAATTACATTCCGCCGTCCGTGCAGCCTGCGCCCAAGCCAAGAAGAGCGCAATAACTTCCGCCGCCGGAGCAGCCAAATCCCACGCCCATGCCAATAAGGCAGCAACATGTCGCTCCTACCCATCCGCCGGCAACTGCATCAAGCTCGTTTTGGTCAAGCTTTTTGTCGCCCTGCTGTGCCGATGAAAGTAGTTCTTCCGCTGTAAAGTCAAAACCTGCCTTTTTTGCTACCTCGACAACGCTTTCAGTCTGTGCTTCAATTAGTTTCTGTACCTCAGCATTTGTTTTTTCGGTCGCAGTCTTCAACTGTTTCTGCAAGTCCTCGCTCTTTGAGACTTCTTCAAAGAACTTTTTTACATTTTCTTTTGCCATAATTTTTCTCCTTTTTTTTTATGACTTTATGAATCAAAAAGATTTCTGTTTTCCCAGTGCCCGCTACCTAAGCTCTGGTGGCAATTCCGTAGTTTCTGCGGTGCCAGCAGCGCTCAACTCATCGAGTGCGGAGAGGTTAAGCGGTGGAGGCATTTTGAGCGGCTCCTGAAAAGCCAGACTGTTTGTGCGGTCAAGGCTTTCCTTTGCGATCTGCTCAAGTTTTTTGCTTGGTGAAAACGAGTTGTAGTCAAAGAGTGCGAGGAGCGACTCTTCATTAAGTTTACATTTTTTTGCCATATGCTCCTCCCCAATTGAAACAATATCCCGCTTGAAATGAGCGCAATCTTAGATTATCGGTTTATCATCGGTTTATGGCTTTGTTCCAACATTATGTGCCTCATGGCTGAGTCGGAGATTGCAAGTCCGCCTGCAACTGCGTCCAATTCTGAATCGTTCAGAATCATTCCAGCGTCCTTGATAGCCTCTTTTGCCTCTTCAGGACTTTTGGCATTCTCAACTTTTTCCTTTAATTTTCCTGTAAGTTCCATAATTTACCTCCTCATAAACGAAATGTCTTTATATATTTAGACGAAGGACTTTAAAAATGGGCAGTAAAAAATGCAAAAAAAAGTGAAGAAAAAACTGAATTTATCTTGAAATAATTTGCGGAATTACGCTTTTCGATTTATAATTTTATGAATTGGAAAAAGTTTATGTCCCTTGACAGCGAGCAAATCTGGCTTGAATACAAAGACCGTGTAAGTTGCTATATTTTTTCTCATGTCTCAAACAGAGATGATGCCGAGGATTTGGTGTCGGCTGTCTTTGTAAAAATCGTTCAGTCTTCTTATTCATACCGTGGCGACCCGAATTCAGTTTCAAGTTTTGTTTACAGAATCACGCAAAATCTTGTCATCGATTATTACCGCACCAAAAAAACATATAATGAAGTTCCAGAATCGCTCGTGGCGGCTCAGTCCATCGAAGACGATTTTTTTAAGCAAAGTACGCTGGACTTCCTTGCGGATGCCCTGGCTCTTCTTCCTGAATTTGAGCGTGATATAGTCATTCTTCATTATTATAAAAATATTTCGTTAAAGAAAATCACGATAAAACTTCAATCGACCGAAGGCAAGGTAAAACTGGCTCACAACAGGGCGATTAAATTTTTAAAAAAGAAATTCAAGGAATTCGATTATTAAAAGAGGCATTTCATGGCAAACTCAGAAGGATTGTTCAGAAAATCCGCATTGCAGAAACTTTCTTCTCCGGAGCGGCTAGATCAGGCGATTACGATAATAAAATTGCAGGGCTGGATAGGTCTTTGTGCCCTTGGCCTTCTTCTGGCCGGTGTTTTTGTGTGGTCACTCGTCGGTTCCATCCCGGAAAAAGTGAACGGAAGCGGGGTTCTCATAAATTCAAACGGACTTTTGAGCGTGACCTACGCTTCGGGCGGCGTTGTTAAGGGCGTGTTCCTTGAAAATGGCGAGAAGGTCTTTAAGGGGCAGGTTATCGCAAGAATTGAAAGGCAGGATTTGATGGAGGAAGTTCAGGTGGCTTCCCAGAAACTTGTCAACTTGCAAAAACGCTACGAGTCGGATTCACAGCTTTATCTGAAGAGCGCGGGCTTGACCGACAAAATGCTTGCGAAGAACGAGATTGACTTGGATTCTCAAATAAAGACTCTTGATACTCAGATTGCCGATGCCCAGAAAAAAGAACAGGCCATGAAGGAACTTTATGACGACGGCCTGATTACAAACACCGCCTACATTGAAACCCGAAATACGCTTTTTAACCTTCAGCGGCAAAAACAGGAGACCGAAAGACAGCTTCTGAATGCGGGCGTTGACCGAATCAAAAGCGCGGGAAGCTCCAATCAGCAGCTCTTGTCCTTGCAGCAGCAGATTGACGAAGCACGGATGCAGCTGACGATTCAGCAGGAAAACTACGAGAACGCCACAAGGGTCATTTCACCGGAAAGCGGAACGGTTTATGAAGTTTCAATCGCAAAAGGCTCTTACATTTCTCCGGGGGCAACGATTGCCGTAATCGAGCCATTTTCAAGCAACGGTTCAACACTCGAAGCCACGATGTTCTTTGCCGGACGGGACGGAAAGCGCGTTAAAAGCGGAATGACGATTGATGTAAGCCCTTCCACCGTAAAGCAGGAAGAATACGGCTACATTCAGGGAATTGTCACAAGCGTTTCAAAATTCCCGGCGACTCCGCAATACATTCAGGCGACTTTCCAGAACCAAAGTTTGACTCAGGCATTTTCGCATCTTGAAGCGCCGATTGAAATAAAAGTCAGGCTGATTCCAGATATTAAGACTGTGAGCGGCTATAAATGGTCTTCTTCAAAAGGTCCGGCTGAAACTCTGGAGACAGGAATTCTTTGTTCCGGGGCTGTAACAGTGAGTGAGCAAAGGCCAATCGCACTTGTCATTCCTTTAATAAAGAAAAAAGCCTTCGGAATAGGGGAATGATGTCATGAAAGAAAAAAATCTCTTCCCTTGCGACAGGCGGGTAAAAACTCCCACGATATTGCAGATGGAAGCCGTGGAATGTGGGGCGGCAAGCCTTGCGATGATTCTCGGATATTACGGCTCTTTCATTCCTCTTGAACGGCTTCGCGTTGAGTGCGGTGTTTCGCGCGACGGCTCAAAGGCCTCAAAAATCATTCTCGCTGCCCGAAGACTTGGCCTCAATGCGGACGGTTACAAGCGTGAAATTTCAAGCCTCAAGAATTCGCCTTTACCTGCAATCTTATTCTGGGAATTCAATCACTTTGTCGTTCTTGAAGGATTTAAGGGCGACAAGGCTTACATAAACGACCCGGCAAGCGGCAGACGAAAAGTTTCCTACGAAGATTTCAATTTGTCTTATACGGGCGTAGTTCTTGAATTTTCAAAAAACGATTCTTTTGTGGCGCAAGGGAAAAAGCCTTCGATATTTTCGATGCTCTCCAGACGAATCAAGGGCATGAGGCGTGTAATTCTTTATGTGGTTTTAATCGGGCTTTTCCTTGTCGTTCCGGGGCTTGTGATTCCTGCGTTCAGCCGTTTTTTCGTCGATACGATTCTCGTTGCAAAACTCACCGGATTCTTGAAACCGCTTTTGATCGCGATGGGGCTTACGGCAATATTAAAAGGCGTTCTGACCTGGGTTCAGCAGTTCGTCTTGATGCGATTCCATTTGAAACTCTCGCTTTCTTCTTCGGCGCAATTTTTGAACCATGTCTTTAAGATGCCGGTTGAATTCTTTGCGCAGAGGATGCCGGGTGAAATCTGTAACCGTCTTCTTGCAAATGATAATGTCGCCGCCCTCATCTCGACGAAGCTCGCGGGGGCTGTCATAAATCTTTTCTGCGTTTTCTTCTACGGAATTCTGATGCTTCGCTACGATGTTCCGCTCACGCTTATTTGTCTTGCGGCACTGGGCTTGAACTTTCTCGTTCTGTGGCTTACTTCGGAGCCTGTCAAAATCGGAACTTTAAAAGCGCAGATGGAAACGGGCAAGCTTTACGGCGACACGATGAACGGAATCAGCATGATTGAAACGCTCAAGGCTTCCGGGCTTGAAAATGACTTTTTTCAGCAATGGTCGGGGCAGGAAGCAAAGGTCGTTCTCCACAATCAGAAGATGTCGCGGCTTTCTCAGGTTGTGGCGCAATTCCCGCAGTCGCTCACGCAAATCCTCAATCTTTTTACTCTTGTCGTGGGGGCGTTCAGGGTAATGAGCGGAGACATCACGATGGGTATGCTCGTTGCGTTCCAGAGTTTGCAGGCAAGTTTCATGGAGCCTGTGACAGAGTTTTTGCAGATGGGAAAGGAAATCCAGTCCACTCAGGCAGACATGAGTCGTCTTGATGATGTCATGAATTATCCGGCCCAAAAACGCTACAAGGACGATTTTGAAGCCGAGGAAGAAAAACTTGAATCTGAAGAAGCTCAGCCTGAAAAAAAGAAACTCGGCGTAAAAAAATTACAGGGCTATATTTCGCTGAGGAATGTGAGTTTCGGCTATGACAAGCTTTCAAAGCCCCTGATAGAAAACCTCAATCTTGAACTGAAGCCGGGTTCCCGGGTGGCGCTTGTCGGCGGTTCAGGTTCGGGCAAATCCACAATCGGAAAACTTGTGAGTTCCCTTTATGAGCCGTGGAGCGGAGAGATTCTTTACGACGGAAAAAAAGTTTCGGAGATAGAGCGAAGCCAGTTCATTTCTTCAATGGCGGTCGTTGACCAGACGATTTTTCTTTTTGAAGGTACTGTCCGGGATAACCTTACTATGTGGAATTCTAACGAAGCGGATGAAAGTTTCTACATTCAGGCTGCAAAGGATGCCTGCATTCATGACGACATTTCTGAGCGGCCGGGCGGATATTACAGCAGGGTAGAAGAGGGAGGCAAGAATTTTTCCGGCGGACAGAGGCAGAGGCTTGAAATCGCGCGTGCCCTTGCCGGCAATCCCCGGATGCTGATTCTTGACGAAGCGACCAGTGCGCTTGACCCGATTACGGAACTTCTCGTTGACGAAAATATCCGTCGCAGGGGATGCACTTGCATAATCATCGCGCACAGACTGAGTACGATTCGTGATTGTGATGAAATCATTGTTCTTGACGGCGGAAAGATAATGCAGCGCGGAACGCATGAGGAACTTGTGAATCAGGAAGGCTTATACCGCGACCTGATTAAAACGATGTAGGCGGCTTTTATGTTAGAAAAGATGATTACTTTGCAAAACAGCAGTCCATTTGAATTTCCGAACGACTCTTTGTTTTACCGTGTCGTAAAAGGTTCCGCGTATCTTTTTGCTGTTGAAAAATTGAAGGACGGTCTCGACAGCGCACGAACAGAAATCGCTTCATATAAAGAAGGTGAGTTCATCCTTTGTATTCCGCAGACAGGTTCCGTTCGCTTTGTTCTGACAGGCACGCTTGACGCTCAAATCGAAAAAACGAAACTTACAGCTTTTAAGGGGGCTGAAGGAAACGATGCCCTCAAAAAAGCGCTTGAAAAAGTTTCCACACTTTTGCACCGGGGCATTAACTCAAAGCTAAATTTTTCGGACATTCTTGAATCTTCCGACAGGGAAAAAGCCGTCCGTGACTTTGCAGAAAAACTTTCCATGGAATTGTGCGCGCTTCGCATGGCCGACATGCTTGATGAAAGCGATGCCGTCGCCCGAAGGATTGACTCCAACGAAAATGCTTTTTCTTCCGCGCTTGAAGACATCGTTTCAGTTGTTGACGGCAAGAAAAGTGAGGAAGCAAAAATCGAATCCCACTTTCCTCTTGTTCAGGCGGCTTATCTTGTGGCTGAATACGACAAAATCAAGCTTCAGGAAATTCAGGGAAAGACTTACACAAATGATGATTCGCTCATTGAGCTTGCAAAAGACAGCAATATCCGGCTTCGTTCCGTCACGCTGAAAGACGAATGGTGGAAGGACGACAACGGTGCGCTTTTCGGCTGGTACTTCGCTGACCCGGAAGATGAGAACGCAAGAGCCGAACCGGCAGCCCTTCTTCCGCAGAAAATGGGCGGCTATGCGTGTGTTCTCCCAGAAAGCAAAAGAACCGAGCCGATCACGCAGGAAGTTGCCTCTCACATTGAGCGCTCGGCCTACATGTTTTACAAACCTTTAGCTGACGGCAAAATCTCAATCAAGGAACTTCTTGCCTTTGCTTTTTCTTCACGCAAAATGTGGCTGGATGCCTTTCACTTTATTTTGCTCGGCCTGATTAGTGCCGTCGTTGGCCTTTTGATACCGTTTATCACGAAAATCTTCATCGATTCAATAATTCCTCAGGCCGCAAAGAATATGGCTACTCAAATCGCCGTGATTGCCTTCCTGTGCGTTTTTTCGGCGATGGTGTTTGACTTCATAAAGGCGCTTGCAATAACAAGAATGGAAGCCCGCTCTGATGCGCTTTTACAGGCGGCGGTCATGGACAGGCTTTTAAAACTCCCGGTCGGCTTTTTCCGTGATTATACGGCGGGTGAACTTTCTCAAAAGGTTTTTGCCATTTCTGAAATCAGGGAAATCGTGTTTTCCGTCATCATTTCAAGCGGCATGACTATTGTTTTTTCTTTGGTTTATCTTTTCCAGCTTTTCGCGTACAGCAAATATCTTCTTGGCTGGGGACTTCTTTTTTGTGCCGTCTCTGTTCTTGTGACAGTTCTCACTTCATTCTTCAAATATAAATGGAACAAGGAAATAATCACGCTTACAGCAAAAATTTCCGGCCTGCTCTTTGAATTCATAAACGGGGTGAGCAAGCTCGTTCTGACGGCTTCTGAGAAAAGGGCCTTTTCAATCTGGGCGAAACTTTTCGCAAGGCAGAATAAATCCGCGAAGAAGGCTGATCAAATCAACATGATTTACATGACTTTCATGTCATTTTTCCCGCTTTTGACGACGCTCTGTTTTTATGGAATCTTCATGAATGCGGTTACACACGGAAAAATGGACGCTCTTTCAACAGGTAGTTTCCTCGCATTCATGGCATCATTCTCAGCCTTTCAAACTGCCCTTATTTTCTCCGCAGGTGCTGTCACGAATTCTGTTCAGATAATCCCGATGTATGCCCAGGCGAAGACCGTGCTCGATGCGCTTCCTGAAATTCAGGAGTCAAAGCCGGCCGTTTCTTCACTCAAAGGAAATGTTGAAATCAATCATGTAAGTTTCCGCTACAATCCTGAAAGTCCGCTGGTTCTAAAAGACATTTCAATTAAAATCGAGCCGAATGAATTTATTGCAATCGTCGGCGGCTCAGGTTCCGGAAAATCGACTCTGGTGAGAATCCTGCTTGGATTCGAGAAACCCGAGAATGGAACCGTGTTATTTGACAATCACGACATCAATTCTGTTGATATTGGAAGCATCCGCAGGAACATGGGAGTCGTCCTTCAGAACAGCACAATCATGCAGGGCTCGATTTTCTCGAACATAATCGGAAATTCCGCGCTTACGATTGATGATGCCTGGCGGGCCGCGGAAATGGCGGGCCTTGGTGATGATATCCGTGCAATGCCGATGGGAATGCACACGATGGTTTCGGCTGGCGGAGGAACTTTTTCAGGCGGGCAGTTGCAGAGGCTCATAATCGCCCGGGCAATCGCAAGACAGCCTAACATCCTGATTTTTGACGAGGCGACCAGCGCGCTTGACAACAAGACTCAGGCACAGGTCAGCGAAAGTCTTGAATCGCTCAATGTCACAAGAATCGTCATTGCGCACAGGCTCAGCACGATTATCAACGCCGACAGAATTTATGTCCTCAACAAGGGCGTCATCGAGGAAACCGGCACTTACGAGGAACTTATGAATAAAAACGGATTTTTCGCAAAACTGGCAGAACGCCAGCAGGCATAGGACAGGGAAAAGGAGTTTAAGTTATGAAAAAAATATTTTTGATTCTGATGACGGCAATGATTGTCTTCACTTCATGCTCAAAAAAAGACACTCCTGCATACCGAAGGAATGTGGTTACGCAAAAACTCTTGAAAAAGCATCGAATAAAAATCGCCTTGACCGGGCAATGGTCAACACCGAATGGAGTTTTTATCAGGCAGGGCGCAGAAATGGCGGCAAATGAAATCAACGATGCCGGTGGAATCCTTGGAGCAAAAATAGAACTCGTGAAATTCGATGACAACAACAAGGTCTCGCAGGGGGCTGAGCTTGCCGGAAAAATCACAGAAGATGAAGAAATTTGCGCGGTCATCGGGCATTATTCGTCTTCTGTCTCACTATTCAATTATGTCATTTATCATTATTACGGTGTCTTGATGCTCACGCCGTTTTCAACAAACACCAAACTGACGAGACAAAATCTTCCGTATATTTTCAGAAATATTCCCGGAAACGATGCGTTTGCAAAAGAAGCCGTCAGGTTTTCCGATCAGAAAAACTGGAAGCGGGTCATGGCACTTTATTTGAACAACGCGTATTGCAGTGAGCTTCTTGATTCATTTGAGCAGTATTGCGGCGAGAATTCAATAATCGTTCCTGACCGTGTGAGCTATGAAGAAGTTTACAATCTCAGTAACTACATGGAGATTGCCGAAAAATGGAAAAACAACTACGCCTTTGACGCAATTTTCATTGCAGGATTTCTCCCGCAGGCCGCAGAAATCGTCGCGCTCTTCCGTGCAGAAGGAATCAATGCTCCTGTCATCGGAAGCATAGATTTTGATACGACAGAATTTTTTGAAATCGCTAACAACAAGAATGAGGAAAACTTCTACTGCATTTCCAATTTCTCCCCGGATTCAACAAACGCGGCTTTCCGTGTATTCATGCTGGCATTCAAGGAAAAGTACGGCAAAGAGCCGAACTGGGAAGCATGCCAGGCCTACGATGCCGTGAAAGTCCTTGCAAAGGCGATTCAGAAAGCCGGAAGCGTAAGGCACGATGACATCGCCGCGGCACTTCGCTCAGAAGAAGAATGGGACGAATGTGCTGGGCCTTACCGTTTCAACGAGAATGGCGATATAGACAAACAGCTTCTCGTGAAAAAAAGTACGGGCGGCGAATTTAAGGTCGTTGACGACTGAGACAGGGAATCTTAAAAATCTGTTAGTTTTTCTTATATAACAAAACATTCTTGCAAACAAAGTTGTCTCCCCAAAAGAAACTTGCTAGAATTGGGAAAAATATGAGTTCAGAGCCAGTTATTTTGATGCAAGATGTACGGAAAATTTACTCGATGGGTGAGCAGGAAGTCCATGCCTTGCGGGGAATTTCTTTCTCGGTCGAGCAGGGGGAATTCCTGTCGATAATGGGACCTTCCGGCTCTGGAAAATCAACATGCATGAACATGATTGGCTGCCTTGACCGGCCAACGAGCGGAATCGTTAAAATCGGCGGCAGGGAAACGGCAAAAATGACTGAAAAGGAACTCGCCGAACTCCGCAACAAGACTGTCGGTTTTGTATTCCAGCAGTATCACCTTTTGCCGACAATGACAGTCCTTGAAAATGTAATGGTTCCGCTGCGCTATCAGGGAATCGCGCGCCCTCTCCGAAAAGACATGGCGCTTTCGGCCCTTGAAAAAGTGGGACTCAGCGACCGAATCAACCATCTTCCGAACGAACTTTCCGGCGGCCAAAAACAGCGTGTCGCAATCGCACGGGCAACCGTCACAAGGCCGAACATAATCCTCGCGGACGAACCGACAGGTGCTCTCGATTCAACTACGGGTCGCGCAGTCCTCGACTTGTTCGGTGAAATCAACGCCACGGGAACGACAATCGTAATCGTCACCCATGATCCCGGAATCGGTGCATCAACAAAACGGTGCATCAGGATTCTGGACGGACAAATTCAAGGGGATGTCGCGCAAGGGATTGGAACCCCGAAGTTGTGAAATGAGCGCAAGCGAATGGAACAATGGAGCGATAGCGGAAGGGTGGAAAGCCCGACGGCGAAGCCGTTGCGCCCAAGTGGAGAATTCTTATGTTTGAAGATTTTTTCGACATCCATGTCGTGACGAGTTTTCGACAAGCGAAAACTCGCGGTCAACTTGCTTTTCGCCACATCCGTGTGGCAGTTTAGATAGATATGTTTGAAGACTTCATAGATTCATTACGAAACTTTGCGCGTTCCAAGACCCGCACTTTTCTCTCTCTGCTTGGCGTGATTATCGGCGTGGCAAGCGTCATCATCATTACCAGCATTGGCGCGAGCTCTACCAAGCAGATTCAGAATCAGTTCGGCTCTTCGGGGCTTGATTTGGTCAGCGTGAGCAGCGGCGGCTGGATGAGGCGCAACCGTGATGCCGTCACCCTTAAATTCGACGAATCCCTGCGCACGGATTTGTTTGACAGCGTCAAGAATATCAAGAAAATCTGGTACAAAAATTCCGTGAGTTTTTCGGTTTCATACGGCGATACCACCGTCAGTTCAAATGCGACGGCAATCGAACCGGGCTATCTTGAAATGTATCAGCTTGAACTCGACACAGGAAGCTATTTTACGGTGACAGACGATGTTTCCGGCAGCCAGAAAATGATTATCGGAAGTGAGGTTGCTTCTTCGCTCTTCCCGGACGGAAATGCAGTCGGAAAGGGCGTGATTGTCGTTTCTTCAAAAGTTCCGTTTGCGTTTACGGTGGTGGGCGTGCTCAAGGAAAAATCGGCGGGCATGGAATCAACCACGACGGGAATTTATATTCCGCGCGGATTTTACTCAAAGAAAATCAAGCCGAATCCGACCGCGGACACAATCATGGTTCAGGCGACCGACACGAGTCTTTGCTCACAGCTTGTCACCGATTTGACCGAATACATGAACCAAAAATCCGGCACTGAAGGCAGCGTGAACATCACTTCAATGCAGACGATGATTGAGCAGGTCAAAAGCGTGATGGGAACTTTGAGCCTTATGCTTTCTGGAATCGCGGCAATTTCACTTCTGGTCGGCGGCATCGGAATCATGAACATAATGATTGTAACGGTCACGGAGCGAAGGCAGGAAATCGGAATCAGAAAGGCGCTTGGTGCAAGTCCGTTCGCAATCTGCCGTCAGTTTCTTGTGGAAAGTGCGAGCATCACTCTTTTTGGCGGCGCTCTTGGAATTGCCCTCGGAATCGCGTTGAGTCTTGCGATTGAGTATGTCGTGAAAGATTTGCCTTATGCGATAAAGGTTTCCGCCTGTGTGACTTCGTTCGTGTTCAGCGTTTTCGTAGGGATCTTCTTCGGACTTAGTCCTGCGGTAAAGGCAAGCAAACTTGACCCGGTTGAAGCGCTGCAATAATGCGCCGCTCACAATGTCAGGAAAAACAAAATTTTTATGTAATTTTTCTTTAATTTATGCTATGATACTTCCTCAATAAAGAGGAGTGACCCATGCAGTTAGACCCAAAGGTACAGAGAATCATTGACTGGCGAGAGAGCATTGCCGTTCTGCCGGACAATCATTTTTTCGAGATTATACGAATGTACTTGGGTGAGATTAAGACTCCGTTCAACAAGCAGAAGCTGATTGAAGAGCTTGGCGCGTTCATTCGCCGGGAAGAGACCCGCCGCACGCTAATTTCACTTTTGAGCGAGACCGATTTGCGGATTATTTCAGCGGTCAAGTATATTTCAAACGCAACCCAGGAAAAGCTTTATTCATTTTTTGCGGGCACTTACACATTTGCCCAGCTTTACGAGAGACTTCTGAACCTTGAGGAACGCCTTATTTTGTACCGAAAGAGCGAGCGGAACGGAAAAACCGTCGTCCTCATCAATCCACACCTTGAAGAAGATTTGGAGCCTTACACGAAGCAGTCAGTCCTTCTCGAGTCTCCTGAATACGCAGGCCTTTCCTATGAGGCTCCGGCATCTCTTTCCCCGGAATTGATTGCGGCCTACATTTCTTTCATTCATAAGAATCCTGACCTGTGCAAGGCCGACGGGTCTTTCAAAAAACGCACCGAGGCTGAGATTGAGCGGCTTTTCCCCGGAAAGACCGAAATGCTTTTCAACCTCACCAAGGCTTTCATCAACCTTTCTTTGATTCGCGAGGTGGGCGAGGGCTACGAAATCGACAAAAACAAATTCCTCGCTTTTGCGCGCCTTGACGAGAGGCTTCAGTACGCCTATTTTTGCGTTGCCAGTGCAGGAAGGTTCTCGCGAAGCTCCCTTGTCCGTCAGGCAAAACTTCTGCTTGATGTCGCGACCTCAATCCCGCGCGACGGATTTTCTCGAAGCATAATTTTGCGGCTTGCTTACCTTATTTCCGAAGATCAGAATGATGTCCCGGGCGTTTCTTCACTCGGCACCGGTTCCCGTTTCTCGGCAATTTTGAACCGTGCAAGGGCAAGCCAGAGCGAATCAGAGCAGGATTCCGCAATCGTTGAGCGTGATTCTGACCTTTCTTCTATCTTGGACCGTCTTATTGAGTGCGCCGCGCTTTTCGGAATTCTTTCCAACAAGGGAATTGACATTCACGGCGAGTCAATTTTCGTCTCAGGCGCGATTTTTGACGATGTCGAGCGCTTTGAGGAAACACCGAAATGCCTGAGCGTTGACGCGGGCTTCAATGTCACCCTCATGCCGGGTCTTTCCCTCGAAAACCTGATTCCACTCATGGATTTCATGGAACTTAAGACCTTTGACACGGCCGCAGTTTTTGAAATCAACAGAAAGTCTGTCATGCGGGGCTTTGACGCAGGCCTTTCAGCGAACAAAATCTTCTCTCTCCTCAAAAAATACTCTCCTTACGAGATTCCTCAGAATTTAGAGATTTCGGTGGACGACTGGAGCCGCTCATATTCATCGGCAACGATTTTCAAGGGCTATGTCCTTCAGGTGAGTTCCGAAAAAGCCCCGATTACCGAAAACAATCCCGCAATCGCCCCATTCATCGCGGCGAAACTTGCGACGGGAATCTACCTTCTTTCGGTTGAGAGCGACGAGCAGGCATCAAATATAATCGCACGCAGCGGACTCGACTTCATCGGCAAAATCAAGACTCCCGAAAAGACTTACGAGAGCATCGGCTTCCCGGAACTTGTCGTTCCTCAAAAAACAGACCGTTTTGACACGAGCGAAGAGCCGGCTCCGACCTCAGATGAAGAGCGCGCCGCCCATTTTGAGGCAATGCGGGCCGAACTCGAAAAACTCAATCTCCCGCAGGAAAAAAAGGAAGGACTCGCACAGAGAATTCAGCACAAAATCATTTTGTCGCCAGCCCAGCTCCGTGCAGACAGCGTAAGATTCGAGCGAATCGAAGCCGGTGGAATGGATTTTTCGGGCAAACTTCACATCGTCGAAGGCTCAATCTCAAACAACAGCATGGTCGAGCTTCATTTTGACGACCGCGTTATCGTTGGCGTTCCGCTTTCCATCACAAAAACCGGCACCGACGCCACAGTCTTAATGGAAGTCATGCCCGACCGCGACGAAAAAGTTCTCTCAATCGGCCAGGCAAAATTCGTCAAACGAATCCGGGGAAGCGTTCTCCGTTAGTTTAAAAGCATGAGCAGGGGGCTTCCGCCGCTACTTCGCTAACGCTCCGTAACGCGTCGGCCGGGCTATCCGCGGTTCCGTGCTTCCGCACTTCATTCCTCCGCTTTCGCTTCGGAACGGCTAACGCCGCCGCTACTATCCCTAGCCCGTCCCTATTTTTGAATCTTGTACACCAGATTTCTCACAAGGCTTCTCGGAAGAATCTTCGTGAGAAATGCAAAAGCTTGTGTCGATGTTCCCGGAATCGCAAGAACCTTTCCCTTCATCAGTTTTTTATAGCCGTATCTTGCAATGAATTTTGAATCGGCAAAAATGAGGCTCTTAAAGATTTTGGAAGAACCTGCCTCAGCCGTCTCCCAGAAATCAGTTGCAACCGGTCCCGGGCAGAGCGCAGTCACCGTCACCCCGGATTTTTTAAGCTCAACGGAAAGCGCCTCAGTGAACGAGCGGACAAAAGCCTTTGAAGCGTAATAGACCGACATCTTAGGCCCCGGCATGAAACTTGCGATTGAAGCCACATTCAGAATTCGCCCGCTTTTTCGCTCAGTCATTTGCGGCACGAAAAGCCTCGTAAGCTCAGTGAGGCTAAGGATGTTCAGGTGAATCATCTGGTTCTGCTTTTCAAGATTGCACTCAGCGAAGAGCCCCCAGTCACCAAAGCCCGCGTTGTTCATAAGCACATCAACTGAAATGTTCTGCTCCTGTGTAAAGGCAAAGACCTTTTGCGCTGCCCCGTCCTTTGACAAATCGCACTCAAAAACCGAAACCTTGATTTTATGAGCCGATTCCAATTCATTTTTGAGTTCGTCTAATTTTTCTTTTCGTCTTGCAACCAGAACAAGGTCAAGCCCGTCAGCCGCAAAAAGCCGAGCAAGTTCCGCCCCGATTCCGCCAGACGCTCCAGTGATAAGTGAAGTCATATTGATTTGATTTTAGTTTGTCTTTGCGGGGCTTGTCTACTCGGGGCTGGGAAACGCCGTTTTTAGGTCTTTGCCAAAGCGGCGTTTTCAATTATTGACTTTCCGTAAAAATCTGTTATATTAAACGGAGATAGCCCGCCAGACCGCGCAAGGGGGACTCATTTGAGTTGATTGGACTGCGCCCTTTCCTATCTTTATTGAACGCCGTTTTTGGTTTTTTGCCAGAGCGGCGTTTTGTTTTTGAAGAAGTCTTCCCTTATAGGTGTTGCTGTCTTTACATCATAAAAATCTGAATCTTCTGAAGGAATAAGCTCAACATAGGCAATTGCTTTTTTGGCATCACCTTTGCATAAAATCAGTGATAATCCATTTGAATATATTGTATCAAAGTCCTTGCATATAAATTCAACAAAATCGCGTGCATTTTGAAATCCTGCATTCTGTATATCTTTTAGTCGTTTTTTTCGTTCTATATGCACTTGCCCGAAATTTCCTTTTTGTCCTTGTATTTCAATACCCCTGCGAAGCCTGATTTTTCCTGCTTGACGATGTATTTGATCTGCAATTTTTGGGGAGATTTCGCCAAAGTCTTTGCTTCCTCTGGTTGTTAGTACAAATTCACCGTCATATTGAATAGGAAAAAGTTCTTTCACTCTTCCCCCACGACAGCCAGTATGTCCGCTCCGAATTTCTCCACCTTTTTCTCACCCAGTCCGTTCACATCAAACAACGCTGCTTCTGACCGCGGCTTTTTGACCGCAATATCGTTCATCGTTCTGTCGCCGAAGATTACATAGGGCGGGACATTCATTTCCTCTGCCTTTCGCTTTCTCCATTTTTTCAGTTCGGCCTGAATTCTTTTTCCCTCGGCATCGTCACCGAAATCAACTTCCTTTTTGTGGAGAACGAATCCTTCTTTCGGGCTAGCGCTTGCTTGTGACCACGATGATTTCTTCTTTTCCGGTTTGGGGAACATGATTCCGCCGGCACTTCCCACGCTCGCATGATATTTCGGGGTGAAACTTCCTTCCGCGTACAAATCTTCCGTGGCGCTGGCTTTGCTTTTCGGCATGTTGAACGGCAGCAAGATTTTGTCACGGTTTTTCAACGCCGCAAGTCCCTCGTTTGTCAGAAGAAGAATGTTGTAATCCCCGAATTTTGTGATGAAATTCTTTTCAATCAGGAGATTTACGACTTCATGCCACTGATTTTTGTCGAGTTCCCGGCCGATTCCCCATGTTGAGAGCATGTTGTGTCCGTTTTCAAGGATTCTTTTCCCGCGGGAGCCTAGCAGAACATCAATCACATAGGCTGTCCCGAACCTGTTCCCCGTCCTGATGATGCAGCTCATCAGTTTCTGGCACGGAATTGTCATGTCCATCTCCGGAACCGGACCCGTATCGCATAAATCACAGCAATGCTCGTTTTTTCCGTTAAAACTTTCCCCAAAATAAGAAAGAAGAAGCTTTCGTCGGCATGTTCGCCCTGTGGCATACGAAATCATTCCCTGCAGGAGATTTTCGCACCTTGTTTTGTCAGCCGCTTCCTCAAAAAAATACCGGATTTTATGAATGTCACCAGCCGAGTACAAAAGCAGGGCCTCGCTCGCAAGTCCATCCCGGCCAGCCCGTCCTATTTCCTGGTAATACTGCTCCAGAGACTTCGGCATGTCATAGTGAATCACGAAACGCACATTTGGCTTGTCGATTCCCATTCCGAATGCGAGAGTCGCCACCATAATCTGAACCTGGTCGCGGATGAATTTCGTCTGATGATCGGCACGCACTTCGTCCGTAAGTCCCGCGTGGTAATTGAGAACTGAGTAGCCAAGAGAATCGAGCTTCTCAGTAAGTTCATCGACCTGTCTTTTCGAAAAACAATAGATGATTCCGCTTTCGTCCCAGTGCCGCTTTATGCATTCAACAACCTGGTCGAGAGCATTCCGATTCTTTTGCCTTACATCAAGATAAATGTTCGGTCTGTCAAAACTTGAGACCAAGACAGCCGGATTTTGAAGTCTGAGATTCTTGATGATGTCTTGTCGAACGCTCAGTGTCGCAGTTGCCGTGAGCGCAAGAAAAACCGCATCTTTAAACTGACTTCGGAGTGCTGAAATTTCAAGATAGTCCGGGCGGAAATCATGCCCCCATTCTGAAACGCAGTGGGCCTCGTCTACGGTAATGCAGCTTACTGTCACGCGGGAATCATGGAGCAAGTCGTTGATTTTCGGCGTGACAAGGGTTTCCGGAGCCACATACACGATTTTCGTCTCGCCCCGCCGGATTGAATTCATAGAATCCTTGTAATCTTCCCATTCAACAGTAGAATTCAAAAAGACCGCATTCACACCCGCCGCATTCAAGGAAGCTACCTGATCCTGCATGAGCGAAATAAGAGGCGATACAACGACCGTCAAACCTTCAAAAATCAGCGCCGGAATCTGATAGCAAAGCGATTTTCCGCCGCCGGTAGGCATAATCGCCAGCGTATCCTTTTTTGCAAGCACATTATCTATAATTTCCTTCTGAAGAAGCCTGAACGAATCATACCCAAACACAGACTTAAGAACAGTTTCTGGCTTCGCACCTGTAAAACTTATATTTTCCATAATTTTCTCCAAATTATAGCATAAATCACTTGTCAAAATCTCCTTTTTTCT
>JAEEGL012058881.1_pt1 | contig 18196 bp, 14 predicted proteins | sample 9134231 | NCBI WGS metagenome assembly JAEEGL01 (sample SAMN16246548, study PRJNA631951) | gut metagenome | biome: gut microbiome; feature: rumen; material: fiber-attached | host: Bos | place: Iran: Karaj | collected 2018-10 | reverse complement strand
GCGACGCCGATATCCGTCTGCCGGAATCCGATCGGACCGTCGCAGCGTGGTTCCGTCTGCTCGCGGACGGAGAAGCGCTGTATATAAGGATCAACGAATGCAACGCGGACGACGCCTTCGGCAAGGTGCTCGACGATGCGTTCGAACAGGCGGGAGAGACCGGAAAACTGAGAAAGGTCATCGTCGACCTGCGCAGCAATCCGGGAGGATTGCCGGATCTGAACGGAAACTACATAAGGCTCGTGAACTATCTCAACGAGTCCGGCGCGCAGACCTACGTTCTCATCAACAATGAGAGCTTTTCCGGCGCGATCGCGCTGCCCTCCATGCTGTGCCGCCGCGTGGATCGGGTGCAGCTGGTCGGCGCGCCGGGCGGACAGCCGGTACGCTTTTTCTACGGACCCCTGTACACGTTCCCGAATTCCGGCTTAACGTTCAAGTGCTCGACGCTCTACGCGGATTTCTGGCCGGAATACGGCGACGGACCGCTCATGCCGGAGGTCGTCATATACGAGACGTGGGACGACTATCTCGACGGCGTCGACAGCGTTCTGAAATACATCCTGGACCCCGAAAACTGAACAACCGATCCAAAGCCCGCTCCGCGTGAGCGGGCTTTCTGCGTTTGCCTGCCTGTCATCCCGAGCGAAGCGAAAGATCTATTTTCGGGCAGAATCGCATATGATTCCAAAAACAGCGGAGGGATAATATGCAGACGCTTCGATTCGGGGACAAGGGGTTATTCGTACAATATTTGCAGACTGCACTTTTGCGCGCGGAGGAGGAGCCGGGAGAGTCTGACGGGATCTTCGGCAGAAGAACGGAACGCGCGCTTGTCCGGTTTCAGGACCGTTTCGGTCTGCGTACGGACGGGATCATCGGTCGATTGACGTGGGCTGCGCTCTGGCAATATCTGTGCGGTTCGGTCTTTACAATCATTCGTTCCGGTGAAACGGTCGATTCGATTGCAGAACGGTTTCATACGTCAGTTCAGCCGATTCGCATTGCGAATCCTGCAGCAACGTTCTCGGAAGGAGAACAGATCACCGTTCCGTTGAGCTTTGATGTTGTATTCACGGACTTGCCGTATTCATCCTTTCTGACCGCCTGCGTGCTCGAAGGGCTTCTGCTGCGCTATCCGTTTCTTGTGAAGTTTCCGATCGGCAGAAGCGTTATCGGAAAGAGAATCGAAGCGATACGCATCGGCGCGGGACCGCTGCGCGTCGGAATCAATGCGGCGCATCATGCAAACGAATGGATCACGACGCCGCTTGTGCTGCAGTTTCTCGAACGCTATGCGAAAGCTTTTTCCGAAAACGGCACGATCGGAAACGTTTCAGCACGGGAACTATACGAATCGTCGACGCTGACGCTTGTGCCGCTGGTCAATCCGGACGGCGTTGATCTCGTGACCGGTGCACTTGCAGAAGGCGACAGCTATTTTGAAAGCGCAAAGGCACTGTCCACGTTCTATCCCGCAATTTCGTTCCCGAACGGATGGAAGGCGAATATACAGGGCTTCGATCTGAATCTCGGCTATCCCGCAGGATGGGAGAACGCCCGTGCGATCAAGTTTGCCCAAGGATTTACGCGTCCCGGTCCGCGCGACTATATAGGTACACGACCCTTGGAAACGCCGGAAAACCGTGCAATGGCGGAACTGACGCGGCACGAGCGGTTTGATCGCGCGATAGCGTATCACACGCAAGGGGGCGAGATCTACTGGGAGTATCGCGGTAAAGCACCGTACGGTTCGCATGCGCTTGCAGAGCGATTCTCCGCTGCCTCCGGTTATACGGTTGCCAACGTCCCATATGACAGCAGTTTTGCGGGTTACAAGGATTGGGCGATCGATACGTTCGGAATCAACGCGTTTACGATTGAGGCGGGCAGGGGAGTAAATCCTCTTCCGATCACCGATCTGGAATCGCTATATAAGGTAAATGAAGGGATCTTCACCGCAGCGCTTCTCAGCGATACAGATACTTGAAAAACAAAGCTGAATCTGCTATACTGTGCGCATGGAATCCAATAAGAATACAACATTTGTCAAGGGCGCCGCGATTCTTGCCGCAGCAGGACTGATCTGTAAACTGATCGGTGTATTCTTTCGTATCTTTGCGGTCCGCATCGTCGGCGAACAGGGCATGTTTTATTATGAGCTCGTCTATCCGACGTATTCCTGGCTGCTGATCATTTCAAGTTCCGGCATTCCGACTGCGATCTCGCGCATGGTTGCGGAACGTGCCGCCATCGGCAATCAGGACGGCGCGCGTCGCGTATTTCGTCGTTCGCTTCTTCTGCTGCTTCTGATTGGCGCGATCACGTCTGCGCTGATGTTCTTCGGTGCGGAATGGATCGGCTCCACGGTTCTGGGCGGCGGGGAAGGTACGAAGTATTCCATGATGGCGCTTGCGCCTGCGCTTCTGTTTGTTTCACTGATCTGTGCTTATCGCGGATACCTGCAGGGATTGCAGCGCATGACAGGCACGAGCATTTCGCAGTTTGCGGAACAGGTATTTAAGTTTATCTTCGGTCTGCTGATCGCAAAAATCCTGTTCAAAAAGTATGCGGATACAGAGCTTGCCTATGCTGCGGGAGCGGCAGGCTTGCTGTTCGGTGTAACGATCTCCGAGATCCTTGCGCTCGTCGTGATGGTTATCTTTTATGCACGCACAAAAGGGCAATATCCGGCGTTGATCAAGGATCCGAACCCGCATGAGCGCGTCATTGCTCCGATGCTTTCGATCGCGATCCCGATCACCCTCGGCGCTTCGATTCTGCCGATTGCAAACCTGCTGGATTCCGCCATGATCAAGCGCCTTTTGGAAAGCATCGGCTTTTCCGAAGAATATGCGCGTCTGAACTATACATCGCTTTGTACATATGTCCGCTCGATCATCAATCTCCCGGCAACACTGACCGTCGGCATTGCCATGTCAATCGTTCCGGCGATTTCGGCGGCGCGTGCACGTGCCGATCGCGAAGGCATGCAGAAGCTTTCTCTTCTGAGCCTGAAAATTTCGATGGCGATCGGTCTTCCCTGTGCGGTGGGATTGTCCGTGCTTGCAGGTCCGATCATCAAACTGCTGTACTCGCGTGTGACACAGGAGGCGTTTTCCGTTGCGGTTCCTCTGATGCATGTTGCCGCATATACCGTCGTGTTTATTTCGCTTGTACAGACCGCAACCGGCGCGCTGCAGGGTGCGGGCAAGCATCGTTTGCCGATGTGGTTTCTCCTCATCGGAGGCATCACGAAAGTTGCAGTCAACCTGATCTTTATTCCGATGAAGGAAATCAACATTCTCGGCGCCGTCTTTTCGAATCTTGCCTGCTTCGGCATTGCCGGGATCCTTGACACCGTTGCGCTCCTGAAAGTCACGAAGACAAAGCTGAACGTGCTTGATACGTTCCTGAAACCTATGACGGCATCTGCGCTGATGGGCGCGGCGGCATGGGGCGTTCACAAGCTGCTCTCCGGAATCGGTATTTTTCAGGGAAACTGGATGTCAAGGCTTGCTACGATCATTGCAATCATTGCCGCATTTGCGGTATACATGTTCTTTATGCTGCTCTTCGGCATGTTTACAAAAGAAGAGCTGACCTATATTCCGGGCGGAAGAAAGCTCGCCCGCTTTGCAAGGAGATAACATGAAAACTATTACGATCGCCCCGCTTTCCACGCCGCAAACGATGACCCGCGCTGCGTGGGATGCGGTTTTGCACGCAGACACATTATATCTGCAGACCTCGGAACATCCGTCTGCAAAGCCCGTGCTTGACGCAGGGCTTGTATTTACGACGATGGACGATCTCTATGAAACCGCCGAAGACTTCGACGAGCTGAACGATGCGATCGCCGAACGACTTGTTTTGGGGGGCGACTGCGTGTACGCCGTCATGGGAGACGGCTGTTTTGCACAACTCCCTGCAATCGAAAAAAACGCAGAAAAGCACGGATTCCGCGTTGATGTACTTCCGGGCGTATCGTATGCGAAAGCAGCATTTCCAAAGCTGCAGGACGCGCAGATCTATACGGCGCGGACGCTTCCGAAACGCATCGATCCGGACATGCCTTTGTACATTCAGGAGTTGGACAACCCGATCATTGCAGGTGAAATCAAGCTGGCTCTTTCGGAAATCTATCCGGATGAATGGCCGGTGACGCTTGCGACCATGCAGCAAGACGGTCATTATTCGTACCGGACGTTTCCGCTTTCGGAGCTCGATCGCAAACGTACACTGTTTGCCGGTTCCGTACTGTATGTGAAATCGGCGACGTTCGAAGAACGGACGCGATACGGGTATTACGATCTTGTTGCTGTTATGCAGCGGCTCCGCGCGCCGGGCGGATGCCCCTGGGACCGCGAACAAACGCATGAAAGCCTGAAAGCCGATCTGATCGAGGAATGCTATGAATTGAACGATGCAATCGACGAGCAGGACGATGCGCATATTGTCGAAGAACTCGGGGATGTGCTGATGGACGTTGTGTTTCATTCCGTGATTGCGGATGAGCAGGGACGGTTCAACGAAAACGACGTTGCGGACGGCATCGTAAAGAAGATGATCTATCGGCATCCGCACGTGTTCGGCTCGGAAAAGGCGGAGAGCAGCGCGGACGTGCTGAAACGCTGGGATGAGCTTAAGCAGAAGGAGAAGAACCAGAAGACACAGAAGGAAGTGCTCTGCGCCGTGCCGAAACGGTTTCCGGCGCTGATGAGAAGCGCAAAGGTCCAGAAACGTGCGGGCAAAGTCGGGTTTGACTGGAGCAATGCAAACGAGGCGCTTCCGAAGGTTTATGAAGAGCTGGAAGAACTGAAGGCAGCGATGAACGGCAGCGGGAATCTTTCGGAGGAAGCGGGGGATCTTTTGTTTGCCGCCGTCAATGTGATCCGGCTGCTCGGGCTCGATCCGGAGCAATTATTGCACGATGCATCCGATAAATTCATTTCGCGGTTCGGAAGAATGGAGGAGCTTGCGAAGGCTGACGGCTTTGAATTGTCGGAATTGTCTTTGGCAGAACAGGATGTATACTGGGAAAAGGCCAAAAAATCCCTGTTTTCCGAATGAAACAGCATTTTGGGTCTTGACGAACAGACATTTGGTTGATACAATATGCAATGCTCGTTTGAAGAGCACCTTTCATATTTGAAAATTATTTACGGAGGAATAATCATGAACAAGACTGAACTCATCGCGGCAGTTGCAGAGAAGAGCGAGCTGTCCAAGAAGGATGCTGAGAAGGCCGTCAACGCGGTTGTCAATACCATCGTCGAAGCGCTCAAGGCTGACGAAAAGGTTTCCATCGTCGGTTTCGGTTCCTTTGAAGCAAAGACCCGTCCGGCACGCAAGGGCCACAACCCGGCGACCGGTTCCGAGATCGAGATTGCGGCAACCAAGGCTGCAGCTTTCAAGGCAGGCAAGGCTCTGAAGGACGCTCTCAACTAATCGTTCTTATAAACAAGAGGATCGCATCTGAACGGCGATCCTTTTTGTTTTCTTTTTGCGAAATCTGTGATATACTGATGCAAAGGAACGAATTACGCCGATCGGGGACCTGTGTGCTCCGTCGGCAAAATGTGAGGATGTCTGATGAGACGATTATGCTTGCTGCTCATTTGTTTGCTCTGCGTGGGCGGATCTATTCCGGAACCGGAAAGAACGCCGACCCTGATATCCTCCCGTGAGGATCTCGAAGCGATCGTTCATGATCCGTACGGCTCGTATGTATTGAATGCCGATATCGATCTGGGCGAAGAGCCGTGGATTCCGATCCCTTTCTTCGGCATGTTTGACGGTGCGGGATACACGATCGGAAATCTGACGGTAACGGAACCGGGACAGGATACAGCGATCACATACGACGGAAACGATAAGCAGTATGATACGGTTTTCGGAGGTCTGTTCTCCGTTGTGCGATCGGCAGAGATCCGGAATCTGAATCTGATGAATGCAGAGATATCGATTGCAACGGATCGGGACTGCTTTCTCGGCTCGATTGCCGGATATGCCTGTGATACAATTATATCGGACTGCGCGGTTTATACAAGGCAGAAATTGACCTTAACCTCCGTGAACGTCGGCGTCGGAGGGCTGATCGGGTTTTCCGAAAACTGCAGCGTCGAAAACTGTGAGATCGATGCGGAGCTGATTTTTGAAGATACCAATCGGGACACTCTCTGCGAAGAGTTTCTCGGCGGCGTGTTTTCCTGCGGTTACGGTTCCGTGAGCAGCTGCAATGTGCGTCTGCGCGGATATGCCGATGTCTACGGATATGCGCATAACGGCGGCGTGATCGGAATGTTCAAGCTCGCCCCGAAGATGCGAAGAGCAACCTTTACGGTGCAGGACTCGACGGTTGATGCGGAAATATACTTTTTTGAGATTACAAGATCAAGGAGAGCGTACTGCAAACCGTTTGTCGGAGAAGATTCGTATGAGCTCTGCCGCCTGAAACGAAATCAGGAAGCACATTATCTTCGCAAAGAGTCCAAGCAGGGACTGCCGCAGCGTCCCGAAATGTGCGAATCGCCTGTCTATTCCGTTGCGGTGAAGGAAGCGACCTGTACGGAATGGGGATATTCGACATATACATGCAGCGAATGCGGCTATTCCTTCCGTGACGATTATACGCTGCCGCGTCACACTTATCAGATGCAAACCGTTCCGGCAACCTGTACGGAAGACGGTTGTACGGTTTATACGTGTTCTGTCTGCGGAGATACCTTTACGGAAACGATCCCGTGCAGCGGGCACACGCCGGGCGATTGGACGGTTGTTCTGGAACCGGATGTTGATACGCCCGGGAGAGAAGTAATTTGCTGTTCGGTCTGCAGTGCAGTTCTGGAAGAACGTACGATCCCTGCATTGGGACCGACGCTTGTTCAGATCATCTCCGTTTCGAAGCGTGAGATAACGCTGCATCCCGGTGAATCCGCAACTCTTTCCGTTTCGATCGAACCGGAAGATGCCACGGACAAAACGATCCGGTTTATCAGCTCGGATCCCTCTTTAGCCGTTGTTGATGAGAACGGAAAGATCACGGCGATTGCTGCGGGTACGACAACCGTAACGGTATTCAGCGCAGACGGAAATACGCAGGCATCCTGTTTGGTTACCGTCGTTCCGATCCCGGAGGAGAAAAAGGAGACATCTTCCTTCTTCTCGTGGCTGCGATGCGCGCCGGACGAATGAGCATATGCTCCGTGATATTATGGAAGAGCAGGCGACTGATCGCCTGCTCGTTTTATACCTCGAATGTTATGGCCGGTCTGAATGTACGATCGCGTTTTGCAGAGACTCCGAAAGCGCTTTCATTTGCGATGCATCCGTTTTCACGACGGATCTGTCATAGGACAGGATCCCGTTTTCTTCCGATTCGACGTCGCTGATCTGCGTATAGATCGCGCCGCAAAGTCCGTTCGGGATTGCGGGCAGAATTTCTTCCCGATACAGCTTCATAATACCCTCACGGTAAGCTTCGGCGTCTTTGAAGAACCGGTATCCGTATTTCTTGTGCGGGCTTTCGGAGAGGACATATCCGCCGAATTCGGAGAGCAGAAAAGGCTTCTTCCCGAATTTCGGCTTGAATCGTCTGAAATACACATGCTCGCTTTGAACATCGCTTTCCTTGCGACGGAACCATCCGGACGTTGCGTCAAAAAAACGCGTCGGATCGAGCGGTTTCAGCGTTCGATACAATTCATCCGCACAAAACTGCCCCCAGCCTTCGTTGAAGATCGTCCACCCTGCGATACACGTCGCATTGAACAGATGACGGATCGTCTGCTTTGCGGTCTCCGTGAAGATTCTGCGTGCACGCGGATCGCGGTTTGTGCGTCTGTCGCAAAGACGTTTGAAGCCGATCGTCGGCAAAACAGTATCGTGCCAGAAGCGATATTCGCCGTTGTTGACAAAATCCTGGATCACAAGCATGCCGAGTCTGTCGCATGCTTCATAAAACGGAAGCGGATCAATTCGGATATGCTTTCGCAGCGTATTGAAGCCCTGCGCTTTTGCGGCAAGAATATCCCTTTCATAATCTGCATCGTCCGACGGAAGACATAAACCGTCCGGCCAGTATCCCTGGTCCAGAAGACCGTGAAAAAAGTAAGGCTTACCGTTCAGCAGCAGCCGGGGGATACCGTTTATAACGCCGCAAGAGACCGTTTTCAACGCAAAATAGGAATGCACGGTATCATTGCCGTACCGAATGGAAAAACGGTATAAATGGGGCGTTTCGGGCGTCCAAAGCATCGGACCGGGGATCCGTACGGTCACGTCCGGCTTATCCATCTCAACGCGAATCGGATCGCATTCCGTTTCGATTTCAAGCAGAGCGCCGCAGAACGGCGTATTTGTCTCGACGGAGACCGTGATCGCGTCAAGCGACGGAATCAGCTTCAGCCCCGTGATATAGGATTCCGGAACGATTTCCATCCAGACGGATTGCCAGATGCCGGAAAAAGGCGTATACCACATGCCGCCGTTCTTATGCTTTTGTTTTCCCCAGGGATATGCGTGATCCAACGTGTCGACGGCGTTTACCAGAAGCACATTTTCCTTGCGCAGAAACTCCGTGATATCGAACGAAAACGGAAGGTACCCGCCCTCGTGACGACCGAGAAGCATCCCGTTCAACTGTACCTCGGCAAACTGATCGACTGCGCCGAAGTGCAGAATAACATGCTCGCGATCGGTAAGTGAGGGGGCGGAAAACGTACGGCGATACCGCATCGTCTCGTCCGGCAGAATGCGTCGATCGATACCGGACAGGGGCGACTCGGGCGGATAGGGAACACAGATCGTTTCCGAAAACGATGAGGGAATTTCATCCTTGGTAACGGTAAAGTCCCACATTCCGTTCAGATTTATGAAACTGTCCCGCTTCAGCTGCGGTCGCGGATATGCGTTAAGCATTCTTCTGTGCCTTTCTGCCGCGGATGATTTCCGCTGCAATAACGATTGCGATCGGAAGAAGCGCAATACCTGCCCATAGGTATATATCTGCATTCGGAATAAAAGAGGAGGTACCGTCGTCGTTGATTACCGTCTCCGCTCCGCGCAATACAAGCTTGCTGATCTCTGGACCGACGACGCCCGGGATCAGCACCTGTCCGATGATGCGCAGTCCCTGGAAGCGTCCCGCCATGCCGAGGGGCGTACAATCGCGGATGCGCGCGCCGAATACTGCCATGCCGCAGAGGTAGCCGCACATCATCAGAAGCGAACCGATAAAGACAAGCGCGATATGACGGCACGCATACAGGAAGACATATCCGGCGAGCAGAACAAGCAATGCGGGAATCAGAGATTTACGGTAGCCGATACGATCATACAGACGTCCATAGAAAGCCGTTGCGACAGCCGCTAGCACGATCGCCGGCGCCATAATCAGTACATAATTGTCCAGATGCAGCGCTTCTGTATAGTAAAGGATCAGGTACGGCATGAAAACCTGAATCGAAATACCGAAGATCGTAAAGCAGACCAGCGATAGGTACAGATCGGGATTCCGGCGGACGATGCCGGGACGAAAGCCGTAAAACAGCGTTTTGAAATAACCGTCCGGATTCGGATCCGGCTGTTTGCTGTCGTCGATCAGGAAGAAGCCGAGCACACCGGAAAGAAGCACGATCCCGCCGATGATCAGAAACAGGATCGTCCAGTGCGCCGCATTGTCCTTCTTTGCCCACATCGTTCCGCCGAACACGACAAGGATCGCAACAAGCGGCATCATGGCATTCACGCCTTCGGCTTTGCCGCGATTGGAGTCGTCTGTGCTGTCGGTCAGCCACGCATTGAAGCACGCATCGTTGGCAGTCGAACCGAAAAACGTCATAATGCAGTCAAATACGATGACAAGCGTCACACCGATCGAAGCGGCGTTAACGGCGCTTTTTGCGGTATTCGGAAAGAGCTTTTCGATCCAATCGATGCGCAGCGCCGCAAAGCACAGGATGGATATACCCCAAAGAATGTACCCGACGGTGATAAACGCCTTGCGCTTTCCGAGCCGGTCCGACAATGCACCGATGAACAGCGTCGTCAGGGTCGCGGCAACGGCGCTCGCCTGCACCATCAAAGAGATTTCGGCAGGCGATGCGTTGAACATGTGATAGATAAAGACGTTGAAATACATGTTTTCAACGACCCATGCAATCTGACCGATCAGACTGAAAACAAACAAGGCAGCCCAGAAACGTTTGCGGTTCATAGCTCAGTCCTCCATATGCAATTCATACACCCCATGTTTGCGTACGGAAAGCGGATGGCAAGCGCCGGGGGAAAGGACACGTTCCATATCGGCACAGAAGTCGTCGAGCATTTCGTTCGGAACGATTGCAAGAACCGTTCCCGCAAATCCGCCTCCGTGCACGCGAACGGCGCCTTTTCCGTTCAGGAGCTTTTTCGCATAGCAGATCGTGAAAGCGACAGCCTGCGCGTTCTCGTGTCCCTCGGCGATCACATTCTGCAGCATCGTATAGGACGATTCGCCGGATGCGTTCAATGCGGCAAGGAAGGAATTGAAATCATTCTGTTCGAGCGCGGCTTTTGCAGCAAGAACGCGTTTGTTCTCTTCAAAGACATGCATCGCGCGAAGAACCGCACGATCCCCGAACAACCTGCGCAGAACCGGAAGAGCAGCATAGAAATCATCCTCGGAGACATCGCGCAGCGCAGTCGCACCGAAGAACGAATCCAGCAAGGAAAGCTCACGCGTGATCGCCGCATAGCAATCGGTCAGGTTTGCATGATCTGCGCCGGAGTCAATGATGACGAGAGAATGACCGCTCTTCGCAAAATCAAAATTTATGCGTTCGGCGATCGGAACCGCAGGATCGGCAAAATCAAAGAACTGGATCCCGCCCAATGCGCACGCCATCTGATCGAGCAGACCGGAGGGTTTACCGAAATAGACGTTTTCGGCGCGTTGTCCGATCATTGCGAGTGCGATTTCATCGAGATCGCCGTCGAGATAGAATCCCTCCATGACGCCGGCAAGCAGAACCTCGATCGCGGCGGAGGAACTCAATCCGCTTCCGGAGAGAACATTGGATACAAGATAGATATCGAGACCGAACGGATTTGCGCCGCGCTGCACGATCCCGCTCAGAACCCCGCGCAAAAGTGCGGTTGTCGTGCCGTATTCGTTCGGATCGGGCTCGAGCGCATCGAGCATGACGGAACAGGCGGGGAAGCCTTTCGATACAAGCCGGATCTCGTTTCGATCACTCGGCGCGGCAAGAGCGACTGCCGACAGATTCACACCGCAGGCAAGCACCATGCCGTGCTGGTGATCGGTGTGATTTCCGATCAGCTCCGAGCGTCCGCAGGCGGTAAACGTTCGTCTTGCTTCGTGTCCGAAGATTGCCGCGAATTCTTTCTGCATGTTTTCAATGGATTCCATGTTTAATCCTCCTGGATGATAAAACGAAATTTAGTGATGCGTTCATGACTGACACGGCTGCGTGCAAGGATGTTTTCTTCTGCAATCGGCATGTCGCGCAGCGTCTGCCTTCCTTCTGTTTCGAGACAGACCGCGCCGAACGGTCTGTACTGCGCGCCGCCCTTGCCGCGGCGTTCGCCGAGAAACTTTGCGTTGTAAAATTGTACCGCCGTACAGTTTGTACGAATTTCCATGCCGATACCGCGATTGCCCCAAAGACGGATCGGTCTGCCGGACAGGACGAAGCTGTTGTCGTAAGCGCCGCCGATCTCGCGCAGCGTGCGGAAATCGAACTGCGTTCCCGTAACGTCCGCTTCGCCGCCCAATGGGATCATATCGGGACCGACCGGTACATAACGGTCCGCCGGGATCTCCAAAAGATGCTTCCGCGCGTCGCCGGCGTCGTGTCCGTTCAGGTTCCAGTAAGCATGATTCGTCGGGTTCCACGCGATCGAGGAACTGCTTGGCATCGGCGTGCCGAGATAGTCGATCTCGAGTGTATTGCCTCGGAGCGTATAAGCTGCGTGAATCAGCATAGATCCGTGATAACCCTCATCTCCGTCCGCAGAATCCAAACAAAAACGAACGGTTTTGTCTGCAGCGTATACCGTCTCCCAAACACGCTTGTCAAACCCGATTCTGCCGCCGTGCAGCTGGTTCTTGCCTTCGTTTGCGGTTACGGGGAAGACCTCATCATGAATGCGCAGAACGGCGTCCGGAATGCGTCCGGCAAATCGTCCGATCGACGCGCCGAGATATCCGTCGTTATTTTCGTATTCTCCGATCGTATCATATCCGAGCACGACGTCGACGCGCTCGTTTTTGTGCGGCAGCACGACCGACTGCAGCGTAGCGCCGTAATCAAGCACTGTCACGGCGATTCCGCGACCGTTTGTGATCGTATAGGCATAGACATCGAGTCCGTCTTTTGTTGCACCGAATAGCTTTTTTGTGACCATGTCAGTATCTCCGTATTTCAGATGGTTTCATTATACAAAACAGGAACGTAAAAGGCAACGATTTCGACGTAAAAAAAGAGAACGCGCTCAGGCGTTCTCGGTTTCGTCCACCTTGCGGTAGTCGAAGTATTTGTAAACGGAATAGGTCTCAAGCTTCTCTTTCAGGAACGTCTCAACTTCATTCTGCAGCATATGCTGCGCTTCCTTCGGTGACAGCATTTCGTCCGGATAGAACGGATCGGAGATATATACCGTACGTCTCGGCTTTTTCAGGAACGGCAGCTTACGCTGCTGATACGTGACTGCAACCGCAACGCTCGGTACGCCGAGGTGGATGGGGTAGCGAAACGAACCGCTTCTCATCGGACGGAGGAACGTGCAATAGTTCCAGATATGCGCCTCGGGGAATACGCTGATGCAGCATTTCTCCTCCGTACGAAGACGAATCGCATCGAGGAACGACGCCATCCCGCGAAGCCCCTGCGGAATCGGGATCGCGCCGACCATCTGTACAAAGTTGCGAAGTCCCTTAATAGAGACCGTATCGGGTCCGACGATGACGTATGCACGTTTCGGAAACGCCACGATCGGGGCAAGGAACGCGTCGGTGAAGTGAGAATGATTCGCATAGAGGAAGAAGCCGCCCTTGCGGATATTCCGAATTGCCTTGCGGTTTTTCACACGGAAGCCGCAAATAACGTAACAGTAGAAGAAGACGAGCGGGATCGCGATCACGTAGTACGCAATAAACGCAAGAAATTTCCAGATCACACCGATCGGTGCAAACGGAAAATCCGCACCGACAGCTTTGGTGTTGATGTTCGTTCCTGCATAATCTTCGTTTTCGGCGTCTCGGTAATAAATGATGCGTTTCGGTTCATGAATCTTAGCCATGCTGATGCTCCTTTACAGCTTCGGACAGCATCTGTTCCATTCGGTCCATGCAGTGTTCGTACTCGTGCTGTTCCACAAATCCCTTGTATCGTTCGGCAAGCGCTTTCTTTTCTTCCGGATGCTCGATCCAGTAATCGATGCGCTTTGCAAGATCTTTCGAATCCTTGTTATGGAACAGATTGCGTTCGTCAAGCGCAAAGTAACGTGTCGCGCTGCGCGGCGAATTTGCAATGACAGGCACAAGCCCGCAGGCAATCGCTTCCAGACAGGCAATCGCTTCGATTTCGATCTCGGCGGGATGCACGTACAGATCGGCCATGTTGAGCTGCTTTACGAGATCTTCGCGTGAGAAGAATCGGAACTCCGGCGGGTTCGGAAGCTTGCTGCCGCGCTTTTCGAGCTTGTCGTGCAGCGGACCGATGCCGGCGAACACAAGCTGGATTCGGTCGCGGTACTTCGACAGATAAACCGCATCGATCAGGACCTTATGCGTTTTCTCCTTGCTGAGACGACCGGTGAACTGGATCAGGATCTTTCCGTCATACTTCGGATCCTTTTCGATTTCGATCGGATGAAAAGCTCTGTTGACTCCGTTGGAGATCACGCAGCCCTGCGTTTCCCTGCGAATGGTATGCTCAAAGGTATCGCGGATGAACTGGGTCGGGTAGTGGATGCGCGTGCAGTTGTGATATGCGATACCCCAGATCGTATGATAGAACAAGCGGTTGACGATCTTCGAGTCCTTCATAAACAGATGCGAAGTGAAGTTCTCCGCCTGACAGTGAAACCCAGCAGTCAGCGGGATATTCTTCTGCTTTGCAAGCTTGATCGCCTTACGTGACAGGGAAAACGGCGTCATAAAGTGCACGACGTCCGCGCCTTCGATCGCCTCGCTGATAACCTTCTTATCCGGGCGGGCAATCGAAACACCGTTTTTTTTGAGATAACCGTTCAAAGGACCGAGGTTGAGCGTCGGTACAATATAAAAGCCGTCCTGCTCCTTTCGGTTTTGATCGGAGCAGACAACGCGTACATTGTGACCGCGTTCTTTCATCGCGCGAATCAAATTGAGCGCTGCAATCGTCGTGCCGTTATTTGCTTCTCCAAGCACGTCGCACACAACGGTAATGTTCATACAAGATACCCCTTCATAAATCCAGACAATGCAAACATTATAGCATGCAACATGAAAAATTCAAGACTGATTTAAACTTTGTTCGGCGCATCGACGGAAATATATCGTATGATATAGAAAACGGATCAAACATTGCGGATCTGCTGCCATGCCGAAATAAGCCGATCGACGCTCCAAGCGGCATTTGCAGGACTGGTGGAGGGGAGCAGAATCGCATCGCGGCAAAGAGATGAAAGGATATATCGGTTGTAGCAGTCGAAGGACTGCTTTCCGTTGCAGAAGATCGCGGCGATCGGTGCGGCGTCGAGGATGACGGACAGATCGTTCGGAACAACATTCCGGATGGAACTGTCGGAGCTGCCCTCAATGGTACAGCGGCCGATGCTGTCCCAAAGCGCAACATGGTTTCTTTCCAGTAAGATCCGTTTCTCAGGGATGGATGAAGGAACGTCATCCTCAAAAACGGCGGCAAGCACGCGCCAGAAGCGATTCTGCGGATGACCGTAAAAGAACATCTGTTCCCTGGATTTGACCGAAGGAAAGCTGCCGAGGATCAGAATATGCGAATCCGACCGAAAGAAGGGAGGGAAGGGGTGTATGATTTCCGTTCGCTGCATGGAAACAGTATAGCATTCACAGGGAATCAATGCAAGCAAAAGCCGAATATGCAAGAAAACTTTTCGAAACGGTAAAATTAGGTGTTGACTTTTTTTGACGGTCATCGTATAATACACGATGCGCGGCAGTGCTGGAATTGGCAGACAGGCACGTTTGAGGTGCGTGTGCGCAGGCGTATGGGTTCAAGTCCCATCTGCCGCACCAAAAAAATAACTACCACCCCTTGTGGGTGGTAGTTATTTTTTTCTGAATCGGTCGGGACTTGACCGAGCGACTTGTTTGAAGCGCCATATGCTTTCGGAAAAAACTTACAAGTTGTTTACGGAGATCGGCTGTACGGTTCACGAATCATCCATTATAATATTAGTTAATAGTTCAAGCATCGGAGGCAAACACTGTGTACCGCATCTTTGTGATTGAGGATGATGAAGCCATCAACAGGCTTTTGTGCATGAACCTTTCGATCGCAGGGTATGAACCTGTTCCCGCAACAGACGGAAAGGACGCGCTTGAACGGATTCAGAACGGAGAACGTTTCGATTTAGCGCTGCTGGACGTGATGCTGCCGGGCATCAATGGGTTTCAGCTGATGGAACCTCTGAAGGCACACGGCATTCCCGTAATCTATCTGACGGCAAAAAATGACCTGCAAAGCAAGCTGACCGGTCTGACCTCTGGGGCGGAGGATTACATCGTCAAGCCGTTTGAAGTCATGGAGCTGCTTGTTCGGATGGAAAAGGTCCTTGCAAGGCACGGCAGCGCCGGTACGATCACCTTTTCCGATCTGACCATTCATGTCGACGAACGAACCGTTATAAAAGACAATGAACCCATTATACTCAAGCCTCTTGAATTCGATCTTCTGTTGTTCTTTATCCGCAACCGGAACATTGCGCTTACCCGTGAGCGGATCCTGACCGAAGTCTGGGGCATGAATTTCTACGGAGAAAGCCGTACGATCGATATCCATGTATCGCAGCTTAGAAAGAAAACCGGTCTTGCCATCGTTTCCGTTCCGCGCATCGGGTATCGTCTGGAGACAAACCAATGAAAATTCGCGATCGCTTATCGTTGCTGTTTGTGATCTGTTCCACATTGAGTCTTCTGCTGTGCGGAACGCTGCTGCTGCGTTCAAGCATCAAAAATACGGTGCAATCGTCCGAAAACAACGCGCTCTCGGAACTCAACATGCTGAAGACTTCATTCACTTCCGCAGCATTAAAAAACATGGACGACGGACTGACGGATGCTGTGCAGCGCAGTCTGATGGTCTATGTGTTTAAGAGCTATGCCGAAAACACGTTCAGCGGATCCCAGTATGTATTGAAACACGGCGACGAAACGCTGTACAACAACACCGGATTCGCACCGGATGCGATCCTTGCCGGGCAGGAACAGACCACGGTGACCGTGCAGGGGCAGAAGCTGTTTGTCGCAGGGACCGAAACGGATTTGCTGCGCGAGCAGTATCGGATCTATCTCATTCGGGACATGACCTCCGTATACGATTCCGCTGCAAAGCTCTGTCTGCAGTTTGCGATCATCTGTGTTGCGTCGGTGCTCATCAGCGCTGCGCTGATCCTGTTTGCAACTACGCGAACGCTGTTCCCGCTTAAAAAGCTTGAGGAAGGCGCCGAAGCAATGACAAACGGAGACTACGTTGTTCGCATCCCGATCTCCGGACGTACGGCAAGACACAAGGACGAGATTGCAATGGTTTCGGAGAGCTTCAACCGTATGGCGGATGCGGTGGAGCAGCATATCGATGCGGTCACCGCGGTCGCAGAAGAACGAAAGATGCTGATCGGCGCATTGACACACGAAATGAAAACGCCCATGACCGCAATCATCGGATATGCGGAATCGCTGGACCGCGCAAAGCTGTCGGAAGAGCAGAAGCAGGAAGCCGTATTCTTCATCCATAGGGAAGCGTGCAGACTGGAACGGCTCACCCAAAAGATGATGCAGCTGATTACGCTGACCGACGGCGAGGATATCGCCGTTCGGGATATCTCTGCCCGGGAGCTGTTTAATGCCGCGGCAATTACGCTGCATGAGATCGCGGAACGGAATCATGCCGTACTGCAGTTTCTCGAAAACGGCGAACACTTTTCCGCAGACGCCGACCTGATCGTCGGGGTGCTGATCAATCTTGCGGATAATGCACTTAGCGCCGGGGCAAAGCATGTCACGGTTTCTGCAAAAGACCGCGTGATCTCGGTGTCGGACGACGGCTGCGGGATGCCGACAGAGATCGTTGACAAGGTCACGCAGCCATTTTTCCGCGCAGACAAGGCGCGAAGCAGAAACGGCGGTCACGCCGGCCTGGGACTTGCGCTTGCTGCACGCATTGCCGAACTGCATAATGCAGACCTCGTGATCGACAGCGAAGAGGGAAAGGGGACGACCGTTTCGATCATTTTCGGTCAATCGAGTGCTTACAACTTGCTTACGCCGCGATGAGGACTTATTTACATCCCTTACGGTAAGATAAAGTAAACCAAAGAAGGGAGACAAAACAAAATGAAAACAAGACAACTCATCAAAAAGACAATGGTATGGATCGGAATCGCCATGATCCTGATTTCCGGGATTGCATGTTCCGGACCGTCGAAAGTTGACATTTCGGAGAAATTAAACACCGAGCGGCTGGAGGACGCCGCGGCAGTTGCACTGACATTCGCTTCGGATCCGCAGTTCGTCTCGGAAGACGTCGTTTCGCCTGCCGGACAAGAAGATTCCGCTGACGAAACAAAATCCGCCGCTGCGGAAGCGATCGTTCCGGACAGTCCGCTGTACGATAAGCTCGGCGCACCGAAGCACTACAGCGTCGAGCTGACACCGACCTCAGACGTCGTGAAGATCACCGTCGACGCAGACGTGTATCTGCCCGACACGGATCGGATGCCTACACTGCATGTGACGCCGGGAGACTTTACGCAGGAAGAAGTGACGCGGCTGTTCCGTGCGTTGTGCGGCGATACCGTGATGTACAAGGTCCGCGAACAGATGACGCGCTCCGAGATCGCCGAGCGAATCGCGGACGTGCAGGATGAGCTGAAGACCGCGACCGACAAGGATCGCATCAAGAAGCTCGAATCAAACCTTGCGTACTGGAACGAGGCGTACGGAAACGCG
>JAEEGL011918563.1_pt1 | contig 18196 bp, 12 predicted proteins | sample 9134231 | NCBI WGS metagenome assembly JAEEGL01 (sample SAMN16246548, study PRJNA631951) | gut metagenome | biome: gut microbiome; feature: rumen; material: fiber-attached | host: Bos | place: Iran: Karaj | collected 2018-10 | reverse complement strand
CCTCTCGCTCATCAACTCCTTCAAGGTCTTCCGCGAGGTGTATCTGCTGACCGGGGATTATCCCTATGAGACGCTGTATATGCTGCAGCATTTCATGAACAACACCTTCAAATCGCTGGATTACCAGAAGCTCTCCGCCGCCGCGGTGGTCATGGCCATCGTCATGGTCGTTTTGATCGCGCTGCTGTTCAAGGCGGAGGACTGGTTCGGAAAGGACGTGGAGGGATGAAGAAAAAGCGCTATTTCGGCCGCGCGGTCACCTTCCTCCTCTGCCTCGTCTTCGCGGTCGCCTTCCTGCTGCCCACCGTGCTGACCATCACCAACTCCTTCATGTCCGAATCGGAGATCAAGGCCAATTACGGCATGATCTTTTCCACCACCACGGGCGGCTACGTCTCCAAGACCGTCAACCTGAAGTTCATCCCGGACAAGGTTTCCTTCTCGCAGTACGTCACGGGGCTTATCAAGTCGCCGGAGTACCTGCTCAAGTACTGGAACAGCATCCTGCTCGTGCTGCCCATCGTGATCTTTCAGGTGGGCGTCGCCTCGGTGGCAGCTTACAGCTTCACCCGCTGGCGCGGAAAGATCCGCAGCGGCATCTTCTTCTTTTACGTCATCCTGATGCTCATGCCCTATCAGGTCACGCTTGTGCCGAACTATCTGGTCAGCGAAAAGCTGGGTATCCTCAATACCCGCTGGTCTATCATCCTGCCGGGCATTTTCGCCCCGTTCTCGGTCTTCCTGCTGACCAAGTTCATGCGGCGCATCCCTTACGCGCTCATCGAGTCGGCCAAGGTGGACGGCGCGGGCGAGTGGGATATCTTCACAAAGATCTGCCTGCCGCAGTGCCGCTCCGCCCTCTATTCCATCGCGATCCTCGTGTTCATCGACTACTGGAACATGGTCGAGCAGCCGCTCATCCTCCTGCAGGACGCGGACGCACAGCCGCTGAGCGTGTTCCTCTCGTCCATCAACGCGGGGGAGATCGGCTTGGCCTTCGCCATGGCAACGGTCTATATGATCCCGTCGCTGCTCCTCTTCCTCCACGGCGAGGAATACCTGGTGGAAGGGATCGCAAATTCAGGCAGCGTCAAAGGATAACGGAAATCGCGTTTTCAGTTTCATATTTTGAGAACCCGGAGGAATTATGGATTCTAAACCGAAAAACAGAGAATGGGTCAAGAACGCCGCCATCATCTTCCTGGCGGTGCTGCTGGTGCTGACCTTCTTCTCCAATACGATCATGAACAGGAGCCTGCCGGAGGTGGCGACCCAGAACGTCTCCAGCGGCTCTATCACCGCCAAGGTCCGCGGCACCGGCACCGTCACGGCCACCGGCACCCACAGCGTCAAGGCCGAGCAGACCCGGGAGATCCGCGCGGTCATGATCAAGGCCGGCCAGACCGTCGAGGCCGGAGACGTGCTCTTTATCCTCGGCGAGGGCGAGAGCTCGGAGATCGAACAGGCGCAGGAGGCGCTGCGGCAGCTCCAGGTGAGCTACCAGCGCGGCGCCATCTCCGTCCCCTCGGTCAGCTACAAGGCCGATGAGCACGAGATCGAAAGGGCGAAGGAGCTGCTGGCGGAGGCCGAGGCCGAGCTTGAGGCGATCAAGAAGAAATCGACCCGGGAGATCCCCAGCGAACAGCTCAATGCCGCGAAAACCGACGTCTTCCAGGCCAAACAGAATCTGGAACAGGCTGAGAAGGAACTCACGGCCAGACAGCAGACGCTCGAGAGCAGGAAGATCGATCGGGATGCACTCCTGAGCCTTTATAACGACAAGCTCAACACCGCCTATGACCGGGTGCAGGAGCAGGAATACTGGGTCGAGCGCTATGAGATCGAGCTGAACGACGCGCAGGGCGTGGAGCCCCCCGGACGCATCGCGGAGCTGCAGGAGGCGCTGAGCAAGGCCCGGGAAGCGCTGCAGGAGGCGAAGCAGTACCTCAGCGCGCTGCAGGAGCCGGAGAGCCAGAAGGAGATCACCGAGGCGGAGAAGGCCGTTCAGGCCGCCCAGGAAGCTGCGGACGAAGCGGCGGCCGCCCGGCAGGACGCGGTTACCGCCCTCGCCGCGGCGGAAGCCAAGGTGGAGGCCGTCCAGGCCGTGATCGACGAGATCATGGGCACCGAGACCGTGAGCGCCGAGTACAAGGAGGCCAAACAGAAGGTCCGGAATGCGGAGGATACCCTCTTCAACCTGCAGAACAGCCTGGAGCAGAAAAAGATCAGCGACTCGAAGAGCCAGGCTCTGAGCTATCTGGATCTGAGCGATATCGGCCAGCAGATCGAAAAGGCCAAGCAGCGCCTGGCCGATCTCTCCGGGGGCGAGGAGAACCAGATCCTCGCAAAGGTCTCCGGCACGGTGCAGTCTGTCGAGTGCACCGCGGGGGAGACCAAGGCCAAGGACGACGTGCTCGCCACGATTGAGGTGCCGGATATGGGCTATACCCTCTCCTTCACCGTCACCAACGACCAGGCACGCCGCCTCAAGCCCGGCGATTCCGCCACCGTTTCCAACTACTACTGGGGCAGCCAGATCACCGCGACGCTCTCTTCCATCCGCACCGATCCCAAGAACCCCCAGACCAACAAGCTGCTCACCTTTGATCTCGAGGGCGACGTCAGCGCGGGCTCCGAGCTCACGATCTCCGTCGGCCAGAAGAGCGCAAACTACGACCTCGTCGTGCCGAATTCCGCCATCCGCAGCGACGCAAACGGCAAATTCGTCCTGAAGATCGAAGCCAAGAGCTCGCCCCTCGGCAACCGTTACATCGCCCGCAGGGTCGCCGTGGAGGTCCTTGCGGAGGACGATATGTATTCCGCCGTCACCGGCGACCTCTCCGGCTGGGGCGACTATGTGATCACGACCGCCAACGCCCCTGTCAAAAACGGCGATATGGTGCGCCTTGCGGACAACGGCTGAGATGAAACGGACGGAAAGAAAAGGCAGGCGCATCGCCCTGCTGATCGTCTGCGCGGCGCTGGCCCTCTCGGCGGCCGCCTGCTTTGCGGCGGGGGCGCTGCTGGGCAGGACGCTCAGCTCCCAGCGCGCGGCGGAACGCTGGCGCGGTGAGAGCGGGCTGGATTTCTGCCAGATCAGCTGCTTTGTGCCCGTTGACGAGACGCTGGGACAGGAGAAGATCTATCAGTTCCGCACGGATCTCCTCAAGCGGCTGCACGAGGCCGCGCTCGATGTGGACAATGAGGAGACGCTCTTCGTGGACGCCTGGAGCTGCACCGGCAAGGCCCTTGCAACGACCGATCTCGGCAAGGGCGACGCCAGCGTCATCGCCGTGGGCGGCGACTTTTTCCAGTTCCATCCGCTGCGGCTGCTGAGCGGCAGCTATATCCGGGAGGGCGATCTGATGAAGGACCGCGTGTTGCTGGACGAGGAGCTGGCCTGGGTCCTGTTCGGCGGGATCGAGCTGCAGGGCCTTACGCTCAAGATCAACGGCGTGCCCTTCGTGGTGGCGGGCGTGATCGAGCGCGAGCAGGACTTCGCTTCCCGCCGCGCCTATACCGCGGGAATGGGGCTGTATATGTCCTACGACGCGTGGAAGGAGCTCAAGCCCACCGCCGGGATCAGCAGCTATGAGCTGGTCATGGCCGAGCCCGTCAAGGGCTTTACGCTCAATTTCGCGCGGGAGAAGTTTCCCATCGGGCAGGGGACGATCGTCCAGAACACCGGCCGCTTCGCCATGGGCAAGCTCCTGTGGCTCGTGACGGAGTTCGGAACGCGCAGCATGCAGAAGCTCGGCGTGCTGCTGCCCTACTGGGAGAACGCTGCCCGCTGCATGGAGGATACCTGCGCACTGCTGGTTTTCCTCGGCTGGCTCTTCGCCCTGACGCCGGCCGTCCTGCTGGCGGCGGCGCTGCTGCGGCTGCTGAAGCGCGGGCGGGAGAAGCTTGAGGACGAGCTGCTCCCGACCTGGAAGGACGGGGCGGAGGAATTCGTCCGTGTCCGCCAGCGCCGGCGCTGGGAGCGGAAGCACGGAAAGCACGAAGCGAAATAACAAGAAGAGGCTGTGAGAAAACGAAATTTTCTCACAGCCTTCAGCTTTGTCTTTTGCGCGTTGCGATCTGAAAAGATTTCGTGTCAGTCTCCTCAAAACGATCGGATATCGCTTGTTTCCTTTTCGTCGCGCTCCAGCTCCAGCAGGGTCTGCGTGAAGCCGTAGCGCCCGGCAAGCGCCCGCGCCTGCGCCCGCCCGGAACAGCCGGTTTTCCCCGTGCGTTTGGCGCGGATCATGAGGTTCTTCGGCGTACTGTCGAAGTCCGTGAATTCGATCATGTCCACCGCATAGCCCCGGTCCTCCAGCACGAGCGCGCGGATCGCATCCGTCAGCAGGGCGGCCATCCGCTCGCGGAGGATGCCGTGGCGCAGGAAGACGTCCAGCTCCCCGCCTTTGTGCATCGTGGCGTTCAGCTCATGCTGGCAGCAGGGGACGGAGAAGATGTGCTGCGCGCCCTTTTGGATCGCGTAGTGCAGGGCGTGGTCGGTGGCGGTGTCGCAGGCGTGGAGTGTGACCACCATGTCCACCCGCTCGCCGTACAGCACGTCCTTCGAGACGTCCGCGTGCACGAAGCGCAATCCGCCGTAGCCGTATTTTTCGGCGATGGCGTTGCAGTGCGCGACCACGTCCGCTTTCAGGTCGTAGCCGATGATGGTTACGTCCATGCCCCGTTTGACGGAGAAATAGTAATAGAGGATGAAGGTCAGATAACTTTTGCCGCAGCCGAAGTCCAGGATCGTGATCGCCTTCCGGTTGCTGTCCGTGAAGGCCTGGTCGATCAGCTCGACGAAGCGGTTGATCTGCCGGTACTTGTCGTAACGGGCCTTGACGACCCGGTAGTCCGGCGTGAAGACGCCGAGATCCACCAGCGCCGGGATCGCCTCGCCCTCGGAGAGCAGGTAGCGCTTCTCGCGGTCGTGTCCCTGCGCCGCCGCGGGACGCGGCACGGAGGCGGCGCCGATCTTCTTGTACAGGCCGTTCTGCCGCAGGCAGTACTGCGCGGAGGACGCCTCCGTCACGATCAGCACCTGCCGGTAGCGCCCGTCCAGCTCGTCTGCGCACAGCCGCAGCAGCGCCTCGCCCTCCAGATTCTGATGGAAGGCCTGCGCGCCGCGCCGGCGCTCGAGCTGGAATACGCGCCTGCCCCGGATAAGCAGGGGGCGCACGCTGAGCTTCTGGTCCGCGCTCCGGTCGGCCGGCTGGCTGAACACCGCCTTGGAGAGCGTGTCCAGCGCCGCGGAGAGCTCGCTTGTGAGATTCCTGTCTTTCATCTTATTCAAACAGCTTCTTCAAACGCAGCGCGGCAGCCTTCAGCTCGTTCTTGCTGTAAGAGTTGTTCTCGTCGGCAAGCACGGCGGAAACGGCCTCTTTCGCGCTCAGCTCCCCGGCCACCATCGCGTCCACCAGCATGGCCTCCGCCGAGACCGTGTGCTCCACCTTGTTGAACACGTAGTCCGGCTGCACCTCCAGCACCACCGCGTACTCGCCCTTGTCGTAGCTGCCCTTGGCAAGAAGCTGCTCCTTGACCTCCGCGGGCGTGCCGCGAAAACTCATCTCATGCAGCTTGGTCATGTCGTTGCAGAGGCAGAGGCGTACGCCGCATTCGTTCTCAAGGAAGAAGTCCACCAGCGAGAGGATGCGCAGCGGGGACTCGTAAAAGGCGAAGGTGCGCGTGTCGCCGCGGCGGAGCTTCTCCAGGAGCTTCCGGCGCTCGCTGTTCTCCCGGGGGAAAAAGCCGTAGAAGGTGAAGGCGCTCAGATCAAAGCCGGAGATGGCCAGCGCGTTCACCGCGGCGCAGCAGCCCGGAACGCCCACTACCCGGATGCCCTCCTCGACCGCGGCCTTGATCAGCTCGTTTCCGGGGTCGGAAATGCAGGGCGTGCCCGCGTCGGTGATGACGGCGACACTTTTGCCCGCCTTCATCTCGGAGATGAAATACCTGGCCTTGCCGTACTCGTTGAACTTGTGGTTCGAGACCAGCTTGTTTTTGATGCCGAGCTTGTTGAGGAGCACCATGGAGCGGCGCGTATCCTCGGCGGCGATGATGTCCGCGTCCGTCAGGATCTGCGTCCCGCGGGGCGACATATCCCGCGAGTTGCCGATGGGCGTTGCGACGATATACAGGGTTCCGGCGTTGATCTCGTCCATAAGAGCCTCCGATGCGATCGTTGTCTGGCTTAGTATTATATCTTACGGGAACAGATTTGACAATCAAAAAACGGAGGCCCTGCCTCCGTTTTTCGCGCTGCTGCGCTCAGTCCGTGGAGCTTTCCAGCCACTTGGCCACGGCGTGCACGTCCACGCCCAGACCGTCGGCCAGGAAGGCCGCCATCTCGTTGAGGTTCAGCTCCTGCATCCGGGCGAAGTTGCGCTTGCCGGCCAGGTCGCTGCCGCTGGTGCGGCCTTCAATGTAGCCGCAGTCATAGCACATCAGCAGGGGGATCTTCCGGTGGGAGTCTTCGACCAGCTCCCGACCGCAGCGGGGACATTTCATGGCGTTTCGCCTCCGTTTTCGTTTTGCCGTTGTTTGGTGACTCCATGTTACCCCAGCGGCGCCGGATTTGCAAGCGTAGATATTTCTCTGACGAGCGGTTAATACCTTCCAACAATGTGCTTGACAAATACCCCGTGGGGGTATATGATGCAGGGGAAAGGAGCTGAGACACATGGAAGAAAAGTGCTGCTGCGCCCCGACGGAGGGCGAGCACAGGACGAAGGAACGTTCCCCGGAGGAGTACAGGTCCCTGTGCAACCGGCTCAGCCGGATCGAGGGGCAGATCCGCGGACTGCGGGGGATGCTCGACCGTGGCGCCTACTGCCCGGACATCCTCGCCCAGGCGGCCGCCGCCAACGCGGCGCTCAACGCCTTCAGCCGGGAGCTTTTGAGCCGGCATATCCGCTCCTGTGTGGTCAACGACGTGCGCGCCGGCAACGACGAGGTCATCGACGAGCTGCTGGACACGCTGCAGAAGATGATGAAATAAGCGCTTCCCCGCCGGGGGAAGCGCCGGAAGGGGTGACAGGGGCATGCGGAAGGGAGCGCCCCTTCCCCCCGCTTCGCGCAAGCTCCCCCGGAGAGGGAGCCAGGAAGGAGAGGGAAATGCAGCAATACAACGTGACCGGGATGAGCTGCGCGGCCTGCTCGGCCCGGGTGGAGAAGGCGGTCGGCGCGGTGCCGGGGGTCACGGCCTGCGCAGTCAGCCTGTTGACGAATTCCATGGGCGTGGAGGGCACGGCGGACGAAAAGAGCATCGTCGCCGCCGTCGAGGCCGCGGGCTACGGCGCAAGCCGGAAGGGCGGGGAAAAAGCCGCGCCCCCGCGGGAGGACGCCCTCGCGGACCGGGAGACGCCGAAGCTGCGGCGCAGGCTCCTGCTCTCGCTGGGCTTCCTGCTGGCGCTGATGTATATCTCGATGGGGCACGGCATGTGGGGCTGGCCCCTGCCGCGCTTTTTCAACGGCAACCATGTGGCGATGGGGCTTGCGCAGCTCCTGCTCGCCGCGGCGGTCATGGTCATCAACCAGAAATTTTTCATCAGCGGCTTCCGCGGGCTCCTGCACTGCGCGCCGAACATGGACACGCTCGTGGCGCTCGGCTCTTCGGCGGCCTTCGTTTACAGCGTGTGGGCGCTGTTTGCCATGACGGGCGCGCAGGCCGGCGGCGGAAGCGAGGCCGCGATGCCTTGGATGCATGAGTTCTATTTTGAGTCGGCCGCGATGATCCTCGCCCTCATCACTGTGGGGAAGACGCTCGAGGCGAGAAGCAGGGGCAAGACCACCGACGCGCTCAAAAGCCTCATGAAGATCGCACCGAAGACCGCGTCGCTGGTCGTTGACGGCGAGGAAAAGACCGTCCCCGTCGAGCGCGTCGGAAAGGGCGACGTGTTCGCCGTGCGGCCGGGGGAGAACATCCCCGTGGACGGCGTGGTGCTGGAGGGCGCGAGCGCCGTGGACGAGTCTGCGCTGACCGGAGAGAGCCTCCCTGTGGACAAGGCGGCGGGCGACCGCGTCAGCGCCGGGACCGTGAACCGGGAGGGCTATCTCCGCTGCGAGGCGACGCGGGTGGGGGAGGACACCACCCTCAGCCAGATCATCCGCATGGTTTCCGACGCGGCGGCCACCAAGGCCCCCATCGCCAAGACCGCGGACCGGGTCTCCGGCGTGTTCGTCCCGGTGGTCATGGCGATCGCCCTGCTGACGGCGGCGGTATGGCTGCTGCTCGGCCGGGGCGCTGGCTTCGCGCTCGCAAGGGGCATCTCCGTGCTGGTCATCAGCTGCCCCTGCGCGCTCGGCCTCGCCACCCCCGTGGCGATCATGGTGGGAAGCGGCGTCGGCGCGAAAAACGGCGTGCTCTTCAAGACTGCAGCCGCGCTGGAGGAGACCGGCCGCGCCGATATCGTGGCGCTGGACAAGACCGGCACGATCACGGCGGGCGAGCCGCGCATCACGGGGCTGCTGCCCGCGCAGGGCGTGACCGAGGAGGAGCTGCTCTTTTTCGCGGCCACGCTGGAGAGCCGGAGCGAGCATCCGTTGGCCGGGGCCGTGCGGAAGGAGGCGTCGGCGCGCGGCGTCAGGCCCGGAGAGCTCTCCGACTTCCGCGCCCTGCCCGGAAACGGACTGCGCGGGACGCTGGACGGCGAGACGCTGCTCGGCGGAAGCCTGAAGTATCTGCGCGCGCAGACGGCGCTGCCGGGCGAGGCGCTCGCGCAGGCGGAAAAGCTCGCCGAAGAGGGGAAGACCCCGCTGCTCTTTGCCAGAGGCGGCCGTTTCCTCGGCATCCTCGCGGCGGCGGACGTCATCAAGCCCGAGAGCGCCGAGGCCGTGCGGCAGCTGAAGGCGCTGGGCGTGCAGGTCGTGATGCTCACCGGCGACAACGCCCGCACCGCCGCCGCCATCGGCCGCGAGGCCGGGGTGGACCACGTGATCGCGGGCGTGCTGCCCGACGGGAAGGAGAGCGCGATCCGCCGCCTGCAGCAGTTTGGCAGGGTCGCCATGGTGGGCGACGGCATCAACGACGCGCCCGCCCTGACGCGCGCGGACATCGGCATCGCCATCGGCGCGGGGGCGGACGTTGCGATCGACGCGGCGGACGTGGTGCTGATGCGCTCACGCCTCACCGACGTCCCGGCGGCGATCCGCTTGAGTCGCGCTGTGCTGCGAAATATCCGCGAGAACCTGTTCTGGGCCTTTTTCTACAACGCCGTCTGTATCCCCGTGGCGGCGGGCTGCTTCGTGTGGGCCGGGCTGAGCCTGAGCCCCATGCTCGGCGCGGCGGCCATGAGCCTTTCGAGCTTCTGCGTGGTGTCAAACGCGCTGCGGCTCAATCTGTTCAGGATGCAGGACCCCAGCCATGACAGACCCCGAAAAGGGCGGAAAGCCGAGGAGATCGTCCTCGAAAACGAAAAGGAGGAGACAAACATGACGACAACACTCAGGATCGAAGGTATGATGTGCCCCCACTGTGAGGCGCGGGTCAGGAAGGCGCTCGAGGCGCTCGACGGGGTGGAGGAGGCTGTGGTCAGCCACACCGCCGGCACCGCCGTCGTCACCGGCAGCGTGGACGCCGAAGCCATGAAGGCCGCCGTAGAGGCGCAGGACTATAAGGTTTTGGGCTGGGATACCCAATAAAAACAAGACAATCTTAGCGGCCGGAATGGTGCCAACCTGCGTTGGACTCCTTGACCATAACTCTCCCTTATGCTCTGCGGCGTCCGCCTTGTCCGGCGCCATGCTGTCCCGCAGATCTTTGCCTGCTTGCTATCGGGTATCCGTATGAGGCGTGAGCGCTGGGGACGGCGTCCCCCGAAAAATAGAAAACGGATTGCCGCAGCCGCTGCGGCAATCCGTTTTCAGCTTGTCAAAAAGTCCCTTGAGGGGACTTTTTTGCCTGTGCTTCAGCCGCCGAGCATTTTGCTTCGGGCAAAATGCTGTTCTGAAAAGCTTGCAATTGCAGGCTTTTCAGACGGCGGTTTCTTGTTTTAGGGGTTCAAGGCGCTGACGGCTCGGCCTGCGCCGGGAGCGTGAATTCGGCGGCGAAGTGATTCCCGTCCCGCCGGGTCTTGAAGCGGCCCTGCATGGCCTCCATGATCTTCTCGCAGGTGCGCAGGCCGATCTTCGTGCTCTCCACACGCGGCGCCGCGGCGGCGACGGCGTTGGAGAAACAGACCGAGAGCTCCCCGTCCTTCAGCTCCGAGACGATCATCACCGGCTCGCTGCTGTCGGCGTATTTGCGGGCGTTCGACACCAGGTTGTCCAGCACCCGCTTGAGATAGAGCGGGTCGGTCTCCACCGTGGCCTCGCCCGAAAACTCGATGCGCCGCACCGGAAAGCCCGCGTCCGCGAGGTCGAATTCCGCCTCGCCCAGAAGCTGCTCCAGCAGCAGGCGCGCGTCGTAGCGGTCCCTGTCCATCTGCAGCTCGCCGCGGCCGAAAACCAGAAAGTACTTGAAGAGCTCGTCCGTCAGATCCTTCAGCTCCAGCGCCTTTCCATAGGCGCTGGCGGCAAACTGGCGGCGGTGCTCCGGGTCGCTTCCGCTCTCGTTCAGCAGCTCCAGATAGCCGAGGAGGCTCGTCATCGGCGTGCGGATGTCGTGGGAGATGGCGGTGATGAGCTCGGAGTTGGCCTCCCACGCCCGGCGCTCGCCGGACATACGCTCGATGACCGCGTTTCGCATATGGTCCATTTCGGACGCGAGCTGGCTCAGCTCGTCCACGCCGTCGGTGGTGATGTCTGCCTGCAGGTCGCCGCCGCCGATGGCGCCGGCCTCCTTCGACAGGCGGATGATGCGGCCCGTCAGACGGCGGACATAGAGGAGCATGACCGCCACAAAGGCGAGGCTCCCCAGCAGGATCGCGATGATGCGGTTGAGATAGTCCTCGCGGATGCCGGTCGAGTCCTCGATGCGCACGTAATAGCGGCCGTCGGCAAAGTTCATGGGGTAGAGCTTGCCGTAGAGCGCGGAATACTGCGGGCGCACCCCGCCCGTCTGCGCGGCGCGGGGATCAAGCCCCAGCTCCTCGGGCGTGTAGACGCTCACCATCACATAATCCCGCCGGGTGTTGTAGCGGGTGACAGCGGCGCTGTCCCGGCCGGAGAGCTCGTTGGCGCTCACATAGCCCGCAAAATCCGCGTAGAGCTCGGCCTGCCGCGCGGCCACCGCGTTCGGGCTCAGATAAAAGCGGTTGAGCGCAAGCGTGGCCGCGCCGTAGGCGAGGGAAAAGACCGCCACCGCGCAGACCGTGCTCAAAAGCAGTATGTAGAGCATCTTCGCATCCAGCGAGCGGGGCAGGCGGAAGCGTTTAGTCAATCTGATAACCCCTTCCCCAAACGGTGCGGAGGATCCTCGGCTTGGACGGGTTTTCCTCGATCTTGCGGCGCACGTTCAGCACGTGCACCATGACCGTGTTGCCCGAGCCGGAGAGGAACTTCTCCCCCCAGACGGCCTCGTACAGCTCCGCCGCGGTGACGACCTTCCCCCGGTTCTGCACCAGATATTCCAGAATGGCGTACTCGGTGTCTGTCAGCGTGACGGGCCGGCCGCCCACCTTGACGGCGCGCCCCGCCAGATCCAGCTCCAGCCCCTCCAGCGAGAGCGTGGAGGCGGGCTTGCCCCGGTACTGCCGGTAGCGCCGCAGAAGCGAGGAGACCTTGGCCAGCAGCTCCGCCTGGGAGAAGGGCTTGGAGAGAAAATCGTCCCCGCCGCTCTGGTAGGCGGCGACGCGGTCCCGCTCGGCGGATTTGGCCGTCAGGAAGAGCACCGGGGCGTTGGAAAACTCCCGCAGCTTCTCGCAGGTCTCCAGCCCGTCCATGCCGGGCATCATCACATCCAGCACCACGAGGTCCGTGTCGGGATTGGCGCGCAGATAGCTCACGGCCTCCGCGCCGTCGGCGGCCTCTGCCACGAAATAGGAATCCTTCAGCAGAAGAGAGAGCACTTTTCGGATGTCCGGATCGTCGTCCACTATGAGGATGCGGGAAAGCACGGCCATATCGTCAACCTCCGTCACGGTTTTTTCTTTCCTGATACGGCGACATTGTACCACAAAGTTTTAAAGGAAACAAACGGTGGAACAAGATTTAAGGATTCTTAAGATACACAGCCCGTATGATGTGTTATAATCACGGCACAACGGTGATCGTACGATCCGGTTCTGCGCTTTGCGCATTCAGGAGGAAAGAATATGAAAAAAAAGATCCGCGCCCTGCTGTGCCTCGTGCTCGCCGCCGCAGCGGCGCTGAGCCTTGCCGCCTGCGAAACAGGTGGCGGGAAGGCGGAGAAGCCCGAGGAAACGCCCGCCGACACGCTCGTTTATACGCCGTCCTTCACGCCCGTCAGACTGATCGGCAACGTCTACCTTAACCCCCGCTGCTTTACCGACGACGGCTTCTACGCCACCGCCTACGAGAAGGTGGGGGAGCGGGAGCTGAACGACGGAGAGGCCTTGGAGTATGACGGACAGCTCGACGTCTACGCCTCGTCGATCTACTTTGTCAGCAGCAGCGGCATGGCCGCCCAATTGGAGAAATACCAGCCGATGCCGGCGGTCGAAGATACCGAGGGCCGCACCAACTTCAATTCCGGCAGCGAGCTTTGCGGGATCTGCCAGAGCGCGGACGGCAAGCTCGTCGTTCTGGAGCAGGTTTACGCCAACTGGTTCGACGGGAAACCCTCTGAGCTGGAGAGCGACGGCTCCTGGGAGAAGTGGCACTATACCCGCAACTACTACATCCGCAGACTCGACACCGACGGCAGCGAGCTGAGCATCAGCCTCGTGGATTACCGCGCCGGCGAGGACGTCTACTTTTACATCCGCGACCTGTGCCTTGATGAGGACGGCAACCTCCTCGTCGTCGACGAGACGAAGGTCGTGGCCCTCACGCCCGACGGCAGCGTCGCCTATACGATCGGGGGCGACGACTATCTCAGCAACCTCGTCCGCCTGCGGGACGGCAGCCTCGGCGTGACCTGCTGGGGCAGCGGCGGCATGGAGCTGCGCCTCATCGACACGAAGGGCAAACGCTTCGGCACGAAGTTCAGCCTGCCCAACAACGCCTATGACCTGCTCCCCGGCGGCGGGAAGTACGACCTCTGCTACCGCAGCGGCTCCAACCTCTACGGTATCGACCTCGCCAACGACGCCAATGAAAAGATCCTCAACTGGATCAACTGCGACGTCAACGGCGACTACGTCACCAACCTGAGCTTCGACGCCGACGGCAGCGTCACCGCCGTGCTCAGCTCCACCAAAAACGGAAAGAACGAGACGGAGCTCGTCCGGCTCTCCCCGGTCCCCGCAAGCTCTCTGCCGCAGAAGCAGACACTGACCCTCGCGGTCATGTCCCTGCCCTACGACATGAGCGACCGCATCATCGCCTTCAACCGCAAGAGCGACAGCGTCCGCATCGAGCTGCGCGACTACTCGGAGTATAACACCGAGGACGACTGGAGCGTGGGCCAGACCAAGCTGACCACTGAGCTCCTCTCCGGCAAGGTGCCGGATCTGTTCTCCCTCAACGGCCTGCCTTACAGCCAGCTCGCCGGGAAAGGGCTGCTGGAGGACCTCTACCCCTACCTCGACGCGGACACGAGCATCAGCCGGGAGGATTTCTTCCCCACCGTGCTGAAGGCCATGGAATATAACGGCGCGCTCTGCCGCATCTGCCCCAGCTTCACCGTCCAGAGCCTGATCGGCGCAAGCTCCGTGGTGGGCGACAAGCCGGGCTGGGATTACGAACAGTTCCGGGAGGCGCTCGCCTCCATGCCCGAGGGCTGCACGCCGCTGGATCAGTACACCACGCGCGAGGACGTGCTCAGAGCCCTGATGAGCCTCGATATGAACGACTTCGTGGATTGGAGAACCGGCAAGTGCAGCTTTGAGAGCCAGGAGTTTACCGACCTGCTTGCCTTCTCGAACGCCTTCCTGGAGGAGTTCAACTGGGAGGATTACGAATGGAACGAGGATGAAAGCACCCCGAACCGCATCGCGCAGGGACGGCAGATGCTCATGCAGACTTCCATCTCCAGCATCGAAGACGTGATGATCAACGATCTCTATTTCGGCGGCGACAGCACCTACATCGGCTGGCCGACCAACAACGGCATCGGCAATATGATCTCCCTGGACGACAACGCCTACGCCATCAGCGCCAGCTGCGGGAACAAGGAGGCCGCCTGGAGCTTCCTGCGCAGTATCCTGAGCACTGAGTACCAGGAGAGTCAGTACGGGCTGCCTGTGGTCAAGAAGGTCTTTGACGCCAAGCTCAAGGAAGCCATGACCCCGAAGTATCAGACGGATGCAAACGGCAACTACATTCTCGACGAGAACGGCGACAAGATCCAGGAGCCCCGCGGCGGCATCGGCTTCGGCGATGGCAAAACCTACGAAATCTACGCCCTCAGCCAGAAGGAGGCCGACAAGCTGCTGGAGCTCATCAACACCACGACCAAGGTCACGGATCAGAACGACAGCATCCTCAACATCGTGAAGGAGCAGGCACAGGCCTATTTCGCCGGGCAGAAGTCCGCCGAGGAGGTCGCCCGCCTCGTGCAGAGCAAGGCGAATATCTACGTCAACGAACAGCGGTAACCGCCTGCCTGCCCAAAAGAATACCCGCTGCCGCGCCGGCGATGCGCATCGCCGGCGCGGCAGTCTGTCTTCCGCCCTGCGCCGCGGCGCGGGGGAAGCGGCGCGGGGCGTTTTTCCCCTTGTACGAAGGACGGAGACTGTGCTATACTGTTATTTCAGTAATACAGAAAGACGCAGGAGAGGATCGCCATGTATACACGCGAAATGACCAGAGAGCTCAAGGTGGGGAGCCTGAGGGTCGGCGGGAGCGCGCCGGTCACGGTGCAGTCCATGTGCAACACCAAGACCTGGGACGTGGAGGCCACGGTGCGGCAGATCAAGGAGCTGCGCGCCGCGGGCTGCGAGATCGTCCGCGTCGCCGTGCCCGACACCCGCGCCGCCCTCGCCATCGACAAGATCAAGGAGCGGACGGACGTGCCGCTCGTGGCGGACATCCATTTCGACTATAAGCTCGCGCTGCTGTGCGCCGAGCGCGGCATTGACAAGATCCGCATCAACCCCGGCAACATCGGCGCGGAGGAGAACGTCAGGGCGGTGGCGGAGGCCTGCAAAGCGCGGCACATCCCCATCCGCATCGGCGTCAACGCCGGCTCCCTCGAAAAACGCCTGCTGGAAAAATACGGCCACCCCTGCCCGGAGGCCATGGTCGAGAGCGCAAAGGGCCATGTGGAGCTGCTGACTCGCTTCGGCTTCGAGGAGATCTGCCTTTCGCTCAAGTCCTCGACCGTGCCGCTGACCGTCGCGGCCTACCGTATGGCGGCGGAGGTCTTCCCCTATCCGCTGCACCTCGGCGTCACCGAGACGGGCACCGAGTGGAACGGCACGATCCAGTCTGCCGTCGGTATCGGCACGCTGTTGAACGAGGGCATCGGCAGCACCATCCGCGTCTCCCTTACGGCAGACCCGGTCAGAGAGGTCTCCGCGGGCATCGCGATCCTGAAAGCCGCGGGGCTTCGGAAGGGCGGCGTGAAATTCGTCTCCTGCCCCACCTGCGGGCGCACGGAGATCGACCTCATCGGACTGGCCACAAGGGTCGAGGGCATGGTGCGCAGCCTCGACCGGGACATCACCGTGGCGGTGATGGGCTGCGTCGTGAACGGGCCCGGCGAAGCGCGGGAGGCCGACTACGGCATCGCCGGCGGCAGGGACAAGGGCCTGCTCTTCAAAAAGGGCCAGGTGCTGGGCACCTACGACTACGACCAGCTCTGCGACAGGCTGATGGAGCTGATCAAGAACGATGAACCGTTCTGAGCTTTGAGATTTGAGTTTTCCGCTTTCCGACACGCTCAAAACTCACGACGCAAAACGATCCTTCCTCAGAGGTAACCATGACCGATTACACCCCGTTTTTAAAGATTTTTCCCGGCTGTGAGGATCTGCGGAGCCTTGCGGGCGGATTGGAACAGGCATACGTGACCGATGCGCAGGTAGACGCGCGGGAGCGGACCCTCGTGGTCTGCGCCCGTTTTGCCGCCATGCCCTCGCCCGTGGACGTCAACACGCTCACCGAGCGCCTGCGCGCCGACTACGGCCTGAAAACCGCGGCCATCGTGCCGGATTATCCCCGGCCCAAGGCCGCGGCGACGCCCTCCTCCGGAACGCCCGTCCACAGCGGGGGGGACGGCCCCAAGGGGGACCTGCTCTTCGGCCGCGCCATCCGCCAGAAGCCGGTGCCCATGAACACCCTGACGCTCGAATCCGGCAAGGTCACCGTCGAGGGCGACGTCGTCGCCGTCACCAGCCGCAGCACCAAAAACGGCGGCGCGGTGCTGGCCTTCGACCTCACCGACCGCACCAACTCCGTCTCCGTCACGCGCTTTCTGCGCTCCGACGACGACAGGAGCATCATCGAGCGCGTCGGCGTGGGCGACCATTTGACCGTACAGGGCGAGATTATCTGGTCAAAATACGACAACGACATGGTGCTCGAGCCGCGCGGCATCATGAAGTCCAGGCGCACCGTGCGCCCGGACAAGGCCGAGGTCAAGCGCGTGGAGCTGCACCTTCACACCCGCTTCTCCGCCCTCGACGCGCTCACCGACCCCGCCGCCGCCGTCAAGCGCGCGGCCGACTGGGGCATGCCCGCCATCGCTGTCACCGACCACGGGGTGGCGCAGGCCTTCCCGGATATGTGGAAGGCCGGGAAAAAGCACGGCGTCAAGATTATCTACGGCATGGAGGCCTACTTCGTCAACGACATGGACGGCAACGCCGCCGTCATCGGCAAGTCGAAGCTCCCGCTCGACACCGAGTTCGTCGCCTTCGACATCGAGACCACCGGCCTCAACGCCCAGGACGAGCGCATGACCGAGATCGGCGCCGTCATCTTTTCCGGCGGAGAGATCAAGAGCACCTTCAACACCTTCGTCAATCCCCAGAAGCCGATCCCGGCGAACATCACGGAGCTGACCGGCATCCGGGACAGCGACGTGAAGGACGCGCCGCTGGAGAAGGAGGCCATGGAGCAGTTCATGGCCTACGCCGGCGACCGCCCGCTCATTGCCCACAACGCGCATTTCGACGTGGGCTTCATGACCGCCGCCGCGCTGCGCAGCGGCCTCAAATTCTCCCCGGTCTTTCTCGATACGCTCGCGCTTAGCCAGGCGCTGCTGCCCGAGCTCAAGCGCTTCAAGCTGGACATCGTATCCAACCACCTCGGCCTGCCGCAGTTTAACCACCACCGCGCTTCCGACGACGCCATGGTCGTGGCGCGCATGATGGACAAGTTCCTGCCCATGCTGCGCGCACAGGGCGCGAAGGATCTCGACGGTATCGAGGAGGTCTACCACCGCTTAAAACGCACGGACGTCGCGAAGAGCCACCACATGATCCTGCTGGTGAAAAACCGCAGGGGGCTGAAAAATCTCTACGAGATGATCTCGCAGTCCTACCTCAAATACTTCCACCGCAATCCCACGGTGCCGAAGAGCCTGCTCAATCAGCACCGGGAGGGCATCCTCGTCGGCTCCGCCTGCGGCATGGGCGAGCTCTACGGCGCGGTCATGACCGGCGCGAGCCAGAAGGAGCTCGAGAAGATCGCCTCCTACTACGATTACCTGGAGATCCAGCCCATCGGCAACAACGGCTTTCTCATCGAAAACGGGCGCGTGAAGGATGAGAAGGTGCTGCAGGAATACAACCGCACGATCCTGGCGCTCGGCAGGAAGCTCGGCAAGCCCGTCGTCGCCGCGAGCGACGTGCACTTCCTCGACCCCGAGGACGAGCAGTACCGCAAGATCCTGCAGGCGGCGAAGAAATTCTCCGACCCCGACCGCGACTGCCCGATCTATTTCCGCACCACGGACGAGATGCTGAAGGAGTTTGCGTATCTCGGCGAGGAGACGGCCTACGAGCTCGTCGTCACGAATACCCGCGCCATCGCCGACCAGGTGGAGGAGATCGAGCTGCTGCCCAAGGACCTGTTCCCGCCCAAGATCGAGAACTCCGCCCGCGACCTGCGCGACCTCGTCTACGGCACGATGCCCCGCATCTACGGCGAGAACCCGCCGCAGATCGTGCAGGAGCCCGCCGACACCGAGCTCAACACCATCCTCGACCACAACTACGACGTGATCTACATGTCCGCGCAGAAGCTGGTG
>JAEEGL011426407.1_pt1 | contig 18196 bp, 16 predicted proteins | sample 9134231 | NCBI WGS metagenome assembly JAEEGL01 (sample SAMN16246548, study PRJNA631951) | gut metagenome | biome: gut microbiome; feature: rumen; material: fiber-attached | host: Bos | place: Iran: Karaj | collected 2018-10 | reverse complement strand
CTGCGGCAGAGCCAGAAGTTAACAATCCTAAGGCAGAGAATCCTGCGGCAGAGCCAGAAGTTAACAATCCTAAGGCAGAGAATCCTGCGGCAGAGCCAGAAGTTAACAATCCTAAGGCAGAGACAGAAGTCAACAAGCCTAATGCAGAGCCAGAAGTCAACAAGCCTAATACAAATACAATACTCGAAGAGCCTAAGCCTGTCATAGACACAAAATACGAAGTCGAATCGTTTGAAGACCGGTTAGGTGCTTTTACTAACGAACTCCATTCAGAAGTGCCACAACCAGTTGCAATTCATTTACTTACTAAGGTTGTTAAGGGAGATAGATGGGTGGTAGACGCTCCATGGGGTAAGGTGGTTCAGGTGTCTACTAGGTTGTATGCGGTTTATTCTATAGGTGCTAATTGTGTGCAACTTTTTACTTCGACTGCAATATACCGTTGGTTATTTGAAGATAGGTTTGTTGAAATTGTTCATGGATCTATTGATGGAATTCCAGTAGAGGATATTTTTGAAGATTGAAGAACATCCCAAATATTTTATTAAAAATGGAATCATACAGCTACAGAGGAATTATCACGACGTTTGAAAAGGTCTCTTACTCGATACAGGAAGCCAAGCTATGCTATGGCGATGGAGAAGGAGAGGAATTGCGAATCATCGACACTATAAAAGGCGACTGGGGCGACATTTTCCCCATGATTATCCTTAACAAGCAAACCTATCCTTTGCCTATCAAGCTTAACCTGCGCTGGATAACCCTTATAGACTTGAAATGCTATGAGACAAAGGCGGCGCTTGACACTGCCAAAATGGAAATGCTATGGGAACAACAGAAAAAGCAGTTCCCAGATGATCCGTTCAAATATGTTGTCGTAGGTATTGCCCCTTACGGCGGTGTGGCCATTTGGCTGCGAAGCAAAATAAACGCCGTCTTTGTCCAGCAACTGAAAGCTGAAGAAACAGAGTATGACGATTTGGAGGAATCCGTCTATTCCAAGATGAAAGGCGATGATAAATTGATGGCATCTGTTTTCCCAAAAGACCAGCTGGAAAACGTCATGAAACAATATACCTACCGATACTTGGCCTTGGAAGAGTATTTCGATGGCAAGCAATGGAAACGGTATGAGAATGATGACGAATACTATGAGAACATCGACATTGATTGTGTTGAGGACAAACGTATGGATGGCACTTTCGACTTCACCGATGGCGATTCTCTTTATAAATATCACACTACAGGAATGCCAAAGCGCGTTTCCGTGAGATGGACGGAAAATGACTCATATTATGTCGCCCATTTTTGGCTGGACACCCACTATGTAACATGGTTCTTCGAGACCTTCCACAAACGATTTCCCGAAACACCGATAGATTTGCTGGTGCGTCTCGACACGCGTGCCAACCAATATGAGGTAGCCATGACAGCTGAAGACTTGATACCGAGGGCTTTTGTGGGAACTCAGTATATCATTTTAAAGAATTTTGCGGAAATTAGTCGTAGTGAGTATTTCGATAAGGAAAAAAAAGAATGGGATCTGTATTAGGATCTGTATTAATTGAAAAACAACATCATGGAACCAACCTTCAATAAACAAACCCTGTTCTACGACTACTTCAACCACATCCCGCCGCTCAGGATGAGCACGGAGTTTGGCTTGGGGTATTTGGAACAGAGTGCCATAAAATATGAGATCCAACATGCTATAAAGCGAATATATGACCGGCTGGTCGACAATCACGATCTGAAGCATTTCAACGTGTATCAAGAGGTCGGAGAGGAGTTTGACGAGGACTTTTACGACGAGCTGAAGCGGGAAGTGTACCGCTATAGGCATGATATGGACCACTGGGCTTTCCTTGACATGCTGATGACCAAATATACCATCGACGATCCTATGCAACGTGCCTTTTTCAAGTCGATAGTGACCATCGAAACCGGTGACGATGCACCACAGTCGTTTCAGACGGACAATGTCGACTTGAAAGAATCGCTCATTGCCCTCATTAATCGCGATTTGGATCCGCTTTCGGGCGAGGAATTGCTTTATTTGACGAAGATTGAGTGATGAATAATTGATAATTGATAATTGAAAATTGATAATTATAGTTTGATTTTTGTATTTTTGTGTCATGAATAATCAAAACAATAAAAACCATAAACGATGAAAAAGCATTTACTATTCACATTGTTGCTGCTTATGGCAGTTGCTTTGCAAGCGCAAACTAAGGGGACTACAGCAGATAACTACGTGCTGAAGATCAAGTATCTGTTTGCTGTTGACCTGTCGCAAGCCCATGAGGACTACGTCGGCGAGTTTGAAGTGGGGCAGAAGTATCTGGTGGGATCCCCAACCATCGAAGGCTATCGTCCTGTGCCCGACACCGTGAAAGGCAGGATGCCTGATCACGATGTGGTCGATACCGTTCTTTATTATATTGCCGCGACCCACACGGTCACCGTCAATCCTTTTATTATCCATGGTTCCATTAGTGTCGACCCTTCCGGTCAGGTGGAAGTGGGCACCACGGTCACCATCACAGCCACGCCTCAAGATGGCTATATGTTGGGTACTCTTATGGTGTTCAACAAGGATGATGTCAGCCAGAACGTTGAAATCGATAACCAAACCTTTATAATGCCTGATTTCGACGTGGTGGTCAGCGCCGTCTTTGAGCTAGAGGCCGGTCTCCCCATCATCAACGGCGACATCACGGCTCCTCTACCCATTTGTGCAGGCGATGTTCTCGAACTTACCGCGCCATCAGTCAGCCACGCCACAGAACAAGGTTGGCAGATGTCGGCCAATTCCAATTTCAATGAAATAGAAGTCTATGAAGGCCAACCTTTGGATGCCAGCTATAATGGCTGGAAGCTGCGTTATATGGCTTCCAATGCCTTGGGTGTGGTCTACAGTAATGTAGTCACCATCACTGTCAAAGACCTTAGTAACATGATGCTCAGTGGCGAACTCAGTAGCTGCACTGGTTTGGCCTGCACCTATACTGTGACTCATTCTGGTAATGCTGTGATTAAATGGGAAGTCACCGACGACAAGGCTGTTGTTGAGCCTTCTGGCCATTCGGCTACCGTGCTTTGGGGTAGCAAAGGCGCCCAAAAGGTTTTGGCGCTGGTCGAAGACCCCGAGTCAGGCTGCTCCTTCGAGTTCAGTCTGGATGTCACCGTGCAGTCATATATCGAAGATGGCGACGTAAAGAACATCGTGGCCAAGAAACACGATGGCAAGGATTACCTTTTGATCTATCCCAATCCCAAGGATACTTATAAGTACCAGTGGTATAAAGATGGCAATGCCATCACGGGTGCCAACAAACAATACTACTATCCTGTCAAGGGACTGGATGATGGCGACTATCAGGTCTACATCAGTTTCAATGCTGATGCCCAAGGCAACCTCTTCTGCGGCGCTTTCAGTGCAGTCTACACCGTGGGCGGCAGCAAGGCTGCATACGCCATCTATCCCAACCCAGCCATGACGGGTGAGGATCTCATTGTAGTGAACGAAGGCGATGAGGCTGAGTTGTTCGTCTATACTCTCGATGGCAGACTTGTCCATCATCAGGTGGTCGCCAATGGCCGTCAAAACATCGGTATTATGCTTCCTCAGGGCATCTACGTAATGCACTTCAACGATGGCGAGAATATGGCGATTGAGAGACTCGTTATCCAATAAGTCAATAATCAATAAGTAATAATAAAATCGTATAATCATGGAAGAGTTTTTTTTATTTCTCAGGTACAAAAACAAGACCATCAAATTCAAGGTGAATGACCCTATGACCGACCTGGAGGTATTGATGGCCAACTTGCGCAAGGCAGTTGACGCCACGGGCACGCGTATCTTCGATATGCCCGAAATGATTGACTATGTCCCCACCGAGTATTTCTTTGGCAAGAAGGATGAGGTGACTGGCCGCGACATCATTTTGCAGCCTAAAGTGGGCAAGACCAAGAAGAACCTACTTGACTATAACGTGAAAGCGGGCGACACCTTGGAAGTGATTTCCGATCCCATTGCTGGATGAACCCCATAAAACCAGAGTGCTATGGAAGAAGCTGAACAAATGAGAGAAATCGACCAGTATAGGCAGAACCGTTATGTGGGGCGCAACCGACGCCTGATGCACGAGTGGTCGGCCATTGACCAGCGTTTCAGGGATGACAAGGACATCACCTATATCATCCGCAAACGCAATGCTGACAACCTGCCTACGCAGTACGAGATCATCTTCAAGGTGAAATCGTTCTGTAATATCGAGGAACCCGATGCCAACGGATTGTGCAAGCCCATTACTGCCGACGAGTTCCACATGAACATCACTATCCCTAACAACTATCCCGCCGTTGATAGCAAGCTGGAGTTCAAGTTCTTAACCAAGAATGCTGAAGGCAAAGAGATTCCGCATCCTTGGCATCCCAACATCCGCTTCTTTGGCGACTTTGCGGGTCGCGTCTGTCTTAACACGCCAGCTTGCGGTACCTTCACCGATTTGGCTTGGTATGTCGACCGCGTGATGTTGTATCTCAAATATGAGAAATACCATGCATTAAATACGCCTCCTTTCCCAGAGGACAATAAGGTGGCCGAATGGGTGCTCGAACAAGCCGAGCCCAACGGTTGGATTGAACAATTAAGAAACGAAAACTAAACCGCCATGAAAAAACTTGCTATCCTATTGTTTGCCCTTATGCCGGCGATGCTTTTCGCCCAGTATCAAGTGCAGGTGGCTTCGGGTGAGCCACAAACCCTCAAGGTGTCGGTACCGGCTTACAACGACCGTATTCCTGCCGCAGTCATGACCATAAAGTTTGATTTCAATCCCGACGACGAGACGCTTTTGGTTACCATGGGTAGTGGAGGCGTGGCCTCGCCTACCTATGACAAGGTGTGGCTGCCGCAACACGACGTCTCATTTAACGAGTTGCCGACTTACGTGAAGAACCGCGGTCTTAAGCTCAAGAAAGCACAGACCTTTGTCGACCAGGAGAACTTCCTCAATTTGGGCAGCAAGCCCGTGTCAGCATCCATTGCTTGTCAAGGTATGACGTTCAGCGGTGTCTACGATTTGAAGTCGCCCAAGAAAGAGAGAAAAGAGCTAGACAAGCAAATGGTGCCTCTCGATGGCAAAAAGCAACTCAACCTAAGTTTCAAGATTGCTGACAACCGCAGTGACCTGAAGCTGACCCTGCACAACCCCATACCGATGCACCGTTCAGGCAGAAAGGCTATTGCTGACTTTGTGGCCAACGACATAACAATTGACATCCAGCTTGACCGTTGCAAGGAAAGCCGTCCGCTGTTGGCTACGATTGATGAATATGTGGAGATGTTTGGAGTTGGTGAGAGAAAACTGAACGAAATGAGGAAATCGGGACGATCACTGATGGACAAAGTGAAAGGTCTCTTGAACGAGCAATATCAGATAATTGACATTAAGCGATTCAAGAATTCAGGCTGTCCTGAAATCGATGAGAAATGTGAAGAACTAGAATCAATTATGGAACGTATTAATGGCATAGTTCCACCACCGCCACCGCCGCCAACTGATAAATGTGGCGTGACTTCAGAAGATGTCAAGACAACTACCAACAAGTTGAACGGCATCGTTAACAAATGGTCGACAGCCTCCTCTCCTGCACAAAAGGCAGAGCATAAAGCTTCATTTGATGCAACGGTGAAGAGTTTTGACGCCAAATTGAATGCTCTTTCTAGTGAATGCAAGAAGAAGATTGATTCGAAGGTACTCAAGAACTATGAGTTTGTCAAGAAACTCATCAAATAAACATGAGCCATGAGGAAATACATCAGCATACTCTTCGTCGTTGGGTTATTGTCTTGCTTTATGCCCCAGCCTTGCTTGGCTCAGGATGAGATTACGGAATATGTCGCCGATGAACTCAAGGGATTCTATAAGGAATTGGACAAGATGGGTCGGCAAATTGATACGACAAAGAATGTTGAGAAGTATGAAACTGAGTTCAAGGCCCGCCACCAGTTGGTGGAATCGTGGTACAACATCAACAGCGAGGTTATCTTTTCTGAGAAAGCCTTGCAGACGAAATACATCCAGTACACAAGCCTCTATGAACAAATCCTGAAGCGTATTGAGGAGAAAAAGGCGGAGAAAGCCAAGGTGGAGAAGATACAGAAAATCACCACCAAGTTCAATGGCTTTCTTCAGGAGTTGAACACTATGGAGGAAAAGGGCAACCTGTATGTAGCCAACAAACGTATCGACTCACTCAAAATCATCAAGGACAAGGCCAACGACTGCTTCAACAGGGCGACCATGGAATATGGCAAGAGCCAAGAACTCGTCGACGATGAAGAAGACCTCTCGACGCTTTGGATGCGCATCAAAGAAACGAACTCACGTATCTCCAACATGGAGGTTGTCAAAAGCCCCTTCGACATCAAGACCATCTTGATGATTGTGGGTATCCTTGCCGGTGTCACTATGATTATCTCCATGATTTCCAGCAAGGTGAAGTCGGTAAAAATGACGAAAGTCCCTAAGGTGAAGAAAGAGAAGAAAAAGGAAGAAGACATACCTTCAATCTAAACTGTTATGAAACACAAAATCATATCGATATTGTCCATCATCCTGTTGGCAACGACGTGGGCTTTGGCCCAGGCACCTACCATGACCTTCGATGGCACTAAGCTACGCGTCATGGTGCCTGAAGGCTATCTTGAGCTAAAACGTGATGCCATCGGAAACAATGCCATCATTGACTGTTTCGTTTGGACCGAAGACGGTAGCTGCCTCTTCATGGCCCAGCCTGGCCCCTTTGTCTTTGAACCCAAAGAACTTACCAAAGATATGCCAATCGTTTTCGATGGCGTGTTCAATGGCGAGCCAATCAAGATTGCCGTGGAGATGGTGGAACCTTCGTCAGGTAGCAAGGGTGCTTCGACAAACCCTGAACCAGGATCAGGAAAGAAGATTGACACGAATCTGCTGCTGATCATTGGCATCGTCGGTTTGTTGCTAGTGCTGCTTGCCGTTATTTTGGCTCTGAAGAAAAAGAAGAAGAAAGTCCACAACACCTCGAAAGAGACCAACGACCCCAATATCATCTCGGTCATCACCGACGAATCTGTGAAGTATGAGAAGGGCATGCGGCACGTCACGGAACGCATTAACGAATATCTGACCTTCGACATGGATATGGTGTTTGCCGATACTGCTGTCAACAAGGTGTACATCAACACGGGTCTCATCAAGAAACTGTATGACTTCTTCAATGGCTCGCTTGAAGCTGGCGGACGCACCAACGAAACAGGATGTTTCATCCTGGGCTGTTGGGACTACGAGGGAGGTCGTCGTGACCGTTATAACATCAGCCTTGAGGAGATGGTGGAGCCAGGCGACGATGCCGACTTCGGTGAATACAGCCTTAATTTTGGAAAGAAAATCAGCGTCAACATGGCCTCCGTTATCGACAACCTTCAACAGAAGTCGAAACGTGACTATGTGCTGACCTGCTGGATGCACTCCCATCCTGGTTTGGGTTTGTTCCTCTCCAACCAAGACCTCGTCGTTCAGCAGCAACTGACCTATTCCGACCACCGCAACCGTTTGATTGCCATTGTCATCGACACCAACACCCCCGACTTTAAGTTGGGCTTCTTCACTGCCAAGACCGATGGCAAGATGAACAATAAGGAAGAAGTGAAGCGTTGGTTCTCGTTTGAGGAAATCTATCGTGAAAGCCGTGAACTGAATCGCAACCAGCATATCCATAGTGGTGCGGGAAACGATGTCGACAACCATCCAGAAAGCTTCAGTATCGCCTTGAACGACAATGCCATCACTCAAATTGGGTTCGCCCCTCATGCTATCAACCAGATTGACCATACTTTGTATGCAGGTGTGAAGGGGGTGGTGGGCTATTTCTATGGAGAAATGGAGAACCATTGCCTGCAAGTGGGCTGTTGCTTGCCTTACGAGAACGAGGAGAAGTTGGGTTGTCTTATCTTTGCTGACGGCTTAAACGAGTCGCAACTGGTCAACTATGCAAATGACATTGTGGGCTGCCGTTTCCTCATCAACAGCACCTCTGACGACAACTTGGTCGTTTGGACCAAAAACGATCAAGGAGGTTTCACCCCTGTGGGCAAGACTACGTTGTCGCAAATGAAAGAATGGATTAGAAGAAAAAGAGTATAATTGTAAAGAAATATGAAACGCTTAGCATTATTTTTATTGAGTTTGGTGTCATTTTGCTGGCCAGTGCTTGCCCAGGTCGACATAGAGTTTGGCTCGGTGGAGGCCACCAAGAGCAACCGTTTCGTCGACTTCAAGATGATGCGTGACGGCAAAAAGGTACCTTATTTTGGTCTGCTTGGTGACGACATCAAGTGCTTTGAGGTGGTCAATGGAGACACTGTTGAGATACGCATTGACAGCCTTGTCGACATCAGCAGCAAAAAACAGGTGTCGAACAACCTGACCATAGTCTTATTGGCCGACCAAGGTATGTCGCTCAGCGAAGGCGATTATCTGAAACTCAAGGAAGCCATCGTGACCTTTGTCGATGCGTTGCCTCCATACGTCAAGGTGTACATCGCCATGATGGGCACCGACGTCACCGAGACCGAGCGCGTATATGGAGGTGAGAGCATCCGAGCCTATGTACGTCGCGACGATATGGTGGAAAAGTCAAGTGAGGAAAAGTCAATCTATGCCTCCATCATCTCCAAAATCCAGGAGATCGGCAACCTTGACGAGGACGAGTGCTTTTATCCCGATGTCCGCCATAATGTGGAATTGGGCTCCGACTCGGTTTCCGACAAGATGCTCTTTGTGTTGTCGGGCAAGGTGGAACAGGATGAAGACGAGAACTTCTTCCGTGACAAGTTGTTGTTCAACAACCCTGACTATTTGACCATCCCTGACAAGCTGAAAGCCATCTACTGCGTCTATTTTGGCAGCGACCTTGACGAGGACATGGAAAACGAGTTCAATTTCATGTGCCACCGTACACCAGAAGGTCGTTTTTATCCCAACTATTCCGTTGATTCATTGAAAGGCATACTATTGGGAGCCATCGACAGCATCGCCATGGACTACCGCATGTATTATTCGGTGGGAGAGAAGATGACCTACAACGGACAGCCTCTCTCGCTTGTTGTTGACATCGACAAGGCGAACGCCCAAGGCCATAAACAATATTCCTTTGGTTCGGCTTTGCAGCCTGTTACTTTTGTTCCCCAGGGTCAATTCTCCTTGTCAAAGACCAAATGGTCGGGTGTCTTGTTTGGACTGCTACTAGGCATTGTCTTCATCGTCTTGGCATACCTCATCATGCAGTTCTTGGTGCCGCTTTTACTTTACAAGCGTTTCAAGAGAAAATACGTCAAGAAGTTTGACCCCAAAGTGGCGGCCAAAGACGGTAAGGACGTGGTGCTCCAACAATGCTACTATTGCAAGGACGACTTCCAAGAGGGCGACATCATAGTGACCAAATGCAAGCACACCGTCCACTGGGAGTGCTGGGAAGAAAATCACGACCGTTGTCCTGAGTATGGCCTGAGCAGCTGTAAGGAAGGTATCTACTATTACAACCGTAAACACCTCACCGATGAGCGCAACTCGCCTTATTTCACGTCATGGCTGATCTATGGTTTGATTGGTGGCTTGATTTCATGGCTCCTCTTCCAACTCATTCCTAGCGATGGCTTCCTCAGTGGACCGCTGAGATGGATTGTCAAGCTGTTTGAGGGTCCCGACAGCATCCATATTCACGAATACCTGCAAAAGATTCAACCTTTGTTGCTTTGTGGTCTCATCATGGGCTTCGTCATCACCTTCCTATTCAGCTATCTGATAGAATTCCGTAGGAAGACTTACAAGATCCTGTTGCTGATGTTATTGAGGTCGATTGGCAATGCCATCATTGGCTGTTTAGCCTTTTTGCTTGGTGCAGTGGTCATCATCGCCCTTGGCAAGTATATGAACTGCTGGTGGATTGACTGGGTGCCGTGGCTCTTCTTCGGATGCAGCATCACATGGTTGCTCTCGTTCAAGTCCGACATCAAGTTCAAGGAAGCCATCTTAGGCGGCCTTATTTCGGCGGTGCTCAGCTTCGTTGTTGTCTATGGCCTTGGCTCATCGGTGCCTGCCATCGGTGTGTTGGCCTTCATGATCTATGCTGCTGGTCTGGGAGCCTCCATCGCTGTGGTGCACTATACTTCGGAGAACTACTACCTCCATATCGAGGGTCCCACCAAGGAGCGCGACATTGCTATCTACAAATGGATGAATGTGGCTGGTGGCTCCAACCATGTCACCATTGGAAGCTCGCCCAACTGCGTCATTGAAATGAATTGGGACAACAGCGAAGAGATTCGCGAAAAGCAAGTGGAACTCTATATAGACAATGAGCATCCCTATTGCCTGGCGCTCACCGAAGGCACCACCTATGGCGACGAGCAACGTGTGCTCAAAGAGGGTGACTCCATCCTTCTTGTGCATGGTAGCAGCTTTACCATCGGCAATACCAAATTCACCTATATTGAAAAGGATAAATAATGAAAAACCTGAATGATATGAAAAAGTTATTTCTTATTCTCATCATGACAGCCGCTGTCGCAACCACGTGGGCGCAGTCGCAGCTCTCGACGGTCAGAGGCAAGACCAAGGATGGCAAGACCATTAAGGTGGACTACTACAAAGGTACCGTCGAAGACGTTATCCAGTCGGTGAAATACCAACTCGTCGACGAACTACAAGCAGAAAAGAAGGACTTGCAAAGCAGGGCCAATACCTTGCAAACCAAGTTGGACGCTGCCAACAAACAGGTCAAAGAATTACAGAAACGGCTGGACGATTGTGTCGATCCCTCCGAAGTTCAACGGCTGAGGAATCAGTTGGCCGAGAAGGACAACACAATAAAGGGTTTGAGAAAGGACATTGCTGCTCTTAATAAACAGCTTGAAGAATGTGACAAGGTTACTGACACTGTTCCTGCCTTGGCCGAATTGCGCAAGCAGCTCAAACAAAAACAAGACACTATCTTTATGCTGAGTAAACAGGTGATAAAGCTCAACAAAGACAAAGAGAGCCTGAAAAACCAGTTGGCTGATTGTGGCGATCAATCCAATTGTAATGAATTACAGATTCAGTTAGAAGAGAAGGATGCCCAGATTGCCAAGAATGAGCGTATTATCGACTCCTTGAAGAGTATCAAACCTGTCATACAAGTTCCTTGTGATGACAAGATCAAGAAGCTGCAGGCTGAGATCAAAGAAAAGGAAAAAACCATAGACAATTTGAATAAGGAATTGGCTGATTGCAAAAAAGGTGTCACCAAGCCTGTCAAGAGCCCTGCCATCGGTCTTGAAGTCGGTTTTGGCCCCGCTTTCCCTGGCAGCAGTGTTGCCGAGCCTTGGGCCAAGGAGGTGAAGTCGTGCCTGCAGGCCGATGTTTATTTTGGCACGGCACGTTTGTCGGAGTCGTTCCCTATTTCAGTGGAAGCTGGTTTGGGATTCCGCAAGTTCGGCATGGCAGCCCGACTCAATGAGTATAGTACTACTGTCGATGCGGTGGATTCCGATGGCGACAGCTACAAGGCCATTTATGCCTTCAATGGTCTTGAGGAGAACCTTTCGTTGACGTACCTCGATATCCCGATTCGTCTCTGCATCGGTCAACCGGCCAAAGAACGTGTGACAGCATACGTCAAGTTGGGTGTTACTCCTTCTATTAAGATGGCTTCCACCTTTGTAGGCAAGGGCAGATATAGCTTGAAAGGCTATTATCCCCAATGGGATGTGACGATTGAGAATGTCGCACCTTTGGGTTTTGGTAGCGACATGGACTGCTATGAAGGCGTGGAACCAGAAATTGGGATGTTCAACTTGTGGGGCAATGCGGCCTTCGGTGCCTACGTGCCTTTCAAGGGGTCGCACGTCGTGCTTAACGCTGGTGTCAAATTGGATTATCCTTTCTTGGGTATAGGCACATTCAATGCTTCCAACAACCTGCCTGATGGCAAGGCTGGCTTGCTCCAGAATGGCGGAAAGGTGATTATCCCCAGTGTTGAAGTCGGACTTGTGTATACCATAAAATAAGATTCCACAATGGAAGAGGTAGAAATCAAAGAATGGGGTAGGGAAGTCTTCGACCTGCTGTCATGGTACAAGATGGACACCGTGAAGAACGCCAAGGTGATGGTGGTCGGTGCGGGAGCTTTGGGCAACGAAGTGCTGAAAAACCTTGCTTTGTTTGGCGTAGGTAACATCTATATTGTTGACTTCGATACCATCGAATACAGCAACCTGACACGCTCCGTGTTGTTCAGGGAAGAAGATGCCGACAAAGGATATTACAAGGCCGAGGTGGCTGCCCAAAAGGTGCGAGAAATCAATCCGAACCTCAACGTGCAGTACATCAGTGGCAAGCTTAATACCGATGTGGGCTTGGGCCTCTACCGTCAGATGGATGTGGTTATAGGCTGTCTTGATAGCCGTCTGGCTCGCCTTCAGCTCAACCGTCTTTGTATGCGTGCCGATGTACCTTGGGTGGAAGGCGGCATGGAGAACCTTACGGGCAATGTGCGTGTGTTCAAACAGGGTGCGAACTGCTATGAATGCGGCCTTACCGAGAATGCCAAGCAGAACATCTTCCAACAGCTGTCGTGCGCGGGTGTGGCCCATCGCAACGAGAACGTTGGTCGCATACCCACCACACCCGTCATCGCCTCTATTATCGGTGCTGTCGAGGTACAGGAAGCTATGAAGCTGATCCATAAGGAAGAGGTGCAGTCGGGTGTGTTCTCCACATTGCTTGGCAAATGGTTCCACTATGAAGGCATGCACAACCATGTTTCCATATACGACTCGGTTGCCTTTTTCGATGACTGCCCTTCGCACGAATGCTGGACTGACATTATGAAGATGCCAGCCTTGAGTGCCGACATGCGTATCAACGATGTCTTTACCACTATCAAGGAGACTCTTGGTGTGAACGAGGTGGAAATAAATTTACGCAACGACAAGTTTGTCGATATCATCGTTTCGAAGAACGACAACCAACGCTTCACTCCTATGTTGCCCGAGTCGAAGATTTCTGACTACATCGATGGCAACTATGACTTATACACCCGCTCTAGGGCCGACCTCAACCAAAATGCCTATGAGAACATTGACGAGAGCTTCCCTTACCAGCGTCTTACCTTGCACGAAATCGGCATCCCTTATCTTGATGTCATTGAAGTGACAACGGAAAAAGGTGTTTATCATATCGAGCTCAACGGTGACATTGAACGTTATCCCATCATCGTCAAATAGTTACAGCCATGTCCTATATAGACAAAGACCCTAACAATCAAGAACTGTTGGCCGAATTGTTGCTTTCGGTATATTATCCCAACGTCAAGAGCTGGAATGCCTCGTATGGGAGCTTTTTCTCGCGCAACTATTCCGGTGATTTGAGGTCGGTGCATGCCGATACGAACACGGTCACTCTGTCGCGTAATGGCCTCTACGACATCTTGCCAGAAAAAATGTTCTTCGATGTTGAAGAGTTGCGTTTCAAGGAGAGCCGCGATCTGGCGCAGAGAATTGAGGAGATATACGAGGAGGAAAAGAACATCCAAGACTTTTTTATGCCCTTGGATTCTTTTTTCTTCAACCAGTCATGTAAATACCACGCGAAAGCAGCCGAGCTCCTCAATAACAAGGAAAAATGGCTCTTGAAACTATTGTTTGACTATGACATCGATGCGGAAGAGAACCCCTATGTCAAGCAAATTGCACCGCTCTTGCTCCATGTAACTGAGATTAGGGCCGACCTTAACTTGATTGCACAGATCCTTTCGGAGCTATTGAATTGCAAAGTTGACTATCAAGTCAACCATCAAAACGAAGTGATCTTTGTAGTTCACAAATGGAATCTCAGCTGTGAGGAGTATTGTGCCTTTGTGAAGGAAATCAAGCCTTTGTTCGACTTCGTCGCTTATTGGTTCGTCTCCATGGAGATGGATTGCATCTATAAAGTGAAGGACTACCATCAGCCGTTCATCCTTTCGACCGAACTGCCGCTGGTTCTTGATTACAATACCCAAATTTGAGAATTATTATAATGATATAGCCATATACTATGAATACAGATATCAGAATCGATTGGCAGTCAGGCATGGAGATTACGCCCCAGACCTTTATCGATATGGAAAACAACATCTCGGAGAATAGATTGCTAGTCCGCAAGATGATCGCTGCCACAAATTTCGGAGTCATTCCCAGGACCAAATTCTTGGTAGCTCATGAAATTGTAAATAACATGCTGATACTCAAGCAGATTAATTGTGATGTTTTGCTGCCATCAGGACAAGTGGTGATTCTTGAGAACAGCATGCCCATGCAACTCGAAATCCCACAAAAAGAAGAGCAGGTTTTGTATTTGACTGTGGAATTGGGCGAAAACATTAAGACATTTAAGAAAGACAACATCCCGCATGTGGCCAATGAAATCAAGATCGAATTCAAGCCGCTCTCTGAAATTAGGAATGCGATACCTTTGCTCAAGTTGATGCAGATCAATGGTGTGTGGTCGGTCTTCGACGCTTTCATCCTGCCCGTCATGTCGGTCAGATCGTCGGTGACCTTGTTGGAGAAGCTGGAAGAGTTGAAGCAAGAAACTCAAAAAATCATCTTACACGAACATGCAATGTTTTTGGAAGACCGCGTGTTGATCATGTTGTTGCTTGAACAATTGGCTTCTTTCCCGGTTGATGACTCGTCGCGCGAGCTGGTTATGCTGTGTAAGCGCATTGCCAGTGCCTTGGGCTATTCGGTCTACAAGCAGCGTCCTGACCTGCCATCACCCAATCTGATGGACATTGGTCCTTATTTAGAGGCATTCAAGTTCTTCCTTTCTGACGTTGCCAAGGCCATGAACGATTTGAAGCCTACCGTCGTTGAAGTAGAAGAACCTGAACCAGAGCCCGAGCCACCTGTCGAAGATGTATTCTGCCCGATAATTTAAGCCAAACACACGAGGTTATGTTAATAAGAAATCCATTGCAATTGCGCTATCCTATTGTTGACTTGGACGACAACAATGTGAAGTCTTCCATTGATGCCTTCCTTAAGCTCTTGATATCTTCCAACAAATACGATAGCATTGCCGATGAGGAGTTCGGCTTCTGTCTTGAGGATTTCCGCTACGAGGGCTTCAGCTCTGAAGATGCCCGTTTTCTCGACCGCATGCCTGTTCAGAAAGACGCGGCCGAAAACACTATGCTGAGTGCCATCAAGAACCCATTGTATGGCAAGAAACTCATCGGGAATAGCAAGAATGCCGACACCTTCGCGAGGGAACTGAAGACTTGCATTGAGCGGTATGAAAAACGGTTAAAAGACGTTGCAGTTACCATGGATTTCCAGAAAAACGCGAGAATCATCCATGTCATCGTGACTGGCGTCATCAACAATTCTGCCAATACGATTTATTATAACGAGTTTAACATTGAAGTCTGGTAAAAAACGGAAGAATTATGACACAAGAAGATTATGATATTCAGGTTCAGGTCGACAGTTTGATGCAGAAAGTCCTGGAGTCGTGGAAACGAGAAGGCAAATGGGATGGAAATAATCCCAATTCCCCCTTTTATGGTTTCGAGAAAGACCCACTGCTGCGCATCCTGCTGACAGCCTTTGTCTATCAAACCAACGGCCTGAAGACTGATATACAAAATATAGAGAAAGACCTGATAGGCGACTTCCAGAATGCCATCTTGCCCTATCAGCTCACTCAGGCCATACCAGCATTTACGATGATCAAGACAGCCAAGGCTGATGACGACAAGGATGAGGCATTTTGTGATGAGAGCACCCCTTTCCTCGTCAAGAAAGAGTCGTTGCGCGTTAAGGAGTATTTCCCTTTCCATCCCTTGTTCCGCACAAAGATTATAGGGATGAACGTCAATGGCGTTACCAAGATTGCCAGCGACAAGTGGAATGTCAATATCGATGTCAACGATACTGATGCCGACCTTTCGTATTTTGGTTTTTTGGTCAATGGATTGAAATACAGTGATTTAAATGTGTATTGGAATAACGAAAAGCTACCGTTGATCAAACCTTGGGAGTATGACCGTTTTCCGAAGACCGCTTGGTTTGCCGATGCCAATATCGCCTATAACAAATCCTTATTGTTTGGTGATGAGACGCGTTGGCACGATCTGTGGGCGGAGCTGAATGTGAATTATTACATGGTGGCTCCTACATTCCATCGTCCCATCGATTCCGATATGATCAATTTCGTGTTTGAGTTTGTTGGGATGTCGAAGCCATTCAACTTTGATGCCGAAAACTTGGTCTTTAACTGTCTGCCAGCACTCAATGTCGTTAAAAAGGACTTCCAACTGTCAAACAACGAACCTATTGCCAAATTGGCTATTGAACCTGACTTTGAGGAGACAGAAGAAAGCACAGTGCGCATGGTCAACTCATCACTGGCCAAGAATAGTCACCCGGATTTCTTCATGAATCTCATTAAAAATTCCAATTTGACGTTGGATGATTGGAATAGGGTCAGTCTGCGCAGGTTTGGCTGCGAGCGTTTCAATCTGGATGAACTGGTGCGTCTAGCCAATCAGCTTTCTAATCGTTATGAATCCGATTTCTATGCCTTCCAGAAAATACACAAGATGCAGAACGTCGACAAGATCCGTCGTCTTGATATTGTGTTGAAGGACATAATCGGGGTGATATCCAATACCGCTACACCCAAAACGGGTGTTTATGCCATCTTGAATAGGGGTAATGCAGATGTGCAGACCAACATCCAGCTGTCTGCTCTTTTTACTGACGGTGCTTATTCCAATGATATCGATGTCTTTAGTGAGGTGATGCCACCAAAGACTTTTGACAAACAGGAAACACGTCTGCTCTTTAAGACCTTTGGCGGCAAGGATGAGGTTGTCGATAAGGATGAAAAGAACATGTTGGCCAAGTATTATGCCCGCACAAACGATCGTATTGTGACCCGTGCCGACATAAAGGCTTTTTGCTTCCGTTATTTTACCCAAAACGGTTTTGGCGATGCCTTGCTCGATGTCACGAGCGTGATTGAACGTAAAGATGAATTGGTGACCCAGCACGTGACGCTACAGCTGAAGAACGACTTCGTTCGTGATAGGGAAGACATTCCCATGCTGATTGACCGCTTGAAGAAACTCATCCAAGTGCGCAGCATCAATCTGATTCCAGTTGTGGTTGAGTATTTGGCCGTGGTGTAGCGATTTTATCTATCTCTTTTGGTGTAATCCAACTGTAACCCTTATCCTTCCTCAGCCAAGTCATCTGTCGCTTGGCATATTGCCGCGTGTGGATCTTGATTTGTTCCACGGCTTCTTCAAGGGTGCATTGTCCGTCGAAATAGGAGAAGAGTTCCTTGTAGCCGACCGTGTTCAAAGCATTCAGATGGCGTTTGGGATACAAGGCTTTGGCTTCCTCCAAAAGGCCTTGCTCCATCATCATGTCGACACGCTTGTCGATGCGCTCGATGAGGGCTTGGCGGTCCCAAAGCAGGGCGTATTTCTTGATGTTGAAGTCGCGCTGGACGGTGTTGCCGCTGCGGAAGGATGAGAATGGCTGCCCTGTTTGGTAGCAGACTTCCAAGGCGCGTTGCAAACGGCGAGGATTCTGCTGGTCAACGATAGCGAAATACTCAGGGTCGAGGCGCTCCACTTCGTCTTGCAGGGCTTTCATGCCGCCTTCGTCAAACAGCTTTTGCACCTTTTCCCTGATTTCGGGCTCCACGTCAGGCATGGCATCGATGCCATTGCAGACCGCATCGATGAAAAGGCCGGAGCCGCCCGTCATGATGACGGCATCGTGGGTTTTGTAGAGTTCGTCCAACAACTGTAAGACATCACGCTCGTAGTCGGCGACGTCATATTTGTCCTCGATGCTGATGTGGTGCACAAAGTAATGTTTGACTTGACTTAACTCATCCTCGGTTGGTGCGGCAGTGCCGATGCTCATCTCCTTGTAGAACTGACGGCTGTCGGCGGAGAGGATGACGGTGTTCAAGGCCTTGGCCAATTCGATGGCGAAAGCGGTCTTGCCCGAGGCAGTGGGGCCAGCGATGACGATGAGAGTATTCTTATTATTGGCCATGAGACTTTAGACTGCGAACGGTGACTATTGCGCTTT
>JAEEGL010251747.1_pt1 | contig 18196 bp, 11 predicted proteins | sample 9134231 | NCBI WGS metagenome assembly JAEEGL01 (sample SAMN16246548, study PRJNA631951) | gut metagenome | biome: gut microbiome; feature: rumen; material: fiber-attached | host: Bos | place: Iran: Karaj | collected 2018-10 | reverse complement strand
GGATGCAGTGGTCGAAGCAGCTCAGGAGGCAGTTGGCGTCCGGCGGCAGATAAAGCCGCACCACGTCCGCCTTTTTGTTCGCCACGTTGTCCAAAAAGCCCGGATCCTGATGGGTGAAGCCGTTGTGGTCCTGCTGCCAGACATTGGAAGCCAGCACGTAATTGAGGGAGGCGATCTCCTCCCGCCACGGAAGCTGGTTGCAGACCTTCAGCCACTTGGCGTGCTGGGAAAACATGGAATCCACAATGCGGATGAACGCCTCATAGCTGTTGAAAAAGCCGTGCCGCCCCGTGAGCAGATACCCCTCCAGCATTCCCTGACACACGTGCTCCGAGAGGATGGAGTCCACCACGCGCCCCTCCGGCGACAGGTGCTCATCCTCCGGAAGGATCTCGCCGTTCCAGGCCCGGTCCGTCTCCTCAAAGACGGGACTCAGCCGGTTGGAGGCCGTCTCATCCGGGCCGAAGGAGCGGAAGTTCCGGCTCGAAGCGTTGAGCTTGTAGATATCCCGCACGAATCTGCCCAGCTCCGACATATCCTGCGCCTCCACGTCGCCGGGGAACGTCACGTCCACCCCGTACTCGCGGAAATCCGGCATTCTCAGATCCCGCAGGAGCTTGCCGCCATTGGCGTGGGGATTCGCGCCCATCCGCCTGTCCCCCTCAGGCGTCAGCGCCATGATCCAGTCCACGGGGACGCCGTTTTCGTCGAACAGCTCCTCGGGCTTATAGCTCCGGAGCCACTCCTCAATAAGCCGGATATGGGCCGGTGAATCGGGCTGCACGGGCACCTGGTGGGCGCGCCAGTACCCCTCCACCATATTGCCGTCCACCTCTTTGGGGCCTGTCCAGCCCTTTGGGGTGCGCAGGACGATCATGGGGTAGGCGGGCCTTGCGGTCTCCCCCTTCTCCCGGGCCTTCCGACGTATGGAGAGGATGTCCGCCACGCAGTCGTCCAGGGCGTCCGCCATCTTCCGGTGCATCTCCATGGGATCGGAGCCCTCCACAAAACGCGGCTTCCAGCCGCAGCCGATGAAAAAGCTCTCCAGCTCCTCATGGGGGATGCGGGCCAGGACCGTGGGGTTGGCGATCTTGTAGCCGTTCAGGTGGAGGATGGGCAGCACGACCCCGTCCGTCCCGGGTGAAATGAGCTTGTTGAGCTGCCAGCTCGTGGCAAGGGGGCCGGTCTCCGCCTCTCCGTCGCCCACCACGCAGGCGGCGATAAGCTCCGGATCGTCCAGCACCGCGCCGAAGGCATGGGCCAGGCTGTAGCCCAGCTCACCCCCCTCGTTGATGGAGCCGGGCGTCTCCGGCGCAACGTGGGAAGGGATTCCGCCGGGGAAGGAAAACTGCTTGAAGAGGCGCTGCATCCCGTCCTTATCCCGTGTGATGTTGGGATAGACCTCCTGATAGCTGCCGTCCAGCCAGTCGTTTGCCACCATGGCGTTGCCCCCGTGACCGGGCCCGGAGAGGTAGATCATGTCCAGGTCATATTTCTTAATGACCCGGTTCAGATGGGCATACACAAAGTTCTGCCCGGGACAGGTGCCCCAGTGCCCCACGATCTTCCGCTTGATATGCTCCGGCGACAGAGGCGCCTGCAGCAGCGGATCGTCCAGCAGATAGAGCTGGCAGGCCGTCAGATAGTTGGCTGCGCGCCAGTATCCGTCCACGATCCTCAGATCTTCCTCCGATGCATATGTGAGCTTACCGTCTTTCACAGTACCGCCTCCCATCTTCATTCAGACCTTGGGGCGCAAGGCCCCAAGGTCCAGATAAGTTATAAAACGAATTATACCCGACCGGCGTCCAGAACGGCCTGATAGGCTTCGCCGGTGGCCTCCCGGATGGTACGGGCCGCGCGTGCGTCGCCGATGAGGTAGAAGTCCGGCGCGCACAGCCGCAGGGCCATGGCCTCATCCCTGTTGGACTTCATTCCCAGAGCGGTTACGACGGTGTCCGCCTCGAAAAGCGTCTGACCGTCTTCATTCTCGCCCACGACGCCCTTGTCGTTGATCTCCACGGCACGGGTGCCGGTGCGGATCTGAATGCCGTATTTGGGGAACTGGAGCCCCAGGGCCTGTCCCTGAAGGATATTGCCGCCGAAATTGAGGCTCGGCGCCATCTCCAGCACGGTGCACTCATGGCCCAGCATGCCCAGATAGACGCTCAGCTCCGTGCCCACGAGGCCGCCGCCCAGGATCACGACCTTTTTGCCTGCCCGCTCCGGGTGCACATAGAGCTCCTGCGCGGAGATGACGTTTGCCCCGTCGATGCCCTTGATGGGGGGCACGTTCTCCTTCGCGCCCACGGCGCAGATGACGGCGTCGGCTCCGATGCTCTCGGCGTATTCCGGGGTCACCTCGGTGTTGAGCCGCACGTCGATCTTCTGACGTGAGATCATCAGCGCCTGATGCTCCAGATACTCGTGGAGGTGCTTCTTGAAGGGCACATTTTCCTCGCAGCGCAGGACGCCGCCCAGCCTGCCGCTCTTTTCGCAGAGGATGACCCGGTGGCCCTGCTCCGCGGCGGTGAGGGCTGCCTGCATGCCGCCGATGCCGCCGCCCACAACAAGGATCTTCTTCCGGCGGGGACGGACGTTGTCGTATTTTTCGTCGATGGCATGGCCGATCTTCGGGTTGATGGCGCAGGAATACTCCTGTCCCGTCAGCAGGCCGGAGAAGCAGGTCATGCAGCGAAGGCACTGGTTGATCTCGTCGGTACGCCCCAGCCTCGCTTTATTGGGCAGGTCCGGATCCGCCAGCAGGCCGCGGGCGATCTCCACCACGTCCGCCCTTCCGGAGGCGATGATCTCCTCCATCATCTCGGGATCGGTGAGGGAGCCCACGCAGGCCACCGGCGTCTTCACATGCTTTTTGATCTCCGCCGCGTATTTGACGTTGACGCCGTCCTCCAGGAACATGGAGGGGTGGGTCACGGTGAACACCTCGTCCACCTCGTGGCAGCCGGCGGAGACGTGGATCAGATCCAGGTGTCCGTCCAGCGCCTCGGCGATCTTCACGCCATAGTCCAGGTCATAGCCCCCGTCATAGACCTCGGAGCCGGAAATGCGCATTTCGATCACGAAGTTTGGCCCGCACTTTTTGCGGATGGCGTCGCACACGGCCAGGGGAAAGCGCATGCGATTCTCAAAGGAGCCACCCCACTCGTCCTTACGGTTGTTGGTGGGGTGCATGAACTGGGTAATGAGCCAGCCGTGGCCGCCGTGGATAGTGACCATGCCGAAGCCGACGCTCTTCGCGTAGAAAGCGGCGTCCGCGAATTTCCTGATGGTGCGCTCGATGATCTCCGGGGGCATTTCCTCGGCATAAATGCTCTGCTCGGGGTGGTGGAAATTGACCGTCTCCTTGGCGATGGGGCCGTAGATCTTGTTCCCATGGTCGTAGGAGGTACGGGAGCTGCTGCCGCAGTGGTTCAGCTCCAGAGAGCCGACCGCGCCGTGGCGGCTCAGATCCCGCGCCATCCGGTTGAGCTGGATCCTGCTGGACCAGTCGTCCAGATGGACGTGGATGCCGTTGCCCATTCCCAGCTCGCTGTCCACCGTGCAGTCGCCCATGCAGACGGCGGCCGCGCCGCCCATGGCCTTGCGCTCATAAAACGCCACGGTCTGATCCGTGGGCACGTTGCCGTAGCTGTTCTGCCCCGGCCCCTGGGGCGAGGCAAAGATGCGGTTCTTGAAATAGGTGTTCGCCAGAATGATCGGTTCAAAAAGATGCGGATATTTGCACTTGTACATTCTTCCATCCTCCCGGTTGAAGTATATGCCTAGATTATAGCCGATTCCCCGTCCGGTATCAATCATTTTTTCGTATCTTTCCGCCTGATATAAGCAAAAGGCGCGCCTGCGATGCAGACGCGCCTTCTGGTGACCCGGACGAGAATCGAACTCGTGTTACCGCCGTGAAAGGGCGGTGTCTTAGCCGCTTGACCACCGGGCCGCAAAAGGGGGAACGGCGACCGTTCCCCCTCTGGTAGCGGCAATTGGATTTGAACCAATGACACTGCGGGTATGAACCGCATGCTCTAGCCAACTGAGCTATGCCGCCGTGAACAAGCGAATGTTATTATAGGGGCAATCGGGAAATATGTCAATAGTTTTTCTGAAAATAATCCGTTTTCTTTGCTTGGCCAGGGGGACAGGTCCGCTCCCCCGGTCCTATTCACGTTGTTTTTGATCATCCGGATCGGGACCGCGCGCAAGACCTGGTTCCGACCCGGATGTTCATTGTGCTTCTGCGTCACTTCGCCGCGACGGCCTCCGCGGCGGCGAGAGCCAGGGTGACGGCGCTGCCCATGGCGCTGCCCGCCAGCACGGAGGGATACCCCACCGCGAAGAGGCCGCCCGCGCAGCAGCCCACGGCGTAGAGGCCGGGGATAGGCTCGTCGTCGGGATCATACACGCGCATATCCGCATCCACCACGGCTCCGCCGAAGGTGCACCGAAGCTCCGGCCCCCATCTGAAGGCGAAGAAGGGCGCGCGTTCGATCGTCGTGAGGAGGGCGGGCCGCTTGCCGTAGTCCGCATCCTCCCCCGCCGCCGCAAGCTCATTGACTCTTGCGGCCGTTTTCACCAGCGCGTCGCCGGGGATGCCGATCATCTCCGCCAGTTCCTCCAGGGTGTCGGCGCGGAACATATTCTCCCCGCACTCCGCTTCGATCTCCCCGCGGGTCAGCCCCGGCTCCGGCATGGTGGAGGGGCCGCCGGTGACCGACCGCCCGGCGCACAGCTCGTCATACCACTTGTCATCGCAGATCGCAAAAGCGCAGTCGCCGCCCCGCTGGTTCATACAGTGGCGCGCTTTGGCGGTTTCGGATGTATCCTCGTTCATGAAGCGACGGCCGTCCCTGTTCACGCTGGTGAAATAGAAGGAATAGGGGCTGAATGCCCCGCAGCCGAAATACGGCGCCCAGTAGAGCCCGTCCAGCTCCGCGCCGATCCGGTAGGCCATCTTCTGACCGTCGCCGGTGTTTCGGGAACCGTTCTTTCCGGCCTTCAGGGAAAGCGGACTGAGGCGCTCCAGCATCTCCTCATCGCGGCCGCAATCGCCCGCCGCAAGGATAACCGCCTTCCTGCCCATGAAGCGGCAGGGCATCCCGGAGGCCGTTCCGAAGAAGGAAACGACGCGACCGGTTTCGTCCTTTTCCAGCTCCATCGCCGTGACGTCCCGGCAGAGCGCGCCGCCCAGGCGTGCCAGGGCGTCCTCCAGGATCTCCAGGGCGAGGGCCCCGCCTTCGGAGCGGTACCGATCTCCCACCGGGCGCAGGAAATGGTCGCCGGGCATGGCTCCGATCTCCTTTTCCCGGAAGATGTTCTCACAGGGGACCGCCTCTGCGCTGCCCTCCGCCAGCCCGACAAGCCAGTCAAGCGCCGACGCGGAGCGGTCGATATATTTCCACAAAAGCTCCTCGTTCACGCGGCTGCCGCAGGCGCGGAGCCAACGCTTGGCAAACAGCTTTTTATCCGCTCCCTTCGGAACGATGCCGATATACCGCCCGCGGTGCACGGATTCCGCGCGTTTTTCCGCCACGATCACGCTGAGCCCGAGCTGGGCGCAGCGAACGGCGGCGGTGAGGCCGGAGATCCCCCCACCGATGACGACCACATCCGCCTCCCGCGTCACGGCGGGCTCGCCGAGCACCTCCGGGGCGCTCTCCCACGAGCCTCCCCTCGGCTTCGAGCGGTTTGAATAGGAGAATCTCATTTCGTGCCTCCTTCCTCATCCGGGATCCCGCTGAGCACACGCCCCAGCACCTGGGCATAGCTGAACGCGCGTCCGTAGCTGTTGCCGTTGAGCAGCAGCGGGTAATCGACGCCGTACATGCCGCCGCAGCAGTTGCCGATGGCATACAGGCCGGGGATCGGCCTGAACTCGGCGTCCAGGATGTTGAGCTCCGTGTTGGTGAGGCAGCCGCCCATCACGTCCAGCAGCGACGCGCCCATCTTGACGGCGATAAACGGCGGCTTCTCCACGGTGGTCAGGAGCTCGCTCCGCTTGCCGAAATCCACATCGTCCCCCATGGCGCAGAGCTCGTTGTACCGGGCGACGGTGGCCAGCAGGTTCTCCCGCGGCACCCCCATCTTGTCCGCCAGCTCCTCCAGCGTTTCGGCGGTGAACGCCTTGCCGTTGTCGATGTACTCCTGCACCTGCTCCCTGAGGCCGCAGTCGGGGTCCCACTCCACGTCATTGATGGCCATGTTGAGGGGCATCGCGCCCTGCCCGCCGATGAGGGGGAACCGCTCCCCGAACTCATCCAGCCACTTGGCGTCGAACACGGCGAAGGCCCAGCAGGGCTCCGGCTGCATGGAGATCCGGATGCTCTTGGCCTGCATCCAGGTGTCCTCGTTCATGAAGCGCTTTCCCCTGCTGTTCACATGGAGGTAGAAGGAGTCAAAACGGCCGTACGGGTGGTTGTGCATGACGGGGGCCCATGGCGCGTCGTCGAAGGCGGCGCCCGCCCAGTAGGCCATCTTATGTCCGTCGCCGCCGTTGGAGGTCTTGGGCCAGAATACGTCGATCTCCCGGGTGAGCGCCACGGGGCAGAACGCCTCCAGCAGCTCCTCGTCGCCGCCGATGTCGCCCGTGGCCAGCACCACGGCCCGCTTCCCTTTCCAGCGTCTGTACACGCCGTCCTCCCCGGAGACGATGACCCCGGTCACGCGGCCAGTCCCGTCCTTCTCCAGATAGTGCGCCTTCGTATTGCGCAGGATGAGGTTGCCGTGTTTTTCGATGTCCCGCTCAAACACCTCGATGAGCAGCGGGCCGCCGCCCCTGTTTTTGAAGGAGGAGCCCTCCTTTATCAACAGATGGTGGGTCCCCTCGTACTCTCCGAAGACGGGCCCCTTGAAGCAGCCGGAGTAGATCTGCTCCTCCACATTCTCGCCGATCGTTTCCAGCAGCCAGTCGATGACCTTCGGGCTGTTGTTCACGAAGAGCCACAGCATATCCTCATTGGGCTGGTTGCCGCTGACATCCAGCCAGCGGCGGACGAACTCATACTTGTCGATCTTCTTCCCATAGCGGCGCATGACGGGTGAGTCCAGGGCGGCGATCTGCCAACCGTGTCCCCCGGCAGCGGCGCACTTGTCCAGGATGACGACGCCGACTCCCTTCTGCCCGAGGCGCGCGCCGGCGGCAAGGCCGCTGATGCCGCCGCCCACGATCACCACGTCGCGCTCCAGCGTCTCGGCGATCTGTTCCTCGGGCACCGGATCGGGCGGTGTCTCCCACGACCATCCCCGCTTCGGCGAAAGGCGGGAATAGGGCTTCGGTTCCATAGTACCCCTCCTTGTATTTCTATTTTGAGCTTCCGCCGCGGCTGCCGCGGCGGAAGAATCCTCAACCGGGTCATCCAAAAAAGCAAAACGCGCGGAAAGAGACGCCCTCCCGCGCGTTTCCGGCGCGGATCGTTTCCGCGCTAACGGATCATTTCCTCAAACTCGTCCTCGCTGATGACGCGGACGCCCAGGTCCACGGCCTTCTGCAGCTTGGAACCGGCGTTCTCACCCGCCAGCACCACGGAGGTCTTCTTCGATACGGACCCGGCGGTCCTGCCGCCGCGGCGTTCGATGATCTCCGAGGCCTCGTCCCTGGTGTACCTGCTCAGGGTACCGGTGAGGACGAAGGTCATGCCCTTGAACCGCTCGTCGATCCCCGTGTCCTCCGCCGTCATGCTGACGCCTGCCTTCCGCAGCCGCTCAATGAGATGCTCCGACTGAGGCTGCGCAAACCATTCCACGATATACTTTGCTGTGATCTCCCCGATATCGTCGATGGCGACGAGCTCTTCCATCCCCGCCTTCTCCAGCGCGTCCATTGTTTTGAAGCGTGCTGCCAGCGCCTTTGCCGCCGCCTGTCCCACCTGAAGGATGCCCAGCGCGTTCAGGAGCCGGGACAGATCCCTGGTTTTGGAATCCTCGACAGCGTTTATCAGATTCTGTGCCGACTTGACTCCCATCCGCGGGAGTTGGGCTACGGACTGAACGTCCAGCGAGTACAGGTCGGCGGGCGTGCGCACTAGCCCGGAATCCAGCAGCGACTGGCACACGGACACGCCCAGTCCCTCTATATCCATGGCGTCTCTGGAGGCAAAGTGGACGAGATTCCGGAGGATCTGGGCGGGGCACTCCACATTGCGGCAGCGGATGGCCGCCGCGCCCTCGTCCCGCTCCACCGGGGAGCCGCAGACGGGGCACGTTTCCGGCAGACGGAAGGGCGCCGTTCCCTCCGGACGGAGGGCAAAATTGACCTCGATGACCTCGGGGATGATCTCCCCTGCCTTGCGGATGACGACCGTATCCCCGATGCGGATGTCCTTCTCCGTGATGAAATCCTGGTTGTGGAGCGTGGCGTAGGTCACGGTGGTGCCGGCAAGGCGCACCGGCTCCACCACCGCCTTGGGCGTGAGGACGCCTGTCCGGCCCACCTGCACGATGATGTCGGTGAGCTTCGTCTCCTTCTTCTCCGGCGGGTATTTGTAGGCGACCGCCCAGCGGGGCGCCTTGGAGGTACTGCCCAGCACCTCCCTCTGGCTCAGGGAATCCACCTTGATGACCGCGCCGTCGATGTCGAAATCGAACGTGTCCCGATTTTCGCCGATCCACGCGATCCGATCCACACAGCGGGCAATATCGCCGCATGGCGTGCTGTCCACCACGGGGAAGCCCAGGCGGCGCATGAAATCCAGCATCTCCGTATGGGTCCCGTAGGGCGTGCCGCTGACGGCCTGAACGTTGAACAGGAGGATGGCGAGCTGCCGTTCCTCCGCCACCTTCGGGTCGAGCTGCCTCAGGGAGCCTGCGGCGGCGTTGCGGGGATTGGCCAGGGGCTGTTCCCCCGTGATCTCCCGCTGTTCATTGAGCCGGCTGAACACGGAGCGCGGCATATAGACCTCCCCGCGGACCACCAGATGCTCCGGCGCACCGGCGAGCCGCTTGGGAATGGACTTTACCGTCATGAGATTGTGGGTCACATCCTCGCCCGTAACGCCGTCGCCCCGGGTGGCTCCCTGGACGAACACGCCGTTTTCATAGCGCAGCGCCACGGAGAGCCCGTCGATCTTCGGCTCCACGCAGTAGACCGCGCCGGCCGCCTTTTCCGCGACACGGACGCCGAAGGCGGAGATCTCCTCAAAGTCGTACACATCGTTGAGGCTCTCCAGCGGGACCTCATGGCGCACCGGGGAAAACTTATCCAGCGCCGCGCCGCCCACGCGCTTCGTGGGCGAATCGGGCGCGGCCAGCTCAGGATGCTGATCCTCCAGCTCGATGAGGCGGCGCATCATGGCGTCGTACTCAAAGTCCGAAATGGTCGGCGCATCCAGCACGTAATACCGTTCATTGTGCTCTTTCAGCTCCTGGGTGAGCTTTCTGATCTCTTCTGCGGCTGTCATGTTCCTCTCCTAACCGATCTGGGCATAGGCGTCCGGCACCTGTCCCACGATCACAGTTTCCGCTATCACGACGCTGGTCTCCACCTGCGTTTTCAGCCGCTCGCCGGGGATGAGCAGCTCGATATCCACCGTCATGTAAAGCACGATCTGGTGGCGCGTCTGGTTGATCCCGGCGGCGGTGAAGGCATTTTCGAACCGCGCCGTGGAATTCGTCACCGACAGCACCCTGACCGGGATACCCGGTCCACGGCCGGAAAGCAGCGCGCCTCCGAACACGCTCCCCAGCGGGATGGAAATGTCCGTCCTCATCACGTCGGAGGAATGGAGCATGTAGTCGTCCGTCAGGCGGGTCTGAAGGCTGTTGATCCTGGCCACATTCGTGATGAGCGCAGTGATGTTCCCGCTTTCGTCCTTCTCCAGGTGCACCAGCTCATCGTAATCCAGGCTCCCCGCTCCGATGCTGTCGGCCACGGCGTCGTTCATGGTCTTCGTCACCGCGTCGTCCACCGTATAGAGGGCGATCTCCCGGAGCGCGGGGCGAAGCTGCGCCGATGCGTACAGCGTCAGCGCTGTGAGGACCGCGGCGGCGGCAAGAAGCAGCCGGAGCCTGCGTCCGCACCTTCTTCCCCCGGCGCGCAGCAGACGTATTCCCCGCCGGACTTTCCGCGCAAAGAGCATACGCAGCACCTCCCGTGCTACGTTATGCGCTGTTTCGCGGTTTTATGCGGTCAGCCCTTCAGGAGCTCCTCCGCGGCCAGCATGATCCCCAGCTTGCCGGACTCAAAGGTGAGCCCGCCCTGGAGATATACCCTGTAAGGCGGCTCCATGGGTCCGTCGGCGGAGAGCTCGATGCTCGCCCCCTGGATGAAGGAGCCCGCCGCCATGATGACGGGGCACTCATAACCGGGCATATCCCCGGCTACCGGCGTGACGAAGGAGTCTACCGGCGCGCCGAGCTGCACGCCGCGGCAGAAACGGCTCATGGCCTCCTCGCTGCCCAGCTCCACGATCTGGATGATGTCGGACCGCTTCGCGTCCCAGGCGGGGCTGGAGCGGAAGCCCATGAGCTCCATCATTTTCGCGCAGAATACAGCGGTTTTCATGGCCTGTGCCGTGGTGTGGGGCGCCATGAAAAACCCCTGGAACAGGAGTCTGGACTGGCCCAGCGTTGCGCCCACCTCGCCCCCGATACCCGGCGCGGTGAGCCGGTAGGAGGCGTTCTCCACCAGATCCCGCCGTCCCACGATGTAGCCGCCGGAAGGAGCCAGCCCGCCGCCGGGATTCTTGATGAGCGAGCCCACGATCATGTCCGCGCCGGCCTCCAGCGGCTCCGTCAGCCCGGTGAACTCACCGTAGCAGTTGTCCACGATGACGGCCGCCCGGGGATTGGCCCGATGGATCGTATCGCACATGTCCCCGATGTCCTCGATCGAAAGTGCGTCCCGCTCCGAATAGCCCCGGGAGCGCTGGATCCCCACAACGGAGACGTTTTCCGCGGAGGCGGCCTCCGCGATGGCCCGGTGATCCGGCCGTCCCTCCGGAGTCAGATCCACCTGGCCGTATTCGATCCCATACTCCTTAAAGCTGCCGCGGCCGCTGCCCCGGATGCCGATGGCAGCCTGAAGGGTGTCGTAGGGCAGGCCGCTGGCGTATAATAACCGGTCCCCCGGTCGAAGCTGGCCGAACAGGGCGCAGGTTATGGCGTGGGTACCGCTGGCAAAGCCGGTGCGCACCAGGGCAGCCTCGCCCCGGAATACGTCGGCGTAGACCCGCTCCAGGATCTCCCGGCCCTTATCGTCGTAGCCGTAGCCGGTGGTCCCGCCGAAGCAGGCGTCCGACACCCGGTTTTCCCGAAAGGCGGTAAGCACCTTTTCGGTGTTCCGCTCTGACACGGCGTCGATCTCCGCAAAACGCGGCCCCAGCTCCTCCATAGCGCGGGCTGCCAGATCCCGCACCCGCTCCGAGATCCCGGCGCTCATACTTCCAGTTCCCCCCAGCTCTCCGCAAACAGGCGCGCCAGCTCAAACACCGCGTTCAGATCCTCCGCAGAGGCGATGCAGTTCGGGGAGTGGATGTTCCGCACCGGCACGGCGATGCCCGCCGTCCTCACGCCGCTGCGGGATCGCTGAATGGCGGAGCCGTCGGTACCGCCGGCGATATAGCTTTTCGTCTGCCATTTGATGCCGTTCTTCTCCGCCAGGGCGGAGAGCACGGCGAACAGCTCCCGGTCGTAGATGGTCGCCCGATCCATGAACGGGATCACCGCGCCGCCGCCCACCGAGGTGATGCGCTTCACGCCCTTGACGCCGGGCAGATCCGCGGCAGTAGTCCCCTCCACGATGAGAGCCGCGTCCGGCGCGAGCCGGTAACCGAGGAGCCTTGCGCCGCGGCAGCCCACCTCCTCCTGAACGGTGAAGCAGAACGTCACATCCCAGGGCAGCTCCTCACGCATGAGCTTCAGCAGGACTGCGCAGCCGGCCCTGTCATCGATGGCCTTGGCGCGGACAAGTCCGCCATGAAGTTCCCGGATCACAGGGGAAAACGAACCGGTATCCCCCGCCCGCACCAGCTTTTGGGCCGCTTCCTTATTATCAGCGCCAATATCTATATACAGCTCGTCCACCTTGGGCACGCGCTGGCGCTCTTCCGATGTGGTCAGGTGGATGGCCTTGAACCCGATGACGCCTGCGGCGCCGCTTTTGAAATACACGGCTTTTCCCGGCAGGAGCCGCCGGTCGATGCCGCCCGCACAGGCGAATTTCAGATACCCGTCGTCGGTGTGCCCCACGCAGACGACGCCGACCTCGTCCATGTGCGCCGCCAGCATCAGCCGCTTTTTCGGCTCCGCCGCGCCCTTTTTGACGGCGATCACATTTCCCATTACGTCCACGCTGACCTCAGCGCCGCATCTCCGCGCCTCGGCAACGATATGGTCCCTCACGCAGCCCTCATCGCCGGATACGCCGGGCAGGGCGCACAGGGTCTTCAGTGTGTCAAGCATCCCGCTCACCTCCGCTCACCAGCTTCACCGTCTCCGCGATTAGGCGGGCAAGGTCCTCGGCGTCGTCCCGGTCCGAGACCTCCACCGGGGTGTGCATATAACGGAGCGGAAGGGAGAAAAGCGCGGTGGCGACGCCTTCTCTCGCCGTCTGGATGACGGCGGTGTTGGTACCGCTGTCCCCGCCCGGTTCCACGCTGATCTGGTATCTGATCCCGTTCTCTTCCGCCGCGCGGATCGCCAGGTCGGTGAGCGTCCTGTTCATGTTGGGCCCTCGGCAGATGACCGGCCCATCACCCAGCTTCTGGGTGCGCCAGTCGGCGCAGTCCGGTGTGGCGCCAAAGCCCACATCCACGGCGATGCCCCAATCCGGCCGGACGGAAAATGCCGCCGGCTCGGCGCCGCGGAGGCCGACCTCCTCCTGGGTGCTGGCAAGAACGTATACGTCGATGTCCAGCTTCTCATCCTTCAAAAGCTCCATGGCCCTGATGATGGCGGCAAGGCACGCGCGGTCGTCCTGGGTCTTGGAACTGATGCGCTTCTCCCCCAGCATCACCGGTGCTGTATCGTATACCGCGGGGGTGCCCGGCGGCAGGAGCCGCTGCGCCTCCTCCTGAGTCAGCCCGCAGTCGATGACCATATCGTCGATCTTCGTGGGCTTTTCCACTTCCCCGTCCTTGAGGACGTGGACGGGCATGACGCTCACGGCGCCGAAGATGGGGGGCTCCGTCATAAACCGGATGGCGGTAGCCGGCAGCATCCGCGGATCCACGCCGCCCAGCGCCTGAAATCTGATAAAGCCTTCCTCTGCGCCGGTGACGATGAAGCCGATCTCGTCCATATGGGCGTCCAGCAGGAGCTTTTTCGCGTTTTCTTTTCCGCAGCGGCGGACCGCGATAACGCTGCCCATCACGTCGCGCCGGGTCTCATCCGTATAAGGTGTCAGGAGCTCCTCCACCCGGTCCGCAACAGCCCCCTCAAAGCCGGAGGGGCCGGACATGGCGCAGAGCTCCATGATCGTTTCCATCAGTTCCATTCTCTCACTCCAATTCGTTTACGATCTTTTTGAACACGTTGCCGCGTTCCTCGAAGTTTTTGAACCGGTCGAAGGAGGTGCTTGCCGGCGAGAGGATCACCGTGTCGCCCTCCTCGGCGGCGCGCTGGGCAGTAATGACCGCGTCCCGGAAGTCCTCCACCATCAGGATCTCCGGCTGACCGGCATACCCCGGCGCCTTCAGCACGGCGTCGCGGATCTTCTCCGCGGTGTAGCCCGTGAGCACCAGGGTCTTCACGTGCTCCACGATCTCGGGCCCCAGCTCGTCAAAGGATACGCCCTTGTCCTTGCCGCCCGCGATGAGGATCACCTTTTTGTCGAAGCAGCGGAGTCCCGCAATGGTGCGGCTGGGGCTGGAGGCGATGGAGTCGTTGTAGTATTTCACGCCCCGGAGCGTCCGCACCAGCTCGATGCGGTGCTCCACTCCGGTGAATTCCGCGGCGACCCTCCGGCACACCTCCCGGGGCACCAGATCGCGCACCGCGGCAAAGGCGGCCATGTAGTTCTCGATGTTGTGAACGCCGGGGATAAATATCTCCGAAGCGTCCATGATGCGCTCCCTGCACCCGCCCCGGGCATCCCAGATAACGCCGTCCTCCAGATACACGCCGTCCTCCGGCCGCTCCCGCCGGGAGAAGGTGCGGACCCGCCCCTTCGCCTCGGGGATGAAGCTGCGGGTGAGCTCGTTGTCCAGGTTCAGGACCACGAGCCCGTCCGGCCCCTGGTACCGGAATACGTTCCGCTTGGCATCCACGTATTCCTCCAGGTTTTTGTGGATATCCAGATGGTTCGGCCCCACGTTCGTCACAACGGCGATCTCCGCGCTGCGGCGCATGGTCATGAGCTGGAAGGAGGACAACTCCAGCACGGCCACGTCCTCCGGCTTCATGCTCCCCGCCTCGCACAGCAGCGGACGGCCGATGTTCCCCCCGGTGTGGACGGTGTATCCCGCCGCCTTCAGCAGCTCGGCGATCACCGTGGTCGTGGTGGTCTTTCCGTCGCTGCCCGTGACAGCCGCGATGCGGCAGGGGCAGACTTCAAAAAACGCCTCCATCTCGCTGGTGAGAACGGCGCCGTTCCGCACCGCTTCCAGAAGGCCGGGGGTCTCCGGGTGGAGTCCCGGCGTGCGGAACACCACGTCGGCTTCCAGCCCGTCCAGGTACCCGTCCCCCAATTTGAACTGTACGCCCAGGGCGGCCAGCTCCCCGTACACGTCCCCCAGCGCCTCCGGCGAACGCCGGTCGCAGGCGGTGACGCCGATCCCGTTCTCCGCCAGCAGCCGGATGAGCGGCGTGTTGCTGATCCCGATCCCGGCCACGGCTATTCTTTTATCTTTAAGAGATGCGATATACTCGTTCAGGTTCATTTCAAACACTCTCCTCTTGCGACATATTATTATACACGCAGCGGATGCTAAGTTCAAATACTATTTCGCGTTTTCGCCTTTGACAAGCGACGGCGTTTGTCGTAAAATAGATGCCGCGAGTAAGCCGGACAGCCGCGGGGACAGGGGGAAACCCCGTCCGTGAGGAAAGTCCGGGCTCCACAGGGCAGGATAACGGGTAACGCCCGCCGAAGGCGACTTCAGGACAAGTGCAACAGAGATATACCGCCGCGGTTTCCGCGGTAAGGGTGGAAAGGCGAGGTAAGAGCTCACCCGGCGGCCGGGAACGGTCCGCCGCTGTAAACTCTATCCGGAGCAACACCGTGGAGGGAGCATACGGCCGGCCCGGCCGCTCCCGGGGAGGTGGCTTGAGCCATGGGGCGACCCATGGCCTAGATAGATGGCTGTCTAAGACAGAATCCGGCTTACAGACTTGCTCGCGGCATCGCCGCAGAGGGGCCGTCCCCCTTTGCGGCGGACAAAAAAGGTACGGTCGGCGCCGCTCGGCGCCGACCGTGGTTTTATTTGAGCGTTCCTGAGAAAGAGACATATATTAAAGCGGTTATGCTCACTTTTCCCACTTGTTGCAGAGCTCGTTGAGCCGATCCGCGAATTTGGAGAGGTCCTTGTTTGCCCTGCCCCTGCTCTGCTCGATGAGCGCGGCCAGACGCCTGCCGGCGGCCACCAGCTTTTCATAGGCTGCGGAGGGCTTCGACGTGCCGCCCGCCTTTCGTTCGATCCGGGTCGTGACGCCGCCCCGGAGCCTGGCGTTCTCCGTCAGGTCCCACTGCTCGCCGTTGTAGGGCGCCACGGCGGCATAGCCCAGCTCGTTCTGGAGCCGCTCCGCGAACAGGTCGGTCACGGTGTCCTCCCCGTGGACCACAAACACCCGCTCCGGCTTCTGCTCCAGGGAACCGGCCCACCTGAGGAGCCCGTTCATATCCGCGTGGCCGCTGACGCCGGGAAGCGCCGCGATCTCCGCCCGGACGCCGATGGTCTCGTTGAACAGCCTGACGCTCTTCTCCCCCTCCAGAAGGGTCCTTCCCAGGGTGCCTGCGGACTGATAGCCAACGAACAGGATCGTGGATTCCGGCCGCCAGAGGTTGTGCTTCAGATGGTGGCGGATGCGGCCCGCCTCACACATGCCGGAGGCAGAGATGATGACCTTCGGCGTCGTATCCACGTTGATCGCTTTGGACTCATCGGAGGTGACCGCCACGTGCAGGCCGGGGAAATCCAGCGGGTTCACGCCGCTTCTGAGCACCTGCATGGCTTCCTCGTCGAAGCATTCCGGCGCGCTGTTTTCAAAGACCTTCGTGGCCTCAATGGCAAGCGGGCTGTCCACATATACCGGAAAATCCCCGTGGCCGGTGACAAGGCGCTGCTCCTTGATCTTGCGGATGAAATAGAGCATCTCCTGGGTCCTGCCCACCGCGAAGGACGGGATGACCACGTTGCCGCCCCGGTCCAGCGTCCGCTGGATCACGTCCGTCAGAGAGGAGACGTAATCCGCGGGCCGCTCATGGAGGCGGTCGCCGTAGGTGGGTTCCATGACCACATAGTCGGCCCGGTCCGGATAGGTGGGGTTCCGGAGTATGGGCTTCTCCACGTTTCCGATGTCGCCGGAGAAGAGGATCGTCTTCGCCGAGCCGTTCTCAGTCACGTCCAGATAGACGGAGGCCGAGCCCAGCAGGTGCCCCGCGTCGATAAAGCGCACAGAGACGCCGTCCGCGATCTGCTCCTTCTCCCCGTATTCCACGGTGCGGAAGAGCTGCACGGTCTTCTCCGCGTCCTCCACCGTGTAGAGGGGGACGTAGGGCTCCCCTCCGGAGCGTTTGGCCTTCCGGTTGCGCCACTCCGCCTCCTGCTCCTGGATGTGGGCGGAGTCGCGGAGCATGATGCTGCACAGCAGCCGGGTGGCGGGGGTAGCGTAAATGGGCCCCCGGAAGCCGCCCGCATAGAGGAGCGGCAGCTTGCCGGAGTGGTCGATATGGGCGTGCGTCAGCAGCACCGCGTCGATATCCGCCGGGTGCGCCTGCATCTCCTGATTCTCATAGATGTCCCTGCCCTGCTCCATGCCGCAGTCGATCAGCAGCTTTTTCCCGGCGGCCTCTACCAGGAACAGGCTGCCGGTGACTTCATGGGCAGCGCCGTAAAACGTGATGTTCATTTCTTCACCTCTTCGCAGACGGTACACGCCCGTTTTTCCGCGCCGGCAAGGAATCTCGCCGTGTCGATCACTGCTCTGGTGTGGAACCCTTCTCCGACGACGCCAGCGCCGTCCGACACGGTTATCCTGAAGCGGATCCTTCTGCCGTCCGCCTCCGTGACCTCGCTGACGGCCTCCACCGTCTCACCCGGCAGCGTCGGCGCAAGGTGGCGGATCTCCAGCCCCGTGCCCACGCTGGCCTCGTTCTCGCCCAGATAGGGGGCAATGGAGGTCCAGGCGGCTTTTTCCATCAGGGCGCACATGCAGGGCGTTGCGTACACCGCATGGGTCCCGGAGCCCACGGCGGCCGCCGTTTTCTCCGCCGTCACGGTCTCGGACGCGCGGCCTTTCGTTCCGACAGGTATCATCTGCTTCCCTCCGTTTCATTACACACATCATACCGCTTTTGGGGAAAAAAGCAACAGAAAAATGGCCCGTACCGATCCGGCACGGGCCATTTGGATCTCCTCCTGTCGCCGCGGCGCCGCTTACAGCATATGGGCGCGCTGCTCCTCGGGAGAGAGGATGGAGAGCTCGCCGGGGGCCACGTCGAACACGGTGCGGCAGCCGGTCTCCCCTTTTTTGTATTTCCTGAAGGCGGCGCGGGCATAAGCGGCCAGCACGCTGGAGGTGAACTCCGGATTGGAATCCAGCTTCAGACTGTATTCGATCACATGGGCGTGCTCCCCGTTTTCGCCGGTACGGCCGGTGCGGATGACGAAGCCGCCGTGGGGGATGCCCTTGTGATCCCGGTCCAGCTCTTCCTGGGAGATGAAGTGCACGGTGGTGTCATACTCGTCGAAGTATTTGGGCATGGTCACGATCTTCCGCTCGATCTCCGTCTTGTCGGCGCCCTCCGCGGCCACCACGTAGCAGAGCCGGGTGTGCATCTGGCGGACGGTGAGCTCCGGATGCTCGCCGGCGCGGACCTTCTCCAGCGACTCCTCCACCGGGCAGGTGTACTGCCGGGCGTCCAGCACGCCGTCGATCCGGCGGATCGCGTCGGAGTGGCCCTGGCTCACGCCCTTGCCCCAGAAGGTGTAGTCCTTCCCGTACGGCAGGATGGCGTTGGCATACAGCCGGTTCAGGGAGAACATCCCGGGATCCCAGCCCACGGAGATGATGGCGACCTTGCCGGCCT
>JAEEGL016998379.1_pt1 | contig 18197 bp, 14 predicted proteins | sample 9134231 | NCBI WGS metagenome assembly JAEEGL01 (sample SAMN16246548, study PRJNA631951) | gut metagenome | biome: gut microbiome; feature: rumen; material: fiber-attached | host: Bos | place: Iran: Karaj | collected 2018-10 | reverse complement strand
GGGATCTGACGACGGATCTCGTTTCGAGATGCAGTTTGCTTATGACGGAGGAGGATCTGAACGCGCTCCTCGCGGAGCAGGCGGAAGCCATGCAGCAGAATCTGGCGGAAACGGAGGCGGAGATCGAGAGTCTGCTGGCAAGGTTTCAGAAAATCCTGAACGATCAGAACGCTCTGCTCGAGAAAACGACGGAGGAGTCTCTGCATCAGATCAAGTCACAGGCTGGGAAAGAGAGAGGGAATTTTACTTCCACATGCTCCAAAGCAGCGGACGAACTGAAAAGATGGCAAACAAAGTTCATATGGATCAGCGTCGGCACCTCCATTGTCGTCGTACTCCTCTCCACGCTGTCTATCATTTTGTGACGGCTCTCTGCAGCCGTCCGGTACCGCCGGAGCGTCACCGCCGCCACTATGACGGCGAGGATGACGACATCGACAAGCGGCTGCGATACGAGATCCGCTGCATCAAAAACGGCATGAACCCGGAACCGTGAAAAAAGTTTCGACTATTTCCGGATTTTCTCTGGACATTCGGAAAAGTTGTGGTATTGTGTGTGTTGCCGCGAGGGGTCGTTACCCAAGGCAGCGCAATGGTCAAGTAAGGATAACGAAAGGAGAAAGCTCAGTGAAGAAACAACGCAATGCGCAGATCGGCACCGTGGAATTCCTTTATACCGGGGATAAGGAACGGTTTTTTACCTTCCTCAAGGAGACCGTCCGGGAGTACATCACGGTCGACCGCGTCGCACCAGAGGAGGGAAATAACGCTTCGGCGACTGCCGAAAATGCGGCGGAGGGGAGGAGCGCATGAAGGTCTGGCTGTATTATCGCCTGTCGCGCGACGAGGATAAGGAGCTGAATTCCCTCACGAATCAGAAAGAGATCCTCCTCGAATACGCCGCAGCGCACGGGCATGAGGTCGTCGGAGAGTCCTTTGACGATAACGTCAGCGGGATGCACTTCGACCGTGAGGGGATCGAGTGCCTGCAGGAGGAGGCGGAAAAGAAGTCGTTCGAGGCGGTGATCGTCAAGGATCTGTCCCGTCTCGGCAGACACAAAACGCAGACGGCGCTCTTCATCGACTACCTGCGGCGGCTGGATATCCGGGTCCTTTCGGTGACGGAAAACATAGATACCTTCAACGAGAGCGACGATCTGATGATCGGTTTCAAGGGACTGATCAACGATTCGTACTGCCGGGATATGTCGCGGAAGATCCGTTCCGGATACAAGCAGAAGCAGAAGGCGGGGATCGTGCTGATCCCTCCGATGGGGTACGTAAAGGATAAGAACACGGGCAAGGTAGAGATCGTAGAGGAGCAGGCGGAGATCGTCCGGCGCATCTACGATCTTTATTTATCGGGCTACGGCTTCAAAGCGATCGCCGCCAGCCTCAACGCGGACGGCATCAAGTCGCAGGGATACTACCAGCTGCAGACGCTCGGGAAGGGGATCGGTAAGAACCGTCCGCAGATCGCGCAGCAGTTTTTGTGGGAAAGCACGCGCGTCAAGCGCGTGCTGTGCAACGAATTCTATGCCGGGACGCTGATCTGCCACCGCTCTTACACGAACAAGATCAATCATATCCGTAAAGAACTGCCGCCGGAGGAGCAGTTCCGTCACGAGGATTTCGTCCCGGCGATCGTCTCAAAGGATGCCTTCGACCGTGTGCAGGAGCTGATGAAGGAGAAGAACAGGCACAACGTCCGCGCCGCTCCCGGCAAGCCGTTCCACCGGTATACGGGGCTGATCCGGTGCGGCGACTGTGGCTCGGTCTTCACCTGTCGGACACGCCGCTGGCGGGATCTTCCGGAACGGTACGAGTATACGTGCAACGGATACCACCGCTACGGAAAGGAGCACTGTACCTCGCACCGCATCGATGAGGACGATCTCGATCGGCTGATATTCGGGGAGCTGCGGCGGCTGCGGGACTGCATCCGCAAAAACTATACGGAGCTGGAGGACTGCGTGCGCCGCTTCGCTTCGCGCCGGAGCGGGACGGAGGAGACGATCCGGCGTCTAACGGCGCAGCTCGCGCAGCGGAAGGAGGACCAGAAGCAGATCCTGCTCGAACGGCTGCGCGACCGTACGCACGCCGATGTGTACGGAGAGATGCTGACGGCGTGCGAGGCGGACATCGAGGCGTTGGACGGAAAGATCGCCGCTATGCGCGACTATGAAAGCACGGTCAAAAAGAGGAAAAACGAGATGGACGGCGGGCTGGCGCTTTTCGATCAGATCCTTGATGAGAGCGCCGTGTCAAACGCCAATCTGCGGCTGCTCATCGAGGAGATCGTCGTCTATGAAAAGGACGGGGAGTTGAGTATCACCGTCAAGCTGAAAGCGCCGTTCCGCCGGCATCTGGACGTCTACGAAGACGGCGAGCTCACCGACCGGTTCTTCGAGTGCGGTCCCAGCGGCGAGGATTGAGCGGGAGAGTGGCTGATCGGATGTGTCGGTATCCGGTAAATATACATCGAAACTTGGCAGACGCGCGACATGAGCTTGTGACATTCAATTCGGTTTTTGTCAGTTGTACCGCAACGGGTCCGGGACGCCAGACAAAGCAAAAAGCCTTGAAAATCAAGGCTTTTTGTGGTGCGGGCAAGAGGACTTGTCTCGCTCGCGCGGATTCGCCATTCGCTGAACGCGAATGACGAATGCTCGCTCGGGCAGGGGCGGCTCTGACAGCCCGCCGGGCTGTCATTCACTTCCGCCCCCTTCAAGTCCTCCCGTAAATACCCATACCAACAAAAGAAGGAGGCTAAAGCCTCCTTCTTTTGTTGGTGCGGGCAAGAGGACTTGAACCTCCACCGAATTGCTCCGACTAGAACCTGATGGTAGCGTCACCTCAGGGAAAGCCTCCCATAACGACCGCACGGGGATCCCGAAGGATCCCCGCTGCTTACGTGTATAGTATAGCACAGGTTTCTGGAAAATGCAAGAGGTATCGGGAAAATGGCTGCAGTTTTCAGTGAGGAAAACCTGCCGCTGTTCTGTTTCCGTTTGCAGTACTTATCAAGTAATTTGTCAGTGAAACCATTGACAATATTGCTGATATATGATATACTATCAGTGAGAATAAACAGGAGGTATCGACTATGCTTGATCTGACGAATGCAATCACCAATACGATCTCTATATCACTGTTCAACCGCGGATTGGCGGGAAAGGTCTTTGAAGACGTGAAAAGAAGCGGCGCAAAAGTCGTTATCAAAAATAATGCACCTGAGTGTGTCCTTCTGTCTCCGGATGAGTATGTAGCACTCATGGATGAGGTCAATGACGCCCGTCTTCTCGCTTTGGCAACAGAACGTATGGCACGCTGCAAGGAATCGAATGTCATATCCGAAGAGGATGTTCTGAGAGAATTGGGGATCACCGCTGACGCACTTGCCGACGCTGACAAGGTGGAGATCGAATGAACTGGGATATCAGCTTTTTACCGGAAGCAGTAAAGGACCTGAAAAATCTTGGCGGGAATCAAAGAATTCTGACCTTGAAAGCCATCAGGAAGGTACAGACAAATCCGCTCCCGTCATCCGAGGGTGGATATGGAAAACCGCTCGGCAATAAAAGAGGTAGCGATCTGACCGGCTTTTTAAAGATCAAATTGCGTGACGCCGGGATTCGCGTAGTATACAAGCTTGTCAGAACGGAAACACAAATGCTCGTTATCGTCATCGGTGCAAGGACTGACGATGAAATGTATGATACCGCAGACAGAAGAATAAAGAAACACGGGCTGTGAGACTTGTACACATCCGAAATGCCTGCCGCGGGGCAGGCATTGGTGTTTTCATATTCTGTTCATTCTCTCCTTCCGGGACTCCTCAAGCATCATCCCGTCGTGGAGCACGCCAAAGAGAGATTTGGCGATATCGACTCGTGTCAGGGATGGGTTTGTCAGTTTGGAAACGATCTTACCATTTCGGGTGATGAAAACATCCTCCGTCGCGGAGAGAAGCAGATACTTGCCCATATGTTTTCTCAATTCAGTTGCAGTGATTGACATACCCCATCTCTCCGTTTGCTTTGTACTATCATTATACTAGAACAGAACGATAATATCAACGCATTTGTGCGATTATTCTGTGCGTATACTTATTACTGTAGCAAGTACTTCTTTTCCGCGCCGCGGCCAATCATTTGCACAAGCCCCATTTCACGCATTTTCTTCAAAAGGTTGAACGCGCGGGTCTTTTTTATTCCCAGCAAAGACTGGACTTCTTCATCCGTGATATAGCCGTGCTCGGAGATATAGTCGAGCACCTTCTGCATCTGTGCAGTCAACTGTGAGGCCTGCTTCGGCACAGCAGAGGACACGGCGTTCCTATTGGGCAGCACCATCTTGAACGCATTGCTTGTGACCTCAATTACCGGCTGAACGGGACAGTTCTCATAGATCTTATAGATCCTGCGAATGCCGGTGCCGTAGCTCTCGATCAGCCGCAGTCGGTGAAACATCTCGGCAAGATTCTTATTACGCGGCTGGGAGATCCCGATGCGGATATCGTCGGTGGAAAGGCCGGGGAGGAGACCGCCGATGGATATGAATTCCATTCTCTCGTCGTTCACGTTGATAATAATGCTGCCGCTGAAGCTGTAATCTCGGTGCACCAGTGCATTCAGAAGCGCTTCGCGGAGGGCCTCCTCGGGGTAATCCTGCTTCTCAATGCGCTCCAAACCTTTAAAAGTCGCCTCGGTTCTGTTGCAGAGCATCAGATAATGGAAGGTGTCCGCCAATTGCGTGAAAACAGAGCCGCCAAACTCCTTGCTATCCTTAAAGGAAGTATTGGAGTCATCGCTGAAAACGGCAACCTTCGTCGTGTGAGCGCACTGATCGGAGATGATGAGCGCAAGGTTTGTAAACAACTCGTCGTTTTTCTGAGTGATTCCCAGAGCGCGATATTTCTCCTTGCTGAACGAAACCCCATATTTCTTGAACGCATTTGCCGCAGCCTCAAAAGAAAGGGATTGCTCCATGGAGCGCATCTCCTCGAACGTATCGCCGTCGCTTTCCTTGATCATTTGACGGATCTGATCGGGTGACGCCGGCACGCTGGAGGCGCCTTGGCGCACATAAACGCCGCTGGGCTTCAGACCTTTTCCTTTGAGGTAGTAAGGCTTGCCTGAGCCTTCGCTTACCGTAATGCGCACCACCTTGTTCTCTTGGAGCATGAATTGTACGAACATTGTGACGTCCGGCATAATGGCATCACGGATGCCGTTGGTGATACGGGTATATTCCTGATCTGCATCTATCAGTCCGACAGCGTTGCCGTTGTTGTCGATGCCAACGTACACGATGCCCCCGTCCGTATTGGCGAAGGCAATTATTTCTTTATAGATATCCTCGGTAAACTGAGATTTGAATTCGATATTCTCTGTCTCATTATTCATCGAAGCGCCTCCTCATAAGAAGTCTGATTATATTATACTCACAAAATTCTCTTTGTCAACCGAAACGGTGAAAATTCACTGAATATTCACTTGTTCAATGTGAACGGATGGGATGTTCACCTGACAAAACAGATATGACTCATATCTGAACGCACAAGAGTATCTGAAGAAGCTGTAATGTCAAAGGAGGATCTTCTTTCTCGAAGGGCGTTTGCTATCTCGAAAACGTGCAAAAAACAGAAAAACGGGAGCGTGTCTCCCTCGCTGAGCGGTTTGTGACCGCGTTCGGGCGCGCTTGGGTTAGCGGCGGGGAAGTAGATCGCCAGGCAGCTCCTGCCCCGCGTGGGCGCCCGTCAGCGCCGACGTGCGCACGGTATCGCGGATAAGCATCTATAGACACGCACGTTTCTCAATACAAACGGCGGGAGTCCGGTCCCGCCGTTTTTTATTTCCTTTCTCCCTGGATGGAATAGGGAACGTTTTCTCACATGAGATTGCTTGGGATTTGACGGTTTGTACGGTCTATCGGAAATCTTACTGCCAATACAGGCAGCAATCAAGAGTGGGGAGGACTAATCTCTACTTCCGCTTCACAATAGGCTATGAAGAAGCCTTGGCGTACCGGAAAGCACACGGTCAGTATCTGCGTGAGAACGCATACGACCCGCTGACGGTAGAGGTATTCATTTGACCCAGACAAGCTCGCCCGACTTCCGGGGAACCGGAAGCCGGGCGATTTGCTTTGAGGAAACGGGCTGCACGGAAGTGTAGGGGTGATTACTTATCCGCCTTGCCGTTTCCGCCGCGGCTGCTTTCGTATGCCGCATTGTTCGGATTGAGTTGATCTGCGTGATTTTCAGGTTTCAAGATCACGCTTGATATAGTCCATAAAGCTGTAAAGCTTAGTGACCACTTTCGACAAAAGCTCCGAAGTCTGCTTGTCCTCTTTTATGTTCCAATAAGCAGTATCCGGCAATAAGCAGTATCCGGGTATTTAAATCTTTTGTTTTATTAGGATCTATACTGATTTCCACACATTTCGATAATATTGCCTAAAACGATACGGTATTTTTTTTTGTTGTTCTTTTGTTGTTGACAAGCCGAAGGACGGCAGGATATAATAACATCAAAGGAGGGGAGCAGCGTGAACGGAAAGAACCTATTTGCGGTCGAGTTTTCCGTTACGGAAATAAAATATGTCTGGAACGGCATCTATATGCCCCGCTCCGACCGCATGGAGAACTGCAGATATCACAGCCTTGTCCTGATCCGCAGCGATCAACACACGTATCGGTTCGACGACGGGACCGAGCTGCATGCGGAACCGGGATATATCCTGTATCTGCCTGAGGGCTCCTCCTACAGGATCAGCGATATCAAGACCTGCGACTGTGTGGCCATCAATTTCAAGATCCTCGAAAAAACGAACATCCCGCCTCTCCGGTTTTCCGTAAAAAACCAGATTTCCGCCTATTCCGAGCTGTTCCAGACCGCCAGCCGGTTCTGGGACAGGAAAACGACCGGATATCAGGCGAAGATCAAGTCTCTGCTCTATCAGATCCTGTATACGATGCAGACGAATTATCATCCGGATTACGTTCCGAGCAGACTGGCGTTCAAGCTCAACGCCGCCATGGAATATATCAGCGACCATTATACGGACAGCGATATCACCGTTCAGATGCTTGCCGGGATGGCGGATATGAGCGAGGTGTATTTCCGCAGGCAGTTCAACCGACTGTACGGAACGCCCCCCATGCAGTATATCAAGAAGCTGAGGATGAACAAGGCGGTGGAGCTCCTCGATTCGGATATGTATCCGGTGCATGAAGTGGCGCATAGGGTCGGATATGCCAGCGAGCATTATTTCTGCCGGGAGTTCAAAAAAAGCACGGGACTCAGCCCGAAGAAATACGAAAAAGAAAAGAACAGCGAGCCTTCAGCGTATCCTTTCCGCACGCATGAGAACGCTCCGACGCCGAAAAGAGAGGATTCGATCGTCCGTCTGCTCGGCGAAGAGCGGATCGTGACGTATCTCCCCTTCGACGGCAGCGCTGCCGCGGGTGCGGGAAGGATCACGGCGCGGGAGGGAGGCCGCCTCCGCTTCGTGGAGGGGTATTTCGGACAGGCCGCGCAGTTCGACGACGGATGCGTCACGCTCGACGGCTGGCAGCCCGGCAGAAACAGCTTTTCGGTCGCTTTGTGGATGAAGACGGACGGTGTGCTCATCGATCCGTGCCTCTTATCGAACAAGGACTGGATGAACGGGAACAATCCGGGCTTCGTGCTCGCCCTCCGCGCCTCCAACGTCAAATTCAACGCGGGCAACGGCTCGGCGGTCCGCCTCGATCAGGAATATCCCCTGCCGCGCGATTTCCATAACGGATGGGTCTATGTGATCCTCGTTGTCGACCGGGAAGCCGGCGAGGTGCGCATTTCCTGCGATTTTGAAGCGTTCAAGTCCGCCGCGATCCCGACCGCGCTGAGGGACGTCTCGCTTGACACCCCCCTGCAGCTCAACATCGGGCAGGACGGCACGGGAAAGTTCGATTTGCATCTGTCGGCGACGCTCGACGAGTACCTGATCGTGGACGGCGTACTGACCGACGCGGACGTCGCCGCGCTGAAGACGCATTACGCGCCGTAACCCACAGAGCGTCCCCGCCGCACGTCTTCAGATCACGGCATCGATAAGACCGCAGCGGCCGATCCCTCATACGGTTCCGGGCCCGACAGTCCGATCACATATGTAAATGAAAAAAAAAGGAAAAAGGAAGGTATGGCATATGGAAAGAAAGTACACAAAGCGGATCTCCGCATTGCTGCTTGCCGCAGTCATGCTGACGCTTGCCGCCTGCAGCGGGACCGGTACGACACCGCCGGACAGTACTCCGGATACCGACAGCACGCCTGCGGGCGCCGCCACGGATACCGGGACCGCCGAACCGGCGCGCACCTCCGGTCTGCCCGACACGAACTGGAACGGAAAGACGATAACCTTTCTTTCGCGCGGCGCGGATTACGGCGCGTGGGAATCCATCGACATCTACACCGAAAAGCAGAGCGCCGAGACGCTGAACGACGCGCTCTATACCCGGAATATGAACGTCGAGAGCAAGTACAACGTCAGGATCGCCGAATCGAAGCAGAAGGATCTTGCCAGAACGCTGAGCGATTATATCTGGGCGGGCGACGATACGTACGACGCGGCTGTGGTCAGCGGCTGGGACGGATGCAGTCTCATGAACTCGATGCTGCTCGTCGATCTCCGGACGATCCCCAACCTCGATCTTTCACACGAATGGTGGGATCAGAACGCGGCGAAGGATTTCGCGATCGGCTCGAAGCTGTACATCGCCGTCGGCGATCTGCTGATCTCGGATAAGGACGGCACCTGGATCTATACCTTCAACAAGAACATGGCCGACGCCTTCGGTATCGAATATCCCTATCAGATGGCGAAGGACGGGACGTGGACCTACGACCGTTTCTACAGTATGGCCAAGAAGGTCGACGACGACCTCAACGGCGACGGCCGGATGACCGGCGACGCGGACTGCTTCGGCATTTCGACCGAGCGTTACGACACCTACGCCGCCTTCTTTTACAGCGGCGGGCGCATCTTCTCGAACAGGAACAATCTGGGATATCCGGAATATGTGATGAACGAAGAGCGCAGCATCGACGCCTACGATCAGTATTATACCATCGTAGCCGATGCGAACACCTATTTCAAGAGCGACACCGACGGTGTGGACAGCGGCGACGTATTCAAGGCGGGCCGGGCGCTCTTCCGCGGCACGACCCTCAACAACGTCCGCCTCCGCTACCGCGATTTCGATTTCGACTACGGCATCATCGTCGCGCCCAAGTATGACGAGGCGCAGGAAAATTACGGGCACGTCGTCTCCATCGGTTCGTCCGCAAGCGTGCTCTGCGTGCCGATCAATTCGAGAGATCTCGCGTTCACCGGTTTTATGCTCGAGGCGATGTGCTTCGAATCGACCGATACGCTGCTCGACGCGTACATCAACGTGGCCTTCAACAACAAGTACGTGCGCGATCCCGAATCGGCCGAGATGATCAAGATGGCCATCGCCAGCCGCGTGTACGATTTTTCGGTCATCTACACCGGATGGGGCGACTGTTTCAACGCTTTGTATTATGTCAGCGCGCTCAGAGCGCCGAATATCGCTTCGCTGTATGCCGCGAATAAGGACGCTGTCGAAACGCAGATCCAGAAGACCTTTGCGAATTTAATGGGTCTTCAGGAATCGAATGATTGATATTTACCGATCGAGGCACGAGAAATGAAAGCACCGAAACTGATCATCTTCGGGATCGACGGCCTGCCCGGAAGCTACGTGATCCGCGAGACGAAGAACGGGAAGATGCCGCATTTCAGGAAGCTGATGGAATCCGGCGTCTTCTTCGAAGATATGCACTCTACCTTTCCGACGATCTCGCCGACCTGCTGGCAGTCGATCCACACCGGCGCCGTACCGTCTGTACACGGCGCGGTCGACGAAGTTATGCACGACAAGACCGGCAATCCCTGGGACAACGGCACCGGCTATGCCCACGTGAACATCAGCGCCGAGCATTTCTGGGAGACCGCCGCGAAGATGGGCGTAAAGACCTTGCTCGTCGACGTGATCGCTACGGGCAACGAACAGGGCGACGGCATCACCTGCGTTCTCGGCGACATCGTCACCTCCCCGGACCGTGCCGGGGGCGACACCTATCGGACGGGCGTCCCGGAGCAGTATTACCGCATCGCGCCGGAGGATCCCGGAGCGTGCAGACGCGGGTTTTCGTCCGGTATGACCGAGAAGCTGGAACTCGTGACCGAGGAGGGCGCATACGTGCTGCCCGCCTTCCGCGACAAGCCGACCTACGAAGCCGACGAGATCGGCAGTTTCTGCTGGTACGTCATCCCGGAGGGCGGCGGCATCCGCATCGGTACGAAGGCGGCCGAGGCAAAGACGGCGCCGGTCCTCGGACTGAAGGTGTGGTCGCATGTCATGACGCGCACCGTGACGCTCAAAGACGGCCGGTTGGGGAAGCTTCATTTCCGGGCGCGCCTCGAAGCGCTTGACGACGGCGGCTTTACCGTATACTTTACCGGCGCGAGGAATACTCTGCTCGAAGTACAGCCGGCCGAAAAAGCCGCGATGTTCGCCGACATCCCGGAGATCAACATCCCCGCGCACGCCAGCTGTTATGTCGACCCGGACAAGTATTTCACGACGATACGGTTCTATGAGGAATGGAAGCAGAAGGTCCTCGAGACCGCGCTGAACGACGAATACTACGATATCGTCTACATTTACAGCGGCATGCCGGATACGGTCAATCATTACTACGCGGGCAATTTCGCTTTTGAACCGACCGACAGCGAGGCGTATCGGAAGGCGCGGAAGAGTTATGACGAGACGTATGCCATCGAGGACGAAACGATCGGACGGCGGCTCGACGCTTTCGCCGACGGGAATACGACGGTGTGCGTCGTTTCAGACCACGGTTCGGTTGGCGTCCGCACAACCTACCACACCTTCACGGCGCTCAAGGAGGCCGGACTCACCGTATACGAGGAAGGCGCGGAATTGAACTGGCGCAACCTCGGCATCGACTGGACGAGGACCAAAGCGTACTGCGTCGGGGCCTGCCATGTGAACGTGAACCTCAAAGGACGGGAGCCCTGCGGCAGCGTCGATCCGGAGGATTTCGACCGCGTAGTGAACGAGATCATCCTCGCGCTCCGGCGGTACAAGGTCCCCGGCTTTGACGCTCCCGCGCTCGCGTTTGCCATGCCGGGCGATCAGGCGGGCTTCATCGGCCTCGGCGGTCCGTGCTGCGGCGACGTGGTTTACGGTATTATCGGCTCCGAGATCGGCGGATACCACGGAGGCGTCCACGCGGTGCAGATCCCGACGGCGCACACAAAGGAAGGCGGCGAGATGCGCCCCGTCTGCATCATGAGCGGAAAGGGCTTCAAGCGCAATTTCTTCCTGAAACGCCCGACAGACCTGACCGATATCGCGCCGACGCTATGCTATGCGCTCGGGATGCCTCAGCCGAAGGACGCCACCGGCGGCGTGGTCTTTGCCGCGCTGGAGGAGTGAGTATCCCATTCGGGAGCGGTATTCACTCCCGAAAGACAGGATCGTCCCCGACGGGGGGCGCCGTATCCCTCCTTTGGAAAACGGGATCATCCGGCGGAGCCGCATCCGAACGGAAGACACACAAAATGATTTCAACTCATTCGAGGTCGATACCATGAAAAAGAAAATGCTCTTCTTTCTGTGCGCGGCGCTTCTTCTCCCTCTCGGCGCCTGCGCCGCGCCGGACGCCGGTACACAGGACGCATCCTCCGCCGAGTCGGGCAGCGGCAATCCGCAAGGACAAAGCGGCGACGGTTCGTCGGAGTATGTGATCCCGAACGGGTCGATCCGGGAGATCATGCTGACGGACGCGCTGAAGAATAAAACGGTCAAGGAATACGTGACGCCGGAAATGTACGGTGCGAAGGGCGACGGGACGACCGACGATTCTGAGGCGTTCAACCGCATGTTCACGAATTATCCCGGTTCCTATTATCTCGACGGACTGTATTTTCCGAACCCGCTGACCGTCGTTCTGGGGAAAAACAAGATCTATAAGATCGGGCATCCCGTAACGCCGTGCAACTGTTTTGAACTGATTGGAAACGGATCCATGCTTGATTCCGATGACGTGCTGTTCAATATCACGATGGAGAACGGATGGAACATAACCGTCAGCGATACGATCTTTTATTTTTCCGCGCCCGTGATCTCGACGGAATACAAAAATCTCGAGAGAACGATGCTGAAGATCGACAACTGCATGTTCAAAGGGAAAAGTTCTGCGGCCAAAGCGTTCGTCTATCAGAGAAGATCGTCCAACGTCATCATAGAGAACAGTACGTTTTCATGCTGCAGGATCGGCGATTTCTTTGACTGCGATTTTCTGACGCTGAAAAACAACTGGATGGAAATATCCGATCTGACGCAGGACGGAGATTATTATCTGAGCGCGGACAGCAACGGGCACAACACGTACACGGGACTGGAATACAATACGATCGTCCCCTACGGCAACAATACCGGAAAAGAGATCGCATACGTCAAGACGAACGGTTCGATCAGCATGAACAACAACCGCTTCGGCGGAGAAGCCGGGTCCTGTACGATCCTGCATCTTACGAACGCATATAAGTTCAAAACAAACGGATCTTACACGAACGGCGTTTCCGTCGTCATAAAAGACAACAGCGATTTGTGGTGCAGCCGCGGTCCGGTGGTGCTGTTCGACGAAATACCGAACACGTTTATTTTTGACTGGATAAACGGTCTCACGCACAACACACCGCTGTTCCAGATGTCTGAGGGACATTCCGTCGTGACCTATTACGGCAAGACCAACATTTATTTCAGGGTCCACGTGCCGGAATGGATATTCAAAAACAGTATTGACCGAAGTTTCTATAAGATCATGGTGGAAGATCTGTTGCCGGCAGGGGTTAGGATCACGGACGATGCGTCCGATTTCCTGAGGCTGACGGATCTGGAAAGCATACAGCTGCCGATCGAGATCAAAGTGACCGCGAACGCCGTCCGTTCCGGGAGGGAATATACAGTCGCGGAGAAATATCTGCTGACGGTCGATTACGGGTCGACGTCGTCAAAGCCCAAACTGGTTCTGACAAAAGTATCGGGAGCTGTGTCCGGGCTCACGCTCGGCTTCCGGTGGGGGGCGAAGGACGCGGCCGTCGAGACCGAGCATGCCGCGGACGGGCTCACGGCCGAGCTGCCGGATCTGTACTTCACCTTCGGAGACGAGTATAAGACCTCGATCTCCGAGATGTACATAAACGGATACCGGGTGTACTGATGATGCGGGAACCGGCCGGGATCCGGGAACGTATCCGGATCTCACACAAAGTCTGCCAATCCGTCGGAAACGATACCCGATCGGCTGTCGGAGATAGATAAGGATTCCGAAACGCGGAAAGCGTTCAAAATAAAAAACTTTTATACCCAAAGGAGGAACCACAATGAAATACCTGCGCAATCTGTTCTGTTTCATCCTGCTCATGGCCTTATGCGCCGTCCCGATTTTTGCGGCGGACGGCCTGGCTGTCAGGAATTCCGCGGAATTCTACCTCTCCTTCGACGAAGGCATCAAGGACGACCGCGGCAATTATACCCTCACACTGCACGGCGACATTCCGGTGGTGGAGAGCGGCATCGGCAAGGCCGGCCATTTTGCGGAAGGCAATTACCTGACGATCGAGAACTATGACCTCGGCACGGACTCCTTTACCATTTCCATGTGGCAGAACCTGATCACCGTCAACGGCGATCCGGTGCTCATAGGAAATAAGGACTGGGCGTCCGGCCACAATCCCGGTATGGCGTTGGTGGTTATGCCTGACAGATGGGACATGAACCTCAATACGACGACCGGCGAACGAACCGACCATTTCCTGTGGGTGGAAAATCTCGGCGAGCTGTGCGAGAGTACCATGAATACGTGGATCAATGTGACGTACGTCGTTGACCGTGACGCGTGCGCGATCACGTCGTATTTCAACGGCGTCCAGGTCGAAGACGTAGTATATTTTACCGTAAAAGGACATGACGGCTCCAAATTCGCGGATGAAGCGAACGGTTATACGCTCAACATCGGCAACGACGGTACGGGTACGCTCTATACGAGATATGAGAGTGTGAAGATCGACGCGTATATCGACGAAGTGGCGATCTTCCGCAAGGCTCTGACCGCTGAGGAGGTTTCCGCGATGTACAACTCGTATCTGGAAACGGAGCCTGTCACGCCGCCCGCGGAGACCGAGCCGCCGGAAACGGAGCCTGTCACGCCGCCCGCGGAGACCGACCCGCCGGAAACGGATCCCGTCACGCCGCCGACGCAGACCGACGTCGACGCCCCGAAGACCTTCGACGTGTTCAGCGTGATCGCTGTTATGGCGGCCCTTTCGGGCGGCGCGGCCGTTGCTCTTCGCAAAAAGAAATGACCGTCTGAATTGCACCTTCCTTTTGAGACCCTATACACAGCGCGGAATCCCCGCGGCGTTCTTCAAAAAACGCCGCGGGGATTTCTGCAGTGTCACACGACTCTTTGACCGGAGATGAACACGCCTTTCACGTTGATGCCGCCGTCGAACAATACGAGATCCGCATCGAAGCCCGGCGCGATCTCGCCCTTTTTCGTCTCGCCCGTCTCACGGGCGGGGTTTTTCGTGATCATCCTCACGGCTTCATGGAGCGGTACGCCTGCTTCGTTTACCATCACGCGGACCAGACGGTCGGCGGCTGCCACGCTTCCGGCTAAGGAAACGCCGTCCGGCATGTGGGCGATCCCGTCGAACACGCGCACGAGCTGTCCCTGTGTCCTGCTTCCCAGTATATAGTTTCCGTCCGGCATCCCCATGCCTCGCATAGCGTCGGTGACGAGCACGATCCGGTCCGGTCCTTTTGTCCTGTAGATCAGCTTCAGCAGAGGCGCGGGCAGGTGCTTTCCGTCCGCGATCACCTCGCAGCACAGTTCGTCGAGCACCAGCGCCGATTCGATAAGACCCGGTACCCGGTAACCGTTCCGGCGGATGACGGTGGACATACTGCTGTAAAGATGCGTCGCCATGGTGTACCCCGCGGCGACGGCGCGTATCGTGTCGTCGTACGTCGCGCTGCTGTGACCGGCGGAGAAGACGATCCCCCTGTCCCTCAGTTCCCGGCACATTTCGTCCACTCCGGGGAGCTCCGGCGCCACCGTCCAGATCCGTATCATCCCTTCCGCCGCGTCGGTGATCCTGCGCCACGCGGCCGGATCCGGATCTGCGATGTATCGCGGGTCCTGCGCTCCCGCCTGGCCGGGGGAGATGAAGGGGCCTTCTAAGTGGAGCCCCAGGATATGAGGCAGTTTTTTCGCTTCTTCCGACTTTGCGAAGCGGCGGATCGAGCCGAAAATACGCTTCAGTTCCGCCTCGTCGGTGCAGGTCGTGGTAGGAACGATGGACGTGGTCCCGTGTTCCATGTGCGCCTTCAGCGCCGCGCGGCAGGAACCGTCGTCCGCGTCCATGAAGTCGCCGCCTCCGCCGCCGTGCACGTGGATATCAATGAATCCCGGGGAGAGGTACAGTCCTCCTCCGTCGATCATCTCGTCCGCCGTAAGGGAGGCGCGCCGTCCGATCTCATGGATCGTGCCGTTCTCTGCCTTTACCGCGCAGTCGGGTACCGCCCCGCCGGGCAGCAGCACCGTTACGTTGTCGATAACAAATGAACTCACTTTTCTACCCCTCGATCGTAAAGGCCTTTCCGTCCGTGAAAACGGAAAATCCTCCCGTTCCGTGCTCCCGTTCTTTCGTCACGGTCCCGCCCGCGGCGGGGGATCCCGGCGCTGCGGTAAGATCTCGCCCCCGGAAGCCGGTTCGGACGTCGGACTTCTCCGGCAGATCGGCATTGCCCGGATCCTTGCATCCTTCCCCTCGCCGAACTGAACGACCCGGATCGGTCTTTTGTCCTTTTTGCCTGACTCTTTTCTGTCTTTCACGGGTTTTGTTTCTCGATATAAGCGCGCCCTCATCGCCCGGAAAAGCTCACGGGAGGATGAGGGTGCGGCAGTACCGTTACTTTCTCTCGACGGTGCAGTCGTGTCCTTCGGCGGGACGGATCTTCTTCTCATCGACCGATCTGAAGGAGTCCTCGTCTACGAACAGGGTGAAGTCGCCGTGCGCCTTCAGCACCGTTGCGGGGATACGATCCGTCGCGTCGTTATAGAGGGTCTTCTGCACTGCGTCCGCCTTGACGGCATAGGGCACAATGGAGACGACGGCGCGGCATTTCAGGATCTGGTACACCGTCATGGATACCGCCTGACGCGGCACTTCGTCCACGGCGGCGAACCATCCCTCACGGACCTGCTGCTTCTTGCAGGTGTCGTTGAGGTCCACGATGATGTACGCGTCGGTGGTGCCGAAATCGGCCGGCGGATCGTTGAACGCGATGTGCGCGTTCTCACCGATGCCGATAAGCCCCACGTCGATGGGCGCGGAACGGAGCTCCGCCGTGAGGGATCCGATGCACTCGGGGGTACCGTCCACCAGGTGCGCCGCCTTCAGCGGGACCTTCGAGATGAATCTCTCTTTCAGGTACTTGCGGAAACTTGCGATGTGCGTTTCCGGAAGACCTACATACTCGTCGAGATGGAACATTTCCACCTTTGTCCAGTCGACGTCACGGGTGATGAGCTCCTCGAGGGCGGTGAGCTGGGAGGCGCCGGTGGAAAGGACGATACGGCAGAGACCGTGATCGGAGACGGCTGCGTTGATCTTCTCCGCCACGAAATCGGCGGCGTTCGCTCCGAGTGCCCTTGCGTCCTTGCTTACGATGATCTTCATTTCATTCTCTCCTCTGCTTATTTTATAAATATGTTTTGAAAAACTCCGGGGCCTTGACGCCCGAGTAGGCGTGACCGCCCGGGTGGACGTCGGTCCACAGCAGCTCTCCCGCTCCGGCGGCTTCGTAGATCTGTTTCGTTCCCTCGTATCCCCGCTGCAGACAGTCAAAAAAGAAGCAATCGTCCCGCTCTCCCATCTCGAGGAGACAGGGGCGAGGCGCGATAAGCCCTGCCACGTCGAAGGTATCGAAATATTTATAGATCCCCGGTACGATCTGCGAGCCGCAGAAGTTTCCGCGGCGGACGGCGAAGTCGGCAAAAGGATTTACGTATCCGATGATGTCGCAGGCCTTGATACGGGGCTCCACCGCGGTGGTGAAACAGGTCATGGTCCCGCCCTGGGACAGTCCCATCATACCGATCCGGTCCCCGGCGACCTCGTCCATGGTCTCAAGGTAGTCGATGCATCTTTTGATATCGAATATATTGAGCGTCAAGGGGTAAACGCCGAACAACGCGCCTTTGATGAAGTTTACGTTGCACAGATCCCTGTTCGGGATGTGGTCGGAAGGATCGCGCCGTTCGCCGAAGCCGCGCAGATCCGGCGCCAGCGTGACGAAGCCCTCCAGTGCCAGCTGCAGGGCGAAGTCGTAGTTCGAGCCGAGGATATTCGCCTCCCGTTCGGGGGTGGTACGGATACCGGCAACGGAGTCTTTACCAAAGGGGCCGTGACCGTGACTGCACACGATGGCGGGGACTCTTCCCGCTCTTTTCTTCGGGACGGTGACCCAGCACGGCAGCTTCGTATATTTGTCGGTAGTGAGGATCACGCGCCGACGTTCTGCTGTGCCCAGATCCTCCGCGGATTCGGTGACGGGGGCGAGATCGACCGGTTCCGGCATGGGGCCGAGCAGCTCGGTGAGTTTTTTCAGCGCGGCGTCATGCCACGCGTCAAACGACATTCCCGTGTTTTTGAAACCCAGCTCCGGCACGTGTTCCCGCACCATTTCATTCCACATGTCACTGAGGTAAAACGATGTGTCCATCGACGCCTCCATTGTAAATAGTCTTCATATTAATTATATCACACCGGAGGATTTGAGTCAAGAATCAGGGAGAAAAAAGAATCGTTCTAATGTCACCGCATACCGTCCGGGAAGGACGGTTGTTTTTTTGCAAAAGAAAGGTCGTGATCACACGGTCCGCAAGGCAGAGGCGTCGGCAGACAGATAGACGCGAGGGCGTACCGCCCGGGATCAAAAAAGATCCCGCCGACACAAATCGGCGGGATCTTCCGTCAGGGAATACGCGGATACTACTTACCGAATCCTTACGGCGATTTTGCCGGTG
>JAEEGL016431253.1_pt1 | contig 18197 bp, 15 predicted proteins | sample 9134231 | NCBI WGS metagenome assembly JAEEGL01 (sample SAMN16246548, study PRJNA631951) | gut metagenome | biome: gut microbiome; feature: rumen; material: fiber-attached | host: Bos | place: Iran: Karaj | collected 2018-10 | reverse complement strand
GTCGCGACCTTCTTCGTCAACAACTCGACCTACGGCATGACCGGCGGCCAGATGGCCCCGACCACGCTCCTCGGCCAGAAGACGAAGACGACCCCGTTCGGCCGCAGCGCCGACCACGAGGGCTACCCGCTCTGCGTCTGCGAGGCGCTGAACCAGCTCAAGGCGCCGGTTTACATCGCCCGCGTCTCCGTGGCCGACACGAAGCGCATCATGGAGGCCAAGAAGGCCATCCGCAAGGCGCTTGAAATCCAGGTGCAGAAGAAAGGCTTCGCCTTCGTGGAAATCCTCTCGCCCTGCCCGACGAACCTCGGCCTCGACCCGCTCAAGGCCGCGCAGTGGGAAATCGAGCAGTCCGAGCAGATCTTCCCGCTCGGCACCTTCCGCGACATCTCGGCCGAAGCCGAGTCGCGCAAGGACCCGGAACCCAAGCCGACCCCGAGCGAGTTCTTCGGCGGCGGCACCGACGTCAAGGCGCCGGAACCCGACCACGCATTTGGCACCAAGCACATCAAGATCGCCGGCTTCGGCGGCCAGGGCATCCTGTCGCTCGGCCTCGCCATCGCTGAGGCGGCCCGCTACTCGGCCCGCTACTCTTCCTGGTTCCCCAGCTACGGACCTGAGCAGCGCGGCGGATCGTCGTCCTGCAACGTCATCGTCAGCGGCACCCCGATTGGCTCGCCCGACGCGCCCCAGCCCGACGTCCTCGTCTGCATGAACCGCCCCTCCTACGACCGCTTCGCAAAGGACGTGCCGAAGGGCGGAGTGATTCTTTGCGATGCCACGGTGGAAATCACCGAGCAGCCGCCGGAGGGCGTGAAGCTCTTCATGATGCCGTCGCTGAAGCTCGCCACCGAGTTTGGTGTTCCGAAGGCCACCAACACCGTGATGCTCGCGGCGCTGGCGCATCTCGGCGTGACCGGCCTCGCCACGGAGCAGCTGCTGAACGCGCTCGACGACAGCTTCAAGAAAAAGCCGAAACTAATCCCGATCAACCGCGACATCTTCCAGAAGGCCTACGCGTGGTGCGAGGCGAACTGGAAGGCGTAGGCGGCTGGCGCACGGACTCACGCCCATGGACAAAGTAGTAATCACAGTCGTCGGCAAGGACACCGTCGGCATCATAGCGAACGTCTGCAACTGCCTTGCGGAAGCCAACGTCAACGTCCTGGACATTGCCCAGACAACTGTCCAGAACTTCTTCAACATGATGATGGTCGCCGACTTCACCAGGGCCGTGCGCCCCTTTGACACCATCGCCGCCGACCTCCGCGCCGTCGGCGACAGGATGGGGCTGCAGATCCGCTGCCAGCGCGAGGAAATCTTCGACATGATGCACCGCATCTAGGGGGCCGCCATGATCAGCATCCGCGAGGTCGTAGAGACCAACCAGATGATCGCCCACGAGAATCTGGACGTCCGCACGATCACATTGGGCGTAAGCCTCCTTGACTGCGCCTCGTCAGACCTGAAGGAAACCTGCGCCAACATCCGCAAGAAACTCCTGCGGCTTGGCGGAAAGCTGGTAGAGACCGGCGAGGAGATTTCACGCGACTACGGCATCCCGATTGTGAACAAGCGCATTTCGGTTACGCCGGCGGCGCTCGTTGGCGCCTCGTGCGCACGCGGGCCTGAAGACTTCGTGAAAATCGCCGAGACGCTTGACGGCGCGGCGCGCGACTTGGGCGTGAACTTCCTGGGCGGTTTTTCGGCGATTGTCTCAAAGGGAATGACCGCCGCCGACGAAAACCTGATCCGCTCTATCCCAGCGGCGCTGGCCTCAACGGAGCGCGTCTGCTCCAGCGTGAACGTGGGCTCCACCAAGACCGGCATCGACATGGATGCCGTCCGCCTCATGGGCGAGACGATCCTGGAGGCGGCGCGCCTCACGGCAGACCGCGACTCGCTAGGCTGCGCCAAGCTGGTAGTGCTTTGCAATGCGCCAGACGACAACCCCTTCATGGCCGGCGCCTTCCATGGCGTTAGCGAGGGCGACGCCGTAATCAACGTGGGCGTTTCTGGGCCGGGCGTGGTCAAGCACGCGCTTTCGCAGATTCGCGGCGCGAACTTCGAGACTCTTTGCGAAACCATCAAGAAGACGGCCTTCAAGATCACGCGCGTCGGCCAGCTCGTCGCGCAGGAGGCGTCGCGCAGGCTTGGCGTGCCATTCGGCATTGTCGATTTGTCGCTTGCCCCGACGCCGGCCGTTGGCGACAGCGTCGCCGACATCCTTAAGGAGATCGGCCTTGAGCAGCCTGGCGCGCCTGGAACGACCGCCGCGCTGGCGCTGCTGAACGATCAGGTCAAGAAGGGTGGCGTAATGGCCTCCTCATACGTGGGTGGCCTTTCTGGCGCCTTTATCCCTGTGTCTGAGGACCAGGGAATGATCGAGGCCGTAGAGGCGGGTGCGCTTTCCATTGAGAAGCTTGAGGCAATGACCTGCGTCTGCTCGGTTGGACTGGACATGATCGCCATCCCCGGCGACACTCCTGCAGCGACGATTGCCGGCATAATCGCCGACGAGGCGGCCATCGGCATGGTGAACCAGAAGACCACAGCCGTGCGCATCATACCTGTAATCGGGAAGAAGGTCGGCGACAAGGTGGAGTTCGGCGGACTACTCGGTCATGCGCCGGTGATGCCGGTGAGCCGCTTTGACTCGGAGAATTTCATTGTGCGCCGCGGCCGCATCCCCGCGCCCATCCACTCATTTAAGAATTGAGGATGGAGAAGGCGTGAAGATGATATGGAATTTCGGAATTTGAAATTTGAGATTTAAGATTTGAGATTTCAGAATTTGAGATTTGGGATTTCAAATTTGAGATTTGAGAATTTGAGATTTAATTATTACCAACAGGCTTGCAAGACCATGAGGCGCTTCTTAAAATCCTACTGGCCATTCGCCATCCTTATTGCCGCAATCGCAGTCATATTCTCGCCCACATGGGGGAAGTTCGTGGTGCTGCCGTCGCCCGACAGCAGTCCTGGCGAATTCACCCGGCCGATTTTCAGGTTGAACGAGTGCCTCTCCGGCCTAATGACCATTGACTTCTACAGCCTCTTTGAAGTCATCCTCCCGCCCTACACCTTCTGCGACATAACCTACCCGATTGACACCTTCCTCATTGCCGTCGGGCTTGCTTGGTTCCTGCGTGCTCGTGGGCTGGGCCGCACTGCGGCGGCCGTTGGCGGCGGCATCTTCGCCCTGATGGGTTACTCGCTGACGCTCGTGTCGGCTGGCCATCGAGGCTTCTTCTACCTGACGGTAAACATGATGTTCCTCTACGCCTTCTTCGCGCGAGGACTCGCCGGGGGGCGCCTTGCCAATTACGCGCTTGCCGGAGTGTGCGCCGCATGGGGGCTGCGCCACCAGCCCGACTTCGCCGCCATCTACCTGATCCTCCTCGCCATCTACGGCATCTGCGCCATCACCCATCAGGCGAGGTCTATTGACGATCGCGGAGCATTCTTCAAGCGGCTGGGCAAGGGCGTTGCCTTGACCGCAGCCACCTTCGCCCTTTGCGTCATCCCCATCTTCCGCAGCACGCTGCTGATCTCCCTCCAAGGTCGCCAGGAGACAATCGGTGAAAGCGGCGAGGCGCAGACTGAACAAGCGGAAGCGAAAAAGACTTCCGGCGAGACATTGAAGGAAGAGCTGAAGAGCAAGTGGATTTTCACGACCAACTGGTCCCTGCCGCCTGACGAGGCACTGGAGTTCGTGGCACCTTCGGTCAAGGGCCGCCAGACAGGAGACCAGGCGCTACCATATTGGGGGCGTCTGGGCCAGACCTGGAAATGGGAGGAAACCCACCAGGGCTTCATGAACTACCGCCAGCATTTGGTTTATTTGGGCGTGGTTCCGCTGATGCTGGCGCTTCTCGCGGCCCTCGCGGTGCTCGGGCCGCGAGAAGGGGATGGGCTGAAGCCCACCCCTCCGATACAAGCCGGGAAGACGCCCGAAGAACCGATACAAGCTGGGGAGACGCCCGAAGAACCGATATTGGGGAATTTGCGCTTCGAGGTGTGGTTCTGGGGCGTTGTGTGGGTGGTGGCGCTGTTGCTGGCCTTTGGCCGATACGCGCCATTCTACAAGCTCTTCTACGCCCTGCCGTATGTCTCCTTGATGCGTGCGCCGGTGAAGTTCGTGCGACTCGTCGAACTGGCCACTGCAATCCTCGCCGCCATCGGCGCGCAGGCGTTTTTGGAGGCCGGCGTCGCAAAGCGCCAATTTAGGCGCTTTGCCGCAGTTTCCGGAATCCTCTTTGCAATCTTCGCCATCTTTACGGTCACGGTATCGGCGAAACCCTCGATTTACCTTTCGCCGCTGGTGGCGTTGGGCGCTGATGAAAGGCTCATGGCGGCGATGTCCGCCAATGCAGTAAACGCGCTGCTGCATGCCGTGATTGGCCTGGCGGTTGTGGCGGCAGTGGCATGGTGGCGCGGACGCGATGGAACCAAAAACTCCTTTGCACCGTTCGGGCTGGCCGTCCTCTTTGCCGCTGCGGCGATTTCGGCCGCCATCGCCGAGCGTCCCTTCGCCGCCGCGAACGACATCGAATTCAAATACACGTCGCGCAACCCCGTCACGCAGATGGCGCTTGAGGGTGGAGTGGCCAATGGCCATCCGGCCGTCTGGAGCGCCGTCCAGAGTCGATTCCATGACTACGCACTGAAACAGAACCTCATATGCCATGGTGTCGATGACGCCCCGCACGATTTCGACCAAAGGGGCTTTTTCGCAAATGCCGGGAACGACGCCTTCTTCCGCGCCATGGAGCTTTCCGGATGCCAGTACGCCGTAGTCCCCGCCTCGCAGGCCAAGGCGCTGCCCAAAGGTCGCTTTGAGCCGGTCTGCGGACTTGCCCTCCGTAACCCTCCGGCCCTCTTTGAAAAGACAATGGCCCCAGGCAAGGACGACTATCTGCTAGCCCGTGTTGTCTCGCCGTTGCCGGACGCGCAGTTCTTCACACGCTGGGCGCCGACAACCTACGAGAACCTCATGCGCGACGTTGCGCTCAAGATGCGCGGCGACTGGTCGCAATGGACGCTTCCAGTTGTTGATGCGCCAGACTCCGGTCCGGAGGATGCCAAGATGCCGCCCAAGGCGAGCCAGGCAATAAAGTCCGTCCTCGCACTTTGGGGGGCGCGCAAGACCCTTGTGGAAGTCGATGCGCCTGCCGATGGCTATCTGCTACTCCGCTGGGGATACTGGGAGCGTAATGCCGCCTGGGTGGATGGGAAGACGGTTCCGCAGCTCCGGGCCGGCTACAACCATACGGCTATATTCGTGCCGGCGGGGCGCCACACGGTGGAATTTTCTAACATTGGCCGCTCGCCGGCGTGGACTCCGGTGTTGGCCATTGTCCTTGTCGCCTTCGCAATCGGCTTTGTCCGCGAGGCCATTTAGTTGAAATTTTGTCCGGCTTGCGCTAGAATGGCCAATAGAATGTAAGGTGAATAGACGGCAATGGCAGACATTCCTCCAAGACAACAGGTGAGCGGTTCCGATACGATCCGCATGGGTCAGACTAAAGGTCTGCCCCAGTACCGAGACCCGAACGCCGCACAGCGCAGCGCAACGCAACGCGCCGAAGTAAGGACAGAGGCGCTGGCGCGCCGCACCCCAGAAAACAACGACCAGGCATTTGCCATACTCAAGGCGTTTCAGGATTATCTTGAACATGAGCGGCAGCGTGCCCAGCGCCGCACAGCGATAGCCATCACCGTATTCTCCGTGCTGCTCGTAATCGTAATCATCAGCTTCATCGCGGTCTGGCTCTCCACCATGGGCAGCATGCAGGGAACGCAGACCGATCTGCTGCGCATGGCCCTTGCGGCGCGTGAGGAGCGCGAGGCTGCGCATACGCAGGCCGACATTTCCGCTACGGTCAATGCCGCCGTGGCGCAGGCCGTGGCTCAGGCCGAGAGGGAGGCAAACGAGAAAGCCGCGCGCGAGAAGGCGCTTCGCGAAGCAGAGGATGCACGCCGCGCTGCAGAGGCGGAGGCCCTTGAAAAGCGCCTTGCCGAAGAACGGCGCAAAAACGCCGAGGAAGCCGCCGCAAAGGAGGCGGCCTTGGCCCAGGCGCTGAAGTCGCTCAACGAGACGGTGGAGGCGCTCCGCAAGGACAACGACATGCTTCGCGGAAGGATTTCGCGCCCCTCGGCGGCCGTGCCCGCGCAAAAACAGCCCGCCCAGGCAACGCAGGCGACGGCTGCGTCAAAGCCAGCAGCTGCCAAGCCCGCTACCCAAAACAATGCGCCGGCGGCTGCTTCGGAAAATCAGGCTCCTTCGGCACAGCCCGCAGCACCCAAAAAGAATGTGGCCCAGGTCGGAACCATTGTTCCGCCACTTACGATCAAGCGTCCGGTTCCCCCCAAGGGATATGCCGCCGAATCAATCACCATCCCAGTCGGTCAGGATGGCGCAAGCCAGGTTAACTGGCGGCTCCTCCTCCCGAACGAACTCCCGGCGCAATGAGCGCGGAATGCCAATACGCGCTGCTCGACAGCGGCCTGGGGCGCAAGCTTGAGCGCTTTGGCTCATTTTCCCTTGTCCGCCCCTGCTCGCAGGCGATATGGCGTCCGACGCTTCCCGAAGAAGTCTGGCGTCGCGCCGACGCCACGTTTGACCGCGAGGGCGGCCTGAACTGGCGCGGACGCGAGGCTCTGCCATCCGACTGGACAATAGCCGTAGAGGGGATGCGTCTCCGCCTCTCCTCCACCGACTTCGGCCATCTGGGCGTGTTTCCCGAGCAGAGGGCTTCATGGCGCTGGCTGCAGGAGACAGTCCGCGCCTTCCCCGGCCGCCGCCTATCCGTCTTGAACCTCTTCGCCTATTCAGGAGGCTCCACTCTGGCATGCGCCCTGGCCGGCGCAGATGTCTGCCATCTCGACGCCTCCCAGGGCATGGTCGATTGGGCGAGGAAGAACGCCGAACTCAACGGTCTGAAGGCGCATCCAATCCGCTGGATTACCGACGACGTCCACAAGTTCCTGACGCGTGAGGTGAAGCGCGGCCGCAAATACGACGGCATTGTCCTGGATCCTCCGTCATTTGGCCGCGGCGCCCGGGGCGAAGTTTACAAGCTCGAGCGCGATTTGCCAAAGACCCTTGCCCTCTGCCGCGAGGTCCTTTCATCCAAGCCGGCGTTCATGCTCCTGAGCGCGCATACGCCCGGCGTGACGCCAGTCGTCCTCAACCACCTGCTTTGTGACGCCCTTTCCGGAATTGGAATTCCGGGAACCTTCGAGTGCGGCGAGATGCTCCTCGAAGGGGAAGGGGATGTCCGCCCTGTCCCGAGCGGCTGCATGGCGAGGTGGAGGGCGGAGCCTTGACACGCGGCGCATCCAGAATAGCCCGCTGGCTGGCCTTCGGCTTCCTCTGCCTTTATGCGCTAACCGCGCAGCGCGGGGTCTCCTGGCAGGACAGCGGCGTTTTCCAGCTGCGGATCGCCTACTGCAATCTTTCCGGCTTTTTTGGCGCGGCAACGGACCACTCTCTCTACATACGGCTCGCCCATGCCTTTTCCTCTTTCTCGGAAGACATCTTCGGCCTTGAGGTTCCCGCCTCGGCAAACCTGTTCTCCGCTCTCTGCGCTGCCTTGGCTGTGAAGGTCCTCTTCACCATCGCCTTCGAGGTCACTGGTTCAGTGCGCGGCGCATTCCTCGCGGCGATTACATTTGGCTTTGCGCACATGGTCTGGTGGCTGGCTACAATCGCCGAAACCTACACGCTCTCGACACTCTTCATAGGTCTTGAAGTCCTCTACATGATACGCATCATGAAAGGCAATGCATCCTTCTGGTCTATAATGAAACTTGCGGCCTTCTCAGGACTTGGCTTTGCAACCCACAACCTCTCTCTCCTTTCACTTCCCTTTTCCATTGCGGTAGTCATCGCCGCAACGACACCGGCGCGCGATAGCGCAGAAGCCGGATCGTTACGCTTCCGCGTGACTCGTGCCATTTGGCAAATATTGTCTGGAGGCGTCTGGTTTGTTTGCTCAGGGCTTTCCAGAAAGATTTATTATGCTGGCGACGCCACGCCTTGGCAAATTGCATCGAACATCCTTTTTGGAAACTACGCCGGCGAAGTCGTAGGCGTATCCGGGGCTTCGATTAAGGTGACAGTCGCCAATTTCGCAATCATGGCATTCAGCCTGCTACTGCCATGCTGGCTTGTCGCCGCGCGTGCGATGGTGCTACGTGTCCGCTCCTGCGGTCTCCGCGCCGCAATCTCTGGCGCCAGTGCGCAGCTGCGCATCATTGCGGCGCTGCTGGCCGTTCATGCGGTGTTTCTCCTGCACTATCGAATTGCCGACCAGGCGCTCTTCATGCTCCCAACCCTCTTCTTCGCCTCAGTTCTTCTTGCCGCACTCCTCAAGAATGTTCGCATCCCCACTCTCCTGGCAGTCGCCACTGTTGTCTGCGGCGTTGCCATGCCGCTGGCTGCAAATGCCGTGCTTCACCTTCCGCCTTTCCAGAACCGCATCGTGGCCTCCAGAAGCAGGATACTGCCATTCCGCGACGAGGTCCGCTACTGGGCGCTCCCCTGGAAGCACGACGAAAGCTCGGCGGAACGCTTCGCGGCTGTGGCAATAGCCGCGATGGACGCCAAGGGGGATGCTTCGCTATTTGCCGACTCCACCTCCGCGCCACCCTTGTCTCTGCGGCTGGAGGAAGCCTCTTCGTCCTGGCATCTCTACACGCCGTGGAACGACTGTTCGCGCTTTACCGCTGAAGCCATTGAGGGCAGGCAGACCTTCGCAGTCTCGCCAGTGCCGGGCTATTGCCCCAATGCCGCCCTGGCCACCGGGAATGTGAAGCCGCTTTTCCCGTAAGCGGGCTCAAATGCCGAGGTTTGGCAGGGCGGCCTGGAATGAGGCTGCCGTGAGGCCGCGCAGGAGGATGCGCTTGTGCTTCGAAGTGGCGCCGCCCTTGATTTCAGCGGCGGACTTGGGGATGCCGAAGACGCGGGCAAGGGTCTCAGTGAGTTCCTTGTTGGCCTTGCCTTCGACGGGCGCGGCCTTGATGCGGACCTTCAGCGCCTCGTCGCCGTAGAGGCCGTCAATGCCTGCGGTCGATGAGCGTGGAACGGCCTTGACGCTGACGACTACGCCTTCGGCGGTAACCTCATACCAGCCCTTGGCCGCAGGGGCGGGGGCCGCTGCCGGAGCGGCGGGGGCGGGTGGCTTTGCTTGGCGGCGATTTTTCACAGCAGCCAGCCGTGCGCCTCCTCGCGGGGAAGGGGGGTGACTGAGCGTTCTTCCTGAAGCTCCTCGCCTTTGAAGATGCGGACGCGGATGTCTCCGGGAACCTTGTCGCTGTATCCGGCGCAGAGGCGCAGGGCCGTGGCGAGGTCTTCGGCGGAGGCACTGCCTTCAAGGAGAGTCGTGGGGCCCGGAACGCCAATGGGGCGCAGGATGAGGTAGTCGGCGTCGCCGGCGATGTTGCGCATGGCCTCGTTCTCCGCGAGGTTGCGGCCGACGATGGCCTTGGCGCCGCCGGGGAGGAGGAAGTGGCGGCCGAACTTCAGCAGGGTGATTGCCTTGCGGTCGCGGAGCCTCCCCTGGTTGCGGAGAAGGGCGAGCTTGTTTGAGTAGAGTTTCTCTGTGAGGAGGCAGCCGCCGGCGGAGGATGGGTATTTCTCCAGGCCGAAGTGGGCGGCGAGGGCCATCTGCTCCTTGCGGCTGCGCCCCTCGATGGCGCAGAGGCGGGTACGATCGACGAGCCCCTTGCGCTCGACCTCGGTCTCTTCGAGGAGCTGTGCGGATAGCGGGCGCAGGAGGATGTCGGCCACGCCGCAGTCCTTGGCGACCATCTCAAGGGAGCGCCTATTCTGCGACATGGGGCGCTGGTTGAGGACCTCACCGGTTGCGACGAAGTCCCAGCCCCGGCTGCGGACGATCTCGCCGGCTCGGAGGATCATGCGCCCGTGGCAGTCGATGCAGGGGTTGAGCGCGCCGCCAAAGCCGTGCTTCGGGTGCTCGACGAGCGAGAGGATGTCGTCGGAGAAATCGACTATTTCCAGAGGCAGCGAGATGGAGGCGGCGCTTTCCTTCGCCTGGCGCGGGGAGAAGAATGGGCTTGCGAAGGAGATGCCGGTAACGGCGCAGCCCTGCTCGCGCAGGACAAGCGCAGCCAGCATGCTGTCGAGCCCGCCGGAAAAGAGGACGGCGCCGCGCGAGCGCGGCGCTTCTTGTCCTTGGATGTCGGAGGCGTCGTTCATGGCGGCGCCTCGCGGCTATGCCTCGACCTCGGCGCGGAGGACGGCGGCGTATGCCTCCTTGTCGAAGGAGGTGACGCGGGCGACGCCCTCGCGGATGGCGGCCTCGGCCACTGCCGGGGCCACGAGGGCGCGGAGGCGGCGGTCGAAGGGCTTCGGCAGGAGGTATTTCGGACCGAACTCAAGGTCCTCTCCGGCATAGAGTGCGGCCGTGGCCTCGTCTGCGGGGATGCGGGCCGCGGCGGCCAGCGCCTCGGCTGCGGCGAGCTTCATGCCCATCGTAATCTTGCGGGCGCGGACATCGAGTGCTCCCCTGAAGAGGAAGGGGAAGCAGAGGACGTTGTTGATCTGGTTCGGGAAGTCGGAGCGCCCGGTGGCCATGATGTAGGGGGTGTCGCCCATGGCGGCAGCGACCTCTTCGGGGCGGATTTCGGGGTCGGGGTTGGCAAGGGCGAAGATGGCCGGGTTGGGGGCCATCGTCTTTATCCAGTCGCCCTTGACGAGGTTGGCGACGGAGACGCCGATGAAGACATCTGCGCCGCGCATGATCTCTTCGAGGGTGCGGCAGGGGGTGTCCTCGGCGGCCTGGAGCAAGAGGCCGGAGAGGTCGGGGCGGCCCTTGTAGATGACGCCGTGCACATCGGAGGAGATCACCTGCGCGACGCCTGCGGCGATGAGCATCTGGCGGATGCGCATGCCGGCAGCGCCGGCGCCGCTCATTGCGACCTTCAGCGAGTTGAACGGCTTGCCTGAAACCTGGGCGTAGTTGCGGACAGCCGCCAGCACGATCACGGCGGTGCCCCACTGGTCGTCGTGGAAGACGGGGATGTCGAGAAGCTCCTGGAGCTTGTCTTCGACTTCGAAGCAGGCGGGAGCGGCGATGTCCTCGAGGTTGATGCCGCCATACATCGGGGCGATGGCCTGTGTGGCTTCGATGACGCGCTGCGGATCGGTCGGCCCGGTCTTGGCGCCGCCCTTGCGGCAGTTGTCCAGAACCACCGGCCAGGACTCGACGCCGGCGAAGGATTTGAAGAGGACGCACTTGCCCTCCATCACCGGGATGGCGGCGGTGGGGCCGCGGTCGCCAAGTCCGAGGATGGCGGTGCCGTCCGAGACGACTGCCACGGTCTTGCCCTTGGCGGTGTAGTCAAAGGCCTCTTCCGGGTGCTTGTCGAGGCGGAGGACGGCCTTGCCAACGCCTGGGGTGTAGGCGAGGCAGAGGTCTTCTACGGTGCGCACTGGGCGCGGCATCTTGAGGGCAACCTTGCCCCCTTTGTGGAATTGCAGGACTGATTCTTCAGTAATGTTCATGGATGATCACCAAAAAAAGTTAAAACAAAAGACGAATCTCAAATATGAGATTGAAAGGAGCTGGTTACGGGTGTCAAGTCGCAGGTCTCAAATTTCAGATTGATAGGCGAAATCGAAAATTTCAAATCTAAGATCTCTGATGCCAAATTACAAATCTCAAATTTCAAATTTCAAATTTCAGATTTCAAATTTCAAATTTCAAATTTCAGATTTCAGATTTCAAATTACAAATCTCAGATTTTGGATTCCAGATTTCAGATTCAGGAGAGCTGGACATCCTCGTCAGAGGTTCCCTCAATAATCTCCGCATCGACGATTTCGGCCGATTCGGCGTCGGCGGCGAGGAGGGATGCGAGCTGGGAGGCAAGGCGGCGGGCCGCGTCGTCGCGCTTGCGCAGAGCAGTCACGGCATCCGCCGCGGCCTGCGCCTCCTTGAGCTTGGCCTCCATCTCCCTCTTCTCGGCGAGGGCGGCGATTTCGGCGTCCTTGATGCGCCGGCGCGCGTCAGCCGCCTGGGTTTCGATGTCGGCCTTGAGCTTGGTGACTTCGCCAGTAGCGTCTTCGAGCTTCTTCTCCAACTCCGCGATGCGCGCCATGTCGGCTGCGTGCGAGCGTTTCATCGCCTCGTTGTCCGCGACCTGGGCGGCAAGGAGTGCGGCGTGCTTTTCAGCCTTGGCGAGCTCGGCCTTGAGCTTGCTCTTCTCGGCCGCGAGCGACTGCCGTTCGGCTGCGATGCTGCTTCTCTCGGCGTTGATGGCCTGGCGCTCGGCCTCGAAGTCGAGGTCGCGTGTGGAAAGCTCTCCGGCTACGCGGAGCTTCTCCGCCGTGGCGGCGGAGAGCTCGGCTTCCATCTTCGAGGTGCGCTCGGTAAAGTCGCTGCGAAGCTGCTCCAGCTGCGCCCGAAGGTCGTCGTTCTCGGCCTTGAGGTCGGAGGGAGATTCGTCGATTGACTTCACGCGGACGAACTTCGCCACCTCATCGGAAATGTCGCCAGAGCGCATGAACTCGCGCATTGCGTCGCGGTTCACCGGGCCGAAGAACTTGCCGGGGGCGAGTTCGGCGGCCCAGTCCATCGCCAATTCGGGGAAGGCGTCAACGGGAGTCCAGGACTCCCCGTCCTCGGAGAGTTCCTGTTCGGCGGCGAGGCGACCGTCGCGCGCCCATTTCACAAGCGTTTCCATTGTCGCGGGGCCGAAGAGGTTCCCCTCGACGTCGCGGATCATGAACTTGGTGGCTAGATCGTCTGACACGTCTTTCTCCCGATTGCAAGGTTAGACCAAAGGCACGACGCGGGCGGCGACGTCGTTCTCGTCGGCGCACGGCGCGAAGTCGCGGTAGAGCTTCCACTCGTCATCCTGTTCGACGAACTCGCCGGGGGCCAGGGTGGTGAGCGGCCCGATGCTTTCGAGTTCGGTGAAGTCGGCGTTGGTGAAGGTCTCGCAGTTGCAGCCGTAGTCAGGGTATTCGGCGCCGTCGTGGTAGGGGAACTTCATCACGAAGAGCATCCCCGCGCGCTCGTAGCCAAGCCAGCCGAACTTGTTGAGAAGGCCCAGCTTCTGGTTGGAGTGCATGGAGGGGTCCTGGCGGAGGAAGAGGTAGCGCGAGCCCCAGGTCCAGCGCGGGTCGGCGAAGTCGGAGTACGACCAGAGGGCGAACTTCTGGTTGGGGAGTAGGGTCGAGGGCGAATGCGGCGCCTTGGGCGGCAGCGGGATGATCTCGCGGCCGTTCGGGCCCATGACATTCACCGTCCAGAGGGCGAGGCGGATGGGAGCCTTGCCGCAGTTGGTGAGGCGGTGGTGGATCTTGACGAAACCTGTGGCCGGGTCGAGGACGATGTCCATCTCCTTCTGCACGCCCGTCAGCGGACCGGGCTCCTGGCGCGTGTGGACTCCGCCGGAGATGGCCGTGGCCTCTGCGTACGGGACGTTGTCAGGCTCGTAGCTGAACTCGGGGCCTTCCGGGGCGATCCAGAGGCGGTGTCCGCCGCGGTTCACCCAGGTGTCCTCGCCGGAGGTTCCCTGTTCGCCGGGGATTTCGCAAAGGACGTTCTCGCCGCCCACGAAGCCATAGCGGATGATGCGCGGCCCGACGCTGCGCGTGACAAGCACCTCGACGATGCCGTTGCTGAGGCGAATGCAGTCCCAGCCATTGAATTTTACCATTTCCATAGTTGAATTCCTTCCAATTAAAAATCTCAGATGCGGAAAACGCATCATTGATTATACCAAATTACTTGATCATAAGCCGCCTTATGAGGCTGTCCTCCGCGAGCAGGCCGGCGTCGAGCGCGAAGCAGATGGCCGTCACTGCCGCTGCGGCGCAGAGGACGCCAACGGCGTTGGCCAGCCAGAAGCGGCGACGGTCGAGGCGCAGCAGGTAAGATGCTACCGCGCCCGCGTATGCGCCAGTTCCCGGAAGAGGGATGCCGATGAAGACGGCCACACCCCATGCGCCATATTTGGCGACGAGCGGCCGCAGCTTTTCGCGCTTGGTTTCGAGAATCGGCCAGATGCGACGCTTGAACCAGCCGATGCGCAGGAGGAACTTCTCGACGAGGGCCATAGCCTCGAAGACGGCCATCCCCAGCAGGACGTTGGCGACTAGGCATACGCCCACAACGCCTGCGCCGCCAAGGACGGCGCGGATTTCCTCTCGCAGGACGAGAAGGCCGACAGGAATGGACGCGCGCAACTCCAATCCGGGGATGAGAGTGGTTGCTACGAGTTTGAAAACCGCCTTTGTCATTTCTGAAAACATGGCCATTAATTTTACCAAACTGTGCGGAATTGCGCATTGAGCTGGCCTTTGATAGACTATTTGCAATAATAATGAACAAACTCATCGCAATAATCGCCATCTGCGCCGTTGCCACGGCGGCGAGTGCGCAGGGGTTCATGCAGAATAGGCAAGGGCGGGGGCGCGGCACGACCTTCCACTACAATGCCAACGGCTCGTCGGCGGGACACTCGAAGGCTGTCGGCGACACGACCTACCACTACAATGCCAACGGCTCGTCGGCCGGGCGCTCGAAGGCAATTGGCGACACGATTTACCACTACGATGCCTCGGGCTCGTCATCTGGGCGCACGAAGACAATCGGCAACACCACCTACTACTACAACGCCGATGGCTCGTCGGCCGGGCGTTCGCAGGTGATTGGCGACACGATCTACCATTTCAATGCCAATGGGTCGTCGGCAGGCCGCTCAAAGACCATCAACGGCACGACCTACCACTACGATTCCACCGGCCGCCAAATCGGCACCTCCCGTTCGTCGAATTAATGGCTTCTCCCTTGTTCCCCGTTCCCCGTTCCCCATTCCCCATTCCCCGTTCCCTGTTCCCCGTTCCCCGTTCCCCGTTCCCTGTTCCCCATTCCCCGTTCCCTGTTCCCTGTTCCCCGTTCCCCATCTTTGGTATTATATTAATGTTCCGTTTGTCGGAGGAGAAATTCAGTGAAAAGCGAAATCGAGGAAGTCGTTCGCAGTAGCAAAATCGTGGCTATCGTGCGTGGATACGGGCCTGACATCTGTTTGAAGCTGGCAGAGGCCTACGCCAAGGGCGGTGTGCGTCTCGTTGAGGTGACCTTCAATCAGAAGGCGCCCGAAAGTTGGAAGGACACGGCGGCCGCCATCCGCGCCATCCGCGAGCGTTTCGCCGGCGTGGTGCGTGCAGGCGCAGGCACGGTGCTTACCGAAGAGCAGCTTTCAATGTGCGAGGATGCCGGCGGCGAATACATGGTTACGCCGAACGTCGATGAGGCGCTAATCCGCGAATGTGCCCGGCGAGGGCTCGTTTCTATGCCCGGCGCGATGACCCCTTCCGAGGCCGTCATAGCATGGAAGGCCGGCGCAAACTTTGTCAAAGTCTTCCCCGCATCGACCCTCGGCCCGGCATACATCAAGGCCATCCGCGCCCCGCTTTCCCATATCCCGATGCTGGCCGTGGGCGGCGTCGGTCCTGACAACGTCGCCGACTTCATCCATGCGGGCTGCGTCGGCGCCGGCGTTGGCGGCAACCTCACCAACCGCGAGTGGATCAGTGAAGGCAAGTGGGAGCTGATCGCCGACGCGGCGCGGCTGATAGTCGAGCGTGCCCAGGCTTGATTTGGTTGGAGACAATTTAAATGGCAAGAAACATTCTCATCACAGGCTCGTCGCATGGCATCGGCGCCGGGTGCGCCATCGCCTTCGCACGCGACGAAGGCGCGAATGTCGGTGTCTGCGGCAACAAGGATCCCTCCGGCGCGGAGGCAGTCGCACGCGAGTGCGAGAAGTTCGGAGTCAAGACGCGCGTCTATTGCGGCGACGTCGGCACCCACGACTTCTGCAAGGAGACGATGGAGGACTTCATCGCCACCTTCGGCAAGATCGACGTGCTGATCAACAACGCCGGCGGCGCCCTCAAGATTCCCGGCGGCCCCAAGGGCGAGTTCAAGGACATGCCCATGGACTACTGGGACAGCCAGATCGCATTGAACCTCAACGCCGCAGCCTACCTTAGCCGCTACGCCGTGGCCGACATGGTGGAGAAGGGGACCGAGGGGCGCATTGTGAACATTTCCTCCGTCCACGGTGCAGTCACCTGGGTGCACCGCCGGATGCTTCCATACTCCGCAGGCAAGGCGGGGCTGGAGATGTTCACCAAGGCGCTTGGCGTCGAGGTGGCCAAATACGGCATCCGCGTGAACTGCGTGGCGCCTGGCCTGATCTACACCAAGATCATGTCGCGCTACTCCGAGGCCGATGTCCAGGGCTTCAACCACAAGATCCCCGTGGGGCGCGGAGGCCAGGTCGATGAAATCGTTCCCGCGATCCAGTTCTTCGCGGACATCGAGAAGACCCGCTTCATCGTGGGGCAGGTGCTTCGCGTCGATGGCGGCCAGTCCTGCGACGGCTCCATCGAAAGCATGAACTTCCCACTACCAGAAACCAGATGAATGTGAAAATGTGAAAATGTGGAAACAGCCAATTTTCAACTTTTCAACTTTTCAACCTCTCAACCTCTCAACCTCTCAACTTTTCAACCTCTCAACCTCTCAACCTCTCAACTTCTCAACTTCTCAACTTTTCAACTTCATAAACTTTCAACTGAGGAAAAACTATGAAACTACGCAGTCAATGGGAATTCGGTGAAGCAAGCGAGTGCCGTCGCGGCCTCCTTTGCGGCATGGGCATCTCGCCCGAAGAACAGGCGCGCCCCCTTATCGGCGTCGTCAACTCGTGGAATGAATACAACCCCGGCCATGTGCACCTAAAGGGCCTCGCCGAGCGCGTCAAGCAGGGCATCCGCGACGCGGGTGGCTACCCGGTCGAGGTCATGACCACCGGCATCTGCGACGGCATGGTGCTGAAGGATCCGAAATACATCGAGATCCCCTCGCGCAACTCCATCGCCGACCAGGTCGAGATCACCGCCGAAGGCAACTTCTTTGACGGCATGGTCCTCCTCTCAACCTGCGACTCCATCGTTCCCGGCCACCTGATGGCCTGCGCCCGCCTCGACATTCCCTCCGTCATCGTGACCGGCGGCTACATGCCCCTCGGCACCTTCCGCGGCAAGGAGGTCCTGCACATCCACGCGCAGGACAAGGTCGGCACGATGCACGACGGCAAGATCGACCCAGATGAATACAATGGCCTCATCGAGCACTCCTGGGGCACCTGCGGCGGCTGCACCTCCATGACCACCGCCAACTCCATGTGCATGGTCGCCGAGGCCCTCGGCATGTCGCTGCCCTACAACTCCACAGTCAGCGCCGTCTCCAGCGAACTCTACCTCATCGCCTACCGCGCCGGGCAGCGTGTCATGGCGATGGTCCGCGACGGCATCACCGCCCGCAAGATCATCACGCCGGCCTCCATCCGCAACGCCATCAAGATGGACATGGCCGTGGCCGCCTCCTCGAACCTCATCCTCCACATCCCGGCCATCGCCCACGAGGCTGGCTACGACGAGCCCTGGTGGAAGTATTTTGACGAGGCGTCCAACGACGTCCCGCTCCTCTCGCACCTCGCGCCGAGCGGCCCCTGGAACCTCCACGACCTCGACCTCGCCGGCGGCCTGCCCGCCATCATGAAGGAACTGCTGCCGGTCATCGACGGCTCCGCCCTCACCGTAACCGGCAAGACAATGGCCGAAAACGTCGCCCCCGCCAAGGTCTGGAACCGCGAGGTCATCCACACCCTCGACAAGCCTGTGATGAAGGAGCCGGGCATCGGCGTCCTCTACGGCTCGCTCGCCCCCGAAGGCGCGATCATCAAGATCGCGGCCGTCCCCGAGCAGCTCATGGGCAAGTACACCGGCCGGGCGCGCGTGTTCGACGAGCAGGACGACGCCCTTGCCGAACTTCGTCGCGGCGGCATAAAGCCGGGCGACGCCTGCATCCTCCGCTTCCTCGGACTCAAGGGCCGCTTCGGCACGACCTCATTCATGTTCCAGGAGGAGCTCAAGGGACGCCCCGAACTCTACAACTCCTGCGCCGTCGTCACGGACGGCCGCTTCTCCGGCGGCACATCCGGCCTCTCCGTTGGCTATGTCTCCCCAGAAGCCGCCCTCGGCGGCCCGCTGGGCCTCGTCAAGGAAGGCGACACCATCGAGATCGACCTCCCCAATCGCCGCATCGGCCTCAAGATCGACGACGCCGAGATGGCCCGCCGCCGGG
>JAEEGL014621710.1_pt1 | contig 18197 bp, 12 predicted proteins | sample 9134231 | NCBI WGS metagenome assembly JAEEGL01 (sample SAMN16246548, study PRJNA631951) | gut metagenome | biome: gut microbiome; feature: rumen; material: fiber-attached | host: Bos | place: Iran: Karaj | collected 2018-10 | reverse complement strand
TAAGGAGATAATATTATTCTTTAAAATACTTAGTTCATTATCAATATCTTTCTTATGATTAAAATATTCGTCTAATAAATATTTCGTTTTATCATCATCAATTAAAAAGTATTCATCAACAATATAATTAATTAAAGTATCGCGAGATATACTATAACTAAAATTATTATCATGTAATATTCTTAAAGCTAATTTATGGAAAGTTAGTACATCAACATTATAACTAAGTTTAAGTTTCAAATTATCTACAGTTTCGTTAGTAAATGATAAACATAATATTTCACTTTCTTTAATATTTTTCTTTTCAATTAAATATTTTATTTTTGCTAAAATAGTAAATGTTTTACCAGAACCTGCTCCTGCAATAACCAATAATCTATCACTATTATCTAAGATAACTTGTCTTTGATATTTATCTAGTTTTCTTCCTTCAAAATAAAAAGAATCATTTTTATGATTCTTAAATATAAACATAATATCACCACTATTATAATACGCGGTTTTTTTATTTTCCAATTAGAAAGTTAATAATTTTTAAACCATCTAATTTAGTTAAGAAAACAATCATAGTTCCAATTAAAATAAATGGACCAAATGGTATTGCATGTTCTTTTTCTTTAACTAATAAGACAAGTGATATAGGAAGAGCTATCATACTAGCAATAATAATTACTAATAAAGCTAAGAATGGTTCTAGTGATATACCAACTACAAACATTAATTTAACATCTGCTCCACCTAATGTTTCTTTCTTAAAAACATAGTCTCCTAATTTCATTATCAAATACATAATAACAAAAGCAAGTACACCATTTAATAAAGACTTTAAAAATACCATTGAACCAAAGAATATTAATTTAGTTAATAATATTAAAACTCCACTTATAATGATAAATCGATCTGGAATTATCATATAAGTTACATCACATACTGTAACTATTATTAATAAACTAGATAACGTAATTGAAATAATTAATTCTGGGGCAAAACCAAAAGAATAAAAACTAATAGCAAAAAGTAAACCACAGAAAAATTCTGAAAACAAATATAAGTAAGATAATTTTGTTTTACAATTACGACATCTTCCTTTTAAAAATATAAATGAAAAAATGGGAATCAATTCATACCATGATAATACATGACCACATTTTTCACAATGTGATTTTGGTTTAACAATAGATTCTTTTCTTACTATTCTTAAGCCTAATACATTATAAAAAGATCCCATTACTGCTCCTAAGATAAAGAAGCAAATTATATAAACTACTCTCATTAACTAATCACCGTATACATTTCAAACATTGGTAGAATAACTGCTAAGATAATTAAACCTACTGAAGCAGCTAAGAAAATAATTAAGAATGGTTCAATCAAACTCTTAATTGTAGCTACTGAATTCTTATGTAGGTTTTCATAGTAATCAGCTACTTTATTTAGCATAGTACCAAGTTCACCAGTATTCTCTCCCGTAACAATCATTTCGTATGCAACTACTGGTATTGCCCAGTTGTCTTTGAAAGCTTCAGATATCTTTCCACCAGAATTCAAGTTTTTAACTGTTTCAATAAAGATACCACGATATATTTCATTCTCTGAAACATTCATTAAAACATCCATACTATCAGTAATAAATACACCATGGTTAATAAGTGATGCAAATGTTCTTGAGAACATTGATATTTCACTATACATAATTATTTGTTTTAAAACAGGTAAATGTAAGTAAACATTTTGCATCATCTTTCTAAAGCTTCTAACATTTCTAAATAAATAGATATATAGGAATAGAATAATAATAAGTAATATAACCATACCCAATAAATTTTCTCTTAAGAAATCACTTATTGAAATAGTTATTTGTGTTATTTTTGGAAGATCTGCTCCAAAACCTTTAAACATCGTTGTATATTGTGGAACAATCCAAATTAAAACAAAGGTAACTACTAGTACAGCAAAGATCATTACTATAGTAGGATATGTCATAGCACTTTTAATTTCTTTTCTAGTTTTAGTAATTGATGTATAATAATCAGCCATTTCATCCAAGACATTTGGTAAGTCACCAGTTAACTCTGCACTTTTAGACATATTAATTAATAACTTAGGAAATACTCTTGGTTGATGAGATAAAGCTTTTGAAAAATCATCACCAGAAAGTAAATCATAAACTATCATATCATAGACTTTTCTTTTAGCTGGTTTTTCTGCTTGTTTAGCAAGTATTCTAACTGAATCTACAAGTGTCATACCAGCACGAATATATGTAGACAACTGAGTTAATGCAAAAGCTAAATCCGCTTGAGAAAGTGGACTACCAATATTAATATCAATATCATATTTTTTTCTTGGTGCTATTTCTAATACTTCAAGTTCATTATTGGATAAGAATCTTTTAGCTTGATCAATATTATAAGCATCAAAAGTTCCATTAATTATTTTACCATCAGACTTTTTAGCTTTATATCTAAATGATATTTTATCAAATAATTCTTCTTGTTTTTCAGTAAAAGATCCTTCTTCTCTTTTTACAAAAGCATCATTAGCATTCATGTTAACTTGGTTTTCTTCATCAACCTCAAACATCTCAGCTATTTTATTTTTCTTGAAGAAAATAAAACAGATGGTTGAATATAAACCACGATAAGAATAAGTTATAATTTTACTTAAAGATTTTAATACTTTAGTACCATCCATATTTATCCCTTCTATTCCAATTTAATTCTATCACATTATTATTTTTTAATCAATGAAAAAATAGACCATTTGGTCTATTTATCACGTACTGTTGCATTATACTTGTTTTTAATATCTTCTATCACTTTATCAAAGATAGGCATAACTACTTCATCAGTAAGTGTAGATTCAGCTGATGAGAATACCATCTTATATGCAAGTGAATGAGTTTCATTATCAATTTCATAAATATCAAATAGTTCAATACTAGTTAAATATTTACCAGCAGAACGTTTCATATCAGTCATAATCTCTTCATTAGTAATATTTTTGTTTAGTACAAAAGCTACGTCTTTAGTAATAGATGGATATTTACTAATTTCTTTATATTCAACTTTTTTAACACCAAGACTTTCTAATGTATCTAAATCTATTTCCATTAAGTAAATATTATCACGAGATACATTAGGATGAACTTTACCAATTACACCAATATTTCTACCATTTAAATTAATAGTAGCTGATGCACCTGGATGAAATTCTTTAGGAAGATCTTTAACTACTAAACTATAACGATTATTAAATCCAAGAGAATCTAATAATACTTCCATAACTCCTTTGATATCATAGAATGTAATTTTCTCTTTTTTAATTCCAGTACTTATTACACCACTCATTAAAACTGCAAGAGATTTACTTTCAAAATATTCACCATTTACTTTTTTAAATTTCTTACCAATTTCAAACAAACATAAATCTTTATTATTGCGTTTTGCATTATAGTCGTATGTAAGCATCATACTAGGAAGTAAACTATAACGAAGTGTTTTATGATCATCACTCATTGGATCTAATAAATTAATTTCTTCGAATTCATCAAGTGTATACATATGAGAAATATTTTGTGGAATTAATGTATAACTTAATGTTTCATTTAATCCAAGAGATGATAAAATATCACGAACTCCACGAATGAATTTATTATATGTTCCACGTTTAGTAGGAAGAATTGGAACAGTACCAACCATTTTATCAATACCATAAATTCTAGCTACTTCTTCAATTAAATCTTCTTTAATACTAATATCAATTCTTCTTGATGGAACTGTTACTTTTAAAGAATCATTATCTGTAGAAACAGTAAAACCTAATCGATTAAAAATACTAATTATTTCTTCTTTACTAATATCTAGTCCAAGTAAATTATTAATATCTTTAACTGTTATATTAATCTCTTTATCAGATTTATCTGCTTCATCATAAATACATATATCATCAACTATTTCTGCATCAGCATATTCATGAAGTAAATAACAACTTCTTTCCATAGCCATATATGTTCTATTTGGATCAAGTCCTTTTTCAAAACGATTACTTGCTTCACTACGAAGAATCTTCTTTGATGTTAAACGAATACTTACACTATCAAAGATTGCTGCTTCGATTAAAATGTTTTTAGTAGTCTCTTCTACTTCAGTTGAAAGTCCTCCCATAACACCAGCAAGCCCAACAGCTTCATTAGCATCTGCTATAACAATATCATCACTTGTTAATGTTCTTTCAATGCTATCAAGAGTAGTTAGTTTTTCTCCTTCTTTAGCATCTCTAACTATTAATGTATCACCAAGACTATCAGCATCATAATAGTGAAGTGGTTGACCAGTTTCTAACATAACATAGTTTGAAATATCAACAACATTATTAATTGGTCTTATACCACTTGCCATAAGTCTTTTCTTTATAAAATCTGGACTTTCTTTAATAACTACATTTAAAGCTTTTTTAGCTAAGAATAAATTACATTTCTTAGTATCAATTTTTAAATTAAAATTCATTTTACCAGGTACTTTAGGATAATCAAGTTTTATATCCCCTACTTTTCTATCATATAAAGCACCTATTTCATAAGCCATACCAAGAATACTTAATAAGTCTCCTCGATTACTTGTAAGTTCAAAATCAATTACTTCATCATCAAGATTTAAATATTTAATTGGATCTTCTCCAACTACTGCGTCACTTCCTAATTCAGCAATTCCTTCAATATCTTCTGGTTTTAAATATTTATGATCAAGTCCAAGTTCTTCAATAGAACAAATCATGCCATTAGATTCTACTCCACGAATAACACCTTTTTTGATTTCTCCACCAGGAAGTTTTGCTCCAGGAAGTGCAACTATTACTTTAATTCCTTTTCTTACATTAGGAGCACCACAAACGATATTAAGAACTTCTTTTCCAACATCAACTTTACAAATATGTAAGTGATCTGAATCAGGATGCATTTCACATTCTAATACTTCACCAATAATTAAGTTAGATGCATTAATTAATTTACCACAATCATCAAACTCATTACCAATACTAGTCATATCTTCTGCTAACTTATTAATTTCAATATCACTTGTATCAATATAATCACTTAAGAATTTTCTACTTAATTTCATTATTTATACTCCTTTCTATCAAATTGTTTTAAGAAACGAATATCATTAGTATACATATATCTAATATCTGGAATATTATATTTCATCATTGCAAGTCTATCTATTCCAGTACCAAATGCAAATCCAGTATATTTATCAGGATCATATCCATTACTTCTTAATACATTAGGATGAACCATACCTGCACCAAGTAATTCTATCCAACCAGTATTCTTACAAAGTGGGCAACCTTTACCACCACATTTGAAACAACTAACATCAACTTCAACAGAAGGTTCAGTGAATGGGAAGAAACTAGGACGGAAACGTACATTAGTTTTTTCACCTAATAATTTTCTTGCCATAATTTCAAGTGTACCTTTTAAATCAGCTAAAGTAATATGTTCATCAATTACTAATCCCTCGAATTGACCAAATTGATGTGAATGAGTTGCATCATCATCTCTTCGATATGTCTTACCTGGACAAATCATACGAATTGGTCCTTTATCTTGATTTGCTTCCATTGTTCTTGCTTGTACACTAGATGTTTGTGTACGAAGTAACCAATCAACATCTACATAGAAACTATCTTGTGTATCTCTTACAGGATGACCTAAAGGAATATTTAATCTTTGGAAACAATATTCATCAGTCTCAAGTTCTGGTCCATCAAGTACATCATATCCCATTGATACGAATAAATCTTCTATTTCATTTACAATCATATTAAATGGATGAATAGTACCTCTTTCTCTTTTATTACTAGGTAGTGTTACATCTATTTTTTCTTCTTGTAATTTTTTATTTAATATTTCATTATTTAATTTATCTTCAAATTCAGTTAATAATTCATTAACTTTATTTCTAATTTCAGTTGCATATCTTCCTACTAAAGCTCTTTCTTCTGGAGATAAATCCCTCATGTTTTTAGTTAATTCACTAACTATACCAGTTTTACCTAAATACTTAGCTTTTACTTGAACTAAATCATTTAGAGTTTTACTATTTAACAAATCTTCTTTTAATTCATTTTCTATTTTTAAATTTCTTTCTTGATATTCTTTTTCCATATTCTTCCTCCCTTTAAAAACAATTTAATATATTCACTAGTTATTTCTTTTTTCTTACTACATAACAATCGATGACCAACATCACTTACATCAGTTACAAATTTATTTTTTGATAAAATACTTTCATATATAAGATCACCAGCTTTATAAGGAATTATTTCATCACATAAACTTCTTAATATTAAAGTATCACATTTAATATTAGATAGATAATTTCTTCCATCTCGAACTAATTTACGAAATTCATTTATCATAAATGGTGAAGTACGTAATATCTTTTGCCATAATTTACTATATCTGTCAAAAGACTTTTCATGGATATCTGATTTGTTTTGTTTAAAGTTAAAATAATCAAAAGCAGCATTTACAAAAACTACTTTTTTTATTTCAGGATATTTACTAGCTACATAACCAGCAAGTACTCCTCCCATAGAATGACCTATAACATATATATTTTTATATCCATTATTAATAAGATTAGTTATCACACCATCAACATGATTTTTCCAATCTTCACAAGTTGCATCACTAAACCGATCTTTATTATGACCAGGCAAAGTACTAGCAAATACATCATAACTAGGTTCTAATTCTAAATAATTCATAAGATATTCATTATCATATAAACTACCAGTAAAGCCATGAATTATAACTATTGCTTTTCGAAATAATTTCATATACTCCTCCTAATAAAAAAATCTATCATATAGGAGCGAAAATACGCGATACCACCCTATTTGATAGAATTCTACCCTCATTCTTTTAACGCTACTAGCGATTTATCTATAAAGCTGAATTCATATAGATAATATTTATTGGCTCACACCTAACCCAACTCTCTTTAAATACTTTTCTATATTACTTGGTCTTTAATCACTGACAAATTCATAACTATTATATCATAGTTAATAAAAAAGTAAATAATTTATTATGAAATTATTTACCATTTTGTAGTACTTCACCATTAATTTCGGCCATCATTTTATTATAATGTTCTTCAACACCACTAGTATCATAAGAATCATATTGAGATAAAAGGAATACATATTCTTCAAACTCATTTTCAGGACCACCTTCATAATATAATTTTACATATGTATCAAATGATATATTGAATGAAAGTTGATTGGATCCTACATATTTAAATTCTTTACTAACTTGTGATTTTGGGAAACTTTTTAAAACACAATGCTTTAACAATTGCCCCATTGATAAGTAATAGAAGTAATATGAAACAATATAATCTCTTTCTTTAAGTTCATCTAGAATAGAAACAAATTCTTTAAACTCATCACAATACATTGTAGCCAAATTATAAACTTCAACGAATTTTTCAAAAGCTTGATGAGCAAGTTCTTTAGTCTTTTCATCTATTATGATAGTACTAACATCAAACAAATTATCAGTATTAGTAATTTTCTTTTGTTTAGACATAATTTTATCATTTTCAAGAACCATATCATATAAGAAAACATTAATATTTTGCACAGCTTTAGTAGTACTACCATTAACAATATAACCATCTTTAATAAGATTATCTCTTATATCACTAAAGTTTTTATAATTACCACAATAGTATACTTCACTAAATAGTGCTGATATTTCTTTTTTCTTATTCAATTGAGCTTTATATAAATTCCTTAAATAATCTAATCCATTAACATACTCATCATATGATAATTGTACTGGTTCTTCTTCTATATCTTCTTTTACTTCTTCAACATCACTCATCATAGTAATTGATGTTTCATTAGTATTTACATTTTCATCTACATTTTCTTCAGCAAATGCAGGTAATCCTGATACAAACATTACACCAGCACTTAATACTGCTAATAACTTTTTATAATATAATTTTAAATTTGTTACTATTTTCATTGTTCCTCTCCTTTTGGTTAGTTATAATACCATTTTTATTATAATATGTCAATTTAATAACTACTTAATTAGCTTACATAATTTTTGAGTAATTGCATCTTGACTTGCTTTATCAACCTTATCACATAAACCTAAATATGGTGATAAAGCTTTATTCTTAGAATTACTTTTTTGAAGTGCTTCTATATCACTTGATGATATCTTTATTTTATTATATGTACCTTCACTCCAAGTACTAGAATGAATTGTCTTTGTAAAATCATATTCACTGTTTGTCCAGTTATATCCTTTTTCCCAATCATCATTAATAAATGGATTTTTTACATCAATAGAACGATATTTTAAAGTATTTTCAATTACTTTAATAGAACACTTATTATTAGTAACTTTAGAATCATTTATACTTAATCCAGAAACTGTAATAGTAATTGGGTAAGTATCTTCATCTTTTGTTATATCAGTATCATAATTAATATACATTTTGTTTCCACCATCAATACTATTTTTAGGACAATCACCAGAATCAATTGTTGCAACAATATTTCCAGAAGTTATATCAATACATGTTTTCTTTGGAATTAGTGTTACTTTAGTTGGATTAGAAATATTAGATGATTTATAGTTATATGGATCATCTAATCCATTAATACCGATTGCTTTTTTAAATTTATCAGTTTTAGTAACCTTTCCACTATTTGTAACAACAGCTGAAAAATTATAATTCGTTGTAATACTCTTTCCATTTTCTTTTGTTGTAATACTAACCACTGCTGTTTGATTATTATTTACCATTTCTGGTTCATATGAATTATAGTATCTTACTATTTCTTTTAAATCTTCAATAATATTCCACCACTCATAAAGTAATTTAGTTTCTTTTACTCCAGTGATTTTTGATATTTTACTATCAATATATTTTTTCCAACCATTTGAATCATTATTTTTAACATAACTCTCTAGGTTACTATCAACATTTCTTATTCTAGATAGAACATTATTATATATTGTTTTCCAGTTATCATTATAAAATTCATAAGTACATTTTATTGATGAAGATACATTTATTCCTAAAGGTATTCCTTCTCCTCTTACAACAGTTCGATCTGTATCTGTTTTACCATCATTACCATAATCGAAATTTGTATCTACATATCTATCACAATCTATCTTATAAAATCCTTTTGCTGTTTCAGACGTATTTGAACATTTAACACCATCGGATGTTGATATTTTAACTTCAGTTTCACATGTACTTGCTTCTTTTTCTTGTCTTGCTGGTGTAGTAGAAGATTCAGTACACATACCAACTATTTTATCAGGTGCCTTACATTTATCTTTTGTTACATTCTCAAGTAAAGTATAACTTACATCAGGATATCCTAGTCTTTTTGCGTATGAACTACAATCTTTATTATTTACACTTTGCACATAAAATACATTTTTAGATAAACCTGGTACACCATTATCTACACAGCAATAACTGCTAAGTCTTTGTGGTACTCCTCCTCCACAACTTCGACTTTTATAAGAATCACAGTGCCATACTGTCTCACCTAGGGAATTAGTTATCTTCCTACATCCATCAGTGGAATAAACATCATATGATGCAACGTTTGCTCCCGCTTCTGAAGGTGGAGGTGAAAATGGAAAGTCTCCATTTTTACCATCTACCCATCTACCATCAGTTGGGATGGTTACACTTCTAGTAACGCCCCCATTATATGCTGATACCGTTACTGTAACAGCATCACAGGGTTTTATTCCAACAACAAATATATTACCACCTGGTACTCTGGTTGAATTATTACCAACTAGGGTAGCTCCACTAACGTCAATTGAAAAGACAGGAATAGCACAATTCTTAGCTTCCCATATAACTGCTGGTACTCCGTTATTTACTTCTGTTGGTCCCAATTTTCCTGCGACAGCTTTAAAATTTATCTCGCATTCTTTAGTACAAGTTTTACGTCCTGTTTGACTATTTTCATTTAATTGACCATAACATTTTGTACACTTACCATCTTTCCAATATTCATCTTTTGCACATGTTTGTGCGTTTGTACATTTACCTCCATCAGAACTTACTTTTCCATAACAGAACTTACATGCTTTGCTTCCATCTGGACTATATTCATCACTTGAACATTTTTTACATTTCAAAACTCCAGCTTCTGTAACTTCACCATATCCTGCCTTACATCCACAAAGACTTTTACAATTTGCTAAGCATTGTGCAGTTCCACCACAAATATTACAGCATGGTCTATTATCTGGCGTTGGTGTTGGTGTTGGATATGGTTTACCTGTACATTGTGTCATACAGTAATTATATTGACTACCGGCATTAGCACATTGTTCACTACATGGTTTAGGGGTCGGAGTTGGCGTTGGTGTTGCAGTAGGCTTTGGTGTAGGAGATGCTGTAGGTTTTGCAGTTGGTTTACTTGTTGGTTTTGGTGTAGCTGTTGTATATGGTTTACCTGTACATTGTGACATGCAATAACCATATTGACTACCAGCATTTTTACATTGCTCACTACATGGTTTTGGTGTAGCTTTAGCTGCTGTCCATGAACAACAAGTAGAACTACTTTTACAAGATGATTCAGACATATTACCACACTTAACATTATTACAGTAAGAAGGAGCACCTGATTTTCTACCACATGATCCTTCATCTCCTAAAATAGTTTCTATTTCAGAACTAACAATTATTTTCTTTTCATGAAAATGCTTATACGCAAAAAAACCTGATATCAGGCATATAGAAATTATTAATATAAATAATAATACCTTTTCAAGTTTTTTCATTTTATTTTCCTACTTTTATAAACTATTTTTCTTCTTTGTTTTTATAATATATCTTACTGATAATCCAATTGCAATTATTGATAATAATCCCCCACCAATTATTAAATACATTTGTGTATAATCTTTAGTTTCCTTTTCTTCTTCTTTTGGTGTATCTTCACCCTTCTTTAAATAGTTTTCATATTGTTTATCAAATTCTTCTTTTGTTATATCTTTATCGATCAATAATTTACAATATTTAAAATCTTCATGTCCCTTACATTTAGTTTCATCATAATTATAATTATAGAATGGTAACTTAACTAATTTAGTAGTTATTGTTTTACCAGAACACCAGTTAGTAACAAAAGCTTTAATTGTTACTGTAATCTTTTCTCCTGGTTTAAAATTCTTAATTGTTGCAGTATGAGTAGAACTATCTTTAAACTCTTGATACTTTTCACTATAATAATCTTCTATTATTAATACTTTTAAATCCTCATTTAAATTAACTGCATTAATAGAAAACACTGCTTGTCCATTAACTAATTCATAATCATAATCAAATTCAACTTTTTTAGCTAACTCTTTAAGACGAGATAACTCCTTAGGATCACAATTATCTTCTGCTTTAACATTTACTGTAAAAATAACTATTATTGCAAATAACATCATCAATATCTTTTTCATAAATCACCTATCATATTAATTATACTATTAAATAAACTAAAAATCTATATAATAAACAAAAAAATAAAACATTTTATTTTGAAATTATTGACTATTTTTTCTCAATATGCTAATATATCTAGTGTTGCTGATTTGCGCTCGTAGCTCAATTGGATAGAGCGTTTGGCTACGGACCAAAAGGTTGCGGGTTCAATTCCTACCGGGCGCACCACATATCGGGATGTGGCTCAATTTGGTAGAGCACTTGGTTTGGGACCAAGTGGTTGCAGGTTCAAATCCTGTCATCCCGACCATTTTGAAATAAAAAGATAATCAATCGATTATCTTTTTTTCTTATATAAAAAAGGAAACTAGGTTTCCTTTAATTTGTTTTTGGTTTTATAGTCCAAGATTCAATTGTTTTATCATATGTTTGTTTCCATTCAACCATATCTGGATATATATTAACATATATAGATATATACTCTTCAAGTTCATTTTGTGGTTCTCCATGCATAAGAGTCCATTCTATATCACCCGCATTTTTTAACTGGAAAACATACATACGGGCATTATTGTAATATTTATTTAATTCTTTTTTTGAAAAATTTTGTAACATACATCTTTGGCAAAGATACTTTAGAGCATGTACGAAATAAAAATACATTCCCATATAATTTTTTTCTTTAAGAACATCTAAGATTTCCATAAACTCTTTAAAACTTTCACAATCCTTTGTACCAAGAGTATATGCTTCAACATATTTTTCAAATGCTCTATGAGCTAATTCTCTTATGCTTTCATTGCAACAAAATTTACTAATATCAAATAATTCATCAATATTAGAAGTTTTTTCAAGCATCTTAGAATTTGCAATTGCTATCCCATCAAAAACATTGGAAACTGCAAGGCATGCTCTATTTCCATCATTGTCTGTAATAATTCCCTGTTCCATCAAATCAGCACCAATATCCCTAAAACACTCTGGACTAGTCCAAAAATATGCTTCAGGAACATATTGAGTGAATGAACTATCATCCTTTACAAGTAAATCAATAGAGTCAATTAATTCAACTGCACTTTCTATATATTCATCAAAACCAATTTGAATTGGTTCAGACTCTTCATTCATCATAGTAATTGAAGTAGTATTAATGTTCTCATCAAATTCACCTTCAGCTAAAGCTGGTAATGATGATAAAGAAATCATTCCTGCAGTTAAAATTGCTAATAATCTTTTATATATTGTTAAGTCTTTTATACCTTTCATGTACATCTCCCCTTGGCTAGTTATACTATCACTTTTATTATGTTGTGTCAATTTATTATTTATTAATTGCAGCACATAGCTTTTTAGTGATAACGTCTTGACTTGCTGTATCTATCTTATCACACAATCCTAAATATGGTGATAAAGCTTTATTCTTAGAATTACTTACTTGAATATCAACTATATCACTTGGTGATAATTTTATTGTATTATATGCTGACTCTCTCCATGTATCGGCGTGAATTACTCTAGTAAAATCATATAGTTTATTTACCCAGTTAACACCCTTTTCCCAACTATCATTTATAAATGGATTACTTACATCAATAGGTCGGTATGTTAATGGAATATTAACTACTCTAAATGTACATTTATCATTATTAACTTTTGAATCATTTGAAGCCAATCCTGATACTTTGATACTCATTGGATATGTTTGATTATCAATACTTATATCTGTATCATAATTAATATACATTTTATTTCCACCATCAATACTATTTTTTGGGCAACTTCCAGAACTTGGCATTGAAGTAACATCTCCAGTAGAAATATTTACACAAACTCTTTCTGGAATAAGTGTTACTTTAGATGGATTTGATTCACTTGAAGCCACATAATTATATGGATTTGTAATACCAGCTACTCCAAGTTTCTTTTCAACCCTTTCAGTTTTCTTTATTGTACCTTTACTTACTGTTTCACTTATAAGATTATAATTTTTAGTTACTTTCTTACCATTTTCCTTAGTAGTAAGAGTAATAGTACCATTTTCACCATACTTTTCAGTTTCTGGTTCGTATGAATTGTAGTAATTAACGATATCTCTTAACTCTAATACAATATTAGCCCATTCATAAAGAAGTTTTACTGTTTTAACACCTTTAATTTTCAAGATGGTATTGTTAATATAATTATCCCAATTTTTTGAGTTTCCAGTTTTAACATAATCATTAATATAATCAACTAATTTAGTATCAACATTTCTAATTCTGTTTAATGCACTATTGTATACATTCTTCCAATTTTTTTCATAGAATTCATAACGACATTTAATAGATGTTTCAACATTTATTCCAAAGGCAATACCCTCACCTCTTGCTAATGTTCTTACAGTATTAGTATCTTTATCATTTCCATAATCAAAACTTGTATAAACAGTCTTTTTACAATCTATTTTGTAAAATCCATTGGTATCTGATGAAGTAGTATTAGAACACTTAACGCCATCAGAAATATCCATTCTAACTTTATCTTCACATTCACTAGTTTGTTTTTCTTGTGTAGCAGGTTTAGTAGAACTTGTTGTACACATACCTACTATTTTACCTGGTGCCTTACATTTACTAACATCATAATTTTCTAACAATGTATACTCTACATCAGGCATATTTTTCTTTTTAGCATAAAAACTACAATCTTTAACAGAAACTCCATTTACATCAAACACGTTTTCTGACAAAGATGGTAATCCATTATCTGCACAACAATAGCTATATAATGGCTGTGGTCTAGAAGTAGCACATCCTCTTTCCTTATAATCCTTACAAAAATAATAATCACCATCGTCACCAGTTTTTTTGGTGCAATCTCCAACTTTTGCCATTGTCGATGATCCTACCTCATCTGCTTTACTTTCTGTATATGGTGGTCTTTCATTAAATATTTGGTTTTTCATATCTTTCCATACAGTTGTAACTTTTATCGTTTTAGATGTCTTTGAAATTCCTGCAAATGAAACTGTATAGCTTACACTATCACAGTCTTTTAACCCACTTGCACTAACTCTACCAGATGTTTGAGATGAAGTATCTGACGAAGCTAAGTGTCCACCTGATACACTAATATTAACGCTATTCTTCTCATCTGGTTCACAATTTTCCAAAGTCCATGATCCTAAACCTGTAGATTCAGCACTGTCTGGACTAACAACTTTATTTTCAGTTATTGTTATTGTACATTGCTTACATATGACTTTTCCAGATGAATCTTTTTCTAGTTTGTGTGGGAAAGAACAGGTTTCACATTTACCATTTTCAACATATGTATTTGCTCCCTTACAAAGATTACAATCTCCACCATCTGATGATACTATACCATTACAATAAGAACAGGTTTTCATACCTTCTAGACTAAAATATCCAGCAGGACAAGATGTACATGTTAATACACCATTTTTCTCAATTTGTTTTTTTCCAGCAGGACATCCACAATCCTTACAATTGTTTTGACAATTTTTATCTCTTCCACAACTAGTACAACATTTTCTATTATCTACTGGACAACTTCCACATATTTTTGGAATATTAGCATCATTACATACACTTGATGTATAAACGTTTTTTCCACCAACACAGCATGGTGTACTACTACATGATTGAGCTTTTGCAGTTGGTACTGGAGTTACAGTAGGCTTTGGTGTTGCTGTTGGCTTTGGTGTAGAACTTGCCTTCCACATACAACAATTTACTCCTGATGCATTGCATGAACATGAAGATGCAGTTGTACCAGAACAACTACAACCAGCACATCCAGGTGGACCACCAGTTATCTTAGAACATTTACCAGCATCACCTAGTGTTATTTCATCTTCATCACTAATAATAATTATTTCTTCATTATTATCTTTTATTGTATCTTTATAAAAATGTTTATATGCAAAATAACCTGATACTAAACATATTGAAATTATCATTATAAACAATAGTATTTTTCCTATCTTTTTCATATTAACCTCTATTATATATTAATTATACTATTAAATAATTAAAAAATCTATATAATAATAAAAATTATTGATGATCAATACCATCAATAATAAAATTTTCACTCTTATGTGGTTCAGTAAATAATAAATCACGATAATTTTGTTGACGAAGTACTTCGTATAATACTATTGCACAACAATTAGATAAATTAAGTGAACGAACATTACTAGTCATTGGTATTCTCATACAATGTTCTAAGTCTTTACCTAATATTTCTCTTGGTATACCAGTTGATTCTTTTCCAAATATTAAATATATTTCTTCATCTTGATTACTATAATCAAAACTTGTATGAGGTTTCTTACCATATCTTGTAAAATAATAGAAAGTTCCGGTATTTTTACTTACAAAATCATCCCAATTTTCATAAACAAAATATTCTAGTTTATCTATATAATTAACACCTGCTCTTTTAATAGAAGCTGAATCTAATTTAAAACCAAGAGGTTTTATTAAATGAAGTTTAGTATTAGTAGCTACACAAGTTCTCATAATATTTCCTGTATTAGCAGGTATTTCTGGTTCATATAAAACAATATTTAACATAAAATCACCTTATTAATTATATCACAAAAAAAGAAGTAAAATTACTTCTTTTTAAGTTCATCAATATATCTTTTTAATTGTTTAGAATTAGGTCCTAAAATAATCTTTAATTGATTATCAATTTCAACTATTCCTTTAGCTCCTAATTTTTGTATTTCTTCTTTATTAGCTAGTTTTACATCACGAAGAGTAACTATAAATCTTGATAAATTAACTTGTTTATCAACTATATTATCAAGTCCACCTAAATAATCAATTAATTTATTAACTTCTAAGTGAGCATCTTTCTTCATTGATTTTAAAACTGCAAAAAGAATAATTAATAAAACAATCCCAATAATTATATATTTAATATCCATATCATCACCATAATCATTATATAATAAAATCTATATAATTGCAAAGATTACTTCTTACTTTCTTCCAAGTCTTTAATATATTTAATAAATTCATCAATACTAATTTCTTTAGTATCATTACTACTATAAAGACGATAATTAACTGTATTACTATTCATTTCTTTATCACCAAGTACTAAAGTAATTGGTACTTTTTTCATTTGACTTTCTCTCATCTTATATCCAAGTTTTTCATTACGATCATCTAGATGAACTCTAAATCCATTATCCATTAATAAATCTTTAATCTTTTTTGCATATTCTAAATGGAATTCATTATTAACTGGAATAATATTAACTTGAACAGGAGCTAGCCAGAATGGTAAGATACCCTTAGTTTCTTCTAAGTAATAAGCAATAGTTCTATCTAATGAACCAAATACTGCTCTATGAAGAACTACTGGAGTCTTTTTATTTCCATCAGAATCAATATAAGTTAAATCAAACTTAGCTGGTAGACAGAAATCTATTTGACAAGTTGATAAACTAAATTCATTACCAACCGCTGGTTTTACTTGTACATCTAACTTTGGTCCATAGAATGCTGCTTCACCTATTTTTTCTTCATAAGGAAGACCAATATCATTCATAATCTTTCTTAAAGCATCTTCAGCTTTATTCCACATTTCATCATCTTGATGATATTTAACTTTATCTTCTGGATCTCTTAAACTTAATTCAAATTTAAAATCTGTAATATTAAGTTCTTTATAAACTTCAAGAATTAATTCAACAACATTTTTAAATTCATCTTCAATTTGTTCTGGAGTACAGAAAATATGTGAATCATTTTGACAGAAAGTACGAACTCTTTCAATTCCTTTTAATGCACCACTTGCTTCATATCTACAATCTCTTGCAATCTCAGCAATTCTTAAAGGTAAATCACGATAAGAATGTAATTCATTACCATAAATAACCATGTGATGTGGGCAATTCATTGGACGAAGTACATACTCTTCATCTTCTACTTGCATAATAGGAAACATTGCATCTTTATAATGTTCTAAGTGACCTGATGTTTTATATAAGTTAACATTTCCAAGAGGTGGAGTTTGTACATGCAAATAGCCTCTTTTTATTTCTTTATCACGAATATATGTCTCAAGTAAATTCCATAAAATAAATCCATTTGGCAAATACATTGGAAGTCCTCTTCCAACTAAATCAGACATCATGTAAATACCCATTTCTTTACCTAGTTTACGATGATCTCTTTGTTTAGCTTCTTCAAGATCTGTTAAGTATTTATTTAAATCTTCTTCATTCTTAAAACAAATGCCATAGATTCTTTGTAATACTTGGTTATTAGAGTCACCCTTCCAATAAGCTCCACTAAACTTTATTAATTTAAAATATTTTATTTCTTTAACACTTTCAACATGTGGTCCACGACATAAATCAGTAAAATCACCTTGAGTATAACAAGATATAACAGTATCTTCTTCCATATTATTAATTAGATCTATTTTATATGGATCATCTTTAAACATTTCAAGTGCTTCATCTCTTGTTAATTCATGTCTTACTATTCTCTTACCGTCTTTAGAAATCTTTTTCATTTCTTTTTCTATTTTTTCTAAATCTTCTTCGGTTAGAGTAATATCTCCTAAATCAATATCATAGTAAAATCCATCTTCAATTACTGGTCCAACCCAAAACTTTGCATTTGGATACAAATGTTTTACTGCTTGAGCCATTAAATG
>JAEEGL016002891.1_pt1 | contig 18198 bp, 15 predicted proteins | sample 9134231 | NCBI WGS metagenome assembly JAEEGL01 (sample SAMN16246548, study PRJNA631951) | gut metagenome | biome: gut microbiome; feature: rumen; material: fiber-attached | host: Bos | place: Iran: Karaj | collected 2018-10 | reverse complement strand
GATTATTCACAAGGAGCAGTAGGTTCATTAGGTGGAATAAGTGCAGGATCTGTAGAAAATGTCCATTTAGATGGAATGGAAACACATAAAGAATGTTTATCATCAATTGGATCTACAATGGAAACAACATTACAAAATATGGGAAATGCACTAAATGTAAGATATACAGCTGAAATGGAAGCAGCTGGACTTTTTGGTGGAAAACCAGGGGAATTATTAGATTTAGCAGGTCATTTAAGAGAAATAGCAAATGAACATTCTTCTGAAATATTGGATGAAATTGCATCATTTGGACAAAATGCAGGAGCACCAACATCACCATTAACAGGCGGAAGACAATATGATGAAAGTATATTTACTGATCCAGAAAAATTAGCTTCAACATATAATGATATAAGTCAAAAGGATCCAAGCACTTGGACACAAGAAGAAAAAATAATAATGATGGCATATTATGATGATTTAGCTGGTAGATATGCAAAAGCAGAATCACAATTTTATGAATCAGCAGCTTGGGATTGGGGAACAGGAAATTCAGATAAGGATAGAGAAATATATACTGCATTAAAGAGTGAGAAACAAGCAGTAGAAGAGTTGTTAAAATCAAATGGTATAATGGATTATTCTGATCGTGAAAAAGCATGGATGGAAATAAAGAGTGCTGCTAGTGCATTAAAAACTGAGAATGCAGATATTTATGAAGCACTTAGAAATGGTGATTATAGACAAGCATGGCAAGAATTAGGTGAATATACAGAGCAACTTGTAGCTACGGGAGCTGTAGTAGCGGAATCAGTTTATAGCGGTGGAGAAAGATTTGTTGAACAATTAGGAGATGGTCTACTTACATTTTCTGCTGAAATAGTTTCACCACTTACACTTCTTAATGATAAATTAACAGGAAATGATGTAACAGGTGAAATGCTAGATCAAGTAGCGACAATTGTTGCTGAAGATAGAACTGCTCAAAAAAGAGAAGAAAGATATAGTGATGGTTTCTGGAAATGGGCAGATGAAACAGGACAAATTAAATATGATAGTGTTACTTCTCAATATATTCAAGACACTACAACTAAAGGAATTAAAACCGGTATAGTAATAGCATCAGGACTTACTGGAAATCCATGGGTAGCTGGTGTATTAAATGGTACCGCAGCATTAGGTGAAGACGCAGAAAGAAGATTTAACATTCAAGATGAAGAAGGCAATTATACTAATAGAGGATTAAGAGATTTCTCATCTGCAACATTAACAGGATTTATAAAAGGATATGAGTCATATGCAGCTAGTCAAGCTATTGGATTAGGAAAAACCGGTATAAATGCAATAAAAACAGCTGGACTAAATAGTGGACCTACTGTTGTTCAATCTGGTGTAACAGATTTTAAGAAAGAATTAGTTAAATCATTATTTAAAAATGATAGCAAAGCTATTACAAAAGAAGCATTTACAAATATGCTTAAGAGTGGTGATTTTTATGCTGATACTTTTGCACCTATTGCATCATTTACTAAAACAGGAATAGATACAGGAGAATGGAATAAAGGACAATTAGCGTTAGGATTAGGATTATCACTTGGAGGTAACTATCTTGGACAATATGGTTCATCTTTATTAGGAAAAGCTGATGATGTAGGTACTAAATTAGATAATATAAGAAAACTATATGATGATGGAACTGAAGCTGCAAAAACAAAATATAATAATTTCTTTAAAGCGTTTAGAGAACATGGAAATATGCACTCAGCTTTTGTTGCTGAATATGGAGATGATCTTGCTAGAAATCTAGCTGACATAAATTATGCTGAAACAATGCTTGGTGGTTTAACCCATGATATAGGTATGAAGGGTGGATATATGACTATTAAGGATAGTAGTGGTAAAATAAAAGAAGTTGTTAAAATTGATGATTTTGTAGACCAATTAAAACATGCTGATCCTGATGTTGCTTATAGTTATGGGTTCCTAAAAGCTGGTGAAGGTGAAACTAGAGCTATTTTAGGATTAGATGATGCAGTTGAAGTAACTGATGGAATGAGAAGAGGAGCATTTAAACAATTATCTCCCTCAAGAAAATCTGAATTACTTGAAAAATGGGGGAAAGATGCAGCTGATGTATTAACAAGAAAGAGTCACCCATTAAATTCAGGAGTATATGTTTTAGCAAATGCGGATGATATCATTCCAGATGGTGTAGATCCATATACTGTAGCTCTACTTGCAATGTCTCATAGTAAATCAACTTCTGGAATATCTGATTTTGTAAATCCACAATCTTGGGATGATTGTATAGATGAATTAGCTGAAGTAGCAAATAAATATGGTGATGAAGTTGGTAAGGGTGTATTATTCCCGCCAGAGAAAGTTGAGGAATTAAAATCTATAATAGATAAAAATCCAGCTGAATTTGCAAGATTACAGGACGAAGCATTATGCATTAGAGATGGAGATGCAATGTCAAGGCTTGTTAAAGATGGATCAGATCAAGTGATGCAACCTGGAACGCGTTCAAAAATAACAAATTCAAATCCAAGAGGAAAAAATTATGATTTACCAATTGGAACTAAATCTGAAGAATTAGCTAGTGTAACAGATACAATATTTAATGCAGATGGAACACCTGTATTAGTTAAACAAGGAGATGATCTTGTCCCTGAAGTGATTAATAATGAAGTTAGTAAGGGAATACATGTTGGAGAATCAAATGTTAGTTTTGATTCTTCATATGGTGGAAGTGGTACAAAATACACTGCAACTGCAAGAGTTAATCCAAAAACTGCCAATGAATATCCTAACTCAACCTTTGATGCTATAGCTGAACGTATTGGTGAAGTTAGGACATATACAAACGCAGGAGAAAGAGAATTCACTATAATTTTACCAAAAGAAGCTCATGAAACAGCATTAGAAGCATTTTATAAAGAACAAGTTGATAAGTATATAACAAAAGCTTCACGCGAACTAGATGATTTGATGGATAGTGGAAAAGTGTTACCATCTTCTGGAGAAGCTACTAATAATTTTTTACAAAATGGTATTCATGTAATTTGTGAAGATTAAAAAATAAAATAATAAAAGAGGAGATATATATGATTTTAGATAAAATAAAAGAAGAACCATTTGCTGGATATATCAAAAAAAGATATAATTTTGATACTAATTATGGATTTGGTGATATTATTAACTGTTTAATTGATAATAATTGCGTAATAACAAGAATTAGTATAAGCGAAGATTGTGATATAGGTATGAACAACTACTTAGGATCATATAATTTAGAGGAATTTATGAGAATCCGTGATACAATTGAATTAAGTGATATTAGTGGATTTAGTATTTATTTGGCAGATGAAGATATCGATAGTATACATTATTCCCCACATTATGGTAAGATAACAGCATATTTTAAAAATCCTGAAAAAGAACTATCAGACTTTTTAAATAGAACACAACAATTATAGTTAAAGATTTACAATTTAAATTGTAAATCTTTTTATTTAATGATAAAATTATTATATATGATGGGAGACTATATTATGAGTGAAAAAGATAAAATGCAAAATATAGTTAATAAGATAGATGATATTTGTGAAGAACTTGATTCTATTAGATCTTTATTGTCTAGAAGTGAATATGAATTACAATCTAATAGTATGTGTGGTAAAGCATGTGATAAAGGTACTATTAAAGATATAAATACGGAAGTAATGAATATTGCTAATGATTTAGAAATATTAGGTTCTAAAATAAATATGGAAATATCTAGTTTATAGGAGGGCATATGGATAACTTAGAAATTAATCCTTCAGAGTTCTATTATGCTCTTAGGGATATTAAATTATCAATTGATGAATTAGAAGATGTAAAAGAATTGCTTACAAGTATTAATAATCTTGATTATGATGTATCAATTTATTTTAGTAGAGTAGAAGCAGTAGATAGAAGACTAAATACTCTATATGATAAGTTAAAAAAATTAGCTAGTGAAATGGCTAAAATGGATGCAAGTATAGGAAGTTTATTTCAATATTTAAATGTTGATGATAGTCAAGACTTTAAGATAGATGATTTCAATAAAGATGATAATGAAAAGCAATTAGATGAATTAAAAGGAAATAATAATGATTTAGGTGCTAAAAAATCTAATCATTCAAGTAGTATATTAAAAGAGGAAGAAAGAGTATTAGATACTTTAAAAGGTGGAAGAAAAGGCTTAGGTGGTCATGTTACTAATAAAGCATCTAGTTTACTATTGAGAGGTGTTAAATAATGGATGAAGTAGATATTAAAACATTAAAGAAATATTTACCAATAGGTACAATTATTAAATTAAAAACTGGTAAAAGAAAAGTTATGATTACAGGATTTTGTTTATATGATCATGATGCTGCTCATACATTATATGACTATTGTGGTTGTGCATATCCAGAAGGTATGTTGTCTACAAATGAAGTAAACTTATTTAATCATGGTGATATAGAAAAAGTATTCCATTTAGGAGTATCTGATGAAGAAGAAAAGAAATTTAAAGTAAATTTGGGATCTATGATTCAAATTATTCAACATACAGATGTGCCTGATGAAGATTCTGATGAAGATGGTGAACAAGATTTAATAACTGGTGATAGTGTAGTCGTTGGAATTGATAATTAATTTAGAAAGGATTTCAAATGTTAAAAATAGTAAAACATATTAACAATATTAGATATAGATTACCAGATGAAGATTTAGCAGCAGCGAGAGAGGCTGCAAGACAAGCTTGTATAGCGAACTGTGAATCAAGAGTGCAATCAGCACAAGCAAAAATAGATGCAGCACAAGCAAAAATAGATGCATATACTGCAAAACAAGCAGAACTAGAATCCAAACGACAAACAGCTTCAAACTTAGCAAATGTTAGTTATCTTGCTTTTGCTCAAGTCAGTAACTGTGTTCCAGGTATGGGAATAGATAATCAAAATGCATTGGTAGATAATCTTGAATGCATGACTAATTATATGTCTGCAATGGATGGAGCAATACAAGCATGTGAGACAAATATAACCAATTACACAGCACAAAAAGAGGCTGCCGAGCGAGAAAAAGCAAACGCTGAAGCAGCTAAAGGTAGTTGTTAGGAGAGATAATATGAGTGAGGAAGAATTATCAAATATTATTAACAATTTACCTGAAGAGTACCAAATGAAAGGTGATGATATAAAAACTTATGTCAGCCAAAAAGAAGACGGTACAATAATTATTTTAAGAAAAACTAATGATGATTATCAGGTTATACAAATAAAAGATGGAGAAGTTTCCGTAAAAAGCAAGAAAGATATAGAAGAAGAACAAGAAAAAAATGAAGAATTAAATTCAAAAACAGAAGGCACGTCAGATTCTTCAGAATATGATGGATTTGGCGGCAGCGGTGGCGGTGGTGGCTATGATGGCACATATACTCAACCACCAATGTTAAATGCTAATAACTTTTTTGATCATATCGGAAATATAGGTGATAGCCAGGATTTTGTTTACCAGGATTTTTATTCTGCTATGAAAACTGCAGAAGATGTATGTGAAGCATTTAATAGATCAGGTTCTAGTTTAAGCGTAGAAACTGGAGGATTGGATATAGATTTGTCAGGTGTTGATAATTGCAGAACTTGTATTGGAAAAGCATGTGGAATAGGTGCCTCTCAAAATTTAGCGGATTTGGTATCAACGTTCCATGCTATTAATGATGTAGTAATAGCTAATAATGAAGCAGCTAGATTGTATTATCAATATAATGAAAGCAGAACATATAGCGATATGGAAGATTTTGGTGAATTTGGTGCATTAACTGAAGAATATGAATTGTCTGAAGAAGAAGCAAAAATCGTTCAAGACATGTGTGAAGATGCAATGAAAGGAAACAAAGAAAAACTAGATAATTTTTATGAGCAAATTGATAATTTATCAATAGAAAAAGATAGATATGAAGAAATTTATAGAATTTTTGGTGGATATGGTCCAATAGGATCATTTAAAGATGATGAAACAGGTGAAATGGTATTTTCACTAGATGCATTTAGTTCATATGTAGAAATAAATTATCCAGGAATATCAAAGCAATTAATAGATGAAGCAAAAGAACATATAGACAAAAATGGAAATGTTAAATATGATGAATATATTAATGCTACACAGCAAGACTATAATACTAAAATAGCAGAAGCTTATACTGGAATATTAACTACTAGAACCTCATATAATTTAAATCTTGGAGCATATTGTAATTTATATATGAATTATGATGATTTTGCTGAAGAATCTGTTTCAAAAATAACACAAGAAATGATAGATAATGGGGAAAGCAATGGACTAATTAACCCATTAAATATAAATCTATTTTATGTTTTAAATGGTGAACAGGCTAATTTTGATAAGGATTATTTAAATTATGCATCTGACAATCAAGTAAAAATAACACAATATATGGTTAATACCGGAAATGGTGAACAGTACTTAAATCAATATTTAGGAATATTGCAAGATAATGCAAATCAAATTAAAGCAGCAGAAGTATTTAAAGAATTTGTTGATAATTATTATAAATCAACAAATATTGCTCTAGATAGTGATGGTAATCCAATTAGAGATGCAAATGGGCAATTAACGTATGATGAAAGTAATAAAGTCATTAGCCCAGGTTTTTTAGGTGAAGTAAAAACAAAAGAAGGATTAGGATTACCAACTTTAGCATTGGAAGGATTAGGAGATGGCCTTCAAGGTTTTGCAGACGGAATAACTTCACTTATAAATGCAAAAGATGATGTTTTTGTAACAGGTGAATCAGTTTACAAACAAGCCATGGTTATTGATTTTTTAAGTGAATTATATGGAGCTGATACGGTAAAAAATGCAATAACAAGTGGTACATATGAAATATCATCTAGTATTGGAAATATGATTCCTTCTTTAGTAGCTAGTGTAGTAGCTGGAGCTTTATTTACTCCAGCAGTAGGTTCCGCAGTAGGTTCAACACTATTAGGAGCATCAGCTGCTGGTAATTCAATGGTAGAAGGATATAATTCAGGAATGGATGAAAAGACTGCTAAGATGTATGGAATTATGTCAGGACTTTCTGAAGGTGGACTTGAATATTTACTCGGTGGTATTACAGGACTTTCAATGCCAAAAGAAGGAGTTTCATTCTTGCATAATCTTATTTCTGAAGGCGCAGAAGAATCTATTCAAGAAATTCTTGGAGCAGCGTTATTAAATGCGTCTTTAGGATACGAAGCAGTTACTGTTGATACAGAACAAGTATTAAAGGCAGGAATATATGGCATGATTACTGCTGGACTTATAGATGGATCAGTTACAGTTGCTAAAGATGGTGCACTTGTATTAGCAAATGGTTTAATTTATAACAAAGGTGTATTAACATTAGGAGATGGAACAGTAATATCTGTTAATGAATTAAACGATTTTATAAGACAATCTGATGCAAATCAAATAGATCAATTTTTTAAAGAACATAAAAATTTTGGAAATTATGGTGTTAATCAAGGATATAATACATTGCTTTGGTTAACTAATCCAAAAGAGCATGCTAGATTAAAAAATGAATTAATTGAAAGAGGATTTTCTGCAAGAGATGCATCCAAAATATTAAGTGGAATGGATAGTACAGGTATTTGTACATATGCAGCTATTGCAAATGGAATAGTTAATATATTTAAAGATACTCCGGAATTATTTAAGGAAAAATTTGGATTTGATTTATATAAAACATCTAACGGAAAACAAACTATTAATTCAGGTGAACTATTAATGGATATGTACTTATATTTTAATGATAAATCTAATGGTGGTATATTATTTACTACAGATGCAAATGGTAACAAAGTATTAGATGATAAAAATTTCTTAGGAAGAATGAAAACAAAAGATCAAGTATACATAGATCCTGATGACAGTATCTTAACATCATATTTTAGAAGTAAAGGTATTGATTCTTCTGTAAGATCAAATACTTTATTTGACACATATAATCCATATAGTGGATATAAAAAAATAAATAGTGATAAAGCTTTGCTAAACCTAGAAAGCAGAATAGTAGATGCACTACAAAAAAATCATAATTTAAATATGGATATTATTGGTGGTAAAGGTAATTCTCCAATATTTATGATCCCTCTTGATATAACAATGCCGATTCCTGTTTCAACTTTATCTATGATTAATTCTGGACATGCTATTTATATTACAGGATGTAATGAAAAAGGATTATATGTTTCATCTTGGGGAGGAAAGTATTTTATCCCATTTAGTAATTTAAAAGGTGGGGCTTTTTCAATAGAAGAATGGTATACTATAAAAAGTAGAGAAAACTTTGCAAAAGAACCTTTAGTTATGGATATTGATTCTGCAGTAACAGCAGAAGTAATGAATGGAAACGGATCGTACCTAGCTACAAAAGATAGAATTCAGCATTTTATTGATACTGGTGATGTAAGTCAAATAGTTTCTCCAGAAGTAAGAGAAGCATTAGGAAAATATAGCAAAGATGAAATAGATGCTGTATTAAATAGTTATGAAATATCTAAAGACATTAATATTATTTTAAGGGAGACGATAAGATGAATTTTATAACAAGAGAAGAATATGATTATATTCAACCAAACACTGATAGAATAGATATTGACAAGATGAATGATAATTTAGCAAAAAGTTATTTAGCATTAACAACAATTTATAGAAAAATGTTAATTAAATATTTAATAAAAAAAATAGAATTAAATAAGTATGATGAATTAATAAAAAATAGTGGTTTAGATTTTGTAAAATTAGATGATTTACAAAAAGATATTTATCAAAAGTATAATGATGAATCATTAGAATATGTTTATTTGAGAAATAATATATATATTAGTAATTTAACAGATAATGAAAGAATTGAATTTGTTAAACTTATTAATAAAGGTGGCTTTGAATATAACAATAATTATGAAAGATTTATTGAATCAACTTATCAAAGAGTCATAGTTGAAAATACTGGAAGGAATGAGGTATCTTTTGTTAATTATGGTCCTGCAAATATCCCTTTTATGGCAACAACTAATTCACTTGTAATTGGTGTAAGATGGGATGAATATAATTTAAATGGTAAAAGTGATAAAGAATGGGATATTAATCATGATAAACAAATTGAATTTATAGATTCTTTAAAAAATGGATTTGATAGAAAATGTGCTAAAGAACTAGATATTCCAGGTGCCTTAATAAAATACGATGAATATAGTGTATATATGAAATATCCTGCAGAAGAAATAAAATATTAATACTAGTACAAACTAGTATTTTTTTATTAATTATGTTATAATTTATAAAGCATTTGAACTTTTTATTAACAAGGAGATGATTTTATGGCAAAGATTAAAATAATGAGTTTAGGTGGACTAAATGAAAATGGTAAGAATTTATATACAGTTAGTATTAATGATAAAATACTTATTTTTGATTGTGGAATAAAATATGCTCCAGATAAGATGTATGGTGTTGATTATGTAATACCTGATTTTAATTATTTAGTGGAGAATAAGAATAAAATAGTTGGATTGTTTTTAACACATCCTCATTTTGAAAATATGGGTGCTTTAACAGATTTAATTAGTTTATTACCTAATTTAAAAGTATATGCATCTAAATTTACAAGTAGAATTATTGAGTATGTGTGTAGTGAAGAAAATGTTGAAATTAAAAACTTAGTAACAATTAATCCACATAGAAAAATAGATTTTAAAGAATTTAGTGTATTTCCATTTAGTGTTACTCATAGTTGTCCTGATGCTTTTGGATATGCTATTAACACTGAAGATGGAGCTATTATATATATGACTGATTTTATTATAGATTCTACTATGAATGGTAATTATGATATGGATATTGGTAAACTTGCATATATTGGTAAACAAGGTGTTTTATGTTTAATGGCAGAAAGTCTTTTTGCTGAAAAGAAAGGTCATACAAGTCCTTACCATAAATTAGAAAGTTTCTTTAAAAAAGTAGTTGAAAGAAATAAAGGTAGAATAATATTTAGTGTACTTCCATTACATATTTATACTATTCAAGAAATATTTAATGCTCTTGATGGTAAAGATAGAAAAGTAGTTATTATGGGTAAAGAATTACACTCAATAGTAAATATATGTGTTAAACATGGATATTTAGATATTAAAGAAGATTTACTTGGAAACTTAACTGATCTAAAAAATGAGAATACAATTATTCTTATTAGTAATGATAGAGAAAGTCCTTATGCTAATATTAATAGATTAATTAATAATAGAGATAAGTTTATAACTCTTGAAAAAACAGATACTATATGTTTTGCAGAACCTAGTTATGATGCATATGAAAAAATATTAGTTAAGATTATGAATGAACTTGCAGTACTTGGTGTTAATATTGAAACTATTCCTAAAGAAAATAGTGTTAGATATCATGCTAGTAGTGAAGATTTAATGTTAACTATGAAATTATTTAATCCAAAATATTATATGCCTATTAAAGGTGAATATAGATATCAAGTTGGTAATGCTGCTTTAGCAGAAAAGATTGGTATACCAAAAGAAAATATATTACTTAAAGAAAATGGTAGTGTAGTTGAATTTGATAATGGTGAATATAAAGATAATTTTGAAAAATATTTTGTAGATGATATTTTAATAGATGGTAAAAGCAGTGAAGATGTTGGAGAATTAGTTTTAAAAGATAGAGAAATGTTAAGTTCTAATGGATTAATTCTTATAAGTGCTACTCTTAATAAAGCATCTAAAGAATTAATAATAGGTCCTGAAGTTATGACTAGGGGATTTGCTTATGATAAAGAAAGCAATGAAATAATAGATGAAATTAAAAATATAAGTATTCAAACTATAGAAGAAAATATATATAATAAATATGCAGACTATACTAAAATAAGAAATGATATTAGAGAAAAAGTTAGTGCATATTTATATAAAGAAACTAAATGTAAGCCAGTTATCTTAACTGTTATTCAAGAAGTGGAGGAATAAAAAATGATATATTTAGATTATAGTGCTACAACACCTGTAGATGAAAGAGTATTAGATTCATATTGCAAAACAACTAGAGAGTATATTGGAAATGCAAATTCTATGCATACTTTAGGAGTTAAATCAAAAGAATTGTGGTTACAAGCAACTAATCAAATAGCAGATATTCTTGGTATTAGTCCAAAAGAATTAATATTTACTAGTGGTGCTAGTGAAAGTAATGCTACTGCTATTAAAGGAGTTGCATATAAATATAAAAATAGAGGTAAACATATTATTACTTCTAAATTAGAACATAAAAGTATTTTGGAAACTATGGGATTTTTATCTAATGAAGGATATGAAGTAGACTTTGTTGATTTAGATAGTAATGGTCAAATAGATTTAAAGAGTTTAGAAAAATTAATTAGAAAAGATACTATTCTTGTAAGTATTTGTGCTGTTAACTCTGAAACTGGTTTTAGACAACCATTAAAAGAAATTAGTAAAATAGTTAGAAAGAAAAATAGTAATACTATATTCCATAGTGATTTAACTCAAGCTTTAGGTAAAATGAAATTTGATTTAAATGATATGGATTTAGCATCATTCTCTAGTCATAAAATATATGCACCTAAGGGATGTGGAATACTATATAAAAAGAAAGATATCAATATAGATATATTAATATATGGAACAACAGCAAATTGTCCATTTAGAGGAGGTACTCCTGCATTACCACTTGTAGTAGCTTTTGCTAAAGCAATTAGACTAATGTATGAAGATTTAGATAAGAAAATTGATCATGTTCAAATGTTAAAAGATAAATTAGTTAAAGGATTAAAAAAATATCCAATACAAATTAATTCTAATGAATTATGTGTTCCACATATGGTTAACTTTAGTTTATTAGAAATTAAATCAGAAACATTCTTACATGCTCTTGAAAAATATGAAGTTTATGTTTCAACAACAACTGCATGTTCAAGTGGAAGTGAAAGTGTAGCACTTGCTAGTTTATCTCATGGAGATAAAAGAGTATCTACAACTTCTATAAGAGTTAGTTTATCTCATTTAACTACTGAAAAAGAAATAGATGAATTTTTAAAAATATTTGATAAATGTTGGAATGAATTATTATTAAAATGAAAAAAGTTATATTAATAAAATATGGTGAATTAACTACTAAAAAAGATAATAGAAATTATTTCATTAGATTATTAAAAAGAAATATTTTCGATAAATTATCTTCTTTTAACTTTGATATAGAAGAAGACTATTATAGAATGTTTATTTATCCTAAAGAAGAAGATATTGATAAAATAGTTAATATATTAAAAGATATATTTGGAATACATGGTATAGTAATTGCTTATATGAGTGAAGATACATCTTTTGATAATATTAGAAATGTTGCTCTTGATTTAATGAAAGATAAAAATATTAAAACATTTAAAGTTGAAACAAATAGAAGTGATAAAAGTTATCCAATTAAATCAATGGATGTTAGTGCTAAAGTAGGAGCACATATTCTTAAAAATACATCTTTTAAAGTAGATGTTCATAATCCTGATGTTTATTTATATATTGAAATTAGAAATAATGCAGTTTATCTATATAATGAAACAATTCCAGGAAGTGGTGGATATCCAGTTAGTGCTTTAGGAAGAGGACTTCTTATGTTAAGTGGAGGTATTGATTCTCCTGTGGCAGGATATCAAATTATTAAAAGAGGTGTGGAATTATATTATATTTATTTTGAGAGTAGACCTCATACTAGTATAGAAGCTAGAAATAAAGTAATATCACTTGCTAGAAAATTAGAAAAATATAATTCTAATGGTAAATTATTTGTAGTTAATTTTACTAAAATACAAGAAACTATATATAAGAATTTAGATACAGATTATTTAATTACATTTATGAGAAGAAAAATGTATCAAATAGCAGAAAAAGTTGCTAAAAGAAATAAATGTCTTGCTATTGTAAATGGTGAAAGTGTAGGACAAGTAGCTAGTCAAACATTAAATAGTATTATTTGTGTTAATGAAGTAACTAATTATCCAATACTAAGACCATTATGTTCATTTGATAAATTAGAAATAATTGATATATCAAAGAAAATAGATACATATGATATTTCTATATTACCTTATGAAGATTGTTGTACTGTTTTTGTACCAAGACATCCAGTTATTAATCCTAACTTAAAACATATTTATGAAGAAGAATCTAAAATAGATTTTGAACCATTAATAAAAGAAGCTATTGATAATATAGAAGTTGTAGATTTGAAAGAAATAAAAAGTGATTTATTATAAAAGTGAAAAGCAATACTATTATTGCTTTTTATTTATTTAAAAGTATGTTAAAATTAATATGGTGATAATATGAAAAAGATACAAACTAGTAGCCCTTTTACATGGATCATGGATGATTTGAACAAAGGTAGATTTGTTAGAACATATAAAAGAAGTGGATTGAATGGTTATAAAAGATATATACCACTTAAAAAAGTATATGATGTTTTAGAAAAATGCAATATTAAACATCCAAGAGTATTAAGAAATAGATTAACTTATATAGATATAGAATTTATTGAAGGAAGTAATTTACCAGAAAACTTTAAAAAAACTTTGATGCTTAATTTATTTTGTTCAACATTATTTGAACTTAAAACAGTTGATTGTACTAGTATAATGAAATATATTCCATATAGAGATAATGATGGGTATTTAAAAGACATTGTTGATAATTTAATACTAGTATTAGATCGTTTAAATAATTATGAAATATTAGGACAATTAGGTTTAAGAAAAGAAGTAATTGTATCTTTAAAAAGTATTGGATTAGATAATTCAAGACCTCTTTCATTAATACATGGTGATTTTAGTCCTGGAAATATTATTATGAGAGGTAATGATTATTTTGTAATTGATTGGGAATTAGCAACTTATGGTGACATTGCTTATGAAATAGCGACACATATGATGTTCTTTGAATATGAAAATGAACAAAAAGCAATGATGTTAGAAAGAATTAGTCAAACATTGAATTTAGATATTAATACTTTAGTAAGAGATATTAAAGTTTATACTAAATTTGAATTATTAAGAAGAACATTCTTAAAATTAAATAGAGCAATTAATTTAGCTAAAAAAGGTAAACCTTTTGATGAAATATTAATTGATGGATACAGATATTATGAACAAATTAATGGACCTCTTAGTATGGAGGATATGAGAAACAGATTAAGAGATTTATATAGAGGATAAATCTCTTTTTTATTTAAGGAGTATATATGAAAGATATTAAAATTATAAATGATGATATTACTAGATTAGATATAGATATTATAGTAAATGCCGCTAATGAGAGTTTACTTGGTGGTGGTGGAGTAGATGGTCAAATCCATAGAAAAGCAGGACCTGAATTATTAAAAGAATGTAGAACTCTTGGTGGATGTAAAACTGGTGATGCTAAAATGACTGATGCATATAATTTACCATGTAAAAAAATAATTCATACAGTTGGTCCAATTTATAGAGGGGGAAATAGCGGTGAAAAAGAATTATTAGAAAGTTGTTATAAGAGAAGTTTGTCTTTAGCAGAAGAATATAGAATTAAAAATAATTTAAATGAAGTTACTATTGCATTTCCATGTATAAGTACAGGTGTATACGGTTATCCTAAAGAAGAAGCTTGTATAACAGTACTTGAATTACTTAAAAAAGAAAACTATCCAAATATTAATGTAATAATATGTTGTTATGATAAAGATAATTATGAAACATATATGTCAAAAAAATAGTCAAATAGATTGCAAAAAATTGATATTTATTCTAAAATGATTATAGGAGGTAAGATATGAAAAAATTATTAGTTTATATAGTAGCAGCTTTGTTAGTTTTTATACCTGTAGTTACATATGCAGTTGAACAAATTGATTTAGCTAATTATGAAACTATGAACTTTAAAGAAACTTTAGAAAGTGAGAATATGACACTATCAGATGCAAATTATACTGAGACTGATGATCAAATTACTATTTACTTATTTAGAGGAAATGGTTGTGGATATTGTCGTGCATTTTTAACTTTCTTAAATGGTATTACTAAAGAATATGGTAAATATTTTAAAGTTGTTTCTTTTGAAACATGGTACAACAGTGATAATGCAGATCTATTAGTAGCTATGGGAGATTTCTTAGAACAACCTGCTGAAGGAGTTCCATATATAATTATTGGTAACCAAGTATTCCCAGGATATGCAGCAAGTTATGATCAAGGAATTAAAGATGCTATCACATCTTTATATAATACTAAAAAAGACGATAGATATGATGTATTTAAAGCATATAACGATAGTTTATTAGAAAAAGCTAAAGCTGAAAGATCAGCTACTTTAAAACCAATTATTTGGAACTTTATATTTGTTACTTTAGCAACAATTATTATAGTTTGTTATATTAATGCTTCAAATAATAAATTATTAGAAGAAATACATAGCCAACATAGAGTTGTTGAAAAAGCACATAAAGATGTTGAAAAAGAACATAAACCAAGAAGAAAATAATTAAAAATATCTCATATGAGATATTTTTTAATTGACAAAAAGGATTCATTTAATATAATATTTGTGAGGAAAAAATATGATAAAAATTAATGATGAAACTACACTTATGATATTAAATGAAAAGTCTTATATACATGGTATATTAGTATATAATGATGGTTATGAGTATGATTTAGGTCGTATGAAAAATGGAACAGGTAATTTTTTATATGATAGTAAATATGTTTATTGTTGGCCTTTTAATAAATCAATGCCATTTATATATGATGTTAGTGAAAGATGTGAAGTAACAGATTTAAATCAAAAAAGACTAATATTTAGTAGATATAATAAAACACTTTAAGTGTTTTTTTATTTATGATAAAATAATATTAGGTGATAGTATGAAGAGAATTGAATTAATGAATGATTTAAGTCTTGCACTACAACAATATGGATTACCTGTCTCTATTATAGATTCATCATTTATGAAAGCTATATATGGAGGTAGTGAAGAATTTAATTTTGAAAGTGTGAAAGAAAATGGATTTCCAAAGTTTATGTTTAGTTGTAATTCTTTTGGAATGGAACATAAATATACTATGGTAATGAATCCTAATGCTCAAAAATATGAAATGGTAGTTCAAATATCTACAAAGAAAAACTTTCAATTAGTAGATTATTCTACAGAAAAAATAACTGTTGCATTTGATAATAGATCATGGAATAATCAACCTGGGTTTATAGTACAAAGTAATAAAAGACAGACATTCCTAAACACAGGTGAAAGAAAGTTTATGGATAAATCTGTTGAAAGTAAAGCTTTATATGATAAGAATGGAATTGAATATAAAGATGAAGATATTATAAGAGAATATCCATTAAGAGAATATAGAGGTGTATTTGAATTTGGATTACCAGAAACTAATGCAAGAGTACCTGAAAGAACAATTATAAATACTTATTATAGAGATGGTTTAGATAGAGCAATTAAATATCAAGTAATAAGAGATATGCTTGGTAATATTTCTAAATCAAGTGAAAAATACTATCATTTATCTAATGAAAGAGGTCTTGGTACTATGAATTTAAATCTAGGACCTATTAATACTAGAGAAGAGTATGATTCTATTCCTAAAACATATACACCTGAAGAAATAGAAGAATTAGTTAGAAATGATTATGGTGTTACTAAGGAAGCACTTATAGAATTGTTTTCAATGTCTAAAAATTTATAATAAAAATATTTAAAGCACTTTAAGTGCTTTTTTATTTGTGATAAAATTATAATGGTGATGATATGAAAAAGGATTATATTATTGATGGTAACGAAGCATGTGCTATGAGTGCATATTTATTTTCAGAAGTATGTGGAATATATCCAATTACTCCTGCAAGTACAATGGCTTCATTAGTAGATAAATGGAGTAGTACAGGTAAAAAGAATTTATTTGATGACACAGTAAGAGTTATTGAAATGCAAAGTGAAGCTGGAGCAAGTGCAGCATGTCATGGTGCTTTAGCATCAGGATCTTTAGCAACAACATTTACTGCTAGTCAAGGATTATTGTTAATGATACCAACTATGTATAAAATGGCTGGTGAAATGTTGCCTGGGGTTATACATGTAGCTGCTAGAAGCATAGCAACTCATTCATTATCAATATTTGGTGATCATCAAGATGTATATGCTACTAGATCAACAGGTTTTTGTATGTTAGCATCATCTAATGTAGAAGATGCGTATTATATGGGGGCTATTGCACATTTAAGTGCTATTGAAGGAAGATTACCTTTCTTACATTTCTTTGATGGTTTTAGAACAAGCCATGAATTAAATAAAGTATCATTACTAGATTCAAATGAATTATTAAAATTAGTTAATTATGATAAAGTTTATGATTTTAAATCAAATGCATTAAATATTGGAAAAAGTATGACTAGAGGTACTAGTGAAACTGGAGATGTTTATTTCCAAAATACTGAAGCAAGAAATAAATATTATGATGAAATGCCTAATATAGTAGAAAACTATATGAATAAAATTAATAAACTTGCTGATACAAATTATAAACCATTTAATTATTATGGAGATAAAAATGCTAAATATGTAATAGTTGCTATGGGTAGTGTATGTGATACTGTTAAAACAGTAGTAGATGCACTTAATAAAAATAATAAACAAGTTGGTTTAATAGAAGTTCATTTATATAGACCATTTAGTATTAAACATTTATTAAGTGTTTTACCACATAGTGTAAATTATATTAGTGTACTTGATAGAACTAAAGAAGCTGGTTCTAATGGAGAACCATTATACTTAGATATAGTTGAAGCATTAAAAGGAAAAACTAATATTAAAATATATGCTGGAAGATATGGTTTATCTTCTAAAAATGTTCCAATTGCTGATATAAATGCAGTATTTGATAATATGTTTAAAAATGGAAAAGAGAAATTTACTATTGGAATAGATGATGATGTAACTCATTTAAGTTTAGAAAGTGTTCCTTTAAATATAAAACCTGATTATAAAGAAATAAAAGTATTTGGTTTTGGTAGTGATGGAATGGTCGGAGCATCTAAAAACTTTATGAAAGTTTTAGGTGATATAGAAGGT
>JAEEGL014010181.1_pt1 | contig 18198 bp, 4 predicted proteins | sample 9134231 | NCBI WGS metagenome assembly JAEEGL01 (sample SAMN16246548, study PRJNA631951) | gut metagenome | biome: gut microbiome; feature: rumen; material: fiber-attached | host: Bos | place: Iran: Karaj | collected 2018-10 | reverse complement strand
TTACATCCATATAGTCGGTTGCGGACGCTACTGTTTGCGAGCCATTAATACCCACCGTCAGGTCCTCCGGATCCGGTTTAGCCGATTCCTTCACAACCGCCGTCAGCGTGATGTCGCCATTTACTTCTACGGAACCGAGGTTGGCACCACCTGTGCGCTCCTGCCATTTCACAAACTCATAGCCTTCCGCCGGAGTAGCTACAATGCTTACGCCCGTACCATAATTATAGGTACCTGCGCCCGTGAACGTACATGCGCCGGGGAGGTTACATTTCAGCGTAACGGTGTACTTATTTGTTGTGGCTGTGAACTTCGCTTTGTATGTTGCATCAGCCATTACGGTCTGGATTTGCGGCTCCCAAGCAAACGAATAGGTATATTGCGCCGTATTCGCTTTGGCCGGAGTAGCGGAGCAAACCGGCGTCTCGCCATACGCATAATCGTTAGATTCAATCACACTGTTGTCTTCGTTTTTGAAGGTAACCGTGAATTTCTTAGCCACCTCGCGGTAAACAGCGGTGTAAGACTTCACGCTGGTAGCTGAAACGGCTTCCAATGCCGGCGACCAATGGTCGAACTCGTAGGTAAATTCGTTCGTAGGAGCCTTGCCGGACGGATTTGCCGGAGCTACAGGCATTGCGCCTACGGCTACCATATACGGTGTTTCGTCCGTCGGTTTGAGTTTGGTGGTACCATTATAGTCGAAGAACGTAACGGCATATTCCGTAGGCGGTTCTTCGAGCCATGTAGCACGATAGGTAGCATCGCCCGTAACGGCAGCCACTTCCGGTTCCCACTGGAGCGTGAAGCCCGGACGGCTCGGCGTGTTCTCACATACAGGCTGTGCATTATGGATCAAGAACTGACGCTCAATCTCCGCACCACCCTCTTCGGTAAAGATGATGGTGTATTTACGCTGCTGCTTCTCATAAGTAGCCGTGTATGTCACATCGCTCGTTACTTTGCCGAGAGCCGGCGCCCAACCGGCGAAGCTATAGGTATAGTCGATATCCGCAGGACGTGTCGGGTTAGAACCGAGGTATTGCGCCTGCGTACCATACGTTACGCTATACTCTACCTCCTCCGGATCACCGGTTACGGGGTCATAGGTGTAAGATTTAATCTCCTCACCATCCCAGTTCTTCCAGGTGATGGTGAAGCGTTTCTCTACCCAATGATGTTTCTTGGTGTTCGCATTCGAATCGTCCCAATAATAATAGGTATCGTTATTGGGGTGGATACAATGGTAGAGGTTATCTTTCTTCTCTACCTCCCACCATTGGCAGTCTTCCTTAATCAATATAAAGAGACGACCGGTACCGGCTTTGTCGCTGAAGGTATGGTCATCGTTTCCGACCATTACCTTATTGGTACCATCCCATGTCGCGTTGACCGCCACGTACTCAGCCGGCTTCGCATAATAGGTCGTTTGGCCGCCTACAATCTCCTTCATGAAGCACGGATCTTCCGCTACCTGCATCGTCGTCCATTGACCATCCATATAGCAATAGGATGTACCGGCCAGTGTACCATCGGTGCTCACAAACGTACCATCACCGTTCTTCAGTTTGACAGGTGTACAAAGTTCGATTCCGAATACCGGAGTTGGAGTACTTTGATTCAAAACCGTCGGAATTTTGACCGGATATGCTATCGGAGAGGTAATACCATAATCGTTATGGTCATAATTAACAATAACGTTCGGTCCAAAGCCGGTAATATTCATTCCGCTCATATGGATTCCGTCGAAGGCAGGGGCGTCTGCATCAAAGATGAACGTACCGGCATCTTCGTTTGAGGAGATGACACTCGCGCCGCCGGTAGCCCCTTCGCTCTCATCCAGAGCCATTAGGGTGTTGTCTTTCGCCCATGTGGTATAAACCGCACAACCTTCACCCATACGGAAAGTACCATGTACATTCAAGATGGCGTCACCGATAGTCGCCGGCGAAGTGATGTTACGTACATTCGGTTTCTTCGTTGCACCGTTCGTACCTAAATCCCAAGTAGGAGAATAACGCACAATAGCACCGAACTTTCCGGAATTGCCGACATAACCCTTAGCCTGGCTGTTCTGGAAACTCCACTGGTCAGCGTCATAGAAATAGAGTGCACCGGAAACGATAGTAGCATCTGAATTCTTCGTAATGGCTACTTCGGCTTCCTTATCAACCTCGACCTCCATACCCGGCAGACAAGATGTACTCTGCGTGAACTCCATGTAACCGGAAAGCAAGTGAATCTTAAAGTTGTTGGTCAACGGAAGAACGAACTTACGCGAATCCAATACCAGGTTCAAGGTACCGGATGCGCCAAAGAAACTTCCCGGCACTTCACCCAAGTTAATGACCATCGAACCCAGTTTCGCTCCACTATTGACTTCATACACCTGTTGGTCTTTCTTCGCATCATAGTACTTGCGTACCCAGGTGTTCTCCGCATCCGCCTTCTCGTCCATCAAGAACATAGCCGGTTCGCCTTCTTTACCAACCACCTTGATATCGTTGGCATACGCATTGATAGAACCTGAAACATTCACCGAAGTCGCACAAATGAGCGAAGCTCCCGGGTGGTACTTCACCGGTGACTCCACGTTCTGGATGAAATACGTATAAATCGGGAAGAGATGCGCCATATCGCGCCAATTCGTCATACCCGGAACTTCCATCGCGATGGTGAAGGAGATATCGCCACCTTTCCAGTCGCCCATTTGGAACATCTCGTGAACCGTACCACCACGACGTACATCAATCTCTCCGGAGAGGTAATTTCCGGAGCCGTCTTTCGTTCCGTCACCGGTAACAAATCCCCATGCACGCAGATAACCACCATTATTGATGGTCATGTGGCTACCCGGCTTTAGGATTAAGTGACCGAAGTTACCGCCCGGAATACCCATTGTCTCACCCTTACCATACTGTGTACAGCTTACTTCCAACGTACCTGCCACTTCCATATTCACGCCATTCTCGAAAGTCAGCTTACGGAAACAAACAGGCGTCGGTATATTTTCTGAACTGCGTGGTACCACTTGATTAGCCGTTTCCTGATCATTCGACATCGGCACGACAAGGGTAGCGTTCGCAGGAAGCGTATAGTAACCGGCTTTCAATATATAGTCATTCTCCATGATGATGATGACCTCTTGACCGGAGTTGTTGGCAAACGCCAAGGCCTCTTCCAGCGAGTTATAGGAAGAATGACCTATACGGCATACGCTCACATTTGATGCCTGCGCTGCTTCCTGGTCACCTACAAAGAATGCATATCCCTCGCGGAACTCTGCTCCGGCTGTATTACGCCATACTTGCTTGCCAAAAACCGTAGTCAGTTCACCGCCGTTATTCTGGAAAAAAGCCGCATTGAACACGATGTCTCCTTCTGCCAAGTCCGCAGGATCAGAGAACTTACCGTTATTAACCGTCAGCGTTCCAGCCGTGCGTTTGAGTGCTTTGGTAGAACCGGAAATTTTTGCCAGTTTCTCAATCGTTGTCGTTCCCGCAGATTGAATGCCATAGGTACCGCCGGTAATCGAGCCTTTTTTGATTTGCGCCGTACCACCGGTAATATTGATAGCGATATTGTCGTCACCAAACGTACCACCCTGGAACGTACCACCGTTGACAACCAGCGTCTTGCTCGAACTCAGACCGGCCTCAAACTTACCATCGGTCGTGGTCAGCGAACCGTTGTTCGTAGCCAATCCCGAAATAGTCGCACCATTCTGCTCTACCGTACCGCTTGCGCCGATAGTCAGCGAACCGAACGTGCCGCCGTTAAGAATCGCTTTACCGCCCGTCACGTTGAGCGCATCAGCAGAACCGCCGAAGAAACTATAAGCTATCGTCACATTACCGCCGCTGATAGTCAACGTATTGCTCAGCGTATAACCGTTGAGATCCAAAGTGATATTCTTGTTGATTGAAACAGCACCGCTATAGTTGCCGTTCAGCTTGATGATATCATCCGCAACTGCATGCGACAACAGGTCCGTCAGATTACCTGTTTCTTGTTGCACTTTCGAAGCATTGTAGCGGATAGCTTGTGCTCCGGCTACAACTGTACGAGCCGACAGATAAACCGACATCTTCACGCCTGCGAAGGTCTCCAAGGTTAATGTAGCTCCATACTCGCCGGCATCGCTATTCGGAGCCGTAAAGGTGACAGGAACGGTCAGTTCCGCATAGTCACCATAAAAGGCAGCGTTCGAAGAATTCCACTCACTTACACCAACGCTCCATGTTCCGGTGGTTCCGGTTTTCTTAGTAACTACCGGCAGCTTAAAATGCCTTGCATCGTCACCTACCGAACTGAGCGCCCAGAAACCAGGGGTCTCTGCGCGGAACTTGATATTTTGCGTGCAAGTCCAGTGACCCTCACCGTCATCAGCCGTTGTTTGCGAACCGCTCACCATTTCATATGAAACGATTTTAACCGTCTCGAAAGCCGCATAGAGATTATAATTACGGTAATTGGAGTGCCCTTTCGTTGCAGAAGGAGTTACTTCCACCCAGAAATCGCTACTTTCCGTTCCGAGATCCGTATAGCCGTCGGTAAAGGACCAACCTGTGAAATACGAACCGTTATCCGCTTTCGCAAACGTACGGAATTGCGCATTTGCGTTGATGAGGCTGGAAGCCAAGAAGATATCGCTCCATCCTTCATCATACGACTCCGCCACATAATCTCCATCATCCGGATTGCCGGAATAGTTCTCCTGCGACACCACATACACCTTACCGCTACCGTTGGTGGTAGTAGCCGGTTGGGCTGTCAGGCGCGCCCAGAACGCATTCTCTTCAGCTTCTTCCGGCGTCATACCGGAGATGTTAATTGCCCACGCCGCACTCACGCCCATTGCGAGCACAAAGAGCAGCATCGATAATTTTAAGAATAGTTTTCTCATATTTTTTTGTTTTTAAAAATGTTTGCTTATTTATCTTCATAGTGCCCGTAAGCTGCAAGCACAAGGACTACTACTTCCGTCTCGTAAATACGATATACAAGCCTGTGTTTTTTCGTTATCTCACGACTCCAGCGCCCTTCCGGTTTGCCCTTTAATGGTTCCGGATGGCCAAGACCGGTCTTCGGATGCTCCTTGAGTTCTTCGATAAAACGCTCAGCTTTCTTAAACACTTTCGGCTCATCTTTAGCAAGACGCAACAAGTCCATTTTGGCCTGTTCCTTAATCTCGATATTATATATCATAGCCTTGTCTTTTAAGGAAAGCCGTTACATCCTCCCCAGGAAGCATTCGATAAGTTGGTCCTTGCTCTGCGCGATCCAGCATGGCGAAATATTCTTCCTTCGTCATACACGTTGGATCTTCCTCCACTTGTTTTACCAAGCGGCGGATATACTTAGCAGCTTTATTAAGCATAGACTCATGCTCCGACAAGACTGCCAGATTCTGATAGATGTCTGCATTTAATTGTAACGCTGTCATATTTTTGTCCCTTTCGTTTGTTTCAACTATTGCTTTCTCTCTCGCGTATATGCGGGCATATGCACATGCGCCGACTAAAAAGCGGCGCAAAGGTACTGCTTTTTTTCGACATACGCAAAATTTTTATGTATAAATCGCAAAAATAATACCAAAATGCAATCTTTACTTAACAAAACGCACGTACGTGCTAATTTTCGTGGATTAGTACTGCCCGGACGAAGTTGCCGGTCAACATTTACTTAATGAGGTTACCCATGGCGTCGTACAGGTGGCCGTTGGTACGGATATACAGTTTGTCGCGGATGAGCAATTTCTGTGCGTTGGATCTTCCCTGCGTGGAGGCATCGGAGACAGGGTCGATATCCAAGGTGCTTGGCGGAATCGTAAAGCGGCCCCGGAGGAAGAGTCGTCCGCGGGTAGTGCCCTCGTCGGTGTCGAAAGTATAATCCGAATCGAACAGGTCGGTCTCAGAGCCCGTCTGCATATCAATCAGCCACACTTCCTCCAGGCGGTCGAGCCACTCGTTGTCGCGCAGCGAGACGGTTAGAGACTGCGATTTCGGGCTATAGAGGGTGAGCGCTATACCTTGGTCAAGCCGTACATCGGACACGCCGGCAAAGGCCATGTCTCCGTACGCAAGCGAACTATACAGCAAGGGGCGCGAAGCCGTGAGCGACTGCTTGGCGACGTCAATACCCGTCTGGTAGGTCTGTGTATAACGCGTGGGATGGCTATAGACCGTCGTTTGGTCGATGGCGCCATCGGCATCCGTGATATCGAGACGGAGCCACTGAACCGATTGATCCACGAGGGCTTGGTCTTCAAAGGACAGATAGCCGTTATCTGCCGCCTGGTAAGCAAAGGGCTTTGCGGGCGGGATGGCGGTAGGCATCTCTTGATAGAACGAGCCATCCGGCTGCATCCAGGCCACAACTATACCTTCCGGCACCGGCGTTTGGGTATAGGTATGGGTGAAGGGCGAGACGAGCAGGTTCCATCCGGCTTCCGTCGGTTCGCCGTCGCTATGCGTTACCGTCACTCGGTTCGTTAGTTGAGACAGGTCAATCGGGAAATAGAACTCCCGGTAGTAGTCCACACCCGAAAACATCTCGTACCCCACTCCGCCGGCGATGGTACCTGTTGTCGGCAGCGTCTCCCAGTTATAGCCGGCTGCGCCATTCACGGCACGGCTGCTCTCGCTATAGGAGCGGAGTACCCAACCGCTTCCGGAGAGATAGTTAATCGGTGCTCCGTTGGATAAGCCGACGGTGCTCAGTTCGCAGTTCACGGGAAGGCCGAAGGGGAAGTAAGCGTCCTTGGAGGTAATGATACGCGTGTAATACACGGGTCCGGCGACAGCGCCGGCATTCTCCAGCTCGGCTGCGCGCTCGGGGGTCGTTCGTAAGACGAGTGCCTCCGCGGTCAGACGCTTGCCACTATTGACCACTATCTTCGCATTCGGCGCGACATATATCTTCTGCGTAGAGATATTACCGTCCACCGTGAGCGTTGCGCGTTTGACAAAGAGCGGTCGGTGTTGATCCGTAGTGATGGTGGTATCGGAAGTGATCTCCTGCGGGATGACATAGGTATGATGACTGGCGACGGCGCCGTCTGTGCGGTACTTTTGGACCAGTATATAGGCGGTATCTCCGGGTTCGCCGGTATAAGCGATTTTCATCGTCTGGTCGACTGCACGCGCCGTCTGAGCATATGCCGCTTTGTTAATATGATAAGGCCAGCCGGCTAAGTCCCAATGGGACACATTGAGCGTGAGGGTATGATTCGCATTATCGACATCAATGATGTCGGCGCGGAAGCCCTTTTCCGACAGTTCTTCCACTTTCCATTTATACTCCGCTCCGTAGGCCGATCGTTCGGCATTTGTAGTCGGGAAAGAGTAATACGGCGGGGCAAAGAAGTGCTCGATTTGCTGGCGAAAAGTCTCGTCGGACAGTTCGTTAAAATATCCTCCGCGCAGCGCGATCGTAGCGTCGTCGGCGCGATAGGCTATTTGTCCTTTTACGGCAGAGAAGCGTCCACCTTGAACGTCTATCGTTCCACCCGACTCTGCGCGCAGCGCTTGCGTTTCGTAAGTCGCATCGGTAGCAGAGATCTTTGGGGTGCCCGTGACGGTGATTTTTCCTCCTGAAGCAGCCGTAAGCGCGAAGGCATATCTTCCCGTACTGGAAGCTTCTACCTCTCCGCCGGAAACGGTTACCAAGGATGTCGCTTGATCCGACATATTTTTCGCGAGCACGGCATAGGTACTGCTCGCAGAAGCCGCTTGGATCTTACCGCCTTTTATCTCCATGACGGCATCGTTCGTTCCGTTTGCCACCACCTGGACGGTGTACATGCCGGTGGATGTATTCTCGCTAAACAGCGTTCCGCTTTCCAAAATGACTTTGCCCTTCCGGAGCACCAGCAAATAGCCATATCTCGACGAACCGGTGATTCCGAAGAGTCCACCTGTTCCGCTGTCTTTGATGGTAAAGGTAGCATTGTCCTTATCCACGACGCAGAACGTGGTAATCAGGTCTTTTACTACGAGGGAATGGCCGTTGAGATCGAAGGTAGTGACCGCATTGTCGGGCGCGGCGTTGTAATTTAAGGTCTCGCCGATATAGTCTATATCAGAAAGGAGTGTGATTGTTGCCTTCGGGTGTTTCTGCGCTTGGCTGAATGCGCGAGCGAAAGAGGAATAGAAGCGCTCCGTTGAACCGGTGGTCACTTTCGCCACTCCGGGTCCGGGAACTACGGTATAGCGATAACCTTCGGCATACTCGGGATCGGCTTCCGTCAGCGGGATGACACAACAATCATCGTTCGCATGGGTAGCCAATTGGCTATAATTGACATAGTATCCTCCGGCAAGGTATGCCAACTCGAGGGGGGAGATGATGTTTCTTCCGTTAGGCGTATTCTCGGTTTCCGTACCCGTTAAGGCGCGAAATTTGCCGTCATAAACGATTATTTTTGCCTCTGCCGTACCATACGCACCTGTCTTCGTGTCATCTTGGCGGAAGATATAAGCATAGTTTTCATGGGGATGAATGGACGTGAACTGCCCGTTATGGATAGTTACCGTAGCCTGCATGGCATAACCGGCAGCTCCGTTATCGGACTCAGCGGATAAACCTCCGGATGCCCATGCCGCGATACTATTGCCGTCAATAGAGTCACTGACGACATTAAACGTTCCGCCGAAGATCTCTATTTCGGCTTTGTTTTTCGATGCGTCCGCGTCGCAATAGTGCTCGTGGTTCCAAGGACCGGCTATTACTCCTCGGGGACTATACGCGCCATAGATGTTAAAGGTCGGATTACCGGTTACGGTTACTTTATTCCGGTAGCATCCGATACCGGTTGCACCTTTATACTGGTAAATAGTAAATGTACCGCCGCTTATATCGAGTTTTCCCCAGTTGCGCAGTAAGTCGATATTACTCTCATTGGGCACGTAGTTTCCTTCGTCATCGCGCGTATCGACGAGAAAAGTGCCGCCGGAAATAGTCATTTCGCTCAGGCTCTCTTCGAGTAGATGGTGGGGTGTCTGATCATCAAAGAGACGTGACCCGTTGGAAACGGCTGCAAAGATCTGGCGGGCAGAAGGGTCGGATGCGCGCGCCGTGAAGGTCCCCCCGCTGATATGCATCTTACCGCGCGCTTTCACGATGCGGTCGCCGAATTTCTTTATGTCGGCTTCCGTCCGCACTACACATACGTTGTTCGTCTCTGTTTCAGCAAGGAAAGTACCGCCGGAGATATACACTTCTCCGCTATATACCACATCCTCCGTAGTACCAATCCAGCCCGTTGCCGCCACGGTATAGGAGGAAAGAGCCGTTCCTACTGCAAAGGCTTCCAATGTGCCTCCGTAAATATAAGCGACACCCCGTTGCTGGGAAAGCGCACGCGCGTTCTTATACTTGGTTACGGTAGCGCGCATATGTCCGCCGGTGATATAGAGCGAACTATAACTGGAGATAGCATAGGCCGTCATTGTAGCGACCGACTCCACCATTCCGCCGGTTACGCGTATAACGGCATCCGGACTGGAAGTGCTATTCAAGGCTACCGCCGGATGCCAATTATCTTCATCGGGATCATCGATGGTGTTCTCGCAATAGAGTTTGCCTCCGGCCATCTCCAGTTCTCCTTGATAGACAGCGACCGTATAGATATTGACATCGCTCTCCATCCGCTTGGAGAGGCATCCTCCTTGCGTAGCAGAATGATCGGTGATGGTCAGTTTGGCATCCGCTTTGTTGACCACCAGCAAGCGGTCCGAGGTATTGTCTGTGATGGTGTGATTGTTCAGGTCAAAGATATGGCGAGCATCCGCCGCAGCAGGGCGATAGTTGATTGTCTGCGTACGGGTGATATCGGCAAGCAAGGTGATCGTTGCTTCCTGCTGCGTCATCGCGAAAGCCCATCCTGTATCGAAATCGGCAAACTCTATCGGGTCGGCAGCATCCACCTGCACGCTAAGCACATTCTGCGCGTGAGCGGCCGCCCATCCAAACAGGCAACATACAGCAGTCAGGATAGCGAAAATATGCCGATGCCCGACCTGAACCATTATTCTTTATTATCAGTCCATCCTGCTTTCCGAATGATTACTTTTTTCGTTACGCCATATGCCATGGAGAGGAGGATGAACAGGAGCCACGGGGTGTCGCCGAGGGGTTGCTGTTCGCCTTCTTCCTCCTCATCGTCATCCGGCGTACCGGGGTTACCTGCACGTCTGGGACCTATGTTCGCACGGCCAATGCCATATGCCTCCGCGTTCACGGTACCATCCTCGTTGAGTACAGACTGCTGTTCATCTTGGTTCCACTGCACCGAATAGGCACTCGTAGATTGAAAAGCCACCGATGGTGCTTCTATCCCTTGTACATTGTACATTGTTCTTTGTACTTTGTACTGGTTCTTGTATTCGACAGCTGTTGCCTGCATGGTGCCCAAAAGCACCAGCAGAACAACTGTCAGAATATTTCGCAACTTATTTTTCTTTATGGTTTTCATAACGTTTTCTTTCATTCTTTCACTCATTAATTCCTTCATTCATTATTTAACCATTTTCCCTGTTGCATCAAAGAGTTTGCCGTCAACCATGATAAACATCTTGTCCTCAATAATCAGTTTGCGCGCCTTCGCTCCTTGTCCATCGTTTCCTTCTACATTTCCGACTCCGGTCGTGATTTGCTGTTCATCGGAACGGGTGATGATGAAGCGTTCGTGCTTCTCTTTGTCGTAAGTAATGAACCAATAGGTAGCACCGGTTTCTATCCGTGTGTAGGTATGTGTATCCGTATCATACAGATAGAGGGTTTCATCGCTATTGAGGTAATCGAAATACAGGGTGTATCCGTCATCTTCTCCAGCGCGGAAACCAATCACCGTTCCTTCCAGTTCCGGTACAGCGGATACGCTGTTCTCTGTCCCTTCGCTGTCTTTGGTATAGAGATAGAGCGAGGACTCGTTGCCGTCCCATTTGTCGCCGTCCCATCCGTTATCGAAACCTGTTGAGAAATCTTCGCGCTCTAACAACAACAGTTTGTCATCATAGTTCTCACCGCTCACTTTAATCTTCAAAACCACCGGTTCTTCTGCTTGCGCATGTTTTGGTGCATGCAGCGCATCACCGATAATCGAACCACGTGTTGTACCGCGAACGTGACGCTCGTAGTTGAGATGCAACGTACCTTCGTTCGATTTGTCGGTATTCTTGACAAAGAATCCTTGCATGGAGTTGATGTGGTCATCGCCGTCTTTATAAGGAGCCGCGTGAATAGGAACGGTCACATAGGTTCCACCGGCATACCGTGCTTCGGCTTCGGAGCCTGATCCTGTCTTATCCACACCGGTGTTGAAGAAGTAGATATTAGCTAACAGGCCTTCCAAATCATCAGTTGTCAAGGCATTGATGTCAATCGGCGCCGTCCAGCTGTTGCCTACCACCATGTTCTCGTCAGCAGGCACGGTTATATCCTTCGTGGTGGTCGGAACCAGCGTACCCTCGATAGCATAATATGTCGGCTCCTGCTGCGTGATACAATAGCCTGTCCACGGATATACAGAAGCGCCGTTCTTCACGGATACCCATCCCCAAGCGCCGTTCTTCTTGATACCCCATGAGTACATCCAGCTGCCGTAGAAATTACTTGCGGCATTGGCTTCGGTAACCGGCACACCGATATACTGGTAGTTCTTCGTTCCGCTACCGTCGATGTAGCCCTTGCTGTACAGATCTACTGTTGCCGCATTGCTATTGCTGTTATCGAAGATAAGCGTAGCGTTGCCGGCAGTCGAAGTCTCGAGTATCAGGTCTTCCGTACGTGTCGACAGGTTATCCTCTCCGGTCGTGGTGCGACTGATAGTACCTACAACCTCCAGACCCTTATTCGCGCCGACGGTCAGTTTGCCGGTATGGCTGCTGCTCTGGTCGATCACGATGCTCTTGGCGACAGCATGCTCGATATCCACGCTACACGGTTTCTGGATATAGATGTCATGCTCCGCTGTCGGTACGCATGCCGGTTCCCAGTTAGAGGACTTGCTCCATTGGTTATCCGTTGCTCCGGTGAAGGTCAACCGTGCCACCGGCGTCCATGTAGCCGTGTAGATCGTGTTTGCCGAAGGCATGGTAGCCGCTACGGCAGGAGTCCAAGCCGCGAAGGTATAACCTGTCTTGGTTACCGTCGGAGCGGTAATAGCATCACCTACACCCCATGCGATACTCGGTGTACCGGTTGCATCTACGGCAGCACCTGTACCGGCGGTCGTTACCGTACCGCCGTCCAAGTTCCATGTCAGGGTATAAGCCTCAGCCACTTTGTAGTTGTAATCACTACCAACAGAAGCCTTATCCGCCGCAGTTGTCTCCAGACAGTGGTAGTTGCCAGTCTTCGTCGGAGCCACATAACCGGATAGGTTGGTATTGATGTTATAGTAACCGCCTCGAATATCCAGAGCAGTATTGGAAGCCGAGGTATTCACAGCATACGCCTTAGTTGCATCACCCGTACTTACCACTTTAAACTTACCGCCAGTAATCGTACCTGATGGAATTCTTGTCGCTGCCCCTTCGAATCCGGATTCGGATTTAGCGGCAGCAACAAATACACCATACGCAGTATTTGTAGTAGCCGTAACATTGAACGTACCATTCGTAATACGGATTATACCCGGCATGTAATGCTGACCGAAAATCGTATCACCTGCGACTTCGGTCTTCTGGGTTAAGGGAAGGGATGCCAACCCAGCATAAGCGCCATAAGCCGTTGTGGTTTTGGTGGACACATTAAATGTACCTCCATTAATCTCAATTGTTCCTGAATATTTTCCTGTTCCCGTAGCACCGATTGTTCCATAAGCATATGCTCCATAAGCTGTTGTTGTGCCGGCAGTAATATCGAAAGTTGGTGTTCCATCTACAGTAACAGTACCTCTCGTAGAATAAATGCCATATGCAGTAGAAGAACCGGCCTTAATAGTGAACGTTGGAGTGCCATTGAGTGTAACATTTCTAGAAGAAGATATACCATACGCTCCTGTTGTTTTTGTAGTAGCCGTAAATGTACCTCCTGAAACAGTGATTGTTCCTGCATTGACTATACTAGCTGCTGTTTTACCCGTTTTAGCAATTGCCGTAAAGGAACCTCCCTTGATGGAGATACCTGTAGTACTGGAATAAACATTAATAGCATAAGCGGTATTTGTACGCGACTTCGCTAATACAGAGACGGTAGAGGTAGAAGGAACCGTTATCGGACCCCTTGCATATATTCCATATGTTGTGGATGTACCTTTATTATTTATAGTATCATTGGTAGCTTCTATCCTACCACCATTCAGTGTCGCACTACCTCCACGCACATAGATACCATAAGCCGTCGTCGTCCATGCGTGTCCAATAATAGTGCCGCCATTAACCGTTAAGTTTTTTCCATAGGTATATATACCTATTGCTGTTGTTGAGGCTGTGGTATGACCTTTCACAAGTCCATTATTGATAGTTATCGGAGTGGTACCGGCTGTGGAAGAATAGATAGCTATCGAACTATACTGCGATTCGCTCTCTACCGTACCATCGTCCATGGTAAACGTTTGCCCCGCTGTCACATATACAGCTGTTGCTGCAGAGTTCTTATTGGCTGTAGCAGAGGAATATACATGAGTATTTTTGCTATATATTGTACCGTGCTTCAAATTTACTGTACCAGCAGTAATAAAGAGACCATATACACGATCATTTGCGGAAGTAATCATAGAAATCTTACCTTCTTTTTCTGCGCTACTATCATCAATGGTAAATGTCTTACCGGTAGCATTTATGTCAATTAACTTGGATACTGTACCGGAAAGCGTATGATTTTTCAGATCCAGCGTGCAGTTCACCGTGGTATTTGTGTAACTCAACTTTTCTGAAACACCCTCTACATCCTGTAGCACGGTAATGGTTGGTGCTGCGGCGGCTGCATTAGCGGTTGCAAACGCTTCTGAAATAGTCTCATAATACGTCGTAACACCGTTAATCGTTACGCTTGCTACAGCGGCAGTCCACTTGGCGTAGAGCGTTGTAGCAGCCGTTACATGGTCGGTACTGAAGTTCCAAGCGTTCGTACAGCCGGCTTCTTTGTACCAACCGCCGAAGACAAAGTTCGCCTCTGTCGGTGCTGCCGGCTCTGTAACCAAACCGTTGTAGTTGATACTTTGAGTAGCCACAGCTGCACCATGACCTTGCATATTGAAGGTCACATCATACGAATTGATTGTCCACGTAGCCGTGTAGGTCGTGTTCGCTGCAGGCATGGTTGCCGCAGGAGCAGAACTCCAACCCGCAAATGTGTAACCTGTCTTTGTTACCGTCGGAACCGTGATAGAAGCACCTTGCTCAACATATCCACTCGGAGTACCGATTGCATCTACCGGCGCCTGAGTTCCGGCAGTTGTTACAGTTCCTCCAGCAAGATTCCACGTCAGCGTGTAGGCATCCACTACTTTATATTTATAATCCGTACCACCTTCGCCAAGCGCTGCTTGCTCTGCGGCGGTTAACTCGATCGGGTGCTTCGGATCCGAAGTGCAACCTTCGATTGCCGTCTTATAGGTTGTGGTACTACCATATTCATTGAAGTATCCGCCGGATATGCTAACCGTTCCGCTGAAGGGACTACTATTATGTGAAGCCTTAAAGAGTCCTCCTTCAATCGTTAAGGTTGCTCCGCCACCCTCATTACGCGCCACTTGCGTAGCATTAGTAGCGTCGCTTGCAGAAATCCTCGGGTTGTTCGTGCCCTTAACCGTTATCCTTCCCTTCTGAGCGGCAGTCAGGGCAAAGGCATACGTGCCCGTTGCCGTAGCACTTACCTCACCTCCGGAAATGGTAGTCTCCGCATAGTTCGAGCCTGTAGATTTGGTTAAAACAGCATACGAAGACGATCCACCGGAAGTTTGGATCTTTCCTCCCGTCATCTCGAACTCCGGAGTAGCATCTCCGGTTGTATATACTTGTACTCCAATAGCATTGTCACTGTTGGCTGTACGAGAAATCGTTCCGCCTTGAAGAATCAGTTTTCCATTGCCCACATGAACAGTAGGACTCCAGTTTCCTGCAGCGGATGAATAACTGATACTTCCTTCGCCCGGTGTATCTTTGATGGTCAAAGTTGCTCCTGCTTTGCCAACACCAAGCACCGTCCCCGTTGTCGAAGAGAGGGAATGACCGTTCAGGTCAAAGGTATTGGAGATAGCGGAAGACGGAGCCCACGTGTACGTCGATGTAGAGACAATATCCTTCAGCAAGGTAACCTCCGCATTGTTTTGTGTCTTCGCATAATCGAATGCGGCTTTGAGCGTAGTATAATTGGTGGTTACACCACTTACAGTTACGGAAGCAACCGCTTCTGCCCACGTAGCCGTGTAGGTCGTATTCGCAGCAGGCATGGTAGCTGCTACAGCAGGCGACCATGCATTAAATACAGAACCTGCTTTCGTAACCGTCGGAGCGGTGATGGCATCGCCTACTCCCCATGGAGCACTCGGTGTGCCTGTCGCGTCAACTGCCGCACCCGAACCAGCTTCGGTTACTGTACCTCCAGCGAGGTTCCAGGTTAGGGTGTAAGCCGTTGCTACCTTATACTTGTAGATATCAATATCCACACCGGCTGCCTCATCCGTAGCCATTGTCGATAAGCAGTAGTATTGACAACTACTCTTCGTCGGAGCGGTGTACTTGCCTCCGATAGTAGCATTAGAGGTTGCATCCGTCTTTTCCGTACTATAATAGCCGCCTTCTACTACAAGTCTTTCCGCTGTGGTTGCTGAATTCATCGCATATGCCGTAGCATTCGCGTCACCCACCGATTCTACTTTGAATTTACCACCGGTTACCGTACCTAATGGTATTCGTGTGGTCGTTCCTACGGCACCAGATTCATTCTTCGCTGCTTTCACATGAACACCGTATGCAGCAGTTGTTTTAGCCTTAACATTAAATGTACCATTCGTAATTTCGAGAATACCAGGCATATAGTGAAGACCTGGAACGGTATCGTTGGTAGCGCTGCAAGAACGTAAGTCACGCGATACCAATCCAGCCAAAGCACCATAGGCATCTGTTTTAGTGGATGTCACATTAAACGTACCGCCATTGATATTAATGGTACCCGAATATTTTCCTGTTCCCTTCTTGCCAACGGTGCCATATGCGAATGCACCATATGCCGTCTTATCTCCGGATGTAACATTGAATGTCGGATTGCCACTGACGGTAACCGTGCCTCTTACCGAATAAATACCATACGCTGTTGTGGTTTTGGTGGACACATTAAATGTACCCCCCGATATCGTAATATCTCCACTGGAATATACACCACAGCCACCAGATCCTGTTTTTGCAATAGCAGTAAAGGTACCTCCGGCTATCGTATTTCCGGTAGAAGCACCTCCGATAACAACAGGGTAAGCTGTGTTTGTTCTCGCTTTTGCCAAAACATTCACTGTAGAACTTGACGGGATAGTCAATACACCCTTGTACGTGCCATTTACATATGCCACGTTTATACCATACGCTGTGGTCGTTCCATTATTGCCAATAGTATCATTAGTTGCTTCAATAGTTCCACCATTAATGATCGCCTCGCCACCATAGAGATACACACCGTATGAGGTAGTTGTCCACGCGTGTCCGATAATATGACCACCATTGATAGTAAGTCCTTTTGCCGCATTATATATACCACCAGCAGTGGTTATACTATTAGTATGACCCTTGATGGTTCCGCCATTAATCGTTACCGTAGAGGTTCCTTGCTCGATATGGAGGCCATACGAATTATATTGCGCTTCACCCTCCACCGTACCATTGTTCATAGTGAACGTTTGACCAGCTGTTACATATATGGCACTCGCGGCAACTTTAGCAGCAGAAGACTTATTATACTCTTTCGTATTCTTACAATATACCTTACCATTCTCCATATTCAGCGTACCAGCGGTGAGATAGACGCAATACACACGTGCGTTTGAATTAACCTCCGTTTTCAGGACGCCGCCTTTAGCACCACTATTATCGGTAATGGTGAAGTCAGCAGAAGCGTTGTTGATGGCCAATAACTTAGTTACCGTACCAGCTACACTATGGTTATTTAGGTCTAACGTACAAGTCTTAGCCACATCATACGTAAGCGCAGTCTGACCAGTAATATCCTTTAGGATAGTAATGGTTGCATCATCGCCCGTCTTTGCTTTCGTAAACGCATCGGCAAGTGTGGTATGGTACGTTACCGCTGAACCGACCTTCACTTTTGCTACCGGGTCATCAGTAACCAAATAGCGATAGCCGGCTACATACTCGGCGTCTTCCGTATCGAGGTCCATAATTGCCTTGCCTTCAGCTTTGTAGGTGTTAATCTGATCCTTGAAGGTCGTACCGGACTTCTCATTGAAGTAACCACCGGCTATATTCAGCACAGCAGTACCTCCATCAGCACCATCCGCCTTTTTCGAGACGATAGCACTTCCAGTCGTCTTGTAACGTCCTCCGTTGACATTAACAATGGAGTTGACAAACGGAGAGGCTAAGTATGCTCCATCTTTATACATGGTATTCCAGGTTGCATTGATAGCAACACCCTTCACATTGAACGTACCGCCATTGAGGTTAACCGTAGCGGTCACGTTACTCGAACCATCTCCTTGATACCAACTGCCGACATACGCACCTGTATAGGCTTCGAACAGCGCCGTACCGCTAACGGTCGTAACACCACCGAAGGCTACCAAACCATAACCGCTGGTTGCCCCTGAGCGGAACGTACCGCCGGAGATAGTTGCTGTTGCACCCGATTGTACACGTACGAGATTGATGTTACCACCCGCATTATTCGCAGAGTTGACATCAAACGTGCCGCCGGTAATGTCAAGCGTAGTACCGGTACCGGTTGCAAACGCACCAAAGCACTCGTTCTGGCCTGCTCCGTTTCGTGAAGTAAACGTACCACCGCTGACTGTACCCGAACCTCCGTTAGACACATAGATGCCGTATGCGTTCGTCGTGGTCGCCGTAGCATTATATGTACCACCGGTTACGGTAGCAGAAGCAGAAGTCGTAGCATAAACACAGTACGCGCTTGTTGTGGTGGTCGTCACATTGAACGTACCACCGCTGATAGAAGCCGAAGCTGATGCTTTAGAGAGTCGGACACCATGCGCTCCCGAGGAAGTGGACGAAATGTTCCATG
>JAEEGL013838883.1_pt1 | contig 18198 bp, 16 predicted proteins | sample 9134231 | NCBI WGS metagenome assembly JAEEGL01 (sample SAMN16246548, study PRJNA631951) | gut metagenome | biome: gut microbiome; feature: rumen; material: fiber-attached | host: Bos | place: Iran: Karaj | collected 2018-10 | reverse complement strand
TCTGATGTCAACATCGCAACTGAAATGATCCTCGATGCGATGCTTGACAACAATGTGGATGCCTTTACACTGGTAAGCGGCGACTCTGACCTTGCAGGGCCAGTCTCGGCAATACGTTACAAGCTGAAGAAGCCCGTTGCCGTTTACAATCCACATGGCGGGACTTGCGACGAGCTGAAGAAATTTGCATCCTTGTACAGGAACATACCTCAAGACATGCCGAGCCGTTGCCAGCTGCCGGACGAAATCACCTTGCCCGATGGAAGCACGATACACCGCCCAGTGGAATGGATCGCGCCCGTATCCGGGCAGTAACCTTGCCCATCGTCGTCCAATCGGCCCACCCGCACTGCACGACTCTGCCGATCTGTATTTCCACATGTCTCTTTCACAATTCCGAATAAGGCAGGATGCGCTTCCGCACGCGACGAGGCTTCATGTTCGTCGGCCTTGTCGCCTCTTCCAGAAAACCATAGTAGCTGAATGGCCGACCCTTGTAGCGATGGCCAGTCATATAGTGCCGCGCGGGCAGCATCGCCGCGACCTTCGCGAGCAGTCCTTCGCGTATCCGGTCTAGCCACCGCATCTGCATTTTCGTCTCGGCACAGCCGGTCACATTCGGAAACGCCCCTACCCAGCACATGTCGCAATCCTTCACCTTTGCCGTCACATATCCCACACCCTTCGCAATCAGCCTATTGCGGATACGCCCCAACCATCTCCTGCGCGACTCCGAATGTGCGCGTGACTCCGCACCTTTCGCTCCGCGCGGCAGGGGCCGTTTCGCTCGCGTCGCCGCCTAGCGATCTGCCGCCAGTCGCAAGCCATTTGGAAGTCAGTAGAAAGTCGGAACGTTGAGCCAACTTTGAAAAACGCGCAACCGCCGTATGGCGCAAGGATGAACGCAGAACAAAAACAGACTCGCCAAATCAACCAACCACCAACCAACTACCAACTACCAACTACCTACCAACTACCTACCAACCTCAAACTAACCACCACCTAACCAACCAAACATCAAACCAGAATAGGCCGCAAGTGTAATGAGTCCTGTCGAGTCGATGCCGAGAGATTACGAATGATTTCTGGGCCAGTTTTGTATGTTTCTGGGCCAGTTTTTGTATGTTTCTGGGCCAGTTTAGGGCCGATTGTTTGATTCCCAGTGGTCTCAAGTCCGCCTTGGGGCTATTTCTGGGCCAGTTCTGGGGCAACCGGTGCGACGGAGAGGCCGTCGCCTTGGATGTGCAGGAGGGAATTCATCATCATCATGCCGCCCTTGATTATGATGAACTGGGTCTCAAGCTCCATGATTCGCTTGTCGGCAAGCTGTATCAAAAGGGTCTCGTAGTCCCCTCGGAATCGCTGCGAATTATTTGGGCATCGTGCTCGCGGCGGACGGGGGTGCCGGAGACAGGGCGACGACAACGGTGATGGTGCCGTCCGAGTTGAGGCCGCTGGCCGTCTCCACAATCATTTTGCCGACGGATGGATGCTGGTAAGAATACACGACCAGAGGCTTGTCCCTGGGACGCTCCACGAGCTGCGCCTTGCGCTTGGCAAGTTCGGAGATGAGCGATTCGCGGAAGAACGCGGACATCTTTTCTTTCGTGGGGAAGCGCAAATTCTGGGCAAGTCCCCGCGAGAATCAATTGATTCTAAATAAAGTTAGGCCCCTTAGTTTATAGTTTATCCCCACTTACACAAGCTCTATTCACGTCGCCAAGACCTAGATTCAATCGTTGGTGCTGCCATTATCTTTTCGACAAGAGGATAAATACCCGCATAATGCGGAGCGTTTAAACATTCAGGAAATTTACCGTGCGTATGCGCCCACTCTTTTGCGCGCCTAATCGCAACCTCACTCTTAGTCATCTTATCAATATCAAACTGTGCACCATGCTTATGATCGTATCGCGGCATCAATTCGTGTAAAAGCCTCTGCAGCTCATGCCGATCTTCGGGGAACCTATTCATTCGGGAACCTTTCGCTGTACAAAGAATCCCCCAGATCTCAATACATGGAGACATAAAAGCGACATGTATCCGACACAAAATATCTTTGGCCTTGCATTGATTGATATCACGGACTTTACATCCATTAAAGCACATTGGTGGGCATTTCGACAAGACAGAACGGACCTCGGTCATATCCCTTGCCTTCGCGTCATGATCAAACACGACCCAAATCTCAGCTGCTTGATTTTCGCGTAAATCTTCAGCAACCTCAACCGCAAAACTTAACGCCCACTCCAGCAATGTAACGGGAGCAGAGACTGACGGCTTCGGTACAATTCTGATGGCACGATTCTTTGCCAGAGATTGTAGATAACCCAATTCCGTCTTACCCTCATGAAAGAGGTATATCACGGGTATTGCAACAGGATCACTCCCCATACACCATCTCCCCACCCAAGCTTGGTAACGCCCCGTACAATCCCTGCAAATAACCCTTCTCAAGATTCTTGTCATGCCGAGGCTGAAACTGATAAAGCGAATACAAATCCGATGAGCCGTCCACACGTTTTTCGGCAAACCATATTTCATCGGTCCGCCAGATGTCATGCGTCATAAGATTTGTATCATGCATGGTAATTACAAGCTGAACTTCATCAATCTTGCGTTCCATGAAGGACTTCAGCAAGAACCACATCAGCATGGGGTGAATGTGACAGTCGGCCTCGTCTATGAACCATGTGCCATGACCTTTATACATCTGGTACAACATCGGCGAAAGATGTATTAATCGTACCGTACCATCAGACTCCGCTTCAGCCCGCAAGGGTACGCCATTATGCTGGAGACGGAATTCCTCACCCCCGATTCCCTTTGCATCTTTCTTTATAAGATAGAATCCACGGTTTATGCCCAAGACCCGCGCCCCCTCCCCCTTAAAAGGATGCATATTAAAAATCATCTCGGCTTCTTTGGCGGATAATGGCTCCCACGACAAATCTGTAATACCCAGATCTGCACGTCTCAATAACTCAAGCAAGAACGCCTTAAACTCATCCTGCTTGATGAAATGATAGAAAGCACTTGGATGCGGACGCGACTCTGAGCCAAGTACAAACATCGCGCTCAAACCAGCATAAGCCGAAAGAACACAATCCGACATGGCAATGTTCGCCTTGTTTTCTGACAATCCATCAGAAAGTAACTTCGGCAAATACAACAGATTGTCCGCCAATGTCCTCTGCCTGTACCATTCCGTCTGCTCAAGTTGTTCGCCAAGTACAAGTCTTGTCCCATTTTGTCGATCAAACAGAACTAACTCCTTTCCACCATATATTGACCAAAGACTTTCACGTTTGACGGAAAGGCCATCTGTGGTAACAGCATAACGAAACACAAACTCATCACTAGAATATACGACATCAAAACACATGTCAGGCCTGATGGCTGCAGATAAAGCGAACTGCAACCCTCGCAATACAGAACAATCGCCCCGATAAATCATCTGCTGGAACAAATCCATTGCTTTTAAGAGATTAGACTTGCCGGCAGCATTTGCTCCATATATCGCAGCCCCTTTCAGAACCGGAATTCCACCAACATAACAAACATGATTCTCATGACGAGAAGTCTTACGCCCAGCCTCCATTGAAAAAGAAACAGGCGTGTCAAACGAAAGAAAATTCTCGATTGTGAGATTTATAAGCATCTTTTAACTCCATCCGCCCGTATTATATCATAATATTAGACCCAGATGCAATAATATAACGAAAAAATCTCGAATTTCCATGGAATAGTAGATTGTTAATCCGTATCATCAAGCCAGAGACAAATACGAAGACAATTTCCGTGAAGACTTCTTGCTAAGGCCACCATGCCTATCTATAGAAGATGCAGTTGTAATCGACGGCAAATATAATCAATATATCAAATGGTCTTATCTCGACTTGTCTACCATCCCCGCAAGAGTAATGAAGGATTATTTCGCACCACCCCGTCATTCTGTACCCCACCGACAGGCCCCGCAATCCCGCCATTTTTATATAGCACACGCAGGAGGTTCTTACGAACTGGGTAATGACAAAATATACCGTAAACCATTCTTACACGACCCAGCCCCAAAAGAATTAGATGTCACTTAACAACAGAATCTTCTGACTCTCCTTTCCTCTCTTCACGTTTTGGTAATTCGACCCTATAATCCTCCGCGAGCCCCTTCAACAGTACTCGATTGGCATCGTTCTTTTCCTGCGCGTATAAACGTTCAAAAGGCTCTTGAAGTTTCTCTGTACTCTCATCCGACGACCGCCAGTTTGCATCTACGCTAAGCTTTCTTTCGATCAAATTTTTTGCAAGCGCAAGCAGATCAAATTGCCCGTTGCCATTCACAAGACCCTGCCACACAACATCCGCAATTACCTCATCACTAACCTTTTCAACATCAATGACACCTTGATTCATCGAATAGTATGACGGCTTATCAGCGCATTCCAGATCAATAAATACTTTTGTGATATCAGAAACAAGAGAATTTTTATAAGACTCATTCATAGTCCCAACAAATGTACACCATTCATCACCATTACATCCTGAGATTATTTCCTTGCGGATGAGTCGACAATTCTCATCAGATGCACTCATTACATCTCTCAATGCCTTATAAAAGGGGACTCCCAACTCAAAGTCTTCGACTTTATTCTTAATTAATATTACAAGTCGACGGAAATTGCCATCCTTCATCAGTTCCTTCAGGGCACTTTCGTCTAATGCCTTACACGCAAAAGCCGCATTATTGCACAATTGAATCGAGCACCCTTCCCGATTAAGGATATATTGAATATAAGACGCGCATCGTTGCAAATCCGTCTTTGAGAACCCTTTTTCTTCTATCTTCTCAATGGCTTTATGTTTTTCTTGCAAGAATTCAACATACTGATGAATCTTCGTTTCACTGTCTGTCGCAGAAATTCTTTTCAGATGTTCCCCGTATAGCCAAACAGAATCCAATGGAGCTGAGGCATCATAATTAAACCATTCGTAATCCGATTCATTCATCGAGAACTCAATTAGCGTACCAAATATTTGCCATTCTGAATTCGCAACAAATCCTCTCATGGACGCTTCTACTCCAAATTCTTGAATCAACCCCAACAAAGACTTTGCATCATCAGGTGATGCAGACTTAAACACGCTTTCAACCGCCCTCATCCCTTGTTGAGACGCACCAATTTGACAATCACATGACAACGCCTTAATACCTTCAGGACTACAAACAGCCAAGAGTAATGCGGCTTTCTGCGCTCTTTCCTCTGGTTTAGACCCAACAAAATTATAGAATTCTCCCCTCTTCAAAAGCGGAGCAACCGAATCTCGATATTTCTTATCAAGTGGGGTAATAAACAGCAATGCGTCCAATGCCCTTCGCGTGGGTATGTTCTGATCTGAAAAACCATTATTGGCCACGATATGATTTATTGCCGCATCTATCGTCCCTACCCAATCAACTTTTACACGAGACTCAATTACATATTTTATCGCGCGACCAAGATACGGTTGAATAACCGTATTCGGTACAATTGCCTTTGCAATATCGGATGCAATAGTCGGTAATGGCTTAAGCTGTTTAGCAACCGAATAATCCAAATGACCTAACGATTGGCAGAACTTAGCCAATTTCACCGCACCAAAATCAATAGTCTCCGCCTCCGATTGCACTGATTCGGGAAATGCGGCCAGCACAGAACTTACAGACAAACCTAACGCTGTTCCATCAATATCATCCCGGCTTCCAATAATACTTCCTACAGACCTAAGCATCTGACGGTGAATCCTTTTTGCAACCGAGTTACCAACAAGTTCACAAAGTTTTTTGACACATGCAATAACTCTCGTAACAAGGATACCGTCAGCCGGGAAAAAAGCGTCGAGGGAGGATACGTCTTTCCCACATAGAACATAAACATATGCTGTAACTTTATCTGCCAATGTCCTTAACCGGCTAGAAGCTATCTCACAAGAAAATAAACACGAAATGACATTGATAAAGTTGCCAATATCCTTTTCATCGTTCCATTGTATCCCCTCGCTGACGTAAGAATCAAAAGCCATCAACGCCCCATCCCCATGATTCGTTATCAACCTATTAAAATCTTCCGACTTACTGTCGTTTAAAGCAGCACTAATCTCTGGAATAAGCAACAGTTGCTGACCATCTTCAGGAGAGACGCCAAAAACGATCCCCGCAAGTTGCCGTGCGGCATCAGACGGTAAATAAGGCCTGTCTTTTTCAATTGGAAAAGTTCCATCCAGCAATCCGGCACGAATCTTATCTGTGGATATCCTTTCCTGATCCATAAAACGCTTTATGACATAATAGGCAATGGTCTTTGTCGCTATCGACCCATTGTGCTGATTCCTAAATACAGCAACCTGATTGACATAGTTTTTCATCTCTCGCGGAGTAGGTATATTACCCATACCATTACGCGTAATCTTAAGAATTCTCAATATGTCCTCTTGCTCGCTGACATCCGCACCTCCCAGTACTTTCGAAATAGACTCCTTGGCATATAACTCCCAATCCGTCATAACTGGGCGCGGTACCTCAACGCGAACCTGGAAAGATTTATCAAGGAATGATTTCGCCCGTTTTTTATCGTCTGTCCCATTCTCAAGATTCCAGACTTTCTCAAGCCCTTCCGCATCATAGGGAACAAGAATCCATACCTTCTTAAACCAATCTTCAGTACACCTTGAATCACTTCTACGCTGCAAGAATGTCTGAAGTGTCGACCAAAGCGATAAAGAACGTCGCCCGTCAATTCGATCTAGGTTATCGATAGCGAATACAAACTTAATATTCTTGTTCCAGTCAACCATCTTCTCCATTATTTCGGAAAAATATTTTTCAAATTCAACGGATGACCGCTCCTCGACATCTGAAACCTCGCGAACAACCGTCTCTGTCGCCCGCTTTGTAACGAACGCCCATGATTCGGCTTTCAACAGACTTTTCTTATCCTTGTAAGCTAGAAAACCAGCTCTTACGAATGCCGTTGCAAACGGAAATGCAAACGCTACAATCGTACCCCATGCAAAACGCCAGTCTATGGAGTCATTAGCCTTCTTACTCACCGAGAGCAATGCGATTCCAACTGCTACGACAAACGAAGATATCACGGCAAGAATGCCCGTCCAAGTGGGAGTACGATCAGTTGTTACAGTTGCAGTATTTTTCTTCCCGTCAATCTCATCGCGCTTGTCTTTTAACCAAGAAACATCACCTTTTAGTTGGGTACATCCACTATCAGATGTATTGATTGCAATTCTAAATGCATCTATAATTGATTCCAGGAATACCCGCCGCAAACAATTCTCCTCATGCGCCCATGCATCAAATGTGAAAACAAAACCAATCCCTTTTAGCTTGCGCTTTAAGATATTAATGACTGTGGATTTTCCACCTCCCCAAGACCCTTCTAATCCAACCGTCGCCCCCTTGCTCTCCCTGTGTATAATCTCGCAAAGCGAATCGGCAACATTCTGATGCGTCTGGTGCTTAAAAGAATCTGTTGCCACCACTTCTTCATGAAGAAGCCGAAAGTTCCTCCAATCACCATTGCAAGATTTGACCAGCTCGGTCTTTTCCTTTGTTACCACATTCTCCCTACTTACCATAATCATCTCCTATCTTAAATACTTTACTATTGCCTCGCTATTATCGTTCGCACATGTCCCTCTCCATGTACTCCATTCTGATAATATGAAATCGTTTTCACACTACCGCAAAGATCGTAATTAGGATCCCACAATGAAAAATCCTCTGTGGACTCAATCTCCTCACCAGACCTGGAATTAAAAACGCTCGTAATGGATGAAGAATCGGGAATTCGCAAATTTGTACGCAACTCCAATTTGGAATCTTCAGCCGCAAAGTTCCTGAAAAAGAACCCGACGCGAAGTTTTGCATCTTTGTGCGAAGCAACTTTGGCAACGTCTTCCATATTTAAGTTGGCAACCTTAAGTTCATTGCGCTTCATCCTCTTATAAGAATCCACATACATATATGGTTCATCAATTGAATCAAGGAACCCCATAAAAGCTGTTCTCCACGGAAGTCTATCACCATATATCAAGTCGGAAAAAGATTCTACAGAACGCGGTGTGACTTTTCCCACCTCGTGTATAAACCTCTCTCTAAAAGGATAAACCGCCAACCACGATGAAAGGCGGCTCAAAAACATTTCAATTGGTGGACGTACATCCCCATCTGGATAATATATCGATCCACTTTTTAAAACAAGTTTGGGATCGACCAAAACACGAACTGCTTCATGCCACCACGAAGCATCTCGCCGATCAAAAAGGTTCCCCTCGTTTTTATGAATATACCAATATTTGTCGGCACTTGTGTCCTTAACTATCGTAGCATAGAAACGCGGGCTGCTTTTAATTTGCGCAGCGAGTGCCGCCATTTGCGCAGCCACTAATCCATCCCAATCCTCATTTTGCGCATCCTCTACCTCATTTATATTCAAACACTTGCCTACAGCTATTTTCCATGACACACCATCCGTAAAATCTTTTTTCGTTGGCATCTTCTCGAGGACCAGCCCATTAAACCAATCATATACCTGCCGCCATGAAGTAGCACACTTTTCCAATCCCAAGGCCTTAAACACATCACGCATTTCCGGATGTGCCAATATCTTCACAGATGCATTAGTAAGGTATTGTATCATCTGGAAATAGAATTCTTGCCACCGTTTTCTGAACTCCACATCTGTTTCCCCAGGAAAGCGATCCTGAATAGCCCATTTGTCTACGACTTTCACAAGTTCGCGGCAGTCCTCTGCGCCTAAACAATATTCGCTCCTTAGATACTCAAGCCATGCCGGAGTTGTATGTTTGATTTGTTTTGCTTCAGGATCAATATCCTGTACATCAATCCCCAATGCACGCGCAAAATCACACAATCGTTCTGGTGAAACACCTGACCCCCCCTGCTCTAAAAGGTATATAAACCCACGGGATACACCGACCCGTTTTGCCAACTCAATCGCAGAAAGCCCCAACTCAATTCTACGATCATGGATTTTCTTGCCTATTGTGGTTTTCATGTTTGTATATTGTACACTATCTTACTCATCGTGTCCAGTATAATATTTTATTTGTATAGTATATTATATCTACTTGACACACACTATGCGAGTTTGCTATAATATCGCCATCTGAGCGGGAATCAGATTGAGTTCGTGAATCGGGTGATTCTGAGCAATAACAACCCCAACAAAACAGCAGTGCTCTGGCTGTCCGGTCAAATGACACGGTTTTAAGAGTACAAAACATACTATGGGAAAACCTACAGAAACAAAATACGACGGCTGGGCCGTTATACCAGAAAAATCCATTGAAGGCGAAAATCCAGAAAACTGGCACATTGCTGAAGTCAACCTTGATGCATCCAGAAAAACGATCATAGCATTCAATGGCAATCGAACAACCTGTTGTGGGAGGCAAATTAGCAAAGACGCCCCAACACCCAAGATGGACGCGTTCTACCCAAAAGAAAGCGATGGGAAACTTAGAACCAATCTTGCCACTTGGCAAAATGGCCAATACGAATTCTGTGGAAATTGTGTCGGCCACTTTTATAAAGACACAAACAAGTCCAATAAATAACAACAGGGTTCAGCATCTCCAACAACGCAAAACAGAAAGGAGGTGAAAATATGGCAAAGTCCAGCAAGTCGACAAAGTGTCGCAGCGCAATCACTGGGCGTTATGTAACGCCCAAGTATGCAGCTACACACAAGAAGACGACGGTTACCGAACGTCGTTAATAACCCCAACCTTCGATAGTCATTGAGTTTTTATTCCCTCAATGGCGTTGGGCGGCGGAATCCGCCGCCCAATTCTCTTCACCCTTTACATTCAAACAATTATTATGACATACGTTACATCAAGCAACATTAAGGCAGTCGACTATGACTCCTTCAGCTCAACCCTTACCATTGATTTTCACAATGGCAGGCGTTATCAATATCACGGCGTACCCAAAAGTATGTACCAGCAACTTCTCTGCTCTGCATCCAAAGGTCAATTCTTCTCATCTTTCATACGTTACCACTTCCCTACCATCCGCGTAGCATAGTACAACACAAATTACTATTCGCAAGCGATGAAAGAAACCCGCATACGGTGTTCTCCGATTCCGTTAAGAACTGGGCAGTCAGGAATGGAAAGAGACACGCCATTAGGATAACGATGGTTGCGACCTGGGATTGTACCGCGTTTGCGCGTGGACACCTTGGGGAAACAAGGATTCTGACTTTGATCGCGACATCTGTGACTGGTTTCTCCGTGGTATTTGGTAATTTGCGGACGATGGATTGCATTAGAGACGCTATAGGTGACTACATTTGTTCCTGTTATGGATTGGTGCCGATGTTCATTGCTTGCAAACAATGAACATCGGTTGGGTTGCCCAAACCTGGTTTTAGTGATGGGAAGGCGATAACTTGTCCGCCGAGCTATCCGCCAAAGTATTAGCGGTTCGGCCGATGAGGACAGCCCCCCGAATTCCTCAATACAATTCTTAATGAGCAGACTGCACGAAGTCGAAATCGACTATGACCGGCGAATGGTCGGAGGCGTCGAGCGTCTCCTGGTCAAGATCGAGATCGTACCGCAGGACACGGATGCCGCCGATGAAAAAGATGTGGTCGATCGACTGCTCAGGCTTGTCCCTTCCAGGAGGCGCCACCGTGCCGTGATACTGGCCGTTTTCGTCTTGCTTTGGATAGCCATGATAAGTCCGCGTCGCGGAGCGGGCGGTCTTCTCCATCGCCACCTCCATCGCGTTGACGTACCCCTCCCGCCGGAATGTCTCAAGGGCCAGCGAGCCAGGGTTACAGTTGAGGTCGCCACCCCCGATCACAGGAATGTCGCCCCATTTCCGGCGAACGTCCGACACGTGCCACAGGATGTTCCGTACGTTGAGTTCCCTGATCGCATCACTTTCCGGACCGTTGTGCTTGAACCAAAAGTGCGTGGCGAATGACATGAACCGCCGCCCGCTGCACTTATCCTCGAACACCGCCCATGTCACGCCCTTGGAGACTCCGCCCAGCGCGATGTGAAAGATGTCGAATCCCGAATCCAGAAGCGTCAGGCGATCCTTCCGGTACAACAGTGGCGTATTGTTCACAGGCTCGGGCTGTTCCTTGCCGTTCTTGACAGGCGGCAGCGGACCGGCCCGTCGAAGCGCACCCGCCAGATCGCCCCGCACGATGCCGTAAGTGGCGGCAAGATGTTCGAACATGGGACTCGCCCACCAGTGCCCCGACACCTCCTGGAGCGCGGCGATATCCGGCTTAATTTTCAGGAGGACGCGCTCCATGCCGGCCTCGCGCGGCTTCACGCCGCCGCCCTTCACGTGCCAGTCGCTGTAGATGTTGAAGGTGATCATCCGAAGAGGCTTCGCCGCCGCCGCGGCCTTTTCCCCTTCTGGTGACGCCGCCACCAACAGCATCGACGTCATCACGCCACCAGCCGCCAGCAGTCTGGCGAATCCGCGCCTTGAATGCAATCCTGACATAACCACCTCTTTACCCTGCGCCGCTACCGAACGGACATGATTATGCCAGGGAGCGTCACAACCTTGATGTTGTCCACGAGAATCTGCCGGTCGTCAACCCCCGTCCCGAAGCACGGACCTTCCGCGCCGTCGGTGGAGATGTAGAACGCGCTTATCCCCTCGGCGGCCGCAAGACCGTGCTCGAACGGCAATTCACCGGTCTGGACGACCGTCGTGCCGCCCATCGTGCCGATGTCGGGATGCGCCATTCCCATGTTGCTCAGCTTTACGCGGTAGGTCTGCGTCGGGGGATTGACCACGGCCGAGAATCGGTACCAGTTGCCGTTGGCACTGGATGCGGCGGACCAGATGTTGCTGACGGTCGGCGTGCCTTCCGCGTTCACGTGAGCGAACGCCTCCATGCCGGTACAGTAATATTCGGGCGGGTTGCTGCCGTTGTTCAACAGGCTTTTGAACCCGAAGGCCACCTGCCGATAGGCGTCGTAGGTCGTGTCCAGCGTCTCCACCTGCCCCATCTGCGGCGCGCCCATGGCGAAGATCACCTGCCGGCCTGCGGCATACCAGCCCTTCGGCGGACGAATGTCGACATCAACCCTGAACCGCCGGCACAGCGACACGCCCAGCGTATTGGCGCACAGCACGTCATGTCCGGCCTCGGCATCGTGGCCCAGCACAAGGCACTGGTTGCCGCCGTTGTCGCGTACCGTGGCCGTCGCCCAGTAGGTTGCGTCGCCGGTGCCGTTCTGCCGTATCCAGTGGTCGGGACCGTCGTCGCGGTCATACTGTTCGGCGAGGTGCCCGGCGGCATGCGTCGCCGTGACGGTACGCATGCGCGTGGAGAAGTCGTTGGAATAGACCAGCGTCTCGGACGACGATGCGTCCGCCTGATGCCAGACGCGGATGTTGTCGAAACAGACACGGTTGTCGTAATGGACGGTCGGTCCGCCGGCGCCAGCCCCAAACCCGTGGAGATAGAACGTGCCCACGTCCGTTGTCGCCGAGGCAAACGGCACATCCGCCACCGAAAAGATCGGCGTGAGGGTCGGCGTGAAGTCGGCCGTCACGCTGGCGATCGCCCGCAAGGGCGTGATTGTGGCGCTGTAGGTCCGAGCGTCGATATCCGCCGTCACCTCGATGCGGTACCACCAGTCTTGCTCCGGATTCACATACGAATCCGGCGTGATGTAGGCAGGGGTGGCCGAGGAGGACTGCGCCACACGGTAGGGCACATAGTTGGTGACAGGATTCGCGCCCGTTTCGTCAAGCTCCCGGCGATAGCCGACACCCGCCACGAGGTTAGCCGCAAGGTCGTTGCGCGCGGCCGTATAGAGCGCCGTACCGCCCAAACCTATGGCCATGCGCTGCAGACCGTTATCCAGCAAGGCTAGCGTCGTTGCAGACGGCAGACGGGCATCCACCGACATCCTGACCTTGCCGGCGGAATAGGAGACACCGAGCGGTTGCGCCAGCGCCAGATGCGCCGTGGTGTTGGCGAACGTCATCATGTTGGCGCCTGTGCCTACGTTTCCGTTGCCGTCCATATCGGTATCCGTCCTTCCGCCGTATAGCAGAGCCGCCGCATAGCCAAGAGACAGGTCGTCAAGCGGCAAAGTGCGCCAACCGTCCAGACCGATCGGTTGCGTCGCCTCGTATGGTGCCGCAAGCGGAGGCGTCAGGCGGCGCTGATCAGTTCGATGATTGCCGTCGGCGTAGGTATACATGTCCGTGCTTTTCGTCGTCGCCGAACGCGGCGCGTAGGCGGCGGTGAGGGATTGCTTCGCACAGACCGTCCGATAGCGCCGCGTCACGAAGTCGTTCTCGTAGAATACCGCAAATTCCGACGCGTCCGGCGCCTTCCACGAAAGGCGCAGATTGTCCACCAGCACCTTGTTGGTCAGCGCAGGATCGCTGTCACGGTCGAACTTGCCATGGCCGTCTATGCCGATGCCGGTGATGCCACCCGTCTCGTCGGACATCGCCGTCATCGCCGCCGCATCGGAAAAGGTCTGGTAGGGAGTCGCATCGGAAGGAACTGTATCGAACGTCGGGTGGCCCTGGCTCTGGATGAAACGGTACACCTCCCCACCGAACGTGTTGGCGTCGAGATCGTATGTCATGACGAAGCGGAACCAGAAGTTGGTCTTGTTTACGCCATTACCCGAGACGTTGTTGCCTAGCTGCGTAGTGCCACTGGAGCCATGGTAGTACTGTGGATAGATACGCTGCTGATACTGTGCGGTCGTCGAACAGCGCAGGCCGAACTTGCCGGGCGTCACAGCCCGGTCGTTCAGCGCACCACCCCACGCAAGGACGTCCATGTACTTCTCATAGACAGGAAACACGCGCCCGTAGGATGAGGCATTCCCCTGTACCCAACCTTCCGTGGGGCCGCGCATGTCCACCTGTATGCGCAGCAGGCCGTTGGTGAACGTGTTGTGGATCGACTGGAGCACAACGCCGTCACGTTCGGCGTTGCTGCCGTAGAACCAGGAGAAGCAGATGTCGTCGGCATCCCGACGCGGTCCGGAGCCCAATCGAAGGGCGTCAGCCGTGAACGACGGCGTGAACCAGCCGTCATAGGAAGGACGCCCGGTCTCGACGGCCGTGAAATAAGTTGCCGCCCGCGTCACCAACCACTCGGCCGTGGGATAGCCGTCCCGCGCTGCGCCGCGGCAGCAGATCTGATAGTATCTCTTTTTGTCGTTGGGCTCAGGGTAGGGCCGGGCTTCCATCCATGCGCCGTAGGCCGGAATCGGATTCGGAGACGTACGCGTCGTGAAGTCATTGACATATACGGTGGTTGCCGCGAAGAGACTGGCGGCGGACAGTGCGGTCGCAAGGATGGCAAGTGCGCTACGTATGGACATGGTGTTACCCTCCTTTGGGTTATGCTATTTGAACAGTTCAGAAATCTCGAGGTTGCGCTTTTTCACATCCTCGACAAAGACCTTCGCCCAGGCATCCGCGCCGGCGTCGATCGTGTGGGTGGTATCCTTGGAAGGTTCGTCGTCCATCGACTTTTGCCATCCCGTCGATATCACGTAGTACTTCATCGCCGCGTCCTTGCCGATCTTGGACAGCTGGTCGAATGTGAGCGTGTTCATGTCGACAAACTCCGTGTACAGCTCCTCGCTCAGCTCTCGCATCGCCTTGGCGTAGCTCAAGAGCGAGATTCCCTCCTTGTCCGCCTTCTGGAACAGCTTCCCGTTCTCGTCGAACGTGCCGCGCACGTTGGACGAGACCAGTATCGGCTTGCCGCCCTTCGCGCGCACGTCCTTCACGAACCCGCGAATGATCTCCCGGTAAAGTCCATTGGGATCGGCAAAGCGCTTTTCAAGATAGAACGGCGTAAACCGCTTCTGGTCGTTGCCGCCGAACTGGATGAGGACGTAGTCGCCGGGCTGGATCGCGGCCACGAGCTTTTTCCATTGGCCGGAAGCCAGGAAGCTCTTGGTCGAGGCGCCGCCGCGCGCATAGTTGTCTATGGTGACGCCGGGCTTCATGTGTTTCTCAAGCGCACGCGCCCAGCTGCGGTGCGGCATCTTGGAGGGATCATGGTCGGATGTCGAGGAATCGCCGGCAATGATGAGCTTGGGGGCCGCGTCCCCTGTCAAGACGCATCCAAATATTCCCATTACCAATAAACACAGCATCAAACTCGCACGCGAGACCATGCCTGATTCAAATCTATGTTTAGCCATAAATGCGATATCCTTTCTTTTCAGGTTCTTGTCCAATCGGACTATGTGTCCAGAAAAGTACACTTTTCCGTACACCCCGCCATTTTACCGTTTTGAGCGGGGTCGAAAAACGCATTTGAGCCCATATCTACGGGCTTTTTCGTCTCGCTGTGACAACATGGAGTGTACCCAGGCCGGCTATCTATGGGGTACTATCCCCAGAAAGGCTATCCATGAACACCTATAACGAACAAAACGAATTCCAGCAGGAACGTTTCCTGCCAACCCGCTATGACGACTTCTTTGATCCGAGGCACGCAGCACTTGACATCGCCGCCGCCGTCACAGGATCGCACACGCTCCTTTCACGCCACATCTGGCGCAAACGGCTCGAAGCCATCGGCGAAGAGACGTTCAGGGATATCCTATTCCTGTTCTGGAGCGATCTCAAGGCCGGCGAGTCCGTACGAAGCCGTGCACGGGCCTTGACAGCGCGATTGAACAAAGCCGTGACAAGACTCGGCCATCCATGAAGGGAGGATATGGGAAATGCCTACCGCCATGCTACATCGCCAGAACTGGCATCGCGTACAGATCGTTCCGCCGTGGTTCAAGGATGTATTACACTCGACGATCTTTGCGCAGATCGACCACGCCCACCACATAATACGAACTTTCTCCGCCATATCGGTAGTCCCTCCCTCCGACAGAGGCGTGCTGGCCGAATTTGCGATGGGATCGAACCAAGACAGAATTGCCGCCCGTTTCGGCGTATCCCGCCATCATGTCTGCCGCCGGTTGAAGCGGTTGCGGAAGATGTTAGGAGACAGACTTCCATGTGGCCTACGAATGCCGTCCGCCACGGCATCATTGATCGCGGACTTCGTGGAACATGGCGGACCAAGAGTTCCAAACGTGAGGACCGTCGTCAAACGATTGGAAGAACTTTCCAGAAATGAACTTGGGGTACTCTTTGCCCTCTTGCGGCGGCAGCCCGTAAACGAGACTCTTGTCGCGCTGGGAATTGGAAACACACGCTACCACCAAATCAAGGCAAGGCTTTCTGTGTCGTTTTTCCTGTCACCGACGCGATTGCAGAAATTTCAATTATGCACTTGTATGCATAACCAAGATTTGGTATTATTTTCGCCGTGCACGGAAAAGCGTACTTTTCTGGACACTTTTTCGATAGTGAATCGGCGGAATATCCATTCCGCCGCTATTTTTTTGCAGTTCTGCATTTGGATAGGCGGGCAAAGGCGTTATCGCTCCAACCGTGATGTGAACGTGGAACAGGGCATGCCGCAAAGCCGAGCCCCTTCCCGCACAGAGATTTCCCCGGCGAGGACACGGCGGGCCGCTTCGGGGAAGCCTGGCGGCAGAACGCTCTTGGGCCTGCCGAAACGTACACCGCGAGCCTTCGCCGCCTCGATGCCCTGTCGTTGGCGTGTGCGGATGGCCTCGCGCTCGGATTGTGCGCAGTAGGCCAAGACCTGCAGGACGAGGTCGGCAATGAACGTGCCGAGCAGGTCCTTGTGCAAACGGGTGTCAAGAAGCGGCATGTCAAGCACCTGGACGTCTGCACCTGCGGTTTTCGTTATCCATCGCCATTCTTCCTGCGTCTCGGCGTAATTGCGGCCCATCCGGTCGATGCTCTGCACGATCAACAAGTCGCCTTGTGCTAGCCGTTTCTTCAGCTTGCGCCATGCGGGTCGGGCGAAGTCTCGTCCCGACTTGCGGTCGATGAAGATGTCCGCCTGGGCGACACCAGCCGCCTTCAGGACGGCCAGCTGCCTGTCTGCATGTTGATCCGCGCTTGACACGCGGGCGTATCCGTATGTTTTCATCTTGGATCCTTTCACATGATTCCATGTCACCTGTCCGCATCTGCGGGAGGGGGTATGGGGGTGGGCATTTATGATACTGGATATGGCTATGGTTCTGGGGGATGTTAAATCCCTGTTCCCATGGTTGTGGTTCTGGCTTCGCGCGCGCGAGGGCGTACAGGCACGAGAGAACATCAGGCAACGGAAGAGTAAAGATCGGTTTGTGGATTGGGAAATGAGAAGTTTGAGCGCATGGCGAAAAATGTCTGAAACCATCGCCTGATGCGGTTGTGGACGATTTCGAAGAATAAAAAAAACGGTACGGAAGTGTACCCGTACCGGCTTTTTGTGAAGGGACCGTGCGCGATGCCGGAGAGGTTCCGGCGCGATGCGCGGTCCTCCTTTTCTTCAACACAAACACGAAAGGAAAACGACAATGGCCAAGATCAAAGGCGTGAAGCAGTTCAAGGAGCGCGTTGACGCTGCTTTCGAGACACAGAAGACGCGCGACGAGGCGAAGGCCTGCTACGACTTCCAACGCGAGGAGTACAAAACCCAAGAGGAGGAGCTGTGCGCGTACGCGGCGGCGAATCCCGACGTGTTCGAGGGGCGCGACGGCACGAGCGGGTGGGGTTCCACCGATAGCGTCGAGTACACGATGACGAACGGCACCTCGGTGGAGCGCGCCGACGGCGGCAAACTGACCGACGGCGAGTTCCTGAAGGCGCTCCCGAAGAAGTACATCCGCGTGAAGTTCGAGCTGAACAAGGCGAAGATCAAGGCGGACGCGCTCGACGACGAGGCGCTTGCGGCGCTGGGGCTCGTCCGCGTGGGCACCGTCAGCCTGAAGCTCAAGGCCAAGGCGGCGTAGAGAAAGTTAAAAGTTAAGAGTTAAGAGTTAAAAGTTGGGGGATGGACTCGCCAACTTACAACTCACAAACTCACCAACTCACAACTGAAAGGCAATGAAATGAAACTCAAGATCGACTGGAAGGCGCTCGGCAAGGCGCTGTGGGCGGCGGTTAAGCCCGTCCTGCTCGGCGCGGTCGGCGGCGGCGTCATCGCTCTCACCGACGGCTGCTCGGCTCTCACGCCCAGCGCGAAGACGCAGAGCATGAGCCTCTACGCGGTCGGTATCCCC
>JAEEGL012173675.1_pt1 | contig 18198 bp, 22 predicted proteins | sample 9134231 | NCBI WGS metagenome assembly JAEEGL01 (sample SAMN16246548, study PRJNA631951) | gut metagenome | biome: gut microbiome; feature: rumen; material: fiber-attached | host: Bos | place: Iran: Karaj | collected 2018-10 | reverse complement strand
CCATATTATGTAGATCTATATTTAGATATACTTCATTATCCAAAAGAAAAAGAATTCAAATTCTTTGATGAAGATGAATTAGAAGAAGCACTAAATAATAAATTAATTAGTAAGAAAGATTACAACATGGCATATAAAGTCGGTAATAAATTATTAAAAGAATTGCAAAAAAATGAAAATAAATATTTCAATATTGATGTTATTAAATATATAAATAAGTATTTCAAATAAAAAGAGATTGATTATTCAATCTCTTTTTCCAAATATCAAAGTACCAATTCTAACTATATTACTACCCTCTTCTATAGCTATTTTATAATCATGACTCATACCCATAGATAAATATTCTAATCTATATTTATCTTTTAATTTTTTCATCTTTTTAAAACTATCTCTTATCTCACTATCATTTTCACTATGAGTCCCTATTGCCATTAGACCCATCAAATTGATATTACTCATATTTTTAACTTCATTAATTAGATTATCTAACTCTTCTACACTACAACCTGTCTTACTAGATTCTTCTGCTATATTAACTTCAATCAATATATTTACTATTTTATTATTTTTAATAGCTTCTTTGTTAATAACATTAGCTAGTTTAATAGAATCAACACTTTCAATTAAATATATATTTCTTTTAACAATATCTTTTACTTTATTAGTTTGTAAATGTCCTATCATATGCCATCTAATATCAGCTGGTAAACTATCCATTTTACTAACTAATTCTTGTACATAGTTTTCTCCAAAGTCTTTTATTCCTAAATTATAACATTTAAGTATTTCTTCATTAGACTTAGTTTTAGAAACAGCTACTAATAAAGCATTACCAATTTCACTTCTTATTCTATTTATCACACTATTCATATTAACCTCTATTATCATAATAACAAAAAAACACTATTTATAATAGTGTTTCTAAATACTTTCTAACTCCATCTTCATCATTAGATTCAGTTATAATATCAGCTTTATTTTTAATCATAGTACATGCATTATTAACACATACACTAGTATTAGCTACTTCAAACATAGATAAATCATTCTTATCATTTCCAATAGCAATAATATCACTAATCTTTAAATACTTACTTAATCTTTTAATAGCGTTTCCTTTAGAAGATTTTTTATTTACAATACTAAAATATATTTCATTATTAAATGCATTAGAAGAATCAACTACTTTATAAATACTCTCTATTTTACTTTTATATTCTAATATAGCTTTCTTTTCACTTCCAATAACCATTATTTGTTTTATTTTTTTACTTAGTACTTCTTCAAAATTATTATCATCTAATAATACTTGTGAATCATTTCTAGTAAACTTAGTAACATATTCCATATTGTCACATACAAAGACTACTCTTAGATTATTTCTTTTAGAGTCTTTGTATATTTTTTTAATTATATACTTTGGTAAATAATAGCTCATTATCACATTATTATTTTTAATATCTAAAACTTCTGTTCCATTTGATGATATTAAATAATCACTAAGACCTACTTCATCACTAATTCTTAAACCATGATATCTAGGTCTAGCCGTACATATCACTACTACATTACCATTTCTAACAAGTTTACTAATAGTACTTTTAGTTTCATTTGTAATAGTTCCATCACTATGTCTTAAAGTACCATCACTATCTATCGCTATTAAATGTTTCATTTTATAATTAGTTAGATTTATATATTTCAAATAATTCTAACATTTCCTTTGCTATTCCTTTTTGATCCCCATATTTTCTCATATTCTTTTTTAATTCATTTTCTACTTCTTCTAGTGGTATTCTTCTAAGTTCAAAGTTACCCTTTTTCTCATCTTCAGTATATTCAGTTTTATCTAAATGTACTTCTTCATCTGTTTTAATTTCATAATAATATATTTCTATTTTTCTATTCTTTCCAACTTCTGGCCAATCTTTATAATAACCAAGAAGTACTGCAAAAGGTTCACTTTCTACACTTGATAATGTAATACCAGTTTCTTCTTTTACTTCTCTTATAACAGCGTCTTTTAATTCTTCATTTTCTTCAACGTGTCCGCCTGGGAATTGATAATCATTATGAGAGTAACCTAGTAATACTTCATCCTTTGAGTTAACAATTAAAACTTTAACTCTTTTTACTACTTCAGTAACATCTTCTTCTGTTAAATTATACTTATTAACAATTATTTCCTTCATTATTATCCCTTCTTTCTAACTTCATTGTCATTTGATCAATACTATATTGTTCTATAACACTTTTATTCTTCATAAACTCTCTTAATATTTCCATTACTTTTTTATGAGTTTCTTCTTCACTTAAATTATCAGTATTTATTATTACATGAGGTATATTATATCTTCTTATAGCCTCAAATATTTTATCATAACCATCTACATATATTCTTTTCTTACCTAAATCTAAATCTTTTGAATTTCTATGAGTAATTCTTTTTATTCTTTCCTCAATTGATGCATATAACACAATAGTTATATCAGGAAAACCATAATGACTAGCATAAAAATCAAATAATTCTCTATTATCATCATGACAAGAAAAGTAATATGTTGATAAGAATCCCCTATCTAATATAACATCTTCTTTTCTTCCATCTTCTAAGGCACTTAAATTACCCATTAAATAATACATTGCGACTAGATTATTAGAATAATTATATATATTCTCCATTACTTTGTGAGATGATTCTTTATCATGTAATAATAATGAATCTATTGGTTTACTAATAGTTTTAATACAAAGAGAATTACTTAGATTATTAACTAAACTACTTTTACCAACACCATCTAATCCTTCTACACATATAATCATATTTATTTCCCCCTTAAATATAACATATTATTTTTTTCTTATCAATTTAGCTCCTTCATCAAATAATACTTGATGATATCTTTCATGATCTGGATATATAGATATCCATTTAATTGCATTATAACAATCAAATATAAGTAATCTATCATTTAAAATTTCATTGTTCATAACTTCTGGATATAGCTCTCTTAACATACTCATAACATTTTTATAATCATCTGGATTTACACTTCCATTACTTATAAAACTATTAGGATTTTTACTCATTCTATTTAGTGCATCAAATTCTTTATCGATTATACTTGGTCCATACCATTCAAAATCTATTAACTTTAGTCCATCTTCGCTAACAATTATATTATCAAAATGAACATCTCCATGAATATAACCACATCTAGCATTTTTTAAATATTCTTCAAAACTATTACTTAATTCCAATAAATATTTAATTTCTTCTTTACTAAATAGTCCCATCCTTTTACACTGTGCTAGTTCATTATTGAAGTTATTCATTATTGATAATTGATCATAATCTCCTATATATGGTTTACTATGAATAATTCTTAAGATATTAACTAAATTATCTAGTATTCTATACCTTTGCATTTCACTCATATCACCCCATAATGAGAATAGATTATGTCCCTGTATTTTTTCTTCTATTGTGTAATAATATGGTATTACTGTTTTACTATTATCATATACAAGTAATCCTGGGCTAAAATCATAATCATTATTTATGAAAAATGATACTTCATTTCTAACATCACTTTCTCTTTTTACATTAGTACATATTTTTAATATATATTTATTATCAATGTCAAACACGGATCTATTAAACCCGCTTCTTATTCTATTACATGGTACATTTTCATCTATACCAATATGTCTTAAGATTTGTTTGACCATCTCTTCCATTAAAAACTCCTAATACTATTTTCTTGTTAATTTCATTACATCTGGATTATTTAACTCACGAATATCTTCTATTCCAAGTTGACCCATCTTATCTCCTAAACACCAAGTTCTATCATTTACAAAATCTGTATATAAATATATTTGACCATCATGTACTTCACCTATTTCATAACCAGGTTTACAAATACAAGTACATCCATATACATGATCATCTGGTGTTATACATACTTTTTTAACACCCGCAGAACATTGAAATCTATTTGGTTCATTTACTGTATCTTTTCCAAATGTTCCACTTCTTCTAACTTCTAAGTCATTAATATCATATTTATCTCTAGCTTGTTTTATTTGAGTAAAGAAAGCATCATAATCTTCTTTAGATAAACCAACATTTGATAAATTCTTTGCTCTACCTTGAATAAATATTTTATTAAATTCTACTCCTGAAGCACCAAGCTCATGAGCTTCATCACATATCTCTAAAGCATTATGAGCATTCTTATTAGTTATTGTAGTCATTAATACTACTCTTAAACCTTTTTCTCTTAACATTCTAGTTACTTCATTTAACATTTCATTAGTAATTCCATTTAATGAATTTTGAATTCCAAAGTGATATGACATAAATACTGTTTTAATACCACTTTCTTTTAATAAATCAATTACTTCAGGTTCTTGGTAGATTCTAAGTCCATTAGTCATAATCCAATCTTGACCAACTATTTTATATGAACTTAAATATCCAAGATCAACTAGTGGTTCTGCTCCATCTATTCTAACAATCTTATAATCCTTAGAATAATGTTTACATAACTCTTCAAGTTCTTCTGGTGTTCTATTTCCTTTATAGCCAATATAACAGTGTGTACATGCTACATTACATTTAGAACAAGCCATTAATATAACTCTTTCACCTTCATATTTTTTTAACTCTCTCATTATTTTTCTCCTTTCTTTCTAAGAGTATACCAATATGGTTTCTCATCTTTAAAACATCTATTATTTCCTAAGAAATAATCTAACTTATATTGAGCATCTTCCATACTTTTACCCATTCTATATGTATAGAATATATAATCAAGTATGTATAAAATACTATATAAGTTATATACTTTCCAAAAATATCCAGGTACTTTACCATCAAAATAATTATTGATAAGTGTATAGTAAAATGCTGGATAATTTTCAATAACACTACTAGAAGCTAAATCATAGATTCCATTATTTTCTTTACATACATCTAAATCTATCATATATGGTTTATCACCATTCATTATTATGTTTCCAGGATGAAAGTCACCATGAACAATACTAGTACTCATTCCTCTTAATACTTCTACATTGTTACTTACATAATCAACTATCATAGATAAATCTATATCAATACCTAAATCATTAATTCTTTTAATTTTTTTATTATATGAATTTAAATATTTTAAATATATATTTAACTCTTCATGAGGTTTTACACTATGCATTTTAACTAACTCTTTACTAACAGCCTTACTATATTTTTTATCACTTGGTGTATTTGTTAATAACTTGTCTAATGGATATCCTTCAATCCATTCAACTATTGAATAACCTTCTCCGAATTTATATAACTCTGGTACATTTATACCTGCATTATGAAGTCTAATCATATTATCAAAAGATCTATATCTATCTATCATAAATCTTCTATCATATTCTCTTAACAGGCATGTTTTACCATTAAACTCAATTAAAGATTTCTTAACTGAAGAATCACCTTTATTAAACTCTCTTATTACTTTAAAATCCCCTGACATATATTTACTCCTTACTTTCTATTAAACCATTCTTACTTAGTTTATAAATCTTATCAGATACTTTTTTAACAAAGTCTTCTTCATGAGACACTATTATTAAAGTCATATCTTCTTTAACTAGTTCATTTATTAATAACAAAACACTTTCTTTCATTTCTTTATCTAATGCACTAGTTGGTTCATCAAGTAAGATTATTTCTGGTTTCATAAGTAGTGTTCTAGCAATACTTACTCTTTGTTTTTGACCACCTGATAATTCATCAGGATATTTATCTTTCTTATCAACTAAATCTATTCTTTTTAAAATGTTATTTGCCATTTCCTTAGCTTTAATATTAGAATAACCTTTTATCTTAGTTAAACCAATTATTAAGTTATCCATAACAGTAAGGTGTTCAAATAAATTATAATCTTGAAATACCATACCTATCTTTTGTCTTAATTCAGTTAAATCAATCGCATCAGTATTAATACCATTTAAAGTAATTATTCCTTCATAATCATCTTCTAGGCGATTAATGCATTTAAGAAGTGTACTTTTTCCACATCCACTCATACCTATAATAGATATTACTTCTCCCTTTTTAATACTTAAATTAACATTTTTAAATATTAATTCATCTTTATAATACTTACTTACATTTTGTAATCTTAATATTTCATTCTTCATGCTTTCTTTACCATCCTTGGATTAATCTTTTTATAAATTAAATCAAGTATTTTACCAATGATATAACAAATTACAAAATATATTATTGCTGTAAATATTAATGGAAAAAATGCTTCATAAGTTCTATTTCTAATAATATCACTTGCTTTAGTTAACTCTATTATTGAAATATAACCTGCTATTGATGTTAATTTAATTAATGATACTATTTCATTTTTATATACTGGTATTACTATTCCTAGTATTTGTGGAATAATAATATATTTAAGAGTCTGTATTCTATTAAAACCTAAAGAATAAGCAGAATCTATTTGAATTTGATTTATTGAAGCATAAGCTCCTTTTACTACTTCTGCTACATATGCAGAAAAGTATATAGAAAATGCCATTATAGATACAATAACTGGATCAATATTTACATTACCAAATATTACAAAATAGAATATTAGTAATAATACTGTTATTGGTACACCTTGTAAAAATCTAATAATACCATTTGACAATAGTTTTACTACTCTACTGTTAATCCTTTGTATATAGAATAATAGTATTCCTAAGAGTGTTCCAAATAGTATTGATAATACTGATATTATCATTGTATTCTTTAATCCCTTTAGAAATAATAAGTATCTTTTTTCTTCTATAATAGTTCTTCTAAAACTAATATATACACTATCAAAAAATGATAATAAATTATTTCTAAATATAACAATCAAACCGATTATTATTAAAGTAAATAATATCCAAAGAATTAATTTCTTCTTTTTCATTTTACCCCTACTTTCTTGTTATAATTACTATTCCTCCAGTATAGTCAGCATCACTAAATAATACTGACTTTTTTCTTTCTTCTGTTACTATGATTGAACATCCTGCTATATCAACTTTACCACTTACAATAGCTGGTAATAATCCATCAAATTGCATCTCAACTACTTCTAACTTGTAATCAAGTTTATAAGCAATATATCTAATAACATCTATATCATAACCAACTATTTTATTGTTTTTTACATATGCAAATGGAGCAGAACCACTAACTGTACCAAATTTAATAGTTCCTTTACTTCCATTATATTTGTAACTATCTAATTCTTTCTTAGATTCATCATTACCCATCCATTTTTCTTCAAACTTATTAAGTGTACCATCTGCTTTCATTTCACTAAGTACTCTATTTACATCACTTTGTAAATTAGTTAATTTTGGATTAATAGCAAAAGCATAACTATCTTCAGTTAATTTTTCTTCTAACATTTTAAGTCCATCATTATTCTTAAGTATTTCTTTTCCTAATGGTTCATCTGTTAAGAATCCGTCAATCTTACCACTCTTTAAAGCAGATATTTGATCACTATAACTGTTATAGTAAAAAATACTAGGACTCTCTAAATTATTATTTGCTATTGTGTCATATTCACTTCCAGTAGTAACTCCAATGTTACTATAGTTTAAATCTTCTAAAGTATTAATAATGTCTAGTTTATTTTGACATCCACATAACATTACTACTATTAGTAAACACACTACATATTTAATTAATCTTTCTAACACGACTAATCTCTCCTTTTCTTACTTCTATTCTAAATGAGTTGAATATATTTCTCATTTTTTCTAAAGTTTCTTTTTCATCATTACCTATTACTTGTACCCATCCAGAAGCATCATTTCCAACTCTTCTTTTTTTCTGATATTCGCCTACTTTAGCAAACATTTCTCCTCCAATAACTCCGTCCATTTTAAGTAGTTCTTCTAGTGGAGTTATCTCTTCAACTATACCTTCTTTATTTGGTAAGTACAAGTCACCTACACTAACTATTTTATCGTTATACACTAAGTTTACTTTCTTATGAATAGCGATATCAAGTAGTATGTTATAAATATCTATTCCATATGAATAACTATGATTTAGTGTTGCTTGACAACCAGGAAGTCTCCATCCTAGTTCACTAGCTTTAACTCTTCCATCTTCACTTATAAATACTTCTATTGTCATAGCTCCATCCAATAGTCCCATACCTGTTACTATTGTTTGAATAAACTCCTTTGGTACGAATTTAAAGAATTCTGGAGTTTTAGGAACAGTCATATGACAATTTAAATCATTGTTAATAGTAGCCCATATAGTAGCATTAGGTATATATGTTACATATGAGTCTAATACTACTCCGTCTTGAACAATACTTTCAATAGACCATTCATGATCATAACAGAAGTCTTCTACCATGTATTTTCCCTTCTCAAACTCTACATTAATCGCATCAATATCTTCTAATGAATTAATCATGTATGTTCCAATACTATTCATACCACGTCTAGGTTTAAATATTATTCTTTTACTACCATTCTTAATAAAGAAATCTTTTACATCATCTTTACTTTCAACAGCTTTAAAGTCAACTGTATCAAGACCTATCTCTCTAAATCTTTCTTTCATATTAACTTTATCTCTAACCCATCCTACTTGTTCTTCATTTAAAGCGTAAAGTCCAAGTTTACTAGCAAATGCGTTAGCAAATTCAAGATAATACTCAGAATCGTTTAAGAAATAGTCAAGCTTAACCCCCTTATCACTCAACCATTTCTTAAACTTTTCTACTTCTATATCGATATCATTATAATAGTCAATTGTATAATTTAAAACACCACTATTACTATCTAAATATTCTTTAGAAAAGAACTTCATATTTTTATTAGTTCTAATTATTACAGGAATTATATCTTTTCTTTTTAATAATTCATGAGATAAATTAGATTCATACTCTTCAAAATATAATAATGTTTTCATTATTTTATTCTCCTAACTAGACCATTTGATAATTTATCAATACCTTCACTTTTTAATTCTTCATCACTCATATATTTGAATAATAAATCTGGTTCAGCTAACTCTACTTCCATAATCATAGGTTTTTTATCTTTAATAACCATATCTACTCTCATATATAAGTACCCCTCATATTCTTTTAGACTAGATACCTTTCTTGCTAGTTCATATGCTTCCATGGGAATAGGACCTGCCATTACTGGTCTTTTTCTTTCTGTAAACACACCTGGATATCTAATCATATTATGAGTATTAACTCCATCAATATATATACAAGATAATTCTCCATTTCTAACCTCTTCTATAAAAGGTTCTAACATAATACCATTATCTTCTCTATATGCAAAATCAAAGTTAATACTATCTATATCTTCATTACTTCTTACTAAATATGTATTTTCTCCACTTCCTGATATTATTGGTTTAATAACACTTACTCTATCAATATCACCAATACTTCTAGGACTATATATGAACTTTGTTTCTATATGAGGTATATCATTATTATCTAGTATTTCAAATTGTTTATCTTTTCTAATATTGTTTAAAACAATATCAGGACTATTTAATAATAAAACATTATTTCTTTTTAATTTTAATAACCAATTTTTAAACTCGCTATAATTATTTTGATACCCCCATACACTTTTTAGAATAACTGCACTATATTTACTATAATCAATAGTCTTATCTTCCCAAGATATAATCTTTGCATCATATCCTTTACTAATTAAACTATCTCTTAATAGTTTATCTTCAACTATTCTATCTTTCCATTTATCACAAGATACTATAGCTATACTTTTCATTTTAACTTTCTTAAGCATCTATTCATCGCACTAAAGTGTTCAACTATATCTTCTCTAGGTAATGCTGTTGTAACTCTACCTACTAAGTCTTCACTATTTGGCCATGAAATACTTCTTCCTAATATTAATTTAATTTTTTCTTGTTCATACATATATTTTAGTAATTCTTTTTCATCACTTATTACTCTTCCATTTTCTGCAACTTTATTTCTAAGTGGACTAAAATCTAGCATTTCGAAGAATCCTGATTCTGGAATAGTACCACTAACAAAGTCTACTCCTGGTATACCAGATAATACTTGCATTAGATTAAATCCTCTAGCATAATCTCTAATATCCTTTTCAATATTAAATCTTAGCTTTGGATCTTTTATACTATCTAGTCCATTAATCATTGCTTTTAGTAATTCTAATCTATATTTATATTCTTCTATAATTGGATTAAAGTATTTTTTATATTCTTCATTTCTTCTAGGAGTAGCATTAAACGCTCCTGCTAGAGCTCTTCCCTGTAATACTGGAGAAGAATCCATAGTTTGGAATATATTATTTCTAATAGCTCTTACTATTATTTCATTTGCTACTACCATTCCTGATCTAATAGATGCTAGTCCATAAGATTTAGATAATCCCATAATTGAAATAGTATTATCAAAATATTTAGGATAACTTTGCATAGGTTTAGCAATATTATCTCTATCATAAGATAAGTCTCTATAGATTAAATCATCTATTACAAATACTCCTCTATCTAAACATACATCTCCAATACCCTCTAGTATTTCTTTTTTACTTTCTCCCATTACTTTTCCAAGAGGATTATGAGGATTCTCATTTAAAAATGCTACTACTCTTGGAGTATAATCAAGTTTACCTTCATATTTAGTTTTTAACTCTGCATTTAATTCATCTATTCTAGAAGCCAACTTACTAGGATTTACATACCAATCATCTTCTGCACTTAGTGGTAATACTTCTACAGTAGCTCCACTAGCTCTTTCTGGAACAAATGTGAAAAGTCCATAGTTTGGTCCAGTCATTAAGATTACATCATATGGTCTTGCTATAATACTAGATATTATATTAAAAGCATGAGTAGTAGATACAGTAAATATAATATTATCTTTATTTACTCCACTATTACTTTTAAAACCTTCTTGAATTAAATAATCAGTAATAATCTCTCTTGATTTTTCATCTCCTGCTGCCATTGGATAATCACTAAGTCCATCTTCAGTAATTGTTCTTACTAACTCTTCAGTACATAGTGGGAAAGCTTTAGTTCTCATTGGACTTCCACCACCTAGACTTCTAGATGAACGATTTCTTATCCTATCATTTTCAAGTGCATATAATTCATTTCCATATAAACCAAATGCATCATTGATTTTAGCAACCTCAGGTGAAAACTCTCCTGTTACTCTGTTTTTACCAAGATTTGGTAATCCTCTTACAAAATGTTCAACTTCAGGATTTCTTTCAACAACCCTTTTTAAAGACTCTGGAATATCGCTCATAATAACCCTCCTAATCTGGTTTTATTATATAATAGTAATCTATTATATAAGTATTCAAGTTTTCGATAGTTACTATAGTATTTTTAGATACATAAAAAAACTAATCAAATTGATTAGTTTTCTTTTATTCTTGGTATTACATATTCCTCGAGTCTTGATATCATTACCCAGGCTATTTCACCATTTTCTATCATATTATATATTTCTTTTAAATCTATCCATTTAGCTTGTACAGCAGTTGTATCATTAAACTTAATATCACTTGCATTAATATCTTTTTTAACAATATATGTTTCATAAATATAATGATATGGATCTCTAGTCTTAGTATCTATTTTTTCAAAATCCTTTTCTTCTAAATCAATACCTATTTTATTATTAACTGCTTTTACACAACGTTCTATTGGAGTTTCTCCACTCAATACATTTCCATTAATACTATTCCAAAATCCAGGATAATGTAAATTATAATTTAAATTGTTTCTAATTAATAAAAGTTGATTTTTAGAATTAATAATCCAAATATTTACAGAATAATGGTATCTATCATCCGCTATATTATCTGTTTCATTTATAACTTCACCAGTTTTATTAAAATTCTTATCATATAAATCCCATTTATTCATTATTTTCACCTTCATACTCTTTCATAAGTAAGTCTACTAGTAATCTAATCTTATTCTTATTTTTACCATTCTTATAAACTACATAAATATTATCTTTAAATAATTCTTCCTTAACTCTTATTTCTTTTATATCTCCACTCACTAATTTTTCTTTAACAAATTCTTTATTTATAAAACAAAGTCCCATATTATTCTTAATTAATTCTTTAGAAAATGCACAATCATTAATAGATATAATATTTTGAAATAATATTCCATTTTCAAAACACATCTTTTGGAATTTACCATTCTTCTTATTAGGTAACATTGATATTAATTTAGCTTCACCTAAATCTCTAATTGATTCAACATCTTCATAAGCTTTAGATAACTCTCTTCCTGCTACAAATGTATTTTCTAAAGTACATAATTTCTCTTTATTATTACTAGTTATTAAATTAGTATATTCTTCAAAATCTATTAATAAATCATATTCATCTTCATATTTTTTTATATCTAATTTAGAATATAATTTTATATTTATATGTACTTCAGGATACATAAGCATAAAATCAAATATTGCATCCCTAAATATAAAATCAGATAAGAAATGTCTAATACCAATATTTATTTCCATCTTGTTATTAGAATCAAACTTATCAATATTTTGATTCAACATACTAAATGCTGATTTTAATGTTTCATATAAGTTATTACCATCTTCAGTTAATTCAAAATTTTTATTATTTCTTATTATCAAGGTTTTACCAAGTTGAGTTTCTAATTGCTTAATACTATAGCTAAGTGAGGATTGAGCTATATTTAAATTCTTAGAAGCATTTGTAAATCCATTGTAATATACTACGTAGAAAAAGTATTTAAATAAATTTAAATTAAAATTATTCATGCCACCCCTCCTATAAACACCCTTATTATACAACAAAAAAATTGGTTTTCAACCAATTTTATCTATCTTTCCATCTTTTAATAAATCTAAGTCTTTGCCCCTTACTACAAGGCATACCAGTATTATATGATGTATCATCTAATATTATTCTATTTTGAAGTGGTTTATCATTATATAAATAATTATTAACATCATCAATTGTTTCTTCAGATACCTCTAATGATTGATCCCATAATTCATCAAAAGAATAACTATATTCTTCACTAGTTTCAGGATTACACCAAACACCATTCTCACTATTTAAATATGGCTCTACTCTTTTTAAATCTTCGTTATATATAAAGTCACCTAGACCACCTATTCTAATAACTGGCTTAATAACTCCTAGTATATTTCTTCTAGCAAGAGTATCAAATAACATCATAAGAAAATAACCAATATTATATTTAATACTGCCATTAGTAGATGAAAATATATCTTTATATATTTTATCAATTAATCTACTTAATTTTTTATCACCTAAATGAAATGTACGATAATATACTCTATCATTCTTTTTATATTTATCATCAACATAATCATCAATCCATATCTCAACTAAACTATGAGGAGGAAAAACAGTTTTCTTCTTAATTCCTTCAGTCATGTAGTATATAAGTGGATGCATAGTAGCATCAAGAACTAAATGATCAATTTGACCATATAAAAACGCCATTACTTTAGGATTATTTTGTAATTTATTATTTTTAATATATTTAAGCATTCTTGTGAAGTATTCTCTTACTCTACTAGCATGTTGAGATTCAAATACTTTAGGATCAGCTATCATTAATGGATCTGGTCCCATACAAAAAGTCTTCATATCCTCTTTATTAATAGCCACTTTATTTCTAATACTTGGAAGTATTATTTCACCATGTATTGAATGTGTCTTATAGCTTGGCATATATTGCATCCCCTTTCAAGCGGCCACTTCATTATAGCATAAAAAAAGAAGTTTTAAAACTTCTTTTAATTATTATTTAAACTATCCCAATTGGCACTTTCTAAACCAGATGTATTAATTGTCGCTCTTGGTCCATTCTCATCATAAAAAGTTGCAGTTCCATCTCCATTATCATGATCAGTCATTATACCAGATTCATAATGAAATGCTGCACTTAATGTTTCACCGTTCTCGGATGATACTTCCCTTTTTTCAGATATCTTTTCTTTAGAAGTCTCTACTCCTTTTTTAATAGCGTCATTTATTGATGTTTTAAAATTATCTGATACCAAATCATCTAGATTAACATTCTCAATAGTTACATCTTCTAATTGTGTAACACTAACTGGATTACTAGTTTTTGCTTGAGCTATCATGCTTGCTTTATAATTGTTATTATTTTGATAATTCAAAGTAACATTCTTAATACTAACCAAATTTGCACCACTAACAATATCACTCATTTTAATGCATTCCCATTTCGTCTTCAGGTTCTTCTGTTTTAGCCATTTCTCTACAAGAAGTTCTAACCATTAATAAATCTGCTCTTATTTCTTCAGGATCCTTTGCTAGATATCTATCAACTCCGCTTTGTCCCATCATCTTATTAGCAGGTATTCTAGCATTTACAGTCCATGCTACATCTCCTACACCATCATTTTGACATACGTAATCAATTTGATATTGAGTATCAGGATTATCATAATCAAAACCACCAGCAAAACTAATAGGAAAATAATGAGTATCTATTACTCTATCTCCTGTAACAGCTTCAACATAACCTATTGTTCTTTTAGAACCATCTTCTACTTCTCCTATAACTGGTTTAACTAAGAAGTTTTTAACAATGATTTGTCCTGTATCATATCTACCACCACCGTAATTAGTAAATATTGGTGAAGCAGATGCTACATATATATTATTTGATATTTTTGTCTTCATATTTACTCTCCTATAATATAATTATACATAATCAATTCTTTTTGTTCAATTATAAACAATTATCATTGTAAACTATTTATTTTTATTATAGAATAATCACCAAGGTGATTTTTTATGCCAACTAAAGATGAATTAATTGAACAATTACACTTTATGATAGAAACTATTCCAGAAGAACAATATAGAATAACAATTGATGCTATTAAATTATTCTTTTCAAGTCTTATTACTTTTGGACCATCTTCTAATCAAATAAAACAAAGTTTAAATGTTATAAAAGAAATGTCTAAAATATTAAAAGAAGAAAACTATTTATTAAATCTAATTCTATCTAACATAGACCATGTTGATTTAGAAGAAGCATCAGATATTATAGATTCACTAGACATATTAAATGAAAAAACATACATGTCATATGATGATATTCTATATCAAATAGAAATATCATTAGAACTTAAAAATTCAAAAAGAGCTTTAAGATCAGTTAGTGGTATTGATTCCCTTATAACAAATGGTTCTTATAAAAAACAAGTATTAGAATTAATAAAAAAAGAAGCTTAATGCTTCTTTTTATTTTTTATTAATTAATTTAAATATAGATGTTGCTGCATCAACAGCATCATTTCCTGTCTTACTAGATGAAGTTGGTATTGGTAAGAATGGATAAATACTATTAGCAAGTTTAGCAAGTGGCATAGTTTGTAATGTAACTTTACCAGGTCCTGTAATAACTGTATTAAATATACCTTCTCCTCCTAGGAATATATTCTTTAAACCTTTTACAGTTTGAACATCTATTTGACAAGTTTCGTCCATAGATACTAAGTATCCAGTACTAAGTATCATTTGTTGATTTGCTTCTAATACAAATTCTTTATAAGAACCATCTATTTCAATAAATACTGTTCCTTCACCAGTAATCTTTTGCATGATAAATCCTTCACCACCAAATAGACCTACTCCTATTTTCTTATTAAAGAATGTTGATAATTCAACATTACCATAAGAAGCTAAGAAAGCTGATTTTTGACAAATAATACTATTTCCTCCAGTTAACTTAATCGCAAGTATAGAACCTGGTACGCAAGTACCAAATGCTATTTTAGATCCATCTTTAGTAGAAGTATAAATATTTTGAAATAAATTTTCTTTTGTAAACAATCTACCTACTACTTTACCAAATCCTCCATTTGATGAAGTTTCCATTGTAATAGTTGGATCCATATAAGCCATTGAACCACTTTGAGTAATCATAGATTCTCCTGCTTTTAATGTACATTCTACTATTGGAAAACTTCCACCTAATATTTCATATTCCATATATTGATCTCTCCTTTTCTATTTATTTTGTTAAATTATCTCCTTTATTTATTTCATCTCTTGATATGTCTTTTAAAAGTATTCCGCAATTATCTCCAGTTTGCGCATAATCTAGTGTTTTTCTAAACATTTCAATACCAGTAACTTCTACACTTCTACTTCCATTAATAAGAATCATATCTCCTACTCTAACTTCTCCAGAATCAACTATTCCAGTAACAACAGTTCCACGTCCAGTAATAGTAAATACATCTTCTACTATAAAATGAAATTTTCCATTACTATTATTAGGCACTATAACTGGCACTGTTTCATCCTTCATTTCACGACTTCCAAATAATTTATCTAATAGTCCCATATTTCACCTCTATCATTACCAAAATCATTATAACATATTTTTGACTTTTAAAGTATTATATGTTAGTATCTTATTTAAGAAAGGTAATTATTAATGATATTGGACATTTGTGAGGCACCGGAAGTATTAAGAGTAATGAGAATAATTAATATAGTTCTTACAATTATTAGAATAGTTGTTCCAATTATATTAATTGTTTCTCTTGCAACTAATTACATGTATGCAGTTAGAAACAATGATAGCGATGCTCTTAATAAAGCAAATAAAAGTGCAGTTATTAAAGTAATAACTGCAGTTTTGGTATTCTTTATTCCAACATTCGTTAAATTAATATCAAATGTTGTATTAAGTGATAGTAAGTATAAAAATTGCATTGTTGATATTTCTGAAGAACAAATAGAGCAAAGCTTTATTGATAAAGAAGAAGAATATGTTTCTAAAGCAGAAGAAACATTGAGTATTGATGATTACAATACTGCTATATATTATTTGATTAAAATAAAAGATTCTGAAAAAAGAAAAGAATTTAAGGATAGACTAGATAAAGTCAAAGAACTCATAGATGAATCAAGAAAGAAACCATCTAATTCTTCTTTGGTTAGTAGTGGCCTTGGTCGTGATATAGTTCCAACTGAAGAATTAATTACTGCATGCAAATGGGTATTAAATCAAGAAATAGTTAACATAAGATTGCAAACATGTCCTTCAGAAGAGCAAAGATATAAGAATCCTGAAGCAGATTTACCTGGAGGAGCATATGAATCAAATGGTAGAGATATTGCTAAAGAAACCATTTCATTATCAGAGTATTCTAAGGGAGTATTCTTTGGCGAAGAGAAAATAGAAATAGCTCCTGCATCAAGATATGCATATGTAATAATATATAGAACAGTATTCGTTCACAATACAGTTCATTATGCTATTAATGCTAAAAGAGATCCACTAGAAGGAAAAGAAATTAGATATACTGCTGGAAATTGTGCTCAAAATTATAGATGTACACAACGTAGATCAAAATATGAAAGTGGAAAATATAAAGCTGAAATAGATGATGCTGTTGAAACAACTAAATATTTAATACTTGCTAATGATGATGGAATTACAACAAATGCAACATATCATTCATATACAGGTATTGAGCAACAAATAGAAAAATCCGGAAAAGAAGGCCAAGACTTTTTACAAATAATTGAAACTATAAAAAGTGGAAATAAAGATTCTGGTCATTATAAAAAAGCACATGTTTATGATTGTAGAAATCTTTATGAAGATGGAACAATAGAATATGTAGTAGGAAATTAAAAAAAGACTAATAATTAGTCTTTTTTTACTTTGAATTAATGATTTTAATAATTTAATAGTTTCTTCTAGATTAGCGTTGCTCCAAATGTTATTACTTCATCTTCATTAAAGTGCATTATCCTATCTATTTTTAAAACTAAAGTACCATTATCAACAAAGTTATCAGGATTATCATTTATTTGTGAAATTAATACATTATTTTAAGGCAAAATAAATGAGAGCATTAAGAAGCTAAGAAAGCAGATTTTTGACAAATAATACTATTTCCTCCAGTTAACTTAATCGCAAGTATAGAACCTGGTACGCAAGTACCAAATGCTATTTTAGATCCATCTTTAGTAGAAGTATAAATATTTTGAAATAAATTTTCTTTTGTAAATAATCTACCTACTACTTTACCAAATCCTCCATTTGAACTAGTT
>JAEEGL012031361.1_pt1 | contig 18198 bp, 14 predicted proteins | sample 9134231 | NCBI WGS metagenome assembly JAEEGL01 (sample SAMN16246548, study PRJNA631951) | gut metagenome | biome: gut microbiome; feature: rumen; material: fiber-attached | host: Bos | place: Iran: Karaj | collected 2018-10 | reverse complement strand
TCAGAGCACGTGCGGGGGCATATCTCCCCATGGGAAGAATGTGCGAGCTTGATGACTATATCGAGGGTCTGATATATATGCTTTCGGACGCAAGCTCAATGATGACGGGCAGTACCTTCAGGATTACTGCGGGCGAGTATATAAGCTGATAAAGGGAAGATAATATGGACATAAAAAGACTTTTCAGGACCATAAAATATGCAACTATTCTGAAATCAGCCAAGCGCGGCGACTATGTCAGAAAAAACAAGATATTCGGCAGGGTAGGAAAGCAGGTAAGACTTCCGTTTATGCTGATACCACTCCATGCCGAGAATATTTACATCGGAAACAATGTTGAGGTGGCTTCGGGCGTCAGATTTGTTGTACATGACGCCATACACGAGGTATTCAACCGTATTCCCGGCAATAAAGTCAAGTACGAAGAACACATCGGAAAAATAGAAATAGGTGACAACGTTTTTATCGGTGCGGGAGTTACGCTCCTCGGCCCTGTAAAAATAGGAGATAACTGCGTTATAGCAGCAGGAGCCGTTGTAAACAAGGACGTTCCTCCGGGAAGCGTCGCAGCAGGGGTACCGGTAAAGGTGATTGGGAAATACAGCGATCTAATGGAAAAACGTCAGAAGGGTAGTAAAAATGAAAGATAATACTTTTATGAACTGCGGTGTAGAGGACCTGCATAAGGCTCAGCTCGATATCCTGAAAGAAGTAAAAAGAGTATGCACAAAGAATGATCTTAGATACTATCTATGCTTCGGCACCTGCTTGGGAGCGGTCCGTCACAAGGGCTTTATCCCGTGGGACAGTGATATCGACATATTTATGTATGCCACCGATGTGGACAAGCTTCTCAGGCTGCAGAGCGAGTTCGGCAAGGAATACTTCATCCAGTCAAGCGATACCGACCCCGGATTCGGTGCAAACTGTCTCAGGATAAGGAAAAGCGATACTACATTCATCGAGAACGAATTAAGGGATCAGGACATAAACCACGGCGTATGGATAGATGTTTATCCGCTTTACTACTGTCCCGACAGCAGAAGAAAGACCAAACTGTACGTTGTTCTTTCGTTCTTCAACAGACTGCTGATAGCAAACAGGGTCCCGAAGAATCACGGAAAGCTTGTAAAGATAGTATCGAAGGCTATAATTACTGCCATTCCGAACGGACTTAAAAAGAAGATCATTAATAGGATAAACAAGGGACTGAAGAGCTACAGGAATACCAAGGAAGTTTATCATTTCTTCAATGGAAGCCTGAAAATGAACAATCTTGACATCTCGAAGGCTGCCTGGTTCAAGGAGCCAACACAGCTCGAATTCGAGGGCGAGATGTTCGCAGGACCTACATGCCCTGATCTTTATCTTAAGAAGACATACGGCGACTATATGAAGCTTCCGCCCAAGGAAGAGCAGGTAGTCAAGTTCGACGGAGCATTTATTGACACAAACAACAGTTACAAGAAGTACAAAGGCAAGAAATACTGTAAAAAATAATGTTGTAATGGGGGGACATACATAAAAATACAGGAGGTAGGAATAATTGCAGATATGTGTAATAGGTGCGGGTAACATTGGTACTCAGTTTGCCGGCGTTTTTGCGGCGAAAGGGTATAGAGTAAACGTTTTCACCTCAAAGCCGCAGCTTTTCAACGGCAGAATAGAGGTAGTAAACGAATACGGCAATGTTATTGCCGGTAACATCGATAAAGCGACAGACGACCTTAAAGAGGCTGTTAAAGGCTGTAAGATGATATTTGTAACTTATCCCGCATTTAAACTCAGACAGTTGAGCAATGACCTTTTACCGTATATAGAATCCGGTATGCAGATTTGTGTTGTCCCTGGAACAGGCGGAGCGGAATTCGCATTTGACAAGTGTATAAAGGCAGGAGCAAAGCTCATGGGCCTGCAGAGAGTCCCCAGCGTCGCAAGACTTGAGGAATATGGCAGGCGGGTAAGAGCTGAGGGAATGCGCAGTGAGCTTCATCTGGCGTCGGTGGATCCCGGCACAGCAAAAGAGGCTTCAAAGGTAATGGCAGAGGTATGGGGCATAAAATGCACCCCGCTACCGAATTATCTTAATGTAACGCTCACGCCGAGCAATCCGATACTTCATACCACGCGCCTTAGAACGCTGTTTGAAGATTATTCGGAAGGAAAGTTTTATGAAAAGAATCCGCTGTTTTACGGAGAATGGAGCGACAGATCATCTGAGCTGCTGATTGCCTGCGATGATGAATTGCAGCAGATATGCAGCAAGCTTACAGATCTTGATCTCAGCTATGTCAGATCACTCAAGCTCCACTATGAGAGCGATACTGTGGAGGCAATGACTAAAAAGATCAGCAGCATCAGCAGCCTCCATAATCTCAGGTCGCCGATGATCGAGACCGAAAACGGCTGGATACCTGATTTCAAGTCACGTTATTTCACAGCAGATTTCCCATTCGGACTTGCTCTTATCGAGCAGTTTGCGGACGCAGTCGGTGTGAAGGCGAAAAATGTCCGTGAGACCATGAAATGGTACAGAGCGGTCACAAATGACGGATCAGGGCTGCTTTTATCTGATTACGGGATCAGAACCATTGATGATATCTATTCCTTATACGGCACCAACGTATAAAGGATTATAGCTGAGCCGCGGCGGCAGAGATGCCGCCCGGCCCAAGTACAGGATATATGAGCATTTATCTACTTTTTTGGATATTATAGGAGGTTATTATGCAGGCAATTATTTTAGCAGCAGGAATGGGAAAGCGTCTTAAGGAGCTTACTCAGAATAACACAAAGTGTATGGTAAAGGTGAACGGTGTTACACTGATCGAGCGTATGCTCCATCAGATCGAAAGGCAGAAGGTCTCAAGGATCGTCATCGTTGTAGGCTATGAGGGACAGAAGCTTATCGACTATATCGGCACTCTCGGTATCAAAACTCCTATAGAGTATGTCAATAACCCGATATATGACAAAACAAACAATATCTATTCACTTTCACTTGCAAAGGACTGGCTCTGCAAGGAGGATACCCTTCTTTTTGAGTCCGATCTTATCTTCGAGGACAGAGTTCTCGACGCACTTGTGTCTGATCCGAGAGAAACTCTCGCTCTTGTTGACAAATATGAGTCCTGGATGGACGGTACCTGCGTAAAGCTCAGCTCAGATGACAGCATCGAGGCATTCGTACCCGGAAAGAAGTTCAAGTTCAGGGAGAACAAGGAGTACTACAAGACTGTAAATATCTACAAGTTCAGCAAGCAGTTCTCCGAGACATACTATGTTCCTTTCCTTGTTGCGTATCAGTCTGCACTTGGCGAAAACGAGTACTATGAGCAGGTGCTCCGCGTTATCACCATGCTTGACACTCCCGTTATCAGGGCTAAGCGCCTAAACGGACAGAAGTGGTATGAAATAGACGATATCCAGGATCTTGATATTGCAGAGTCGATCTTTACTCCCGACGACGACGAGAGGGTAAAGCTTCTTCAGGGACGTTTCGGCGGCTACTGGAGATATCCCAAGCTCCTCGACTTCTGCTACCTTGTAAACCCATATTTCCCGCCCGAGAAGATGAAGGACGAGCTCAGAGCGAGCTTCGACACTCTCCTTACAGAGTACCCCTCGGGTATGCGCGTAAATTCTCTGCTTGCTGCAAAGAATTTCAGCGTTCATCAGGAAAATATCATCGTCGGCAACGGCGCGGCAGAGCTCATCAAGTCGCTTATGGGCTTCTTAAAGGGCAAGGTAGGCTTTATCAGACCTACATTTGACGAATATCCCAACAGATACAGCAGGGAGAATTCCGTTGATTTCACTCCCGACAATGCTGATTATTCCTATACAGCTGCCGATCTTATGAATTATTTCGGCGACAAGGATATACAGAACCTCATAGTTGTCAACCCCGACAACCCCAGCGGTAACTATATCCCCAAGGCTGATCTCCTCAAGCTCATCGAGTGGGCAGGAAAGAAGGGCATCACTCTCCTTATCGACGAGTCCTTCGTTGACTTTGCCGACGAGCTTGACAATACCCTTATCGATCAGGAGATACTGTCGGCAAATCCCCACCTCTTCGTAATGAAGTCGATCTCAAAGTCCTACGGTGTGCCCGGTCTCAGACTCGGCGTGCTCGCATCGGGAAATGCCGATATAATCGCTACTATGAAGAAGGACGTCGCTATCTGGAACATCAATTCCTTCGGCGAGTTCTATATGCAGATAGAAGAAAAGTACAAGAAGGACTACGCAGCCGCACTCGTTCAGATCAGAGCAGAACGTGCAAGATTTGAAGCAGAGCTTGCTACGGTGAAGGGCGTCCGCGTTATCCACTCTCAGGCAAACTACGTTATGGTAGAGCTTGACGAGAAGATCTCTCCAAAGGAGCTTCTCAAGACCCTGCTCATAAAGTACGAGCTGCTTATCAAGGAGCTTAGTACGAAGACCAACGGACGCAACTACCTGAGACTTGCAGTAAGAAATACAGAGGACAACGACAGGCTTATAAGCGCAATGAAGGCTGAGCTTGGTCAGGTTTGATAGAATATATACCGTAAATAAGCGTTCTTCCCGGTAAATACCGGAAAGAACGCCTATATGGTTCAAAGACGTGAAATAGAGGATTGTTTATTATGGAAAAACAGAGAATTGGTGTTTCAGTGATCGTACCTGTATATAAGGTGGAAAAATACCTTGAAAAATGCGTGGACAGTCTGGTTGCACAGACCTATCCCGACATCGAGATAATACTTGTAGACGACGGTTCACCTGACAGTTGCCCGAAAAGGTGTGATGAGCTGGCTGAAAAGTACAGCAATGTTACATCTCTCCACAAGGAGAACGGCGGACTCAGCAGCGCGAGAAACTACGGCGTGAAGTTTGCAAAGTACGAGCACATCGCTTTCGTGGATTCGGACGATTATGTTGAAAAGACCTACATCGAGGATATGGTGAAGCTGAAAGAGCGCTTCAACGCTGATTTCGTCATAACGAGAACAGCAAGAGAGAACGAAGACGGTACGGGAAAAACGATCATAAACTTTGAACCATTCGTCACAGACAGGGAAAACGCATTATTCTATGTATATACAGGCACATATGTAGGCTGGGCCGCATACGGAAAGCTTTATCCCAAGGAGGTACTGCTGAAATATCCGTTCCCTGACGGCTACTACGAGGACAGTGCCTGCATGTACAATATCATAAATGAAATGGACAGGGTAGCTATCGGAAGCTACAGTGACAATTACCACTATGTCCAGCATGAGGGAAGTATCCTCATTTCGCCGCTGAACAAGAAGCATTTCCGTATATTCGAGATATGCAAGGAGTTCGGCAGCTTCATTGACAGGGTGTACCCCGAACGCAAGGAATTAAAGGTCTTCATGTACAAGAACGCTGTTATACAGCTTCTTAACCTCCAAAAAATGCCCTGGAGCTCTTATAAGAAGATATTTATGAAGAACAGGCGCATTTTCAGAAAGAATCTTAAGGTGATCCTTAAGAACAAAAGGATATCAAAATCAAACAAGATATACTTTATTCTGCTCTGCACAAGACCTGAAATATACTCTCTGGTACACAAATTATCGCTGAAGCTGAAAAAAGACTGAATCACTGTGCTGTAAAGCGTGAGTGATCGATATCAGAGGTTAATATGGAAGAAAGTAAAGCATTGAATAATACAAACCCGCTCAAAATAAGGCTTTGTATTACATATGTTGTTCTGACCGTCATATTTTTCGGAGTGCTCCGTCCGAGTTTTCTGGAGGGTACCATTGGTATCTGCTTCAGAGTGCTGTGTCTTATCGTGGGAATGTTTTTCTTTGTATTCCGGCTCGGATTCAAGAAAATGGTGAATATGTCGCTGATATATGTCATACCTGTAGTTATCTCATGTATATATAACTACCTGTACAAGGGGCTTTTTTTTGCAAATCTGATAAACGGTCTGCAATATGCCCTTTGCATATACGAGATATATACCATGTTCCAGTACTGCGATCAGAAGAAGAATTCGCGGAGACTGACGGAGGTACTGTGCAAGATATGCGGCTTTTACTGCTTTTTATCCGCAGTAACGGTATTTATATTCGGAAAATCCTATCTTTTTTCAAATTCGTATTTTATAGGCTCTAAATATATGGTAAGCTACATAATGATGCTGTATATCGGACTAAAATACAATCTGAACGAGGGACTTTACAAGAGCAATAAAAAGGAATATTACAAATTCATAGCAGTTTTTCTCATGTTTGAGGTCGTTGTCTGGTATGCCAACTGCATGACGGGCTTTTCAGCATTGTTTCTGATATTTATACTGCTTCATGCAACTGAAAAGGTGAAGAGATTCCTTTCAAATCCCGCAGTTGTTATCGGTTTTCTGATACTGAGCATGATGATGATATTCATTATCCCCAGTCTCCTCAAACTGAAGCTCGTACAGTTCATAGTACAGGACGTTATGGGCAAGGATCTTACCCTTACTGACCGACTGAGATATTACGCAAGAGCGGTAGATGTCTACAAGCAGGGCGGAATATGGCTGGGATACGGCTATGAGAGCAATGTTATGCGTGATAATATCGCTCTGGGAACCAATATACAGAACGGTCTTGCGCATGTTATGCTCAGCTACGGCCTTGTTGGAGGATCGGCGCTTATTTTTATGCTTTTCAGATCGGTACGGATATCCAATCAGAACAATGAGATAGTGTGTCTGAAAAAAGCAAGAGCCTCGAACTGGTCACTTTATGCCGTTATCTATGGTTTTATTTTTGCAGCTGTTGCCGAAGTAAGCCTAAGCTTCATATTCTTTTTCACCATATTTATCATCCGCTGGAGTGAGAATTACCTCGGCTTTGAAACAAAACTGAAAAAGCGGAAGATAAGGATAGTGGCATAAGATCTTTTAATATGACAATGGAGAAATGTCGAAAGGATGAATTGTTAGTGGATAAAAAGGAATTATCCTGCGATGAGATAAAACAAAGAGTTTTTGAAGTACTGTGTTATATCGACGATGTTTGTCAGAGGAACAACATAGTGTATTATATCGACAGCGGTACTCTTCTGGGAGCGGTCCGTCACAAGGGCTTTATCCCGTGGGACGACGATGTGGATATACTTGTGGACAGAGCCGATTACAAGCGATTTATCGACGTTATAAATGCTGATAAGAGCCATTATAAGGTGCTGTCCATGCATAATACGAAGAATTATCACTACCTGTTCGCAAAGGTAGTGGATACGGATACTGAGCTCATAGAGGAGCCCGTAAGCGTTGACGGCATGGGCGCTTTCGTCGATGTATTTCCCATCGATCACCTGCCCACGTCAAAATTCAGAAGACGCATGTTTCAGAGAGTCATCCATCTCTACCGCATGGCGCTGACTGTTCTGCGCAGGAACGATCAGGGCGACAAGCCAAGCGGTGCAAAGCAGAAGGTCGTATATTTCCTGTTCAGACGAAAGGGCTGGAGAAAGGTACAGCTTGAGCTTGACAGGATGCTCACAAGGAAAAAGGATCAGAAAACGAAGTACAAGGGAAACGTCGTATGCTCATGCAATCCGTACAGAGACGTTGAGACAAGGATATACGGCAAGCCTGTAAAGGTGCAGTTTGAGAGCCGCGAGTTCAATGCGCCGTGTAAATACAAGGAATACCTTACTATCCTTTACGGTGACTATATGCAGCTGCCGCCCGAGGATAAAAGAGTATCCAACCATGATTTTAAAGTGTATCTGAGGGACTGAGAAATGGAGAAAAAAGTAGCATTAAAGAATATCGTCTTTGCAATCATTCTTCAGTTCGTTTCAATGATAGGCGGCTTCGTTGTCACCCATATCATATTGTCTCAGTTCGGTTCAAATGTCAATGGACTTGTAGTATCGGTAAATCAGTTCCTGAACTATGTTCAGCTGCTTGAGGGCGGACTTACAAGTGTTATAATGGCGGCTCTTTACAAGCCGCTGAGCGCAGGTGAGACCGATAAGGTCAATTCCGTTGTTAAAGCAGCGCAGAATTTCTTTAAGAAAATAGGTCTCATATATTTGGTGTATGCTGTAGGCGTTGCCTTTGTATATCCTTTACTGAAGCCTACTGGCTTTGATTACAAATACAGCATTCTCCTTATATTAGTGCTCGGCATGAATCTGTTCGTTCAGTATTTCTTCTCACTGGCGTTCAAGATACTGATAAATGCTGACAGAAAAAGCTATTATGTATCGCTTACACAGATAATAATTACGGTGCTGAATACGATATCGGTCATCGTATGTGCAAAGCTTTTCAACGATATTATAGTTATCAAGTTCTTTTCGGCTCTAATATTCTTTATCCAGCCGCTGATGTTCTCGTTCTACGTTAAGAAGCATTATAAGCTTGATCTGAATGTTGAGCCCGATAAGGAAGCTGTCAAGGACAGGTGGAACGGCTTTGGCATCAATCTTGCATATTTTATCCATACCAATACAGATGTCGTGCTGCTGACTATCTTTTCTACATATGCCAATGTATCGGTTTACGGTATCTATGCTATGGTCATAAAGGCAATGAAGAATCTGGTTTATTCTGTATCTACGGCAATTGTTCCGTCATTCGGAAAAACTCTTGCAGAGGGCGACCCGAAGAAGCTGAACAAGGCATTTGATATCTATGAGCTTGCAATGTATGCTGTTTCGACAATTATGTTCACCTGCGGAATAATACTCATTACGCCTTTTGTACTTGTTTATACCAAACATATGACAGACGCGAATTACAATCAGAAGCTGTTCGGTATTATCATTACTCAGGCTGAAATGATATACTGTGTAAGGGATTCATATGTTTCTGCGGCATATTCTGCGGGACATTTCAAGCAGATAGCCAAGTATGCATACATGGAGGCGATAATGAACATCGTTCTTTCCGTTGCGCTGGTATACAAATTCGGACTTATAGGAATCGCCGTCGGTACTCTTGTTTCCATGATCTACCGTATGGTCGCTCATATCTGCTATATAAAGAAGGATATTCTCTTCAGAGACTATTCAAAGTCAATAAAGGCGGCTCTGATCTTCTTCGGTGTGGAATTCCTGTGCTATTTCGGAATAACAGGAGTATTAAAGCTCAAAATAGACAGCTATATATCATTCTTTATCCATGGAGCGATAACTTTTGCTATCGTTTCTGTATTAACAGGTCTTGCAGTACTTATCTTCTACAGAAAAGAAACAAAATATATATTAAAAAGTAGTATAGCAGTAAAGAAGGAATGTCAGTGAATGTTGAAAAAAATGCAGTGATCCTTGCAGCAGGATTCGGAATGCGAATGGTACCGATCAATACTATGTATACAAAAGGTATGCTCATGGTAAACGGCGAGCCCCTTGTGGAACGTCTTATCTGTCAGCTCCGTGAAGCAGGCATCAGAAAAATAAACATTGTTGTGGGCTTTATGAAGGAGGAATATGAGTACCTTATCGATAAATATGATGTAAAACTGATCGTAAACAAGTATTATATGGAGAAAAACAACCTTCACAGCCTGAAGCTCGCAGCAAAGCAGCTGGGGAACAGCTATATAATCCCCTGCGACGTCTGGTGCGGCGAGAATCCTTTCCTCGGGGAAGAAACGGAATCATGGTACATGGTCAACGATCTTGTTGACGAGGAAAGCATATTCAGACTTAACCGGAAGAATCATCTTAACGTAATAGGGAAGGACTCCGCAGGAAACGGTATGGTGGGCATAGCCTATATCAGCAGTGAGGACGCGGAATGGCTCGTCAATGAGATGAATATCCTCTGCGACGATCCTGCATATGACGACTGCTTCTGGGAGCAGGCACTCATTGAGGACGATAAGATGAGGATCAGGGCAAAGGTAGTCCATTCGGCACAGTATGTCGAGATCAATACATATGAGCAGCTGAGAGAGCTGGACGAGCATTCGGATCAGCTTAAATCCGACGCTATCGCCACTATATGTCAGGCTCTTGATGCAGAACAGGAAGAGATAACAGATATCACTGTCCTTAAAAAGGGCATGACCAACAGGTCCTTCCTTTTCAATTGCAAGGGAAGCAGGTATATAATGCGTATACCGGGCGAGGGAACGGATATGCTCATAAACCGCCGCGAGGAAGCGGAGGTGTACAATCTTATAAACGGTACGGGCATATGCGATGACATCGCATATATCAATCCCGCCAACGGATATAAGATCACAAGATATCTTGAGGGTGCAAGAGTCTGCGATCCGCTCAGCCGTGACGATCTTGCAAAATGTATGGCCAAGCTGAGAGCCTTCCATAATATGAGGCTCACTGTTGGACACAGGTTTGATATCTTTGAGAAGATCGATTTCTATGAATCTCTCTGGAAACATGAGAAGTCGATATACAAGGATTATGAGCAGACGAAAAACGGCGTTCTCAGGCTCAGGGAGTTCATAGAATCTCAGCCAAAGGAACAATGTCTTACTCATATTGATGCGGTACCCGATAACTTCCTTTTCACAGGGGACGACGTCCGCCTGATAGACTGGGAGTACTCGGCAATGCAGGACCCTCACGTGGATATCGCAATGTTCTGTATCTATGCACTGTATGACAGAGAGCAGGCGGATCAGCTCATAGATATTTACTTTGAAGGCAATTGCAGCGAAGAGCTGAGGACGAAGATCTATTGTTACATCGCTGCCTGCGGACTATTGTGGAGCAACTGGTGCGAATACAAGCTGGACCTCGGTGTGGAGTTCGGCGAATATTCACTTTGTCAATACCGATACGCAAAGGATTATTTTAAGATAGCATCAGCGAGAATATCCTGAAATGGGGAAAGATAATAATGAATTATGTTGAACGCGCTATAATCATGGCGGCAGGTCTCGGAAACAGAATGAGACCGATCACATTTACGACACCTAAGCCTCTGGTGAGGGTCAACGGTGTAAGAATGATAGATACTGTGATAAAAGGGCTTCACCATAATGGGATAAAGGAAATCTTTGTGGTAGTTGGATATCTTAAAGAACAATTCAAGGTCCTCGAAGAGGAATATGAAGGACTAAAGCTTATTGAAAATCCTTACTATGATGTCTGCAACAATATATCATCTCTATATGCGGCTCGTGACCACATAGAAAACGCGATAATTCTTGACGGCGATCAGATCATATACAACGACGAGATACTCAGACCTGAGTTTGAAAGATCGGGGTATAACGCGGTATGGACTGACGATGAGACCGATGAATGGCTTATGACCGTGAAAAACGGTATCGTTACAGCATGCAGCCGCTGCGGGGGAAAACAGGGGTGGCAGCTGTACAGTATTTCCCGCTGGAGCAAGGCGGACGGTCAGAAGCTGAAAAGGCACCTTGAGGAGTCATTCGCCGACGAGAAGAGAAGACAGCTCTACTGGGACGACCTTGCCATGTTCGTCTATCCCGATGAATATGAGCTTGGCATAATGCCCATGAGAAAAGGTGATATTATTGAAATTGACAGCATGGAGGAATTGATCGATATCGATAATAGTTACAAAGGAGTCTGAAAACAATGAAGTCAAAAACTAATAGCAAAGGAAAGATAGACTGGCTTATCACTCTTGCCCCGTTTATCATCATCATGGCACTGGCAGGAGTTCTTTTTGCGTTCCCTAAAAAATCAAACGATGTTATCGGCGATATAAGATATTTCTTCGGAGATACCCTTGGTCTTTACTATCTTGTCATGGGCCTCGGAGTGCTGATAATATCTGTATTCCTTTCATTCTCAAAATACGGTGATATCGTACTCGGCGACCCGAATGAGAAGCCAAAGTATTCATTCTTCTCATGGGGCTGTATGATGTTCACCTGCGGACTTGCTGCGGATATACTTTTCTATTCCTTTGCGGAATGGGTAATGTACGCAACAAATCCTCACGTTGCTGAGCTTGGACCCATAACCCAGTGGGCGGGAGTATTCCCTCTGTTCCACTGGAGCTTTATACCGTGGGCGTTCTATCTTGTGCTTGCGGTAGCATTCGGTTTCATGCTCCACGTAAGAAGGAGGAACCGTCAGAGATACTCTGAGGCTTGCCGTCCCGTTATCGGAAAGCATGCCGACGGTCTTCTCGGAAGAGTTATCGACCTTTTTGCACTTTTTGCACTGCTTGCCGGAACTGCTACCACCTTCAGCGTTGCAACTCCTCTTATGGCGAGCATAATGGTAAAACTGTTCGGTATCGGCATAAGCAGAACGGCAGTTACCATAATAATACTTCTTGTGACATGCGCAGTATATACTTATGCTGTTCTTCACGGCTTCAAGGGTATAAGCATACTTGCAAAGACATGTATCTATATGTTCTTCGGACTGCTCATCGTGGTTCTCCTTATAGGCGGACAGGGCAGATTCATAATAGAAAACGGTTTCCAGTCACTTGGAAAGATGTTCCAGAACTTTATCGAGCTGTCTACTTACTGTGACCCGGGACGTGACAATAACTTCCCTCAGGACTGGACGATCTACTACTGGGCATACTGGATGGTATGGTGCATAGCAGCTCCGTTCTTCATCGGTAACATATCGAGAGGCAGAACCATAAAGCAGACTATCCTCGGCGGATATATCTTCGGTGTAGGTTCGACTATCGTAAGCTTTGTTGTACTCGGTAACTATTCACTTGGCATGCAGTCGGCAAACAAGGCTGACTTTATCCAGCAGTACAACGAGAGCGGCGACCTTTACGAGCTTATACTGAACATTATTGATACTATGCCATGTGCAAAGTTCATACTGGTAGTGGTAATGCTCACAATGATAGCATTTTATGCTACATCATTCGACTCAATCGCTTATACGGCTGCCTGCTACAGCTACAAGAAGCTGGATGAGGACGAGCACCCTCACAAGCTCATAGAGCTTTTATGGTGCATTCTCCTTATAGTTCTACCTATAGCGCTGGTATTCTCCGAGAGCTCAATGAACAATATCCAGTCGGTAAGTATCATATCTGCCTTCCCGATAGGTATAATAATGATAATAATGATATGGAGCTTCATGAAGGACGCGAAGAAGTACAGGCAGGAGCTTGATAATCCCGAAAAGGAAAAGAGCATACCTGTAAAAAAGGCAAAGAAGAAGCATTGACGGAATTAATGCGGAAATAGTATACAGAAAGAGGTAAAAGAAGATGGCAACAATATTTTTGGCAGGCGGAGCAGGATATATCGGCTCACATACAGCGGTTGAGCTTCTTGATGCAGGCTACGACGTTGTAGTTGCGGATAATTTTTCAAACAGCTCGCCCGAAGCTATAAAGCGTGTTGAGAAAATAACAGGCAAGCCGGTAAAGCTCTATGAGCTGGATATAAAGGATACAGCAAAGCTTGCGGAGGTCTTCGCTGAAAACAGGATAGACGCAGTTATCCATTTTGCGGGACTTAAAGCTGTCGGAGAGTCTGTACAGAAGCCGATAATGTACTACAGGAACAATATCGATACAACTCTTTCTCTTCTTGAGAAAATGAAGGAATATGACGTAAAGAATATACTCTTTTCTTCAAGCGCTACAGTTTACGGCGAGGAGAACAAGGTGCCGTTCATAGAGACTATGGCTCGCGGAGCATGCAGCAATCCCTATGGCTGGACGAAGTCCATGATGGAACAGATACTTGAGGACGCAGCAAAGGCTGATAAGGAACTTTCTGTTATCCTTCTCCGTTACTTCAATCCTATCGGAGCTCATGAGTCGGGCATTATCGGCGAGGATCCGCAGGGTATACCAAACAATCTTATGCCCTATGTATCACAGGTGGCAGTCGGCAGACGTGAATGTCTGACTATATTCGGCAAGGATTATCCCACACCCGACGGTACCTGCCGCCGTGACTATATCCACGTTGTTGATCTTGCAAAGGGTCACGTAAAGGCTATAGACTATATACTTGCTCATAACTGCGTGGAGATAATCAATCTCGGAACGGGTACTCCATACAGCGTTACGGAGATAGTTGATACGTTTGAAAGAGTAAACGGTATCAAGGTAAATCATGTTTATGGTCCGAGAAGAGAGGGCGACCTTGCAGAGCTTTATGCAAATGCCGATAAGGCACTCAGCGTGCTCGGCTGGAAAGCTGAGAAAACTCTTGAGGATATGTGCCGCGATTCCTGGAACTGGCAGAAAAACAATCCCAACGGATATAATAAGTAAGAAAAACTCGGGCATAATTGAGGTACTTATATAGCAGCCTGTACTTTTTTACCGGAGAAAAACTTTTTTAAAAGAGTTTCCCTCAATATAAGGTACAAAGCTGCTATATGTGTATCACAGTTATGCCCGGTTTTTTTACTTATGTCATTATATTTATTAATTGCGTTGACAAATAATAAAAAAAATGGTATAATATGACAAAGAAAGTGAAACTTGTTGTCAGGGGGGATATTATGGATTTTGATAAAATTCTTGATGATTATGAATGCAAGACATGCGTTATTTCAATAGAAAAGCTTTCTGACGATAATTACGGCAATATCCGCATCGTTGCGGGAAACAAGTCGCACTGCGAGGAGATGTTTGCCATAAGGAATAAGGAATTTATCCCTGATTCACCATATGATGCATGGTTTCCGGTCAATAAGAATTTTGAAGACTACTGTTACAGGTGTGCTGTTCTCGGTCAGCCACTGCATTCATATGTTGGACTTCCTCAGATGTCGCTGTGGCTGAATATGTTTCTCCTTCCGCTGAAGTCGGACGACGAGAACAAGAGCTACTGTATCTATACCTATGACGTGACGAGACAGGCTGACACAACAGCGATGTCCAGTCTTTCAGCCGACACCTCTGCCGACGTTATAAGTACCTGTATAAAGCTTAGAGGCTCCGATAATACGGCACAGACATTTTACGATGTTATTGAGGATATCCGACAGATATGCGGTTCCGACCACTGCTGCATACTTCTCACTGATGAGGACGAGCGGAAGTGCACCACTCTGTGCGAGGCTTTAAGGACGGGCAGCGGACTGCTTCCCATGGACGTTTACCTTGACGATAAATTCTTTGACATAACCGAAACATGGAAAGATACTATCGGCGGCAGTACATGTGTTATAATAAAGGACGAAAAGGATATGAAGTGGCTCAAAAGCATAAATCCCTTGTGGCATGAGTCGCTCACTCAGGCAGGGGTGAAAAGTATAGTTCTTTTCCCTCTGAACTATAACGGCGAGACTCTCGGTTATATGTGGGCTCTGAATTTTAACGTGGAAAACACGGTAAAAATAAAGGAGACCCTGGAGCTTACGTCATTCTTCATAGCTTCCGAGATATCGAACTATCAGCTCGTTCAGAGGCTTGAGGTGCTCAGCTCTGTAGACCTTCTTACAGGAGTAAAGAACCGCAACACCATGAATAACTTTGTAGACAGCATAATATCGGGGAAAAGCAAGCTTAAAACTCCATATGCCATAGTTTTTGCCGATCTTAACGGACTTAAGCGGGTCAATGACGAGGGGGGACATGTTGCAGGAGATAATATGCTGAAATCAGCTGCGTCAATGCTTAAGGGAGTATTCTTTGACAGCGATGTATACCGTGCAGGCGGAGACGAATTCATGGTCATTGCAGGCGGAATAACGCAGGAGGATCTTGAACAGCGTCTTGCTCGGCTGCGCGAGCAGTCGGAAAAGACAAAGAACGTCCGCTTTGCCATTGGTACATGCTATGCCGAAAAGAACGGTGATATCCTTGCGGCTATGAAGTTTGCCGATGAGAAGATGTACGTTGACAAGAAGAACTACTATCAGCGTCATCCCGATCTGAAATACAGATAATAAGAAGATGAAAACAAAAAACTGTCCGTGATAGCGGACAGTTTTTTTGCAGCCATAAGGTGAAGGCTTTATTTTTTCAGCATTTCGCGTACTTCCATAAGTGCGAAACCAAGTATATTCTTTCCCGACCACTTTTCCGCATTGCATCTGCTGTCGTCACGGAGGTCTATACCGCATGCCCAGACCTTGTCGTTAACCGCACATTCAACGAGATAAGCGTCTCCCGTATCGAGGAGGAGCTTTTTTATTTCCTCGTTCTGCGAAAATTTCGCATAAAGTCCCTTAAGGGCAATGAGCTGACGTTTTCCGGCCCAGACGTTGTCGATATAGTCAAGCACCTTTCTGCCGAGAGCCTTCTGCTGAGCAGTATCATCAGTAGCGAGAACGTCCTTTGCAGTAATGCTGTCACCGAAGCAAATACATTTGCTGTACATTATATATTGCTCCATAGAAGTGAATTTAGTACCGTCAACAGTAAAATCGGATAGATACCAGTTGCTGAGGAAGCCGTATGGCTCGTTGGTATTGTGAAAATAACAGGCATCATATTCCTGACCGCATATTTTCAGTCTGTCTGCAACTTTTTCCGATTCAGAGCCGTTATTTTCAGACTTGCCGCCGCATGAGGAAATGCCGAGGTTTTTCATTATATCGTTGCCCATATCAAGGAGCTCATCAACAAGTACGGAGAAAACCACCCTTATATCTGAGCATTCCTTTTTTTGAAAGTCGCAGCAGGCAGTAAGGGCAGTTTCCCATGCCGCCTTCTGCGGATAACCGTATATGCCTGCCGAAATGAGGGGGAAAGCTATGGAATGACAGCCGTTTTCCTTGGCGACCTTAAGAGATTCATAATAGGTGCTGTAAAGGAGCTTTTCCTCGTCCTGATCACCGCCGCGCCATATAGGTCCTACGGCATGGATAACGTATCTGGCTTTCAGGTCAAAGCCGGGCGTTATAACTGCTGAGCCTGTGTTGCAGAAGCCTATCTTATCACAGGCGTCCTTTAGAGCTGCATAGCCTGCCGCCGAAAAGATAGCTCCGCATACGCCTCCGCCAGCCGAGAGGTGATTATTGGCAGCATTGACGATAGCGTCGGTATCAAGGCTTGTGATATCGGCTTTAACAATAGAGATGTTTTTCACTGTATTCCCTCCGTCTCTGACACATCATAATAAAGCTCTGAGTGATCTCAGAGTCAATGACCGCATAGAGCGGTCAACAGGTTCATTATAATTATAACATTACGTTCACAGAAAATCAATAGTCTGAGGGCGGTAAGTTCAAAAAAGTTATTAGTCAAACACACCATGACATTAAAAGTCTACAAAAAAACGAAGAAGCAGTTATTTTAGGATGGATAATGATTTATATAGTTTACATTGAAGATAATAAATGTTATCAATATTAGCGTAATAATATAAAAAATCGGCTTTTGGATCAGTCAGTTCTGATTTATTATAGCTTTTTGCATTTAGGCATATTTCAGAATAAATAAACCAATGGTTATATGAAATTTATATATCTGATTTTTGATATAAAAATCAAATTGCAGATAATACATCGTTTTTTCACGATTTATCAATATTTGCACATTATGCAAACTGTGATTTTTTGACTGAAAAATTATATTACGCAAGCAACTTTTGAACATATTGCATAATAACCGCAAATTTTGACTTGTTATGAAAAAATGGTCATTGTATAATAAAATCAGATAAATAAGAAGTCGGGCAATTGGCTCGATCGGGGATTACTGAAATCATAAATTTGCTTTGAAAAAACAAAGGAGTGATTGAAGTGAAAATTTCAAAAATCAAGAAGGTCATCAGCGGAACCGTATCCTTAATGATGATCGCTTCAAGCATCCCGTTTGCCGCTTCAGCAGCTGATCAGCAGATCGGCGGCAATGTTGGCTTCGAGATGGTGAACCAGAATGGACAGAACGTTGGCGGCGGCTTCGGCGGTCAGGCAGGCGGCTGGGACATGGGCGGCTTTGACATGAGCCAGTTCGGCGGCGGTCAGGGCGGCTTTGACATGAGCCAGTTCGGCGGCGGTCAGGGCGGCTTTGACATGAGCCAGTTCGGCGGCGGCCAGGGCGGTTTCGACATGAGCCAGTTCGGCGGCGGCCAGGGTGGCTTCGACATGAGCCAGTTCGGCGGCGGCCAGGGTGGTTTCGACATGAGCCAGTTCGGCGGCGGCCAGGGTGGCTTCGGCGGTGGCCAGGGTGGCTTCGGCGGTGGCCAGGACTGGAGCGGCTTTGCAGGCGGCTTTAACGGCGGCGGAGCTAACATCGGTTCGGACGCAGGCAGCGGCGGAAATGCTCAGTCAGGTCTCAACGCTAAGATCAAGGGCGATATGCCTACAACTGTTCCGAGCGGT
>JAEEGL011300467.1_pt1 | contig 18198 bp, 18 predicted proteins | sample 9134231 | NCBI WGS metagenome assembly JAEEGL01 (sample SAMN16246548, study PRJNA631951) | gut metagenome | biome: gut microbiome; feature: rumen; material: fiber-attached | host: Bos | place: Iran: Karaj | collected 2018-10 | reverse complement strand
GAAATCGCTGAGAAACAAGCTAAAATCGCTGAATTGACTGAAATCCTTGCAAATCCTGAAAAATTGGATGGAGTGGTTCAATCAGAATTTGATTATATGAAGCAGAAATATGGTGATGAGAGAAAGACTGAAGTTTCAGATGATACTTCATTACTAAATCTTTCATGAAGTATTAAAGCTATTCAGGCTGCAGCAGACAGAATTAAAGAAGATGTAATCTGCCGAATTGGTGCTGATTATTCTATGAGAGTATTATATCAAACTAGAATTCAGACTATACCCGAAGAAACTATTGATTTAATCTATACTCATAATCAGGATAGGATTATTGTGATTACTGATTTAGGAGAATTAGTAGTTCAGAGATTGAAAGATTTTGGTTCTCAGACTATGGCAAAACCAGCTGTGAATTTGAAAAATCATTTCAATTTGAAATGAAAGGTAGTATTTGCAAAGACATTGCATTATAATTATGAATACCTCACATTCCTTACAAATCAGAATAATATCAAAAAGATTAAGAAAGAATTGGTACTTTCATTCAAGAAATTCCCAACTGTGATTATGAATCTATGACAAGGAGAAAAGATAGTTAAAGTAGAAGCAGTAAATGATAGTGATAATTTGTGAGTAATTACTAAACAGTGATGGATGTTGTTATTTAATACGGCAGACCTTAGACCTATGTGAAAGACTGCATGATGAGTAAAAGCTATTGAGTTACAAGAATGAGATCAGGTTGCAAATATGTTCTTGTATAAAGATGAACCATTCATTCTTATCCATTCAAATAAGAATGCTAAACTGCTTTCATTAGATGACTTGAAGATATGGAAGAGAGCCAGAAAATGACAAGTAGTAATGACTGGAAACGATGAATTAGAGTGATGATTATCTATTATTGAATGAGCAGTCAGACTTCGCTTTGATGATGGAAGTATGGAAACATTGCATTCAAATAATATCCATCTAGCAGAGCCTGAAACTCCATTAGTTAAGATTTCAGATAAAGCGATATCTATTGCTTATCGTCCATGGGAAGAAAAAGATGAGAATAGAAAATATAAAGATGAAAAGAAGAAAAACTGACCAGAAGAACAAGATAATCTTTTCACGATTCCTGGGGTAGTTCCTTCAGTCCCAGTTAATCCAGAGGAAGAAAAAGAAGATGATGTAGAAGAAAGTAGTGATGCTGGAGAAGATTATGAAGAAGATACAGAAGCTTAAAATAGAAAAAGTGCCGTTTGAAAAATAATGGCACTTTTATTTTTTAATTGACTTTTTTGAATAATTATTTATAATCCTTATCGGAAACAAATATCAAACCAAAATTTTGTGATTATGCAATTTGATACAAACAGAAACTATGGAAAGGAACCGGGTCTTTTGCAACAGAATTTTGTAGACCTGGTCAATGATTTGATTGAAATGAAGCATCCTGGTGCTGAACCCCTGATTTATGTCATGTATGACTACGTTGATAAAAATCATTTCAGAGATGTTCACGACTATGAGGATGGTCGGACGCCAGACACTCCGGAAATCAGAAATCTCATTCAGAACGGTAAGTTGGCGCTCCACTATCTGATGAATTTGACTACGAATTATGGAGTGGAGCTGAAACCGATGGAGCCGCCGTATCACGGAGTTGCTCCTACCAACTCATTCAAGAAATGGCATCAATTCTGGAATACTCACTATGAAAGTTTGTCTGATACACAAGAGAGTGGGTTGATGGATGCCATTATCCAAAAACGTGATGCTTCACGTTTTCTCCCTGTCAAATCCTGGAATGACTAATCTTTATGTATGTATGTTAAGGCAGACCGAACGTGGTCTGCTTTTTCGTTTCAGATTTTATCATCTCTTGATATTTAACGGTATTAGATTATCTTTAACTACTGTGAATTTATTATTTTTATAAAATTTTGTGAATATGACTACGGCTATAATTTATTCATTTGTAAGTGTACTAATAATCAGCTGTGTATCTCTGATATGAATAGTTACACTTTGAATTTCTACTGAAAAACTCAAAAGAATTCTGATTTATTTTATCGCATTTTCTGCCTGAACTTTGATGTGAGATGCTTTTTTGCATTTGTTATGAGAAACAGCTGAACAATATGGATATAATGAGCATATAGCATTATTCACTTTGTGATGAATTTTACTTTGATTTATAATTGAAAAGATAATCAATTGGAATCACTGCCATTTACCTATCACAGCGACCCATCAGCATTCATTTGCACAGATGAACTTGGTTGGAGATATGGTACATAATTTTATAGATGGATTGGTTGTAGCTTCAGCTTTTTTACTTTCTATGCCAGTTGGAATTGCTACAGCTTTAGCAGTTCTTTTGCATGAAATTCCACAGGAAATTGGAGATTTTGGAGTATTGATTCATGGATGATATTCTAAAGCTAAAGCTTTAAAGCTGAATTTTCTTTCAGCATTGACTGCATTTTTTGGAGTAGTAATTGCTTTGATTTTGCAGAGATATGTGGAAGATATTTCAGCATTCTTGATGCCTTTCTCTGCATGATTATTTATATATATCGCATGAACGGATTTAATCCCAGAATTACATAAGCATCCAAAAATCAGCCAGTCATTATTACAAGCTTTGTGTTTCGTGATCTGAATTGGTTTGATGTGTTTACTTTTGTTAGTGGAATAGAATGCAAAATTATTTGGATACAGTAGATGATAGAATCAAACAATATTTTTCTATTCTATCAGAAGATAGACCAGAGCGGTTGATTGAATTATTACAAGCTCCAGAATTATTACAGCAACAACATATTAGCATAACATGTGGAACGATTTATTCTGACTTATTTCCAAGTAAATTTTTTTATTCAAGTTTGGATCATTCCATTTGAGTGGCATTGATAATTTGGAAATTCACTCATGATGAAAAGCAAGCGATTTCAGGATTGTTACATGATATAGCCACTCCAGCTTTTAAGCATTGTATAGATTTTTTGAATTGAGACCACGAAAAGCAGGAGAGTACGGAAGATTTGACTACTGAGATTATCTCAAATTCTGAGGTTATCACTTCGTATTTGAGTAAGAAATGAATTTCCGAGGAGGAAGTGAATGATTATCAGATTTATCCTATTGCTGATAATAAGTCTCCAAAACTGTCTTCCGATAGACTGGAATATTCACTTTCAAATGGGTTATTTCATTATGAGGTTTTGAGCATTGATGATGTTAAAGAAATTTATAACGATGTAGTTGTAGTGAAAAATGAAGATGGAATAGATGAGTTAGCATTCCAAAATTTAGATATTGCTAGAAAATTTATCAGAGCTGTGAAGAAGTTGTCTATTATTTATATTGAAGATAGAACTAGATATTCTATGCAATTTATTGCTGAAATTGTAAAACGTTTGGTGGATGATTGATTGTTGAGGATTGATGATTTATATCATTTATCAGAAGCAGAAATTATCAAAATAATAGAAAAATCTGATTATAAAAATATTTTTGAAAAGTGGAAAAATTCAAAGGAAGTGATAGTTTCAAAGGTTAAACCAAAAAATGATTTTTATATAAATTTAACAGCAAAAATTAGATATATCAATCCATTAGTGAATTGAAAAAGAGTATATGATATCGATGACGAATGTAGAAAATTGATTGATGAAATTAGAGGGTATGATATGAGTAATTATGTTTATATTCCTGGAATTAAGTTTTAATCATATTTGGTATTTTCTTGTAAAATTTTATTGCAATTTGTAATAGTATTTCTATATTGAAAATGGTAAATCATTGTTTTTATCCACTTATTTTCTGTATGAAAGTAGCACAATTTCTTCCATACTTTCCACCACATAAATGATGACTTGAAACAGTTGCAGAAGAATTTTCTAAGTATTTCATCTCTGAATGATGCGGAGATGTATTGAACGTAACGTTTTGAGTATGACAGAAAAAGTGAGTAAAAGAATATAAAAAAGATTGATATAAAGTTTTAGTTATTCCAGCTTTTGATATTATACCCAATTATCCGGTTCCAAAATTTTGGACAAGACAGTATTGGAGTATTATTAATGAGGTTAAAAAGCGGAATCCTGATGTGATACAGACTCATACTAGGTTCTTTATTTCTTCATTTTTATGATGATGGTGTTCTAGAAGATGGAAGAAAAAGTGGGTGCATATAGAGCACGGAAGTGATTATATACAAGTAAGTAGCTGATTTACAAATAAAGTAGCATATATTTATGATAGGATAATTTGAAAATGGGTTTTTAAAAAAGCGAGCTTTATTGTACCAATTTCTAATGCATGTAGAAGATTTATAGAAAAAGAATTTTGAAGGAGAAAAAATGTACAAGTAATATATAGATGATTAGATATTCCAAATAAATTGCCGGAAGTAGAGGATTTACATAAGAAATTTAAAGATAAAATTATTGTTTGATTTATATGAAGATTATATAAATGGAAAAATGTAGAAAGCTTAATAAAATCATATTATGATATTTCTAAAGATTTACAAAATAAGATACAAATAGTAGTAATATGAGATTGAGAAGACTCTGAATATTTAAAATCATTAGACAAAGAAAATAAAGTATACTTCACATGATGAAAACCATTCTTAGAAGCTTTAGCATATCAAAAACAATTCGATATACATATGCATACATCTAATCCATGATGAGGATTGGCTACTACATTACTACAAGCAATGTATTTTTGATGTTTAATAGTTGCAACTCCTAATGAGTGAGCAACTGATGTACTAGTAGACTGAGAAAATGCAATTGTATTAAATAATTCATCATTAAAAGAAATTAAAAGATGATTAGAAGAATGAATAAAGTTAATATGAAAAAAAGATAATTGGATTAATAAAAATAAACAAATTATAGAAAAACAGTTTCAATGGAAAAATAACATTAAAGAATTTTTTAATATTTATAATAATTAAATGATTCCAAAAAAAATTCACTATGTTTGGGTTTGAGAAAAAGAAATTCCAAAATTAGAAAAAAAATGCATAGAAAGCCGAAAAAAATATTTACCAGATTATGAACTATGCTTATGGAATGAAACAAACTTTGATTTGAATATAAATAATTTCGTAAAAGATGCATATAAATCAAAAAAGTATGCATTCGTTTCAGATTTTATAAGAATATGGGCCTTATATAATTATGGATGAGTTTATTTAGATACAGACGTTGAAGTAATAAAAAATTTAGACAAATTTTTGAAGCATAAATGATTTTGATGATTTGAATGAAAAGATTTAATAACAACATGAGTAATATGAGCAGAAAAATGAAACCCTTTTATTAAAGAGATATTAAATTATTATGACAATGCTAAATTCGATATAAACAACTTAATACCTAATCCTGAAATTATAACTAATGTTGCCAAGAATAAATTTTGATTTAAATGATGAAATAATAAAAAAGTTACTCTAGATAATGAAGAATACATTATTTACCCAGAAAATTATTTCTGTCCAAAAGGTAACCGTTTCATGTGTACAATCAATAAAAATTGCTATGTAATCCACCATTTTTCATGATCATGGATGAATTATTCAAGTTCAATAAAAATACTCCGTTCCATAATCACAAAAACTTTAAAATTTTTCTGATTATATGGTATATTTTTAAAAATATGGAAACACGTACGTTACAAAAAAAACTAAATAACTACCTATCATTTATCACCTTAAACTGCTTTTTAGGTGTCAGAAATATAAATAAAATAAAGAATATAACTCAATAATATACAAAGATATAATTAAATGTTAAAAGAAATAATATAATACAACTTATAAATAAATAAAATCATAATCATAAATTAGATCATAACTTATTAATTCATCACATCCTTTTATTAAACCAACATATATGATCAAAATGTTGGTATAACAAAAACAGTATAGTTAAATACAAATAATAAACAGAATCAAAACTTCAAAAAATAAAATATAGAACAATAAATATTAAAGAGAATTTTAATAAACGTAGTAATAAAAGTGTCATATAATTATAAAAATAATTCCTTATAATATTGTGAATAAAATAAACAATTTGAGTTAAAATAATTACCAAAAACAACATTAATCATATAGTATTATCAAAGAAACAAAGCAATACCAAACATATTAATCAAACAATTATTCTAACTAATATTTGATTAATATAAAAGTTTTTTGGTAATTTTTCATATACACGAATCTTTGGATTTTTTTCTTTTTTAGCAACTATAGAATTATGCAAATATCAAATCTCATAAAATATAGAATAAATAAAAAACACAACCACAAATAACAATAAAGAAATCATCAAATTTTTAAAAGATACTTCTCAACTTATATAAAAATATAAGAGAGATAATAATCAAATTCAAACAGTAATAAATAAATATCAAAATAAGTTCATAAACAGCTTTCATAATGAAACTCTATTTTCTCCGTCGTGAGAAATTCTTGTATTCCATGTATAAGCTAAAGGACCATACTTAAGATATAAATTCATAATTTTTAATATTATTAGAATGTAAAAGCTTTAACCGTTTATTTTTTATTCTCTCTGATTTAATAATCAAATAAAAATTACTATTTTTAGAAAGTTTCTGGATAAATGTAATAAATCATATATCAGATAAATTATCTGTGTAAAATGATACATTATCATATTTAGAGTTATCTAATTTTTTTGAAACAAATAAACTCTCTTTATTTCAGAGATAATCTTCTTTTACTTTTCACGTATATATTCAATCCTTTTCTTCCAGCTCAGAAGAAAAATAATCAACTCACAAATAACTTCACAACATATCAATTGGTGGATTGACTGAAGCAGATACTAAAACTACTTTATCTCATTTATTTTTATGTTCAATAATTTTATCTAGAATTTTTGTCTTTTTTGAAATATAGAATTTTCGAAAGGATTGGTTGATTTTTTTTAAATCATCAATTTTCATATTTTTAAAAAAATAGAATGTTAGTTTTCTTTGTGGATCTAGTCAAGTAAGTCTGAATGTGATATAAGAGAACAATCAAAAATAACGATTATTTAGTAGTTTTCATAGAAATTTATTTCAATAATTATGTTTACACAAAAATTTTATATAATCATATGTTGAATTTAAGTCTATTAATGTATCACACACATCTGTTAAAATTAGCTTTTTCATTTAGTAATATTTGAATAAACATTATTTTAAAATTCTATAGAATCTAATTTTAATTGATTTAGTTAATTCTATGCCTAAAACTTTTATTGCTCTAAATAATCACATGGAAAAAAACTTTTTTATTGATATAATATTTATTATTAGGAAATGTCTGCAAATTTGATTCTTATAAAGAGTCGTATCTATGAATCATTTTTCGTATAGGTATTTTACGTATTTTATCCCATCAATATGAAGAGATATCATACCTACCATATTACCTGATACACTATCAGAATACATCCTATAATATGTTAAAGGTTTTTCAATTCAATAAATGTCCTCATTATGTGCAATTTGATTAAAAAAATATATATCAGATATTATGTTTTTATTTCATAATGCTTCGGGAAAGATTTTGTATTTGTTAAGGAGGCTAGATCTTATCATTATTGTAGATCGACTCATATAATAAACTTGATTGAGAAGTTTTTCATAGTTAATTTTTCATCTTTTACAAAATTTTGTTGCACTCTGTTTCAATTTCTTTTCGCATAAGATATTTCATGATTTATCTATAGTTGTTAATTCATTATATATCAATTGAATATTAGGGTGTTTGTCAAATATTTTTATTTTCTTTTCTAAATACTCCGGGAATAAGCAATCATCTCATTCTAAAAATGCTACATATTCAGACTTTTTATTTCTTTGATTCAATAAGAATTGCATATTGTTTACTATTCATTTATTTGGATTATGATGCCATGCTTTAATTTTATCTGGATATTTCTTAACATATTTTGAAATAATATTTCGACAATTATCATCAGGGGAATCATCTCAAATTAATAATTCCCAATCTTTGTACTTCTGATTAATTACAGAAAGAATAGTTTCTTCAATATATTTTTCTTGTTTATAACATGTGAGGATTATTGAAACATTCATCATATCATTAATAATATTTAAATAAATTCAACATACATCGAAAAATTAAACAAAATAACCTCAAGAGTTTTTATTTGTGCAGACAAGACAACAACCTATACAAAATAATTCTAGGATGCTTAAAGATAATTTCTATCTTTTGAATAAAATTAGACTTCTTGAATTTTATACATTCTGCCTTATCTTTGAAGTAATCTATATAATCGTCAATTTGCCTCTCAATAGAAATATTATTTATAGATTTTTTCAAAACCAAGAGGGCTTCAACAAAATCCATAAATCTTTTAGACAAGTCAATCTTTTTTCAAGATAAATCACTCATTTGATTACTATATTTTCTATAATATCAAAGAGCAATTCAAATATTTTTAATATTAAGATTGTTTCAAGAAAAAACTAAAGCTGTCCATCGATCTTGGAATGGAAACTTGTTAGGAAATGGGAATAATAAATCAATTTTATCCGATTTAAACATTATTGTAGTTGATGGGATATGATTTGCCCAACAAAATTCATAAAATTCATCACATTTAGTATTATTTAATATACCATGTATTACATTTTTTAAATAAGATAAATTAGTAACATTATTATTTTCATCAATTAATATTAAATCATGATACGAAAGATCACATTCTTTATGCTTTTCCATAAAATTGACTTGATATGATAATCTATTAGTCATCATCAAATCATCCGCATCACAATAAGTAATATATGCATTATTATTTCATCATAATTCTATTATTTTTTTAGCCTCAATTAATCAATTCTCAATAGATTTATTTAATCACTGATTTTTCTGGCTAATTATTGTTATTTTCTTTTGTAATTTATAATCTGATATAAATTTATCTATAATTGATTTTGTAGAATCTGTAGATCAATCATTGATTATTATTAGATGCCAATTTTCATAATCTTGAAAATATATAGACATCAATTGTTGAAGTAGATATTTTTCCCCATTATATACTGGAAGAATTATATATACTAACGAACTCATCACTTATAAATTATTATATATATAAAATTTAAGAATTTGAATTTAACTTATTGAGTAAGAACCTTTTTACTTTAACCAAATATTTTATAACTCATTTAGGTAATAAAATATCTATTACTCTGTTAACTAACGCTTTATAAAAATTTGGATAATAATTATGATATTTAATACATATTTTTAAAGATAATTTTTTTTGAAAAACAGAATTTTTCACACATATTCAGTTAGAATTTACTCTATATTTTAGCTTAATATCTCATAAATTAGCAAATTTAGTTTTTGTACCTATTCTACACCATAGTTCATAATCTTCAGCTTTGTTATATACAGGATTGTATTTTCATACTTTATTTAAAGACGATTTCCTCATTAATATGCTAGAATGAGCAAATTGATTTGATTGTAAAAGATGGTTTCTAATTTCAGAATCTGACAACCTTGTTTCTATTTTATTTATAATTTTTCAACTTTCATCAATATTTATAATAGTGCTAGCTCAACACAATCAATAGCTAGGATTTTCTTCCATAAATTTAACTTGTTTCTCTAGCTTATCTTTATTTTCCCGAATATCATCATCATCAATCCTTGCAATATATTTTCATTTGGCATATTCTATTCACTTATTAAGAGTTCTCGTTAACTGTAAGTTTTTCTCATTTTTCAAGTAAATTATCCTTGAATCTTGATTTTTATATTTCAGAATTGTATCTTCAATATTATTAGTTGAGGCATCATTTATGATAATCAATTCAAAATCTTTAAAGGTCTGACTTAGAACAGAATCAATTGATTCTGATAACCATTCAGACTTTCAATTATAAGTTGGAAGAATTATTGAAACTAGTGGTTTCATAAATAATTAAATTATAATTAAAAGGTAATCCAATCAGATGGAACTATATCTTTATTAACAATTGTTCATCGATATTTTGGAGCAATAACAATTTTATTCTTATTATCATTTAACCAAGCTCATCGTCGAGAAAAACTACTATTAGCGATTATATTATGTTTACATTTACTCATTAATGCCATATCTTGCCAACTATTTTCTCAAATATTCCAATCTACGTACATATAGTTTTTTCACTTAAAATTTTCTTTTACCCATTTTATATCATCTGAGAAAAATAGAAAAATAGGTTTTTCTACCTTCTCTGAAATATATTTCATAGCGTTATTGTAGTAATCTAATCAACATATATTATAAATATCTTTTAAATTTAAATAATCTCACCTTCTAATATGTACACTTACAGTATTTTTTCCACCTAGTAATTTTAATAAATCTGAATTTTTCTTTGATAATGGTTGTATAAAAGTAAAATCTCTCCTAATATCTCACTTGAAATCTTTAAAATACTGTTCATTTTGAAAATATCCCTCAAAATATCATTTTTTCTTGTTTAAAAAATTTTTTTCAAATAGTTGTTCATTTTCTTTAAAATGATATTTGTTTAATTTATAAAAGAAAGGTCTTGCATAGACATTATTTACATAAGGATAATATTTGTTGTTTGTCATTGTTTTTCTCTCATAGAAGGGGATTTCATTTTTATTTGCATATTTTTTTTCAATATTAAAAATTTCTAATTCATATGGCCTAAAGTAAGTTTTATATTCCAAAATATCTAATTTAAAATCAACTTTATTTCTCAAAGATAAGGCTTTAATAAATGCGTATTGAAACATTTGATTTCATAATCATCATTGAAGTTTCTGTATTAACATTATTACATGTTATGTAAAGTAAAATTTATCTTATTCACTAAATCTTTTGGATTAAAATTTTCATTAATTGTTTCTTTGTATATTTCTCGGAATACCTCTATTGGAATATTTTCATAATTGATTTTTAACAATTCATTTATTATTTCTTCTGAAAAACGGTATTTTACCACTTTTGCAGGTACTCATCCCGCAATAGCATAAGGGGGAATATTTTTAGTTACAACAGCTCCTGCTCCAATAACTGCTCATTGTCAGATGTGTACTCAAGATAATATTATAGCTCAAGTTCAAATCCATACGTCATCATCAATTATAATAGGTCATTTCTCTCCCTCTCATTCTAAATCGAAAAATTTATTTTCTTCGTACTTAGCAAAATTCAATTTTTTTTTAACAGTTCAAAAATAAATTATTGGATGATGACAAAACTTTCTTATATTGTGACCAAATCCACAAAGAAATTTAACTCATTCTGCAATTCAACAATAGTTTCCTATTTTTATATAGCTGTTTTTATATGTTCATAATTTACAGTCCAAAGGTCAATATGTATAATTACCAACTGTTATTTTACTGAGGTTGTCAAATCAATTAATGTTCTTTATCCATGTTGTATTATGTCTATTCTTTTTTCTCCAACTAGGACGAAGGCGAATTTGTAAACTTATCCATTTTAATATTTCAATAAAAATATTACGAATTCATTCAATCAGTCATCAACTGCTTCAAAAAACAATTTCTTTATTCATATCATACTGGTATTAATTAAATGATTTTTATAATTTTTTTAATTTAAATATTCAGCATCAGTACATCAATCAAAAACTATCTTTAAATCATTTTGCAACATCAATATTCTCATGTAAATCTCATTTATCATCTACATATGCAAATTTCTCAATTTCATATTTATTTTTGAAATAATCACAGAGGTATTTTACTGAAAAAACTCTATGTGCGTTAAATTCAATTCTTTGTTTTCAGATTGGAGTAGAGAAATATAGGATTCCTCATTTTTTTAACATCATATATATATTATCTAAACCTTTTATATGTCAGTTTATATCAATAGAATCTCAATATCTTCATAATCAAAAATGTTCTATTGCATGTAAACATGAAATAGATGGTGTATAATCTTTCATATTATCTCAAATATTCATTAAGTCTGCTTGTTTAAATTTTATATTTTTCACTTTTGAATCTATCTCTCTAATATCTAATACTTCAACTTCTCTAAATGTTGCAAGATGTGCAACAAATCAATCAATCCTTGACGCAATATCTACATGTTTTTCAGGATTCTCTTTATATATTTCAGAAGCCACTAATAAATCCTGATGAAAATAATGTCATTTGCAAACTCAAGCATTATCATCTTTATCGTGTAAACATGGATAACTACATTTTATTGGAAAATCTTTATTCTTATGTTTTTTCAATTTCATTGAGTCTGAAATATACCAAAACACATTTTTAATTCATTTAATAAATTTTACGGGCTCTAATCAAAAATTAGATAAGTATCTATAAATAATTCTTAAAATCATTATTAATTATTATTTATTATCTAAAAACCGTTTATACACACTCTTAATTCAATCGTTTAAACTAATCTGATATCTCCATCATAATTCACTCAACTTGCTTACATCAAGTAATTTCTTTGGAGTTCAATTTGGTTTACTCGTATCTCGCTCAACTTCTCATTTATATCATATTATTTTTTTCATTTTTTCTGCTAATTCTTTAATCGTTAAGTCCTCTCATGTTCACACATTTAAATATATTTCTCATTTTTCATTTTGTTCAGGAGTTGGATCGAAATTATTCATCATAAAAATACATGCATCTGCCATATCATCCACATGAAGAAATTCCCTATATGGACTTCCATCTCACCATAACGTTACACTTGGCATATTATTTACCTTAGCTTCATGAAATTTTCTAATTAATGCTGGGAATACATGAGACCTAACTGGATCAAAATTATCATTTGGTCCATAAAGATTTGTAGGCATACATGATATATAATTTGTTCAATATTGACGATTATAACTCTGACAAAGTTTAATTCATGCTATTTTTGCTATTGCATATGGTTCATTAGTCTTTTCTAATGGTCATGTTAAGAGATATTCTTCGTTTATTGGTTGGGGACACTCTCTAGGATAAATGCAGCTAGAACCAAGTAAAATTAATTTCATAACATTGTTCAAATATGCACAGTGCACTACATTATTTTGGATTTGAAGGTTATCATAAATATGCTCAGCTGGATAAGTGTTATTAGAAACTATTCCTCACACTTTCGCTGCAGCTAAAAATACATATTCAGGTTTTTCTTTTTCAAAAAATTCTTTAACTGCATTGTAATCCAAAAGATCTAATTCTGAATGTGTCCTATAAATAATATTTGAATATCATAAAGATTGCAATCTTCTTACAATTGCTGATCAAACTAATCATCTATGTCATGCTACATATATTTTATTATTTAATTCCATTTCTATTCATATTGATTTAAAATCTCAAAACCATGAGCTTTTAGTAGCTCATCTTTCTTAAACTTTTCAATATCCGCTTTAACCATTTCACTACAAAGTTTTCTTACTGAATATTTAGGTTTCCATCTTAGGACCCTTCTTGCTTTACTAGAATCTCATAATAAAAAATCTACTTCTGCTGGTCTGAAATATTTTGAATCTACTTCTACTAAGCATTTTCATGTTTCAACATCGTATCACTTTTCATCTACTCATTTTCATTTCCACTCTAACTTAATTCCGACTTCTTCAAAACTCCAATTAACGAAATCTCTAACTGTATTAGATTCTCATGTTGCAATCACAAAATCATCTGGCTTATCTTGTTGTAATATCAACCGCATTGCTTCTACATAATCCTTTGCATGTCACCAATCTCTTTTAGCATCCAAATTTCATAAATATAATTTTTCTTGTAATCATAATTTTATTTTTGCCACAGCCATAGTAATTTTCCTCGTCACAAATGTTTCTCATCTACGAGGTGATTCGTGATTGAATAAGATTCCATTACTGCAAAATATTCAATAACTTTCTTTATAATTTCTTGCAATCCACATAGCATAAAGTTTTGCACATCCATATGGACTTCTTGGATGCATTGGGGATGCTTCATTATATCATGTTTCTGGTCTATTATAATCCATTCATCAAAACAATTCTGATGTAGATGCCTGATAAAATTTACAACTCTTTTCAATTCACGCAACTCTGATAGCCTCAAGTAATCTTAAAGTTCACATAGCATCACAGTTTGTTGTATATTCTGGTATTTCAAAACTTACTCAAACGTGAGATTGAGCCGCTAAATTATATATTTCATCTGGTTTTATCTCAGAAACTAATTTAATCAAATTGGCGCTATCTGTCATATCACTGTAATGTAATATCAACTTTCTATTTTTAACTTCAGGTCACTCATAGATATGATCGATTCTTTCTGTATTAAATGATGAAGATCTTCTTTTTAGACCATGAACCTCATATCCTTTTTCAATTAAAAGTTCAGCTAAATATGATCAATCTTGTCATGTTATTCATGTTATTAATGCTTTTTTCATATTTCACTTAAAATTTAAAGATAGACAAATCATTCGTTCTTAAATTTGTTCTGAATAATGATTTATACTTATTACTATACGGAGACCTTTTATTATTTCAACACAAAGATACTTCTTTTATTTTTTTAAGTTCAAAATCTCTCATTTTAATTTCTTAACCATACCTAAATTTCAAATAGCTATAATCCCATAAAAACTTAGTCAAATAATAATTAATCTAACAATCATGTGCCACCTATTTCAATCTATATCAATTAAATATTTCTTTCAGGAATAGATAATTAATCACAAAACAATAAATAATAAAATATTCCTAGTAATAAAACTCCAATTAAACTTCAAAGAATAATCTTCTTTTCTTAGTAAACATAAACTTAATCCCCACGTGAACACATAACTCAATCCAAATGCTATTCATGCTCAAAAAATATCTCAAATTTTTATTCAAATCAATGTAACTATAATAGTTAAAACACAAGCTATTCAAGTAATATAAACTCTTTCCTTTACTATACCTATTCAAGCCAACACATTATAATTAAATCATGTCAAAAGGCTAAACAACAAAAATATTCATGTTTGAGATAATAATATTCCCGACGTTAAATACTGTTTCCCAAATAAAGCAATAGAGATTTCTGGTCACAATACAATAAACAATGTAGAAAGACTTAATATAAAAATTGAGAAATAATTATAAAAGAATGAATAAAGAAGTCATAACTTTGTATTATCTTTTTTTTCGGTTAATTCCGAGACAAGGGGAAATATCAATCATAGAATAGGTCCGATGAGTGTATTTCCAATATTAAATAAAGCCAAAAAGTTAGAATAATATCATGCATTCTCTGCTCAGAGAAAGTATAGTACCATTTGTTGGATTATTTCTCAGAATAATGTTCATACACTTGATCATAGAAAAGATCGTATTGCATATTTAACGTACTTATTAAGCACTTTTTTCTCTATTTTAAAAATTCATTGCATAAGTGCTTTATGGTATTTTCTATAAAGAAAATAAGCTACAATAATTCATACAACGAATCCTAATATCCAACCGATACTATACCATTCAATATTTCATCTTCATGAGAAAAAACAAAATATGGCAAATAAAAAAGTTGTCATTAGCTGAACGAATGATGTTAATTGATTTTCAAATGTTTTTTGAAAGGATATAAATATTGTCTGAAATACCTGTAAAATATTAGTTAGAGTGAAATAAACACAAAAATATTTTAGTATGATTCATGCGTGCTCATTCTTAAAGTAATGAACAGATAGCCATTCATTTCAAAATCGAAGACAAGCTGCGATTATCAAAGATGTAAATAGCTGCGTTCATAATGATAATCGGATAGTTGTCTTTATGTTATTATACTCCTTTTTTAGATAGAATCTTGGTAAGAAAAAGCGTATACTTTCTGTGAGTCATAGATCATTGTATGTTCAGAGAAATGTAACTAGAGAAATTATACTATACATCACTCCAAAATCTGCCACAGATACATCTGGAGAATTAGATATTAGTAGTCTTATAATATAGCCTAAAGGTGCAGCTAAATATCCAAAAAAGTAAAGTCGGAATCACTTTTTAATCAATTTCTGGCTTAATGTTTCATCAGCTAGCAGTTCTACTTTTTTTGCCATTTATTTTTTTATTGAACAAAAACGTTTATTTATAATCGCTTGGATCTTATGCAAATTTAGTAGTGAATTTATATTTATGGGAACTAGAAATTCAAGAGTTTTTATGTCTTGAAATTTGTTTTGATATTATTAATTTATGTTTTTCGTTTAACTTAAAGAATTAGAGAGGAGGTGTATTTATGAAGTTAAAAAGGCTGATAGCTATCATCAGTTTGCTTGCTCTTGCTAGCGTCCTGGTTGGAAAGTCGACTATTCGTTGATTGTAACAAAAACTCTGGAAGTATTTCTATCCAGAGTTTTTTTAGTTGTATATATCTTATTCATTTAATTTTCAGTTGATTTCTCTTTTCATCTCATTTACTCAGTCTTTGATAAAAGATGTAAGTTTACTAGATCTTTCTCTTTCATATTCATATCATCATCTAGATTTTTCTTCAGCCTCAATCTGATAAATATAGTCACTTCAGATGGCTTTTTTGATAAACCGTTTATTAATTCTTTTTTGTAGTCCCATTATTCTTTCATGCTAGCTTCTAAAAGTTTAGTCTGATTTTCTAGAACTAATTTATCCATAATATCGTCAATATTTCAAGCCATAATGCTTGGTAGATTTGACCAAGATTCATGAATTCTGTGGTCTGTTACACGATCTTGAGGGAAGTTATAAGTTCTAATTTTTTCAGATCTATCTCACGTTCAGATTTGGTTTCATCTTAAACTTTTTTCTTCTGCTTGTTTTTTGTCTAGTTCAATTTGATATAGTCTAGACTTTAAAACTGCGAAAGCTTTTTCTTTATTCTGGATTTGAGATTTTGAATCTCAGATATTAACTATCAATCATGATGGTATGTGGTGAATTCTAACTCCAGTCTGATTTTTGTTAGCATTCTGTCATCAGTTACTTGATGCTGCATATGTATCCATTACGATATCTTTCATATCAATCTGAATATCTACGTCTTCAGCTTCAGGCATAACAGCAACTGTAACTGTGGAAGTGTGAACTCTTCATTGAGATTCAGTTTCAGGAATTCTTTGAACACGATGAACTCATGATTCGAATTTCATTAGAGAATAGACTTTTTTACCAGTAACTTTTACCATCACAAATTTTACTCAACCGATATCAGAAAGCTGTTCTTCAACTATCTCAGTTTTCCATCATTTTTTTTGTGCAAATCAAAGATACATTTTCAAAAGTTCAGCACCAAAAAGGCCTGATTCATCTCATCATGCAGCAGGACGAATTTCTAGGTAAATATCTTTATCATCGTTTGGATCTTTTGGTAGGAGAGCGATAGTCAATTTTTTATCTAAATCTTCAATTTCAGCTTTCGCTTTATCTAATTCTTCTTGAGCCATCGCAATCATTTCTTCATCAGTTTCGCTTCCAAGAAGTTCTTCAGCATTTTTTTGATTTTCTAGGGCTTTTTTGTAGGCAACGGCGATATTATATGTATCTTCAAGTGATGATAACTCTTTGTTTACTGCTTTAGATTTTTCAGGATTTTGAAAAACTTCTGGAGATAATGATTCTTCTCTTAGTGATTCATATTTAGCGATAATTTTCTCTAATTTATCTAGCATAATTTAGTTTAGTGAATAAACTTAGTTCAAAATTTACGGTGCTAATTTTATTGAAAAGGGAAATGCTTTCAAGGGAAAGAATTTAGAAAGCGGATATGTAAAAATAAGTCCTACAAATTATGTAGAACTTATCTTTTTTGTGGTCATAGTTTTTCGATTTTTTTAGCCTTTTGTTACATCTTTTGCTATAACACGAAGTAAAAATAGATTCTCTGGTTCTTTATCGATGATTTCTTTAATTCGACGTTCGTCATTAATAAACTCGAATGTGAAACCTGATTGTGAATAGGCTATAATATAATTCTTGGCGTCATGATGTGGATCTGAATATTTTTCGGGAACTACGGCATAGTTTTCGAAAAAGCAGAGTATTTCAAATCCTTCATCTTCATCATCACATACTGGAGAATCATTTGCTCTATCGATAAGTTCAGGAATTACATTTTTTTCTTCAGAAATTAATTCAGACTCTCGTGCTACAACTAGT